>TARA_B110000879_G_scaffold47476_1_pt1 | contig 22969 bp, 18 predicted proteins | sample TARA_B110000879 | Tara Oceans TARA_B110000879 (sample SAMEA4398094) | marine metagenome | biome: Polar Biome; feature: [SRF] surface water layer (ENVO:00010504); material: water (ENVO:00002006), including particulate matter (ENVO:01000060) such as... | depth 5 m
CGGATACCTTTCAGGTGCCGTAAAAGACCTTGAGACAGAACGAAATGAATTAAAAGCTCAGGTTGAAAAATTGACAAAAGACTTCGATAACCTTGCTAGAGAATACGACGACACAAAACAAGATCATGATGTGCTGAAAGGTAAATACCAAAAACTAGAGGTGTTTAAACAACAATTGCTCGCCAACCAAGAAAAATCTAGTGCAGTAAATCAAAAAGAGAATCAAAAACTCTTGAAAGAAATGATACGCGCTCAAGAAGATCTTCAAAAAAAGGAAGATGAACTAAATCGTAAAGAAGCAGAATTAAATAAAGTAGCAGCTCAATTGGACGGTTATAAAGCTGACCTTCAAAAACTGGAGAAAGACTTAGACTCAAGAAGCATCCGTATTAATGAGTTAGAGCAAATGATTGCTGATAAGGATGCTGCTGTTAGAGCCTTAAAAGACAAAATAACAAACGCACTTCTAAACTTTAAAGATAAAGGTCTTACGGTTACTCAGAAAAATGGAAGAATTTACGTTTCAATGGAAGCGAAGTTGTTATTCCCAAGTGGCAGCACCGTCGTAAATGCAGAAGGGAAAAATGCTTTGATACAATTGTCTAAAGTGTTGGAAAAACAATCGGATATCACCATCTTAGTAGAGGGTCATACGGATATTGACCCAATGAGCGGTAAGGGTTGTATCAAAGACAACTGGGATTTATCGGTTATGCGGTCTACTTCGGTTGTGAAACTAATGTTGAATAATTCAAAGATTGACGCTTCCATATTAACTGCAGCTGGAAGAGGTCAGTTTGTACCTGTTGATCCAGCAAAAACTGCTGCTGCAAAAGCAAAAAACAGAAGGATAGAAGTTATTCTTACTCCAAGCCTAGATCAGCTCTTTAAGATTTTGGACGAAGAGGCGCAGAAACTTGGCTCAACAAAAGACGAAGATCCTGATTTGGAAGAATCAGACGACGATGTCAATAAGCCTGAATAGATTTCCTTAAATTCGGGCTATGGAATACCAATGGGAACTAGCCCCGAAACCCGACTCAACATCTTTAGAAATTCTTCAGACCTCTTTAGGAGTTAATGAAACTGTCGCGCGGCTTTTAATTCAACGCGGCATTACTTCATTTGATGAAGCAAAACAATTCTTTAGGCCTTCTTTAGATTATTTACACGATCCTTTTTTGATGAAGGATATGGACAAAGCCGTCGAGCGCATTCAGACCGCATTAGAAGAGGGGCAGAAAATTCTCATTTACGGAGATTACGATGTTGATGGAACAACTTCCGTTGCATTAATGGTCACCTTTTTGAATCATTTTTATGCGGAGAATATTGACTATTACATTCCCGATCGGTATACAGAAGGTTATGGCGTGTCTTTTCAAGGAGTGGATTATGCAAAAGAAAATGACTGTTCATTAATCATTGCTCTTGACTGTGGAATTCGGGCACACGAAAAAGTCGATTACGCCACAGAAAAAGGCGTTGATTTTATTATTTGCGATCACCATTTACCGCACGGAGATATCCCAAAAGCAGTTGCAGTTTTAGACCATAAACGTCCGGACTGTGAATATCCATACAAAGAACTTTCTGGCTGTGGAATTGGCTTTAAATTGTGTCAAGCTTTGGCGCAAGTATTAAACCTCGAAGACCATACTTGGCAAGATTTATTGGATTTAGTTGCTATTTCTAGTGCTTGTGATATTGTTCCGCTAACAGGAGAAAATCGTGTATTAGTGCATTTGGGAATGGAGCAAATCAACTCTGATCCAAGAAGAGGAATTAAGAGCATGATTGAGCTTTCGGGAAGAAAAAGCCAGTTTTCAGTTACTGATGTTGTATTTATTATTGGCCCAAGAATAAATGCCGCTGGACGAATTGATCACGCAAAAAAAGCAGTGGAGTTACTGCTTTCCGACACCAGCGATATCGCTGAAAAATCCAGTGTTTTATTGGAAAAAAGAAATGTTGAGCGAAAAGAACTAGATAAAAGCATAACCCAAGAAGCGCTAGATCAAGTTATCAATAATAAACTGGAAGACAGAATGTCGACGGTACTTTATGATAGAAACTGGCATAAAGGTGTTGTTGGAATTGTGGCTTCCCGACTTATTGAAAACTACTACCGCCCAACTATCGTACTTACCGAATCAAATGGCAAGGCCGTTGGATCTGCGCGTTCGGTAAAAGGCTATGATATTCACGAAGCTTTGAATCAATGTGCTGATGTCTTGGAACAATTTGGCGGACACCAATTCGCTGCGGGAATGACCTTAGAGATTGAAAATGTGCCCAAACTACAAGCAAGGTTTGAAGAGATTGTTTCTAGGACAATCAACCCAGAATTACTGATTCCCAAAATGAATATTGACCTAGAAATCAACCTTTCAGATATCAACGATAAGTTCTGGAAATTGGTCAAACAATTTGCCCCATTTGGACCAGATAATATGAAACCTGTGTTTGTTACGCGAGGTTGCATTGACGGGGGCTGGAGCAAGGCCGTTGGTGGTGAAAAAACGCACTTAAAATTAGACGTAATTCAACAAGAAAACCCGGGAGTTAAGATTAACGGAATTGCTTTTAATCTTGGCAATTTGGAAAAAGAAATCAAAGCCAAAAAACCTTTTGACTTGGTCTACACCATTGAAGAAAATGAATGGCAAGGCAATGTTACCCTGCAATTGATGGTAAAAGATTTGAAGTTTTTATAGGATAACTTATCCTACAGAAATACAAATATTCTTAGGCTCAGTGAAGAACTTTAGAGCCTCGAAGCCACCTTCACGTCCAACTCCTGAGTTTTTGGTTCCTCCAAAAGGGGTTCTAAGATCGCGAACCAACCAACAGTTAATCCAAACAATACCTGAATCCAATTCATTTGCAATTCTGTGCGCACGGGTTAAATTCTCTGTCCAAACGGTAGCTGCTAAACCATATTCAGTAGAATTTGCCATCAACACCACCTCTTCTTCGGTGTCAAAGGGCATAATGGTTACAACAGGGCCGAAAATCTCTTCTTGATTCGTACGGCAATCAAAACTCAACCCTTCAATTACAGTTGGTCGAATGTAATATCCACCGGCATATTCGCCTTCTAAATGAACTTGAGTTCCTCCTGTAAGCACTGTTCCTCCCTCTTCTTTTGCGAGTTCGACATAAGATAGTACTTTTTCCATGTGCGACTTAGAAACTACCGCACCCTGTTGAGCATTAGAATCCAATGAATGACTCACTCTTCGTTTGCTCACTTTTTCTACAAATGCAGTTTTAAACTTATCGTAAATCCCTCTTTGCACAAATATTCGAGATCCACAAAGGCAGATTTGTCCTTGATTGGCAAATGAAGATGCCATAGTTGTAGCTAGCATCTTATCAAAATTGCAATCGTCAAAAATGATATTTGGGTTTTTACCGCCTAACTCTAGTGAAAGTTTTTTGAATTTTGGAGCAGCAACTTTAGCAATCTGAGCACCAGTAGATGTTCCGCCCGTAAAGGAAACTGCACAGATAGCATCGTTTTCAGATATTTCTGCCCCCACTTTTGGGCCTAAACCGTGCACAATGTTCAAAACACCAGCAGGCAAGCCTGCCTCAATGCATATTTCAGAAAGTAAGTAAGCCGTCATCGGCGTAACTTCTGATGGCTTAGCAACCACACAATTTCCCGCGGCAATAGCTGGAGCAATTTTCCATGTAAATAAATACAAGGGTAAGTTCCAAGGCGAAATACATCCTACCACACCTAATGGATCGCGGCGTGTGTAATTCACATATTTATCTTCCATCATGTGCGCTTCAGAAGCAAAGTGAAGAATTGCAGTAGCAAAAAACTCAAAGTTTGAAGCTGCTCGAGCTATGTCAACTTTTTGAGCCAACCACATTGGCTTTCCGTTATCAATAGCCTCAGCTTCAGCAAGTTTATCGTAGTTTTCGTTGATTAATTCTACAATCTTAAGCATTATTGTCGATCGTTTTTCCTTTGGTGTTAATGACCATTTTGGAAAAGCATGTTTAGCCGCTTTAACAGCTGCTTTTACATCACTCGAATCCGAATCTGGAATCAAAGAATAGATCTTTCCTGTAGAAGGGTTGTAGTTATCGATGTAATCGTTAGAATTTGGAGCTACCAATTCTCCGTTGATGTAATTCTGAAGCTTGAACATAGAAATGAATTAAGTTACAAAGTTAGAATTTAACTCCGCTTTCATTAAGGTTCTAATCCAATCTTGGCGCATACTTAGAAAGATAATCCAATCGATATTGAATAAGCTTGTCGAAAAAGGTTTTTGCTTTAGCAGAGTGATCAAATTCTATCCAACTAGAATTACCATATAGTTTTACCAGTCCACTATTATTGTATAGGGTTAATTGATAATATGGAATGGTAAGCGAAAAGGTCTCTAACAAACTTCTGAAGTAAATGCAAACCCCTTTAGGCCTCAACTCAATGTATGCTTTATCAGGGTAATTGTCTTTTTCCAGTTCAGTCCTAATGTCAATAGAACAAGACTTAATATGAAGTCTTGGTGATCCAATTCCACCCATTTTAAATCGAGTCCAAAAAGAGTAGGAAGATCCTACGATCCTTTGAATCTCGGCATTAATCCTTTTGTTATTGTAGGAAACGTTACGTAGCATAATGAGTAAGACAACTTATATAATTAAATGTTATTTATAGTTCACCTTTTTTTTACTGGATTGTTTTACTACAAACGAAAGGAAATGGGCGCTTTATTAATTATTGGAGGAAGTAAAGGAATTGGAAATGCTTTGTTAAAACTAGAAGTTGAAACCCGAAAAGTGGTAAACATTAGCCGCACAGCTCCTGAATTGCAGCATCCCAATCTCACCCATTATGGATTAGATGTTTTAATTGACGATTTACCCGATATTGAAGAACTCGACGGAATCGTTTATTGTCCAGGTAGTATTAATTTAAAACCAATCGGATCATTGAAATTAGAAGATTTCAAAACTGATTTTGAAGTAAATGTACTTGGTGCCGTTCGAGTAATTCAAAACTATTTTAGGAAATTAAAAAAAGGCCATAACCCAAGCATTGTACTATTCAGTACTGTGGCCGTTTCTCGCGGAATGGCATTTCACGCATCAGTTGCTGCTGCAAAAGCTGGTGTTGAGGGTTTAGTAAAGTCTCTAGCGGCAGAATTTGCTCCGGCAATTCGAGTAAACTGTATCGCTCCAAGTATTACGGACACGCCTTTAGCGGCAAACCTTCTTAAAAATGAAGAGCGTAGAGAATCGTTAGGAAATAACCACCCACTAAAGCGAATAGGTTCAGCAGAAGAAGTGGCTCAATTAGCCAGCTTTTTACTTTCTGATAACGCCTCAAATATTACGGGTCAAATCTGGGGAATTGACGGCGGAATGGGTAATATAAAATGATTTTAAAAGCAAATATTTGAACTAAAAGAATTGCTACTCATTTAAGCAAAAAACCAACCTTTGCGGCTCAATGTTGCACTACCTAAAAAATTGGAATAAATACCTGAAAGCGTTCTTGTTGTGGAGAAGCCACAACATTAAAAATAAACCTTTTGTGCTTATTTTGAGTGTCTTAATGGGGTTTTTAAGTGCTGTTGGGGCCTATTGCTTAAAACAAAGTGTCCATTTCGTAGAATCCTTCTTTGTAGATAATGTTATCAAACAAAGTGGCTATGCCTTATATTTTTTGCTTCCTATTGTAGGAATCGCAATTGCCCGTCTTCTTATCAAGTACGTTATTAAAGAAGAGGTTGGGCACGGTATTCCAAATACCCTTTATGCTTTAAGTAAAGGTAACGGAATGATTTCCAAAAAGAAAACCTACTCCTCGGTACTTACGGCCGCTTTTACGGTTGGATTTGGTGGTTCGTGTGGACTAGAGGGTCCTGCTGTTGGTACTACCTCTGCTATTGGTTCTAATTTGAGTAAAGCATTAAGACTTAACCAAAAAACACGAAAACTATTAATCGGTTGTGGCGCAGCAGCAGCACTTTCAGCAATTTTTAAAGCACCCGTTGCGGCCATTGTATTTGCAATGGAAGTAATTCTCCTAGACATCACCACTTTCAGTTTAATCCCTTTGTTACTTGCCAGTGTCACTGCCGCAATGTTTTCTAGGCTTTTCTTTGGAAATGACCTTCTTTTTCAGTTTCAAATACAAGAAAGCATACAGTTTATAGATATGCCTTTTTACATCCTTCTTGGTTTGCTAGGCGGGTTTGTAGGTGTCTATTTTACCAAAGTGAACTTCTTAGTCTCAAGGATTTTTGGTAAAATGAAAAAGCAACCCTTAAAACTGCTGATCGGTGGGTTAATGCTTGGATTGCTCATTTTCCTTTTCCCTCCGCTTTACGGTGAAGGTTATACTACCGTTTATCATTTAATAAGTGGAAACACCTCAATGGTTCTTGAGAATAGTCAACTAGAGGGTCTTACAGACAATATTTGGGTAATTCTTGGCTTCCTTAGCTTGGTAATATTTTTCAAAGCTTTTGCCACTTCAATAACATTTAGCGCTGGAGGTGTGGGTGGGATTTTTGCGCCTACACTATTTATGGGAAGTATTATGGGTTTTGTTTTTTCAAAATTTATTAACCTAATAGGTTTAAGTAAACTTTCAGAGGCTAATTTTTCATTGGTCGGAATGGCAGCACTTATGGCTGGAATTCTTCAAGCTCCGCTTACAGCCATTTTCTTAATTGCGGAAATTACTGGAGGCTATGAGTTATTCATTCCCCTTATGCTAGCCACATCAATTAGCTATTTGACCGTAAAATATTTTACTGAGCACTCAATATATACTGCTCAACTAGCCAAACGCGGTGATCTCATTACCCACGATAAAGATCAGGCAGTGCTCACTTTAATGGATTTGAAAGAGGAAATTGAGCGCAATTTCAGAAAGGTTAAACCTTACGATACACTAGGAAACTTGGTTAAGGAAGTAACTAAGAGCAAAAGAAACCTCTTTCCTGTAGTCGATAAGGATGGTCTATTTTTAGGAGTTGTGACATTAGACGAAATTCGAGAAATCATGTTTGATAGAGCTAAATACGAAACCACCCTAGTGCACGAACTCATGCAGATGGCTCCTGAGCACATCGAAACGACCGATGGCATGCGTAAAGTAATGGAAAAATTTGAATCAAGCGGTGCCTGGAATTTACCTGTAGTGCAGCAAGGAAAGTATATCGGTTTTGTTTCTAAATCTAGGTTGTATTCTGAATACAGAAAACGATTAAAAGACTTCTACCAAGGAGTAGATTAGTTAATTATAATTCGACCCGATGGCTTTGAAAGTGAACTAACAATCTGATTGAGTATTATTTGTTCTTTTTGTAATAGCATAGCCTTATCGATGTCGCCAGACTCTTGAGCCGTTTTCATTTCCTTTTGATTATCGAAAATCATTTTCGCTACGTTTTTAAGCTTAAAGGCATATATCGAACCTTCAACTGCTCTTTTTAATTTATCCTCTTCCGAAGGAACCGTAATCTGGTGCTTGTCCCAGGCATGCAATTCATATCGAGAAGCCAGTAGTTCCGCCGTGATCCCGCTTACGTTAGCATCTGAATGGTTAATGATATCGGAAATATTCCAATTATCATCTCCTAACATAGCTTCAATTTTTTCTAGAAGAATAGCAAACTCAGGTTTTGAAAACTCCATTTCATCGCGTTGAATTTCATGCACAATAAACTGGGCAACATTTACCTCTACTTCCTCCTTCGCTTCGTTCAAAAATGTGATATTCTTATCTCCATAATTGAGTAAAATTCGAAGTAGATCCTTTTCTTGATCGTCAATATTATCGCCAAGTCCAACCTTTTTGTCTTGTTGGTCTCCTTCGAAGTCATGGCCAGCTTCTTCAGGTGGCATTTCTGAAGGAGCACCATAACCTTTGTTCTTATCCGCATGGTTCTTTCTCCGAATTTTATTCAATTCATTGATCAGAACCTTTTCCGGCACATCAAGAAGAGTAGAACACTCTTTAATGTACACTGAGCGAGATATCTCTTCTGGAATCAGGGCAATGGTAGACACAATGTCTTTTATTAGCCCAGCACGCTTTATAGGGTCGTTTCCAGTATCAGAAAGTAATAGGCTCGTTTTAGTAACAATGAAATCCTTAGCATTATCATTTAAATACGATTGAATGTCTTCAAGATCATTTGCTTTGGCAAATGAATCTGGATCTTCTCCTTCTGGAAAAGTGACCATTTTCACATTCATCCCTTCTTCAAGAATCATATCAATTCCTCGAAAAGAAGCTCGAATACCTGCAGCATCTCCATCATATAAAAGCGTAATACTATTTGTATAACGCTTTATAAGCTTTATCTGATCTTGCGTCAATGCAGTTCCAGAAGAAGAAACCACATTCTTAATTCCGGATTGATACAGTTGAATAACGTCAGTATAACCCTCAACTAAATAACAATTGTCCTCTTTTATTATTTCTCCTTTGGCGAAATAAATTCCATAGAGCACGGCGCTCTTATTGTAGATAAGAGATTCAGGACTATTTAGATATTTCGGAACTTTTTTATCCGTAAGTAATGTCCTAGCACCAAATCCAAGAGGCCTTCCTGATAGATTATGAATCGGAAATATTACTCTGCCTTTAAATCCATCATAGTACTTATGGTCTCCCTTAGGAGATTTTTTGATAAGGCCACTTGACTCCAGGAATTGCTCCTGGTATCCATTATCTATTGCTGTTTTATAAAAATACTCCCAATCATTCTTAGCATAACCCAGCTTAAATTTATCTATTGTTTCTTCAGTAAAGCCACGCTCCTTAAAGTACCCAAGCCCAATTGACTTTCCTTCGTCAGAATCGTGCAAATTTTCTTGAAAATGCTTTTGACCGTATTCAGTAACTATATAAAGGCTCTCGCGCTCGCTTTCAGCTTGTTTTTGCTCGTCGGACTGCTCCTCCTCTTCCAATTCAATGTTGTAGCGTTTGGCTAAAAAACGTAGCGCTTCAGGAAAGGTAAAGTGTTCGTGTTCCATTAGAAAGGTAGCTACGTTACCTCCCTTGCCCGAACTAAAATCTTTAAAAATTTGTTTTTCGGGGACAACATAAAACGAAGGTGTCTTTTCATTAGCAAAAGGACTCAAACCTTTATACTGCCTTCCTGATTTTTTGATATTTACAAAGTCCGCAATGACATCCTCAATTTGAGCCGTCATTAATATTTCATCAACTTTGTGTTTTGGAATCATATGTTGCAAAGCTACTATTTGACACAAAAAAAACACTAAAAGCAGTTTTCTTAATTCATTGAATACGAAATTTTTATTTAAGAATCAATCGCTCCGTTTAAAACTCCTCTCCATTGGTCACGTTTATTAAGTAAGTGCCTTTTTGCAGGTCTCTAAAATCCTATTGAAACTCAAAAGGTTATTAGCAATCGCTTTGGACCCTAAAATATTAGAATAAATGGTTTGTCCCAGTCCGTTTATTAAAGTAACTGTGCAAAAATTACCCCCTAACGCAGTAAAGGATATATTAACAATGCCCTAAGCTGGATTAGGATAACTATCTATTTTACTAAGTTCATTTTTTCTGTTTTCTGAAAGATCTAACGGTTGACCTAAAATAAATGTGAATGTATTCACATTTGAACTATCAGATTTTGAAGTTACTTTATAGGTTTCTTATGTCTCAATGTGGACGTTCTCCTTTGCAGGATTCGTTGTAATACATCGAAAAATGATCTTTAAAATTCAAGATATACAATAAACAGTCTCTTCCTCATATTGTACAATCAATGAAATTTTGTGGGGTTTTTGCACTTACGGTTTAAAGCAAAAAAAACCGCTTACAGCGGTTTTTTAAAATCTATGGTTGTAAGTTTCTATTTAATGGTCAATCGTTCTGTTTTAACTTCTTCTCCATTAGATAGGGTCAAAAAATAAGCTCCTTTTTGAAAGTCTCTAAAATCTAATTGAGACTCAACATGATTATTTACTGAGTTTAATTCTAAAACACTAGAATACACCAACTCTCCTAAAATATTCATTACTGACAATTTATAAGGATCTTTTGATAAGGCATCAAATAAAATATTTATAATCCCCTCTGTAGGGTTTGGATAAATACTTACCGAAGACTCTTCCAACTGAAATTCATTAACCGAAACTTCTGGAGCATCTGGAGCCTTTCGAGTTATGTATGTAAATGTATCTACGTTTGTACTGTCAGTTTTACTCGTCACTTTATAAGTTACGTATGTCTCTGTATATTCTTTAACATCGACAGGCAGTGTAACGTAATATTTAAAGGAAAAAGATTCACTAGGCTGTATGGTGCAATCACCACTTTGAATTAATCCTATTAAACACTCAAAACAATCACAAAATTCAATATCCCATGAAGTAAGTTGAGTAACATTTTCTGAAACCAATTCATATGTGTAATTTATCGAATCATTTCCGGAGTTCTCGATGTAAGCACTAAATTCATTTCTTTCATTTGGATATAAATCACAGATTACAGTATCCTTAACTGAACTTAACTGAGCAACTGCTGGTAAGAAATAAATACTCAATAAAAAAGCTAAAAAAAACTTGTTTAAATTCATTTTCATATCGGTTAAATAAAAAAAGCACCAACACACTTAACCAGAAGGTCAAGTGTGTTGGTGCTTTTAATTAAATTATTTTTTAACTATTGATTGTCTTACAACCATACCAACTTGGCTAGAAACCTCTACAAAATACATTCCCTCTTCAAGAGAATTCATATCAATAGCTATTTCATTACTTCCGGCTGCAACGCTAGCTGAAGAATTAGAAACAATTGCTCCAGTTACAGAAACAACTTTAATAGTAGCTTCGAATGAATTCTCGCTATTTACTCTTAAAGTAGGATTACCTGTAGTAGGATTTGGATAAATGTTTACTGCAGAAACTGAACTATTTAAAACCGAGATAGCGCTTACATCCACAATACTTGGGTCCGTTCCTTCAACAACTGCAATAGAGTTACCTGAAAGAATCGTTTGCTCATCTTTAGCTACAAAAGCATAAACAGTAAGATCTGCAGGAACAACAGGAATATCATTTAATTTTTCTGGCACATCGTAAGTGTACATTTTTCTAAATAATGAACTATTCGTTGTTTCACTAATAGTCTCTCCCCACTGACCAGTTAAAACTGCTCTTAACATGTGATCGTGACGGTATTCACCAGAGGCGTTAATTTTTTCCGGATAAAAACTACTAGCCCCACTTTGAGGGCCATAAATGCCACTTTGAGTAATTCCAACATTTATCATGTTAGTAGCGTTTAACTCATCAGCCGTATAATAAGCTTCAACAAGAACATATAGTTTAAATTTTGCTGGATCATAAACACCTTTAATTCCAACGTTAACAGGTGAAGCTTCAGTCATAACATCGGCTCCAAATCCAGCCCATTGACCTCTATTAGCAGCGGTCCCTGTGTTTGTACCAAATTTAGTTCTGTTTACAGTTCCAGAAGGAAAACCTGTCAACTTTACATCAGGATGCTTATAAACGACGTCACCATAATTTACAGTATTGGTAGGTGCATCAGTGTATGTATTGTAATTTGGGGTGCCAGAAGCATAATTTCCAGCATGAATGTTAATTAAGACAACACGTCCATCATTAGCAGCTGAAAACTCATCTGCACGTTTGTGACCATCTGGACAATAACCACATGTTTTACCTGTAAATTCTTCAAGAACGACGTTCTTATTCTCTGGGTTTTTACTTGCTAAATCTTGAGCAGAAAGCCCTGAAGAGAAAATAGCACCAATCGCAATAAATAAAAGTTTTTTCATTTCTAAGAGTATTTTAAAATTTGATATACAATGTTACGCAATATATCATTATTTCAAACATCATAAATATAAAAAATTGATAACCAGAACTATTGGAGTATCAACGGAATAAAAAAAGACCCCGTAAACAAACTGTTTACGGGGTCTTTAACTTTTAATTTAAAAATTTTATTTAACAAATGTAGAGGAGTATCCGTCAACATTTACTACATACATTCCGCTTGGAGAAAACGATAAATCGATAATCTCAACACTGTTTTCTTGAAGATCTCTTACTTCTTGAAAAATAATTTGACCTGTCATATTTACAACTTGAATCTTTTTAGCTCCCGCTTGACCAGTATTAGCAACAATATTTAAACCGTTGTTTACATAAAAAACTTTTCCGAATTTATTATTGATTTCATTTATAGCCGTTGCGCTTGCATCACAACCATCATAAACAAATGCCGTTGCTGATTCCCCTTTTTTAACTGTTCCACCAACTGTAACCTCAACCGAGATAAATCCATTTGCAGTTTCAGGAACCTCAACCGTAAGCGTTGTCGCTGTAGCAGTTATAACTGTAGCAGCAACACCTCTAAACTTTACAGTATTGTTTGCAGGAGTTGGATCAAAGTTAGTTCCACTAATGGTAACAGTTTCTTTACATTTCGCACTTGATGGAGAAAATGAAGTAATACTTGGAGTTGTGCTAGCTAACAAATTGTAAGTAGTACAAAACTTATCATTTGCAGAGTTGTTGTCTCCAATATAAGCAGCAGTCATACAAACATCAAAATTTCCTAGAGTAGTTGGAAAATCTAAAAGAGCAGCAATTTGAGCTCTAGATGCGCTTGCATTAGTAGTTGCTCCTACTGCAATTCCTGCTTGTAAATTTAAAGTTAAATTTTGTGTGCCTGCTCCAACGTCTAATGTCATGATTACTGATCCACCTGCAGGAATATCTGTAGTACCGGCATTTTGTAATGTAAATGTCACTGCCTGTAATTGTTGATCTGCTTCAAAATCTGTTCCTACTGGCACAGGGTCAGTAACAGTACAAGCTATTACAGCAACATCTGAAGGTGGAGGAGTCGTTGAGTAATAAACCGTTACACAAGATGTATCATTTTTATTATCAGAATCATTTGGCATTGTTGTGAAGATGCAAACTTTCTGATTTCCATCAGTTAAAGCAGGAGTAAGGGTTCCAAAATCAATTGGTTGACCGCTTATAGTTTCATCTGCTCCACTTGCAAAAGCACTAGCCATGTTTCGATTAAATGTACCGGCAGCTATACCATTTACTGTTACATTCATCGAAATTTGATCAGGATGGTTTGCAGGTAATGCTGTTCCAAAGTTTTTTCTTGTATAATTTGGCTGAACAGGAATTCCTGCATATACAGTGTCTCCTTGAGCTGGTGTATTAACGGCAGTACATCCCACATCATTTTGAGCGCTAACGTTGAAAGCAGCAAAAGTTAAAAGGATAATAATTAATGAGTTAAGTTTTTTCATACTACAAAGTTTAATTTTTAAAATAAGGGTGTAAATCTAATACTAATTCTGGACACATTACATTTTCGATAAAGCTTGGTTGGGTTATTTGTTTAGTTAACTATTTATGCTTCTCCTATCAACAAATCAACGTTAGCATAATAGAATAGTAATATCAGCGTTAATCTACGTTGTCCGTAACTTAGTCCACTAATTTTCTTTAAAAAATGAAACGACTTTTTATTTCCTTTTCTCTTCTATCAATTTCATTATTGACGCTTGCTACAGAGCTATCTGGTGAATTCAAAGACAGTACTAAACTTGCATTATCTGACAGTCTTTTATTACCTTCTTTTCAAGATATGCAATCGGTTAAGATACTAGATGAGGCATTTTCGGAATTCAGTAAAACAAACTTTTTAGGAAAAAGCGATTATCTTGATTCATCTGTGACATGGAATGCTGAATTCGTGGACCTAAACGACTCCATTATTCGAAATCATTTAAATATTTTAGATCAGAATACACCATTTGCTTTATCATATAATGAACGTGTTAAAGCGTTTATTAATCTTTATGGAAATAAAAAGCGCATCCTTTCTGCTAAAGTCATGGGACTTCAAGATTATTACTTTCCCTTGATAGAAGAGATTTTGGATAAATATGATATGCCTTATGAAATGAAATATTTAGCAATTGTAGAATCTGCACTTAACCCAACGGCTAATAGCAGAGCTGGAGCAAAAGGACTTTGGCAGTTTATGTACGCAACTGGTAAAATGTATGACCTTAACGTAACATCATACACTGATGATAGGTTCGATCCTTATTTATCAACCGAAGCAGCATGTAAGTATTTAAGTTATTTGAATAAATATTATGATGATTGGAACCTTGCATTAGCAGCATACAATTGCGGCCCTGGCAATGTGAATAAGGCCATTCGCCGATCAGGTGGTAAAAAAGGGTATTGGGAAATTTATCCACACTTACCTAGAGAGACTAGAGGATATGTCCCTGCCTTTATAGCTGTTAATTATGTCTTAAACTATCCTGGTGAATTTAATATTAAAGCAATAAAACCTCCAACAACCCACTTTGATAATGATACCATTCATATTAAAGGCCCTGTAAGTTTCAGTCATTTAGCTTCTACCTTAACCTATCCATTAGAAAAGATAGAATATCTAAATCCAGTTTATAAGTTGAGTATGATTCCTAATGATGGTAAGTTCCATGTTCTAAAATTACCAAATGCTGAACTGGGTGTTTTCCTAAATAACCAAGATTCTATTCTTGCATTGTACAAATCAAAAAACGTTGATTCTGAAGAGGTTTTAGCTGCCCAGCAGCGTCTAGAAACCTACAGAGTTCGGAGTGGTGATTATCTAGGGAAAATTGCAAGCCGATACAATGTTTCAATAAGGGATATAAAAGAATGGAATGGTCTGAGGTCAAACAATCTAAAAATCGGCCAACGTTTAACCATTTATTCAAAAGGAAATGCACCGAAACCTTCAGCATCAAAAACAAAAATCACTACGACTTCTTCAGCTGGTTACGAGTATTATACTATACGATCAGGTGACACACTTTGGGATATAGCTAAAGCAAAAGGCTTAACCACTGCTCAAATAAAAACACTGAATCGCAACCTAAATGAACGAAAACTTAAACCCGGCGATAAGATTATTGTAGGTAAAAAAGGATAATTATGCGACTAAGTACTTTAGCCATTGCCCTAATTGGAATACTATTAGCTGGTTGCGATTCCGATTCCTCTGATTTTAAGCCCGGCTACTCCGGAAGCTTTGGAGAATTATTAGTAGTAGTGCCTAAAGCATTATGGAATTCACCCACTGGCGATAGCATATTTACCTTATTCAACACGCCTCAATATGGATTACCTCAAAAAGAATCCCCTTTCACTATTATTCATGTAAAATCTGAGAAATTCAGTAGCGTTTTAACAGGCCACAGAAACGTATTCTTCGCTGACATCAAACAAAAATATGCTGGTCAAGAAGCTACTTATGTTTTAAAGAAAAACAAATGGGCTAAGGGACAGGTTGTTGTGGAGTTTACAGCACCTGACAAAGCCTCTTTTCTAAAGCTTTTGAACTCGGATATGGAAAATATTATTGACATTTTTACCACCGCAGAAATGAATCGATTGATTTTGAAAAATAAAAAGTTCGGAAGCAAAGAAATCAGAAAAGAAATTCAAAAAAGTCAGGGCTATGAATTGTTTGTGCAAAAAGATATGCGGCTTGAAAAAAACAAGGAACGTTTAGTTTGGCTGCGTTTAGAAAGGGAAAAACCTAAAGGTGGGTTCCAGCACCAAATTAGCCAAGGAGTATTAATTGTAACACAACCTTATACGGCAAAACAACAGTTTTTAGACACTAACATTTTACATACCATTGATTCAATATTACAGACTGAAATTCCGGGGCCTAAAGAAGGGAACTATATGGGAATAGCTGACACCTATGTTAAGCCCGTTTTTAAAGAAATAAATTTTAAAGAAAACTTTTGTAAATCATCAACTGGACTCTGGGAAATGAAAGGCAACTTCTTTGGTGGCCCCTTCTATGCTCTAACAATGCTGCATCCTAATAAGAAAGAGATTGTTTTTATTTACGGTTATGTTTTTGCGCCTCAATTTAATAAACGAGAATTTTTAAGAGAAGTAAAAGCAGTAATGCATTCCATCACTTTTCCAAAAGACTAATCGAATAATTCTTGCAGAACCGAAAGAGATTTTAAACCCGATACACCTTCCAAGTGCATTGAATAATATTTAACGATAACATCTCTCAAATCATTCCGTTGCTGTTTTGAAAGTTTGAGCTGAAAATCGTAACCATCGTCAATCAAACTGCGAAGCAGTTTACTGTCTCCAACTTCTAAATAATTCAGATGTACGGGCCTTAAAATAGTGAACTGTCCTTCGCTTAAATCAAAAAAAGAACTTCGGTTATTTTGGAAGTTATTTGCTGGTTGGATCCCCAAATATCGTGTCAATTTTAGAAGAAAAACCAAATAAAAATTTGGCTGATAACGTTCCTCGAACAAATCAATTGAGGAAGACACGAATTCAAACATTGCTGGTTGAGCATCATTTTCTTTTAAGGATTTCGAGATTATTTCGGCTAGAAAAAAGGCAACTGCAGTCTGTTCCATTTTTCCACGAATATTAGACCGCATCTTTAGCGTCTTCACATTTCGGATAGATGCAAGGCTTGATTTTGGAGCTTTGTACGTTTCTATCTCTACTTCATTTAATGGAAAAAGCTGAGCAAGTTGGCCTTTCTTAATTCCCTTAGTTCCTTGAAAAACAAAAGTTTCAAGCGCTCCTTTTTCCGTTAAAAACTTCACCATAAAGCTTGATTCACGAAACCGTATCTTCCATAAAAAAATTGCTTTTTGTGAAGCCTCCATTTAATAAATACCCGCTAGTTTGAAACAACGAATTTCAATTAAAATCCGTAATTATGCATTGAAATTTGAAAAACTTTTCATTATGCGATTGCTGCTTTTTTCATTCTTCTTAAGCCTAACATTAACCAGTTTTGCTCAGCCAAATTCAGGCTACATAACATTTGATGGGGACAGCAGCCAAGTGATTATTAACTTGCAAACTTCAATCGGCAATTCAGACAAGACGATCGAGTTCTTTTTTGAGAGTTGCGATAATAATTCCAGCTTAAATAAAATTGGTTTATTGGTATTCCCTGCTGAAGGAATTGGAATTAACCTTACCGTAAACTCTGCTGGGAATGCAGCAAACCTAGAGGTATCAAAAGCTACTAACCCTACCTTCAATGATGTTTACTCTGCCCCGATATACAGACACGACAATTGGAATCATTTTGCAATTTGCTATAAATCTGCAGACTCTACAATAAGTCTATTCTTTAATGGTGACAAACTAGGAGCCTCTGATTCATTGAAAATAAGTTCAAATCGAATGTTATTGGGAGGAAAAGCATCTGCTTATTTCAATGGAAATATTGATGAATTAAGAATAACCGATTCGTGTTTATATTCCAGTAATTATGTTGTTCCTTTCCGTTTTGAAGTTGGTTCTAAAACAGCGAATCTATTTTCATTTAACACCAAGCTTGCAAGCGAAACCTTCGTTTCATCTGGAAAAAATATTGATTCAGCTTTCGCAGTAAATGGCGCTTATGGTGTTGCTGAAATCAGCGTAACCCAAGATACTTCGATTTGCTCTGGTGATAGTTTAAAATTAACAGCTTCTGGTGGCTCCCTTTTCAAATGGACATCAAAAAACTTTATTAGCTCAGACTCTATTTCCGGTCCTACTTTATCCGCTTACGTTAGTGATACTCTGAGTGTGAGTATCTCAAATAAAAATGGTTGTTCGATAAATAAAAATATCGAATTACTGATTATAGCTCCCCCTATTATTGATCTAGGAAATGATACTATTATATGCGCAGAAACCATAATTCGGCTTAATGCAGGAAAACATGCTGCATATATCTGGTCTAGTACTCAAACTGATTCTGCTGTTTATAGTCCTTCAGGTATAGTCTGGGTAAAAGTTGAGACGCAAAAAGGGTGTTCAAAAACAGACACTATAAATATTCTTGAATTTCCGGCACCAACAATTGAGCTTGGACCTGATACTCTTCTTCAAAAGGGGTTTACAATTTCGATAGGTGTTACTGCAGTGTTTGCAAGCTACAAATGGTCTACAGGAGAAACCTCCCCCATTATTTTAGCTACCCTTCCTTTAATGTACTCATTAACTGTTACCGATACAAATGGGTGCACAGCGACAGACAATATCACGCTAAATTATCCCCCTGAAAGTGTAAGTGAATCCGCCTTAAAAATTGTTCGTTTTTATCCAAACCCGACAAATGGAACATTTAAATTGGAAACGAGTATTGACGATAATCAGGATATAAAAATCACTGTTTTTAGCTTACTAGGAGAAACCATTTACCAAACCCTATTAGATCCAACGAGTAGTAATATCATACTTCCTGAACATATTGAAAACGGAAACTACTACATACGAGTAGCATCCAAAAAAATCAATGAAACCTTACCTGTTATTTTGACTCGATAAGACTTCGTAAGTCGACAAATGGACTTTCAAAATCTGAAGTTTTCATGTGTTCAACCAACATTTTTGCTGTCTCTTCAGGAGTCTGTAGCATTCCCGTTTCTTTCATTTCAATAAAACGATCAACCATGTCAAACTTATCCTTTGGAGTACTTCTGATTTTTTCTTGCATTGGTGACTCAACAATTCCTGGGGCAATTGCCTGAATTGAAAATTCCTTGATGCCGTTTATTTCAGCCTCTTCCTTCACTACTTCGGTAAGCATATTTAAACCCGCTTTTGTGGCACAATACATTCCCCATCCCGGGTACGGAGCAACTGATGCTCCAGAACTAATATTCAGAATAATTTTTTCGGCATCCTTCTCGCTGTAAGCATTCAAAAAATTATTGATAAGAACAGCAGGTGCAACCAAGTTCAGTTGATAAGCGTCCGCCATTTCTGTCCCGTCTAATTGCCCATGGTATCCTATTTCTCCAAGTGAACCTGCATTGTTTATTAAATACACCTTATCCGCTTTAAAATGATCGCCAAATCGAACTTTTGCAGTTGCAACAGCGTCAGATAAGTCTACTTTTCGATGCACATAATTTGGATGTGCGATTTCACAAGTTCGCGACATTCCAACCACGTGATTCTCTTCATCCTTCAATAACTCTTCAGCCAGAGCAAACCCTAAACCAGATGATGTTCCTGTAATATAAAATACCTTCATAATCTTATCCTTCTATTGCTTGTTTTAAATCGGCAATCAAATCTTCCGCGTCTTCTATTCCGACACTCAATCGAATCATCGAATCTTTTATTCCTGTTTTTTCTCTTTCTTCTTTTGGAATTGCTGCGTGTGTCATTGATGCGGGATGTCCGCACAAAGATTCTACTCCACCAAGACTTTCGGCAAGGGAAAATACCCTAACACTTGAAACAATTTTTTTGGCTGTCTCGTAATTATCTTCTACAGCAGTGAAAGACATCATACCACCAAAATCACGCATTTGTGATTTTGCTACTTTATGATTTGGATGATTTTCCAAACCTGGCCAATACACTTTATCAACCGCTGGATGACTTTCTAGAAATTCAGCAACTTTTGCACCGTTTTCACAGTGTCTTTGCATTCTTAAGTGCAAGGTTTTAATTCCTCGAAGCACCAAAAAAGAATCCATTGGCCCACAAACTGCACCAGACGAATTCTGTATAAAATATAATTGTCCTGCTATCTCATCATCATTAACAATCAAAGCGCCCATTACCACATCAGAGTGGCCTCCAAGATATTTAGTAGCAGAATGCATTACGATATCTGCACCCATATCCAAGGGGTTTTGCAAATAAGGACTAGCAAATGTGTTGTCAACCCCCAGCATACAGTTGTGTTTTTTTGCAAATGAAGATGCTTTCTTAATATCAACAATATTAAGCATTGGATTAGTGGGTGTTTCTATCCAAACTAATTTGGTGTTTTCATTTACTAAATCACCTAGCTTATCAAAATCAGTCATTTCAGTGAAATGAAACTTGATTCCGTACTTCTCAAATATTTTAGTAAAAATTCGATAAGTTCCTCCATACAAATCACTCGTAGAAATTACCTCATCGCCAGGGTTCAACATTTTAATTACAGCATCAATTGCTGCCAATCCACTTCCAAAACACAAGCCATGTTTTCCGTTTTCAATAGACGCAAGATTCTTTTCTAAAGCATGCCTTGTTGGATTTTGAGTTCGGCTGTATTCGTATCCTTTATGCTCACCGAGTGACTTCTGCACATATGTAGACGTTTGATAAATCGGTGTCATTATCGCCCCCGTTGCCGTGTCGGGAATCAATCCTCCGTGAATTACTTTAGTACCGATTTTCAAAGTGAAATGATCTGTTTTGAATTATATTCAAATGTAATGCTTAATCGAGATTTTCCTACTTTCGAACTTATGAAATTAACAACGAAAAACGGGTTTTTATCTATCCTTATTTTATGCAGTACTGCGCTCATTTCTTGCATATCAAAGGAGGAAACGCCTGTTGCAAAGCACAAAGCATTGGAAATTGAAAAAACGAAGGTGGAGTTTCAGTTAACCGTTAACTTAGATGAAGCATCTTCTTTTGATATCAAATTAGAATTTCCTCAACTAAATAACATAGACTCGTCTTTGTTAAAGACAATTATTCAACAAGAAACTCATAAGCTGATTCACAAATCAACTATATCAGATTCTTTGCTAAAAAACAAAGAACAAGTGGTTGCTGAGTTAGAAATTGCATACAAAGCTTTTAGAGCAGATTTTCCAGAGATAAACTCGAAATGGTATTTAAATCGAACGGTAGAAGTTGTTTATCAAAGTGAAAAATACGTTACGCTAATGGTCCATGAACAATCGTATATGGGTGGTGGGCATTCAAATGAATTAATGACATTCAAAACATTCATCGTAAAAACAGGACAAAAAATCTCTTTGAGTCAATTGCTTTCTAACAATGAATACCTAATAGCCGAAGGCTTGGCTGAAAACGCATTTAGAAAACAAAAAGGATTTAAACCTAGTGATGACCTTAAGGCTAATGGCTGGTACTTTCCCAATGGTCGATTTACCTTAAACAACAATTATCATTTAACCGATTCTACGATAATTATACGATACAATACATATGACATAGGATCTTATGAAGCAGGAGCGACTACTTTAGAACTTGATTTGGATAAAATTAAAAAAGGTGCAGCATAAAAAAAGCAGCTCGAAAACTGCTTTAAATAAAGGGGAGCTCAATCTTCACTTTTTCATATTAACTGCTAACACCCAAAACTTAACTGTAAAAATCACGCTCACGCCCTCTTTTTTAATGTGCTTGCATAGTATTAACGAAGAGGAATAGAAAAGGTTATTTTTGAAACAAACTATTTATTATGATGAAGACAGCAACAATTCTATGGGCACTCGTGATTACGAGCAGTTTGGCTTTTTCGCAAAATGCAAATGATGTAATCGGTAAATGGAAAACTATTGATGATGAGACAGGAGAAGCAAAATCGATTGTTGAATTGTATAAGGTTGGAAATAAATTGCAGGGTAAAGTGATTCAAATCTTGAACCCTACCAAGGTAGATAATGTTTGTTCCCTTTGTGAAGATGATGATGCTAGAAAAGGCCAACGCATTCAGGGAATGATTATCGTAAAAGACATGATTTGGGATGTTGATGAATGGGATGATGGAACTATTCTCGATCCAAACAAAGGGTCTATTTACGATTGCAAACTATGGCTAGAAAACGACAATAAGGACAAGTTATATCTTAGAGGATATATTGGGTTTTTATTCCGCACCCAAAACTGGTACAGAATCACCGAATAAGACAGCTTCTTGAAATTTAAAACAATACTAATAGCCCAAATTTTTTGGGCTTTTTTTAGTTGCACCGGTGTTGAAGAATCATCTGTACCTAAAAGTCCACCGGCTAATTTTAAAATTGAACTTACAGATCAGCAAAAAAAACTAGCTAAGTCTATAGATAGCATTGCATCTAAAAGACATAAGCAAGGTATTTTTAATGGTGTTGTATTAGTAGCTGAATATGGGCTTCCTATCTATTCTAAAGCATTTGGATTTGCAAATTTCAAAACAAAAGAGCTGCTTACGGAACACTCCGTTTTTCAATTGGCATCGGTTTCAAAAATGTTTACTGCTACCGCTATACTTTTATTACAGCAAAAAGGGTACTTGTCTATTAACGATAGCATTCATCACATTATTCCAAACTTCCCGTATAAGGGATTGATTATACGTCACTTACTTACTCACAGAAGTGGTTTGCCCAGGTATATGGTTGTGACTGACGAGCATTGGCCACGAGACAGTATGCTAACAAATGAGGATATGCACGCCGTTATGGTTGCCCATCCTCCTAAACGTTATTTTTCACCAGATTTTCGATTCAATTATCAAAATACTAACTACGCATATTTGGCACTGATAGTTGAGCGAGTTTCAGGGCAAGGTTTCGACAACTTTGTACGTGATCATATTTTTGAACCGTTGGGAATGTACAATTCTAGAGTCTACTCAGGAAAGAAACAGCCCGACATTGCTGGTTCGGTTGTTGGCCACATTTACCGTCGCCCAAGAATTGTTTTACCACAAGAGAACTATATCAATGGGGTAGCAGGAGACAAGGGTGTTTACGCCTCTGTTGGTGATCTCCTAAAATTCGATCAAGCCTTATATACCGACACTTTCTTAACTGACGAAAGCAAGCAACTCATGTTTCATCCATGGACTAAATGGCGTAGAGCCGGCAAAGACAGTTACGGGTTTGGCTGGAGAATTTCCAATTTTAAAAAAGACAACTTAGTCTATCATTACGGATGGTGGAACGGGTTTAAGACCAGCTTTATGCGTTATACAAATTGCAAACGGACCATTATTATCCTAACTAATAGAGATCGAAAATTAACTTTAACTAAGGAGCTTCAAAAGCTATTATTCCCTGAATAATAGCTTAGTCTTTACCCCAATTTTCCAACTCTTGCTCTGTAAGTAATTCTGGAAAGAACATTCTGCGCT
>TARA_B110000879_G_scaffold212475_1_pt1 | contig 22891 bp, 21 predicted proteins | sample TARA_B110000879 | Tara Oceans TARA_B110000879 (sample SAMEA4398094) | marine metagenome | biome: Polar Biome; feature: [SRF] surface water layer (ENVO:00010504); material: water (ENVO:00002006), including particulate matter (ENVO:01000060) such as... | depth 5 m
CCGGGTCCACGCGGGCCGCAACACTAGCGAGGTAATCAGTGGCATTATCAATAAGGTCAATAATGTTGTATTCGGGGTCATGTTGCCATTGTTGACGGTGGTCAGTTCAGCGGTGCTGCTAGTGGCCATCATGCTAGCCTTAATGGCCATTGATCCTATAGTGGCCTCCGTTGCGACTGTGGGTTTCGGTGTCAGTTACTTGTTGATCACCTTGACGTCCCGCCGACGGTTACATAGAAACAGTCAGCGCATTGCCTTAGAACAAACTCAAGTGGTCAAGGCGCTGCAAGAAGGCATGGGCGGCATTCGCGATGTACTTCTGGACGGGACACAGCCACTTTACTGCGACATCTATTCTCAGGCCGACCACCCATTGCGTCAAGCGCAGGGTAACAATGTCTTTATTGCCGGAAGTCCTCGCCCCGTCATGGAAGCTCTGGGGATTGTGCTGATAGCAGTCTTAGCTTATACCCTTAGTGGACAAGCTGGTGGTGTTTCCAAGGCCCTTCCATTGCTTGGCGCTCTGGCACTGGGAGCGCAACGTCTGTTGCCCGCCTTACAGCAGCTCTATGCTGCCTGGGCGAGTATTGCTGGCAATCATGTCTCTCTAACTGATACCATCGAATTGCTCGATCAGCCCTTACCGCTAGATCAAGTGCAATCTTCTATCGCTCCTCTACTCATTCAAAGTAGCATCCGGTTTGATGCCGTTCGCTTCCGCTACTCCAGCAAGGATCCTTGGGTGCTCGATGGATTCAATCTGACAATCCCTAGAGGTTCCAGAGTTGGATTTGTCGGCAGCACAGGCAGCGGCAAAAGTACTACGCTTGACTTGTTAATGGGATTACTGATTCCTACTGAGGGCGAAGTTTTGGTGGATGGTCTGCCTATTAGTGGCAATCGCATCAGAGCTTGGCAGCAAATTATCGGCCACGTGCCACAGAGCATCTATCTGGCCGACTCAACATTAGCTGAGAACATTGCCTTCGGTGTGCCACCTGAGGCTATTGACCATCAGCGAGTGCAGCATGCAGCACGTCATGCACAGATTGCAGATTTTATTGAAAGTAGTCCAGAAGGATACCAAGCCAATGTGGGAGAGCGTGGAATCCGCCTCTCAGGTGGTCAGCGTCAGCGCATAGGTATTGCCCGCGCCCTATACAAACAGGCTGACGTTCTGGTATTTGACGAAGCCACTAGCGCTCTCGACAATGCTACTGAACAGTCCGTAATGGATGCCATCGAGGGGTTTGATCGAAACCTCACCATTCTTCTCATTGCCCATCGGCTTAGTACTGTGAGGCGATGTGATATTATTGTAGAACTGGAACATGGACAGGTCGTGGCGCAAGGTACCTACGAGCAGCTACTTGAACGAAGCCCTAGCTTCCGCAGAATGGCCATGAAGGTATGAAGAATAGTTTAGTTATCAACATATTATTGGGAAGTAAATAAAACTCACATGAACACTAAAAAAAATAATTTATCCATATTAATAACAGGAGCCGATGGCTTTATCGGCTCTCATCTTACAGAAGCTCTGGTTCGACAAGGCCATAACGTGCGGGCTTTTGTACTTTACAACTCCTTTAACTCTTGGGGTTGGTTGGATCAATGTGAAGAGGATGTTAAGGGTAGGTTTGAAGTGTTTGCCGGAGATGTTCGCGATCCACATGGTGTTAAGGAGGCAATGAAGGGTTGTGATGTTGTGTTACATTTAGCAGCTCTTATTGCGATTCCTTATTCTTACCATTCTCCCGATACTTATGTGGATACCAATATCAAAGGTACTCTTAATATCTTACAGGCAGCACGTGACCTTGGCGTTAAGAGAGTAATCCATACCTCGACTAGTGAGGTTTATGGTACAGCGAGTTTTGTTCCCATCACTGAACAGCATCCATTGCAAGGTCAGTCGCCTTACTCTGCTACCAAGATAGCGGCGGATCAGTTGGCTTATTCATTTTATGTATCATTTGGTTTGCCAGTAGTCATTGCAAGACCATTTAACACTTATGGCCCACGTCAGTCTGCCCGTGCTGTTATACCTACAATCATTGCGCAAATTGCTAGTGGTAAACGTCAAATTAAACTTGGTGCCGTTTCCCCCACACGTGATTTTAATTATGTGCAAGATACAGTTAAAGGTTTTATTGCCGCGATGAACTCTGAGCAAGGCTTGGGTGAGGTGATTAATTTTGGTAGTAACTTTGAGATTTCAATTGGGGACACTGCGCTATTGATTGCTGAGGCGATGAATGTCGAGATTGAAATAATTACCGATGAAGCTCGCTTCCGTCCAGCTGATTCTGAAGTTGAACGACTGTGGGCTGATAATGCAAAAGCCAAACAGCTTTTTGGCTGGCAACCCTCGTATGGTGGCCGAGAAGGCTTTAAACGAGGTATTGCAGAAACTGCAGAATGGTTTGTAAAGTCTGGCAATTTAAGTACTTACAAAGCTGATGTATATAATATCTAATCCATTAATGCCTCTCTAATCCATGAATATCTCTCTACCAGATAAAATTGTTAGCGCTATTCACGCGGTTATTGGAGCAGGGCCTATCGGGTTGCATGAGCCGACTTTCAATGGCAACGAATGGCTTTATGTTAAAGAGTGTATAGATACTAGTTTTGTATCGTCCGTTGGCAAATTTGTTGATCGCTTTGAAGTTGATTTAGCAACCTACACTGGTGCAAAACACGCGGTGGCTGTTGTTAACGGTACGGCAGCACTTCACATTGCTTTGCTGCTTGCGGGGGTCAAAGCCAATGATGAAGTTCTTGTTCCTTCGCTGACTTTTATTGCGACCGCCAACGCTACCACTTATTGTGGTGCCACGCCACATTTTGTGGATAGTGAAGGTACCACGCTAGGCATGGCAACGGCCAAGTTGCGTGATTATTTACAAGTGCATACTGAGCAACATAACGGTCATTGCGTTAATATTGCTACGGGGCAAGTCATTCGTGCGATGGTGCCTATGCATACATTTGGCCATCCAGTAGATATTGATGGATTGCTTGCGGTGTCACACGATTTTAATATTGTATTAGTTGAAGATGCCGCAGAGTCACTGGGAAGCTCTTATCATGGCCATCACACAGGGACATTTGGTTTGATGGGCACGCTTAGTTTTAACGGCAATAAAACCATTACTACTGGCGGCGGAGGTGCTATTTTAACTAATGATGACACGATTGCACGGCGTGCAAAGCATATAACCACCACCGCGAAAATACCGCACGCTTGGGAACTTATCCATGATGAAATTGGCTATAACTACCGCTTACCCAACCTTAATGCTGCTCTGGGTTGCGCTCAGCTAGAACAATTGCCAGACAAGTTAATCTCTAAAAGAGCGCTATTTATGAACTACCAAGCTGCCTTTATTTCTATTGAAGGCGTTAAGTTGATTGCCGAACCTGCACAATGCCACAGCAATTACTGGCTACAAACAATAATGCTTAATACCGATCATGCACATCAGCGTGATGCTATATTGCGGGCCACTAATCAAGCTGGGTTGATGACGCGCCCAGTTTGGCGGTTACTTCATCAGCTAATGCCATTTGCTAACTGCCCGCGCATGGATTTAGCCACGGCTGAGCAGTTGGCACAACGACTGATTAATATTCCTAGTAGTCCACATTTGCTGAATAAAGTCGAATGAACAAGCCTAGTATCATTTTAATTGGTGCCGGTGGTCATGCACGCGCATGTATTGACGTTGTTGAACATTTAGACACTTTTAAGATTGCTGGTTTGATAGGAGTCGAGGAAGAATTACAACATGAATATATGGGATACAGTGTAATAGCTACAGATAGTGACTTGCCTGAGTTAGTAAAGCAATACCAATATGCGCTTATTACTGTTGGACAGATTGAGTCAGCTCTTGTTCGTCAACGGCTTTATGATCAGGCTTTAATTTTAGGTTTTAAGTTACCAGCCATTATTTCTCCAACTGCATACGTATCTCGCCATGCTGTTTTAGGGGATGCAACCATTATTATGCATGGCGCTATTATTAATGCGGGTGCTAAGGTGGGTAATAACTGCATTATTAATACCAATGCGCTCATTGAACACGATGCGACGGTGGCAGATCACTGCCATATATCTACAGGTGCCATAGTAAATGGCACTGCAAATATAGGGCTTGGTAGCTTTATTGGTAGCGGGAGTATTATTAAACAGAGCATTACATTAGGCAGTAATTGCGTGGTCGGCATGGGCATTGCTGTTAGACATCACCATGCAGAAAACTCACTAATATTAACCGGTAATAAATTATGAAAAAACCTATTCTCATTATCGCAGAAGCAGGTGTAAACCATAATGGTGACCATTCCTTAGCTAAGCAATTGATAGATGTAGCCGCCGATGCTGGTGCTGATTTGGTTAAGTTTCAAACTTTTAGTGCAGACCGCTTAGTAACTCGACAAGCAAAAAAAGCATACTACCAAAGTTTAACCACAGAAAGTACTGAATCTCAGCACCAAATGTTAAGCCGTTTAGAGCTGAGTGCAAACATGCACCATGAGCTTATTTCCTATAGTGCCAAGCGTAACATTGGCTTTTTTTCTTCAGGCTTTGATATTGAAAGTGTTGATTTTTTAATTAGTCTAGGTATCAACCACTTTAAAATACCATCTGGTGAAATAACCAACCTGCCGTACTTGCGCCATATTGGTCAATTTAATAAATCCGTTATCATTTCAACTGGCATGGCAACGATGGGTGATATAGAGGCGGCTATTGACGCCCTAGAGCAAGCCGGCACAGTTCGGTCACTTATTACAGTATTGCATTGTACTACAGACTATCCAGCACCTATGGCAGAGGTTAATCTGCGTTCCATGCAGAGTATTCAAAGGGCTTTTGGCGTTGCGGTGGGTTACTCTGATCATACTGCTGGCATAGAAGTCGCCATTGCCGCAGCAGCATTGGGAGCAACTGTTATTGAAAAGCACTTTACAATAGATAAAAACTTGACAGGCCCAGACCATAAAGCCAGCTTAGAGCCTGATGAACTCAAAAATATGGTGTCGGCTATTCGCCATATAGAAATAGCACTGGGTGATGGCATTAAACGTCTCACTCCAAGCGAGGCACGTAATAAGTTTGTGGCAAGAAAATCGCTGGTGGCGAGAAAAGCTATTAAGGCTGGTGAAGTATTGAGTGCTGATAATATTGCTGCCAAGCGCCCCGGTACCGGCATATCGCCTATGCGATGGGATGAGGTTATAGGACGCGCAGCGGTTCGAGATTTTGCAGCAGAGGAGTTAATTGAGCTATGAATCGAAAAATTTGTGTTATTACAGGCACTCGTGCCGAATATGGCTTGTTGCGATGGGTGATGCAGGGTATTAAAGACGATGCCGATTTAAACTTGCAAGTTATAGCTACTGGCATGCACCTGTCACCTGAGTTTGGTCTAACCTATAAGGCTATAGAAGCCGATGGCTTTGACATTGATCGCAAGGTTGAAATACTTACCAGTTCCGATACTCCAGTAGGTATTGCTAAATCAATGGGCTTAGGCATGATTGGTTTTGCTGATGCATTAAACAATCTGAACCCAGATTTAATTGTTATCTTGGGTGATAGGTATGAGATTTTTTCAGCAGTATCAACCGCGCTGGTGGCTCGCATACCGGTGGCGCACTTGCACGGTGGCGAGACTACTGAGGGTGCTTTTGACGAAGCATTTCGTCACTCAATTACTAAAATGTCGCATTTCCATTTTGTGGCAGCAGATGAATACAAAAAGCGAGTAATCCAACTAGGTGAAAAACCAGAGCATGTGTTTTTAGTGGGTGGGCTAGGTATTGATAACATTAAACGGCTAGAGTTGCTTGACCGCAATATATTAGAAGCTGATTTAGGCTTTAAGTTTAACAAAAAAAACCTACTCATCACCTTTCACCCGGTTACGCTAGAAACTTCCAGTGCACTAACGCAAATGCAAGCGTTATTAGGAGCATTAGCCAAACTAGAAGACATACAACTTATTTTCACCATGCCCAATGCTGATACTGATGGTAGAGCGCTGATTGAAATGGTGAAGAAATTTGCTTCACAACACTCCAATGCTCATGCTTTTACATCACTTGGGCAGTTGCGTTACTTGTCATGCATAGCTCAAGTAGATGGTGTAGTGGGTAATTCATCTAGTGGATTGCTCGAAGTGCCTAGCTTTAAAAAAGGTACGATTAACATTGGAGATCGTCAGCGCGGCCGATTACAAGCCACCAGTGTTATTAACTGTGAATCTAATCAGAAAAGTATAGCCGATGGAATTAATATGCTGTATTCTCCAGAATTCCAGGCAAATTTAAGCCAGGTGCATAATCCCTATGGTGAGGGCGGCGCTAGTGAAAAAATAGTGAGCACATTAAAAATTATTAATATTAAAAACATCGTTAAGAAAGTTTTTCATGATTTACCTAATCCTAATCCTAATCCTAATTCTAGTTGTAACAAGTGAATACTGTTGAAGAAATATGGCTTCAAGCTATTCTCCTAGAAAGCTCAACTATTGGGCAAGCGATAGGTAACCTTGATAAACTTGGTATTAAAATCGTATTGGTGGTAGACAAAGCTAATAAGCTTATAGGTACAGTTTCAGATGGTGACATACGCCGCGGTTTGCTTAAGGGCTTGGATCTTAAAAAACCCATCGCTAGGCTTGTTAATCACAATGCGCTAGTAGTTCCTCCAGATATGTCGCGCGACATGGTGATGCAGTTGATGGTGGCTAATAAAATCCAGCAGATTCCCATAGTGGATGGCCAGCAAAAACTCGTAGGCCTGCATCTGTGGGATGAAATGTCCACATTACCTGCACGCGCTAATTTGATGGTGATTATGGCAGGGGGTAAGGGCACTCGATTAATGCCACATACACAAAACTGTCCTAAGCCAATGGTACTAGTGGCTGGCAAGCCAATGCTAGAGCACATTATAGAACGTGGCAAACTAGAAGGCTTTAATCACTTTGTTTTGGCTATTCATCACTTGGGTCACATTATAGAAGATCACTTTGGAAATGGAGAAGGGTTAGGAGTAAAAATTGATTATTTACGTGAGCAATCGCCATTAGGTACTGCTGGGGCATTGAGCTTGTTAAACCCAAGGCCAGATGCACCATTTGTAGTGACTAATGGTGATGTAATTACCGATATACGTTATGGCGAACTATTAGATTTTCATAATCGCTACCAAGCAAGCGCCACCATGGCTGTGCGTGTCCACGAATGGCAACATCCATTTGGTGTAGTGAAAATGCAAGGCGTTGAAGTAGTTGGTTTTGAAGAAAAGCCAATAGCGCGTAGCCATATTAATGCGGGTGTTTATGCGCTTTCACCAGAGGTTTTAAATGAATTAATAGCTGAGACGCGGTGTGATATGCCTATGTTATTTGAACGATTGCAAGCAAAAGCTAAGACTACTGTGGCATATCCAATGCATGAACCATGGCTAGATGTGGGTAAGCCCGAAGATTTATTGCAGGCAAATATAGTTATTGACTAGTAAGAGTTGAAAGTTATGATAATGAAATTTTTTTTTACGGATGATGTATTGCTAAATGTATAGGTTCAAACTTGATAGATTCTAAATTAACTGTAGTTATCGTTGATTATGAGATGGGAAACATTAAATCAATAGAGAATGCGATTAACCATATCGGCAACTTTAATATAAAAATAACAGCTGATCGTGATTCGATACTTCAGGCAGATATTATCATTTTACCCGGAGTTGGAGCTTTTCCTGATGCTATGCAAAAGCTTAAAGAGCGAAATCTTATTGCTGTGCTAAACGAAGCGGTGATAACTAATAAGACGCCAACTTTAGGTATTTGCTTAGGAATGCAACTGCTCTTTAATAGCTCAGAAGAGAAAGTGGTGACTGATGGTCTTGGTTGGATTCCAGGTAAAGTGGTCTATATAGAACCTAAGGGCAATTTGCGAGTGCCTCATATAGGATGGAATTCTCTAATTTTGAGTGAATATGATTCGCTATTTAGCTTCCTGGAGCATGATAAAGATTTTTACTTTGTTCATAGTCTTTATGCTCAATGTGAGGATAGGTATATACTTGCCAGGTTTAAATATGGAGACGCAATGGTTGCGTCTGTTAAAAAAGACAATATCGTTGGCATGCAGTTTCATCCAGAGAAAAGTCAAAAAAATGGATTGACGGCACTGAAATCATTTTTTGACTGGGCTAAAACAAGGAAGGATACGCATCATGCTTAAAACCAGACTAATCCCTTGTATTATTACTAAGGGCGACCTAGTGGTGCAAAGTTTTGGTTTTAATCGATATTTGCCTATTGGCGATGTTAGGACTGCTATAGAATTTTTTGTTAATTGGGACGTTGATGAAATAGTTGTCATGGATATAGATGCTTCCATGAAAGGTCAGGAGCCTAATATAAAGCTAGTCGAGTGGGCGGCCAAGGCTTGCTTTGTGCCACTTGTAGTTGGTGGAGGTATCAAAACCACAGGACATATTCAACGATTGCTTAAAGCTGGAGCTGACAAAGTATGTATAAATTCCATAGTAAGAGATGAAATATCTTTTGTTACTGAAGCATCAAATATGTTCGGTGATCAATGTATAACTGTTTCAGTTGATGTTATAAAAGATAATGGCGAATATAGGGTTTTTGATTACAGGAACTCCAAATCTTTTGGTTCAGATTTATCTGAACATTTGAAAGAAATTGAAAAAGCTGGGGCGGGTGAAGTTTTACTTAATTCGGTAGATCGCGATGGTTCGCGCGAAGGTTATGATTTAGAACTTCTAAAACATGTTAGCTCTTTAATCAATATACCAGTGATAGCTTTGGGCGGCGTTGGTCGTTTTGAACATCTGGCAGATGCTGTTTTAGTTGGCGGTTGTCAGGCTGTCGCTGCTGCGAATATTTTCCAACACCTTGAGCACAGTACGATAGCCGCTAAAGCTCAAATGCTAAGTTCAGGATTACCTGTGCGATTAAGTTCAGAGGTAAAATATGAAGATTTTGCTTTAGACGTTCTAGGGCGTCCATTCTAAGGTGGTTCAGTAGTGAAATTTTGTGATAGATGTTTATATCCTCAAAATCATGCTTTAAATATTGTGTTTGATAGCAGTGGTGTCTGCAGCGGCTGTCGGGTTCACGAAGAAAAATATGTAATTAACTGGAGTGAGAAAGAGAAAGAGTTAAGTGATTTGTTATTTCAGTACAAAAGGCGGCCTGGGAGTTCATATGATTGCGTTATTCCTGTAATTGGATCGGGAGATGACTTCTTTGTTGTTGATTTGGTTAAGAACAAGTTCGGTCTTAATCCTTTGCTCGTGACCTACAATACCCATTTCAGTACTAAAGTAGGCATCAGGAACTTAGCTCGCCTAATTAGTGAACTTGATTGCGACCATCTCTACTCGACAATTGGTCCTGATACAATTAAGGAAATTACCAAAATAACTCTTAAAAAGTTTGGCGATATGTACTGGCATGTATTGGCTGGAAGCCAGACATTTCCTGTTCAGGTTGCAACAAAACTTGATATACCATTGATTATTTGGGGTGTGAACGGGTGGCTTGACCAAGTTGGAATGTTTAGTCATTTAGACCGTGTCGAGATGACAAAGAAAGTAAGAAAAGAGCACGCAATGCGAGGCTTTGATGCGGAGGCATTGATCGGCGAATCAAAAAACGTAACTAAGAAAGATCTTCAAGCCTTTACTTATCCTACAGATGTGCAGCTAGAAAAATCAAGAGTCCGTGGACTTTATATAGGTAATTATGTTTTTTGGGATTCGCAAAAACAAATTGAAAATGCCATCGAAAATTTTGGTTATGAAACTTGTGTTCAGGAGCGAACATACAACAGCTATGAATCGATACATTGTTTAAACAATGCGAGCGTCCATGACTATGTCAAGTATCTCAAATTTGGTTATGGCAAGGTTTGTGATCATGTAGCCCGCGACATTCGCCTTAAGCGACTGTCTAGGCAGCAAGGGCTTGCACTTATCAGTCGATACCTTACGGTAAAACCAAAAGCTCTCATTATTTTCTTAGATTGGCTTGGTATTTCTGAAAATGATTTAATTGAGCTAATCAATCCACATAGAGACCTTTCGGTTTGGGCGTTAAATGCAGAAGATAATTGGTTTTTGAAGGAAAGCGTATTGGACCTTCAGCTATCGTTAGTTTCAGAAAATGAACTTGAAGTCGAAGATCCTCGAGAATATAAGTTAACAGATCTACTTGAAGATGAAAGCTCTTCAAGTGAATATATTTTACTGGGGAGAACTTATATGGATCAAAGGAATTTCAAGGCCAAGGAAGGATAATAGATGAAATTTTGCTCTAATTGTGTGATGCCTGATACCAAGCCTGGAATTTTGCTAGATGATAGAGGCTTCTGCAATGCCTGTAGATCAAAGGAAGTAAAGAGTAAAATAGACTGGGACGCTAGATACAAAGATCTAGAAGTTATCGTAGATGAGATAAAAAAAGCTGAACACCCATTTTATGACTGCGTCGTACCTGTTAGTGGAGGTAAAGACAGCTGGTATCAGGCTGCTGTTTTGGCGGAGGAATTTGGTTTAAAAGTCCTGTGCGTCACTCTAGGGGCTCATTTACCGACTACAGAGGGGATCGAAAACCTAAATAATATGATTAAAGATCTGAATGTTGATCATATTAAAGTGACGATAAAACCAAGTATCTTTCGTCAAATTCGAAGAAAATGCTTTGTTCGTCAGGGCGAACCCAACTGGGCAGAGCACTGCGCTATGTTTTCAAGCGTGGTTAATACGGCGCTAATTTATGAGGTTCCACTAGTTGTTTGGGGTGAAGACATAGCTTTTGAGTTCGGGGGACTGCAGCGGAGTGATAGTAGTCCGACAGCGATTGAAATTGATAAAAGCGACTTGACCAAGGAAAAAACAGTATTTGATTGGTTGGATGACGATGTTTCTGAGCGCGACATATTTTTCTATAAGTATCCAGATTATGAAAAATTAAAGAGTGCGGGCGTAAAGAGTATTTATCTGGGGCACTTCCTTAAGTGGTACGGTCGTCAGAATTATGAATTTGTAAAGAAGCGAGGATTTGTTAGTAGAAAGCTTGGTCCCTTACCTGGGAACTACCTAGATTATGATAATATTGATGAAAAACTATGCGAGATCAATATTTGGTTTAAGTACCTTAAGTTCGGATTCTGGAGGCCTACTGATCAGACCTGTTATGATATCTGGAATGATAATTTAGACCGACAGGACGCAGTTAATATTGTTAAATCTTTGCAAGATGAAAAGCCTTTTAATGATTTAGAGGACTTTTTAAATTTTCACATGCTTACTATGGATGAATTTAATGAGGTTGTGGAACGGTTCAGAAATAAAGACATTTGGAGTTATGAATCTGGCGAGTGGAAGCTAAATGCATCTCTAACTTAGAGTAACTAAATTTTTATCTTAAAATATTCTATTTCTCACATCATGAAAAAATTGTTTAAGCAGTATTATAATTTCCAAGAGGACGCATGCTAATTAATCGTATTTTAATAGTAGGTCATGGAAGTATAGGAAAGCGTCATTTAGAATTAGCTAGGAGTTTTTTTCCTGATGCAGATATTCGAGTGTTAAGGCATTTAAAAAGTATATCAACGCCAGAAAATTCAAATGGATGTTTTCATAATATTGAAGATGCTTATAGATTTGCTCCTCAGTTAGCTGTGATTGCTAACCCAGCAACTTTCCATATCGAGGTTGCTCTCAAGCTTATTAAGCAGGGTGTTCACCTTTTAATAGAAAAGCCTATTGCAGCAACACGAGATGGTATCCAGCTTTTGCTTGACCTATCTCGAAAGAATAATACAGTATTATTAGTTGGTTATAATCTCCGATTTCTTTCTTCACTCCAAAAATTTCGCTCAGCTTTGCATTTGCAAACAATTGGAAAAGTTCTTTCAGTTCGTTGTGAAATTGGCCAATTTTTGCCTTCTTGGAGACCAAATACGGATTACAAGCAAGGAGTTTCTGCTCGCAGTAATTTGGGTGGAGGAGCTTTACTAGAGCTTAGCCATGAAATTGATTATTTAAGATGGATATTTGGAGAAGTGGAATGGGTGACCGCTATACTTAGTAAGCAAAGTGAACTTGATATCGACGTAGAAGATACAGCACATCTTATCTTCGGGTTTACTCCTAAAATAGAAGATAAGATTCAGCTGATCGCTTCAGTTAATCTTGACTTCATTCGACATGATACCACTCGCTTATGTACTGCTATCGGGGATATGGGCAGTCTTCGCTGGAATGGTTTAGCTGGAACTGTTGAGCAATTTAATATAGAGAAAAAAACTTGGGATGAGGTTTACCATGATAAAAAAGAGGATAGCTATGTCTCTGAATGGAAGCATTTTCTAAAGTGCCTCTCAGGCCATGATAAACCTCTTATTAGTGGCAAAGATGGCTTGAAAGTTGTAGAAATAATTGAAGCTGCTCGCCAGTCTTCATTAGATAAAAAACAGGTAAAGGTTGTTTATGAAAACTCAAAAGATTAGCACTTGAAAGCTGTAGCCTTTATATTTGCTCGAGGAGGCTCAAAAGGGTTGCCTAGAAAAAATGTGCAAATACTTGGTGATAAACCATTGATAGCATGGTCCATTGATTGCGCGCGCAAAGTAAAAAGAATTGAACGTATTATTGTGTCCACTGATTGTCAAGAGATTGCAGATGTGGCGCTTGAGTACGGTGCTGAGGTACCATTCATGCGCCCAGCAAAACTTGCAACTGACCAGAGTCCAGAGTGGCTTTCATGGCAGCATGCACTTAACTACTTAAAAGAGACAGAAGGAGCTTTCCCAAATGTGATGGTCTCTGTTCCTGCGACAGCACCATTACGCTCTGTAATTGATCTTAACAACTGTCTAGATGTATATGAACAAAATAATGACATTGATGTGGTTGTAACAGTTACAGATGCATCTCGTAGCCCTTATTTTAATATGGTCAAGAGAAATTCTGATGGAACAGTTGATTTGGTTATTTCGCCCTCAAAAACTTTAACGCGACGTCAGGATGCACCTAATGTTTATGATATGGCTACTGTTGCTTATGTGTTAAGACCTGAATTTGTCATGACACAACAATCAATTTTTGATGGAAGAGTTCATGCTGTGAGTGTGCCACAGGAACGCGCGATTGATATTGATACATCAATCGATTTCAAAATGGCTGAATTTTATTTATCACAAACAGGAGATAAAAGCTTATGACAATTCAAGACTTGATGAATTTAAATGGTCGTCTTGCACTAATAACAGGGGCTACAGGGAGTCTCGGCTCTGTAATGGCGGAAACACTTGCTGAACTAGGCGCTGATATTATTCTTGTTGATAGACCAGGATCAGATTTTAAATCTTTAAGTAATTCATTAAATACCCGCTGGGGAGTGAAAGTATGGAGCTATCATTGTGATCTCGAAAATAACAAACAACGCATAAAATTACTTGAAACAATTAAAAATGAGCATAAAACATTGAATATCCTTGTTAATAATGCAGCTTTTGTTGGAACTTCTGATTTAAAAGGTTGGAGTACAAAGTTTGAGGATCAAACGGTAGAAACATGGCGGCGCGCAATAGAGGTTAATCTTACAGCGCCATTTCATTTATGCCAAGGGCTAGCTCCAATATTAAGAGAGTCCGCTGGGGCCAGCATTATTAATATAGGCTCAATATATGGTCAAGCTGCACCGGATTGGGGGTTATATGAGGATACTGACATGTCTAACCCCGCTGCATATGGTGCATCAAAGGGAGGACTAATGCAGCTGACTCGCTGGCTTTCTTCAACCTTAGCGCCAACAATTCGTGTAAATGCTATTTCCCCTGGAGGTATTTTTAGAGACCAACCTCAAATATTTGTTAAACGGTACGAAGAGAAAACACCTTTGGCGCGTATGGCAACAGAAGAAGATTTTCAAGGTGCAATCGCATATTTAGCATCTGATCTATCAAAATATATGAATGGGCAAGTGATGACAGTTGATGGAGGATGGTCGGTTTAATACCCATAGTTCTGATGAATTGGAACACGGCTGCCAAATTAAAATAAATACTATTTTATAGTAAGATCAAACACATGAGAAAACGAACAATACATGATAAATTGATTAGTAATATTCTATCGATTTGGTATAAATTTATAGATCTAATACTTTTAAAATATGAAAGATTTCAATGTGAAAAATTATACGAGACTATTGAGGAAAACCCATTAATAAGCATTATTATTCCAACATTCGACAGGGCGCAATTGTTGATCGATAGAACATTACCTTCAATATTCTCTCAAACTTATCAAAATTTTGAGATTCTGATAATTGGTGATTGTTGTGTGGATGAAACTCCACAGATTTTAAATCAAATTAAATCGTCAAAGGTAAAGTTTATCAATTTACCTAAGAGAACAAAATATCCCGATGATCCAACTTTAAGGTGGTTTATATCAGGTGTTGGCCCACTTAATCACGGATTAAAAATAGCAAAAGGTAAATGGATTTGTAGTTTTGATGATGACGATATAATGGCACCAGATTATTTAGAAAGCCTTTTGCGCTTTGCACAGCTAGGAAAATATGAGTTTGTGGCAGGGTTATATGAAGAAGAGCGCGAAGGAGTAAGATCGGTCAGGGGAGCAAAGACTGATGATCATCCAGAGTTCGGAGGACATAGTACATGGTTATATCGGTCTTACTTAAGATGTTTTAAATATAATGTAAATAGCTGGAGAAAATCTTATAATTGTCCTCAAGATATTGATCGACAATTAAGAATAATAAATGCGGGCGTTAATGTGGCTAGTTTAAACAAGGTTGTTTCATATATAAGGCCCCGTCCGGGGTTAACTACGATTGGCCTTAGTGCTAGAATTCAAAATGAAAATAAAAAGGGAGAAATTATATGAAATATACTGGAGCGGAAGGTAATAGAAGTTTAAGTGATGATGGCTCATACACAGATGCTTGTGAGGAGGCTACCTTATAATGAATTCAGGTATGAGTTCATCACCATTTCAGGGAGATTTTCTTTCGACAGATCAATTAAAAGAACTTCTGCCTGAGATACAGATTATAAAAGAAGAGCCAGAAACGGCTAGTGGGAATTATGTTGTTATATGGAATAAACAATAATTATTCTAATAAATTAGACAATGAAAATTGCAAAGAGTTAATGAGCTTGCAGTTCTAAAAACCTAAATCGAATAACCTTAAGGAAAAGTAATGGTAGATAGTAAAACTGCAGTTATAGGAGGAGCGGGCTTTGTAGGTAGTCGACTAGCTAAGAATTTTGATAAGCTTGGGCGAAAATATTTAATATGTGATATCAATACCGAAAATCGAGTAGACAACATAATTTATCTTGATGTGGAAGATAAGAAATCACTTGAACAGCTAGATGGATTTGAAAGTATTATAAATCTTGCAGCTGTTCATCGAGATGATATAAGGCCCATCACTCGTTATGACGATGTAAATGTTCAGGGCGCGGTCAATGTCTGTGAAGCGGCTATTAAATATAATATAAGCAAGATAGTATTTACTAGCTCTGTTGCGATATATGGATTTGCCCCTCCAGATACTGATGAAAACGGCTTGCCGAATTATTTTAATGACTATGGACGTACTAAGTTCTTAGCAGAGAGCGTTTACAAAGAGTGGCAAGCTGAGGATCCAGCTAATCGAACTCTAGTTATCGTAAGGCCAACTGTTATATTTGGGGAAGGAAACAGGGGGAATGTATACAATTTACTAAGGCAAGTTGCCTCTCGCAGATTTGTGATGTTTGGAGATGGTAAAAATAGAAAGTCTATGGCCTATGTTGAAAATGTAGTGGCCTTCCTTGAATATAGTCTTTCATTTAAACCTGGTTTACACACCTTTAATTATGTCGATAAACCAGACTTAGATATGAACACTCTAATACTAAAAGCAAGGGGCATATTATTTGGCAAGAGTAATGTTGGATTTAGATTGCCAGGCTTTTTGGGTTTATTGATTGGTTATTTTTTTGATATGGCTGCTAAGATAATCAAAAGATCGTTACCAGTAAGTAGCATTCGCGTTAAAAAATTTATGGGAACTACTCAATTCAAGTCATCCACTGATATAACTGGCTTTATTGCTCCAGTTACATTAGAAGCAGGATTGGCTAGAACTCTGCAATATGAGTTTATTGAAGATAATTCTAAAAATACAACCTTTGAATCTGAATAAGGCATATAAATAATGATAATTGTTAGACTTGTAGGTGGGCTAGGTAATCAAATGTTTCAATATGCGAGAGCTCGTCACGCGGCTGAGATCAATAAAACAAATCTAAAAATAGATTTATCTGAATTTAAAGCATATGAACTTCATGGATATTCATTGAGCCATTTCAATATTATTGAAAGTATTGCAGATGAGAGTGATATTAAAACAATACATGAATTTAAGGAAAGACATTTTCATTTTGATAAAGAGTATAAATCAATAGGTGATAATGTTTTATTAAAAGGATATTGGCAGTCTGAGAAATACTTTATTGATATATCAGCTATTATTAAAAATGAATTTCAATTAAACGCGGCTATTAGTTACAAAGGTAATGAGATAGCATCACTAATAAAGGATTCCAATTCAGTAAGTTTGCATATTCGACGGAGCGACTACGTTCAAGGCAGCTATAGTGATCAAATTCTCGATGCATTAAGTATTAATTACTACACAAAAGCTTTAGAAAAGCTAAGTGCAGAAGAAAAAAATTTAAAAATTTTTGTTTTTAGTGATGACCCTGAGTGGGTAAAGAGTAATTTAAGATTAGAATATCTAACTGTATACGTCGATCATAATAAAGCGGAAACCAATTATGAAGATCTGTTTTTAATGAGCTTGTGCAATCATAATATTATTGCAAATAGTTCATTCAGCTGGTGGGGCGCATGGTTAAATAAGAATCCAGCTAAAAAAGTGTATGCACCAAAACCATGGTTTAACTCAAATGTCAGGAACCTTGACGAAAAAGATATTATTCCAAAATCTTGGATTAGGGTTTAATAAGATTTAATCAAATCTACGAACTAATTCTTTCAATTCTTATTTTTATCAATGATGTACAAAAGCAATTTTAAAGAGGCTCTGAAAAACCATATCTATCAGGGAATCGACATTGCTTTACATGAGATAATTACTACCGAAAGCAAACACTGTAAGAAGAAAAAACTAGAGGAGTATGGTAATTTTCTGTGAATAAAATCAGTTATTTTCGGTTTATTTCCAAGATTAGCAATAGATTTATTACAAGCATTCGATATAAATAAATTTTATTCAAATGTTTACCATTAATGTGTTCACAACAAAATTAAATATAAAATGAAGAGTTTTTTCTAATGCATTTTTTACCGTCAACAATAAAATTATCAACCTTTTATTCGCTATTGTTTCTGGCATATATTTCTCTTAGTTTAATTCGCTTTACTTGGCCTGATCAGATAATCAATTCTATGGCAATAACAGGCATAGGCCTATTTGCTTTATCAACCGTTCGTATAGATAGAAAATTGCAAGCGCTAATCTTGGTATGCATTTCTTCACTACTAATTTCATTTTTTATATCTAGCATATTGAACACCCGTGTTGATAGAATCATTCAAAATTTATTTTTTATTTTAGCTAGCTCTGGTATTGCATTGCTGCTAACCACTCGGTTGGTTTCACTATGGGCTGTTAGTATTGCTTTCTGGGGTTTGTCCAGTTATTTTATTTTATTAATATTGCTTTCTGTTGACCCAATGCAGGCAATTTTTACAAGCCAGAATGGTATATCGCAGATGATACTTATTGCAGCAATATCGTATTATTTGGTAAGTAATAGGTTGAACAAAAAAATTAGTTTAAAACCAGCTTTCGTTACATTAATTATTTCGATTTGGGGTGTTGGTCGGTCAGGAATTCTTGTTGGATTAATTTTGCTTTTTGGTTTATTTTTCTTAAAATCTGAAAGCAAAATAGTTCGTACTATTCTGTTTACTTTCGCAATGTTATTTATATTTTTTATGGCAATTCCATTCTATGGTAGTTCTGGGCAAGTTGATTTTTTTTATGGGTTTTTTAATGACTCATTTTTTGAAATGGCAATTTCAAATTATGCAAAAACATTTGACTCATCTTATACGGAAAGGGGTGATATATATCTGCATTACTTTCAAAATTTAGATTTATTTAAATTCTTTTTTGGGGTTAATCCAATGAATGAGTATTGGCCAAATGGTGAATTCCTTGCTTATAATTATCACAATTCCTTTATTACATTGCACTCTCAAACAGGATTTTTTGGTTTAATAATAATATTGTTATTAATAATTGCATTCTTTACATTTATAAAAAGAGATAAGGTGTATTCTTTATTAATTCTTGCATTGTTACTTAGATGGTCAACTGATTCATATTTATTCTTTGAGTTTTTTGATTTTATTCCATTATTTTTTATATTTATGTTGTTCAAAACCATCGGAAAGGCATTGAATCCTCCCCACAAAAAAAATGAATTACGCTGCCGCAAAGACAGAATTAGGCTCTGAAACAGAGGCCGGAACGAGTCTATGACTATGACATCAGTCGGAGATATGGGGCCATTTAATCATGGATTGCACGGCCATCGATGCCATCACTGTAGCGAAATATAGATGTTAAAAAACTAGATCCTGTGACGAAGAGTCACCTGTATTTCTAAGTTACAATCCTTATTTTTTAGTTTCAACAACAGAAGAATAAAATATGAATAACCTTTATCAATGGACATTTTCTCAATGAACAAAAATATAATTTATTTAATAAAACACCTTTTATGCATAGATGGTATATATGTATAAAGATAATAAGATATTAGATCCAGTAAAGTCTCTTAATTTCTCTGCTGATTTAGTTGAAGTTTTCGGCAATATTAAGCTTGAAAATGGCTCAACTCTTAAGCAAGCTTTAATTATAGATGGGTTTTCTTTTTGGGATGTTGTCTCTCCTGAGCTTGCCCACAGTCATATACCTAAAATCTTGGCAAGCAATCATCCCCCAGGTTTTTTTGACATAATTAAGTCATATATTTTATCAATGGATTTTATTTTTAGGAAAATAAACCTTACTAAAAATAAAACCGTTATTGAGCCTGTGCTGGGAGAAATTAATGTGCTATGCCTGGGATTTGTTACTCAAATGTACAGAGATGTTATAAATCCTATTGTCACGACATTGGATAAACATGAGAATATTAATACACTTATTTTAAGCGATAAGAGGTGGGATAAATTAGAATCTGCATTTTCAAATAGATGTAGTTTTCAATCAATATGGAGCTTTTGGAATGAGGATTCGCACATTAAAGCTGCTGAAATAGAAATAGCAATTTGCAATGTACAGAAAGTGACTGAAGATATGAATGTATTTTTGGATGCGCTACCAGAAGATATTAAGCATCTTTCTGGCCATTTTAAAATATTGTTTAGAACGTTATTTAATTTCTATTTGCCAAGAATAGCTCGTCAAGTAGTTGTGGCTAGAAAAGTGTTAAATTTGTATAAACCTAAGATTACTGTCTCACCTGATGTTTCTGACTCGCGTGCGCGAATTTACACAATCTTAGCACGTCAATTAGGCATCACTAGTTTAGATGTTCAGTTTGGTTTGGCGGGTAAAGAGGCTGTAGAATGGAGGTTTCTTTATGCTGATTACGTTGCTGCATGGGGGCAGCTATCAAAAGAAGCAATTCTTAATCAAGGAATTTCACCGAATAGAATTATTGTCACGGGATCACCACGACACGACTATCAGTTTGCGTTTTCAAATCAAGAGATGATCAATCAGCGAAGAAGTTTGGGGGTTCCAGACAATGCTAAACTTTTTGTTCTAGCTTCGACATATACTCTAAAAACACATAATAAATACTCAGATCCTGAGATCTTAAAAGGAATGAAAAATGCAGTTTTTGATGCATTTAGAGATACACCAAATGCATTTTTATTAGTTAAGCCACATCCGGTTGAAAATGAATCTGAAAATAAAGCATTGATTGGCCATTCACAGAACATAGTTCAGGTTTCGAGGGATTCTGATATCCGCGAATTGATAAAAATTTGTGACAATTTTATTTCCTTTGGCTCAACAGCAACAATCGATGCGCTTATCGCACGTAAACTTACTATTTGTCCAATATTTCCTGGTTGGGTATTTAGTAATTTTTTTAAAAAATCAAATTCTGTAATTATCCCAACTTCTGCGGCTGAAATGAAAGCCGTTGTTAAAGATATTGTTGTTGGATTAGGAGAAAAATTAAGTCCTAATGACGATGCTCGAAAAGAATTCTTAAAGAAACATATTTTTACGCTGGATGGTAATTCAGCCCTCAGGATTGAAAAAGTTATTTTAGATATTATTACTCAGGAGAAAAATTTTGATTGATACAATTAAATTGTCAATTTGTGTTGCTACTTATAATCGAGCAGATTTCATTCAAGAAACTTTGGATAGTATTTTTTTACAGAATACCAATCAGATTGAAATTGTTATTGTTGATGGTGGTTCAACAGACGGCACTGAAGAAATAGTTAGGGTATATCAGGAAAAGTACTCAAATTGTCGTTACATAAAGTTGCCTACTAAAGGGGGGTTTGATGAAGACTTATCATGTGCTGTTAGTTATGCCCAAGGTGATTATTGCTGGCTATTTTCTGATGATGACATAATAAAGCCTGGTGCAATTGATTACATTTTAAGTAAGTTAGCTTTAGATTATGATGTTGTGATTGTAAATTCTGAAATTAAGAATCAAACACTAACTAAGATATTAAAATCTAAATGCATTAATTTATCAAAGGATGAAGCCTTTAACAGTCAAAGCTTCGAGAAATTCTTTATTATGACAGCGCCTCACAGCTCTTTTTTAGGATGTGTTGTCATCAAGCGCTCGATTTGGGATTCTAGAAATAAAAATAAATATTTTGGAACTATGTTTGTCCATGTTGGAGTTCTTTTTCAATCGAACTTTGATGGTAATTTGTTAGTAATTGCAGATCCTCTAGTTTCGATCCGTTATGGAATGGCACTTTGGACAGTTCGTAGTTTTGAAATTTCGCTTTTAATCTGGCCTAAATTAATATTTAGCTTCAATACGCTTTCAAATGATGCAAAGCAATTAGTTTGCCCAGCTAATCCATGGGAAAGCATGCCAAGGTTACTATTTTATAGAGCAAGAGGCTCCTATTCTAAAGAGCAATATAATGAATTTCTTGTTGAGCGACTTGGCTTTATTAAGCGAGCATTAGCATATTTGATCGCTATCACTCCTGGCAAAGCTCTGAATTTAATTTTCTATGTTTACTTCTATGTATTTCAAATTTTTCACCCAAACTCTAAATTGATTTTAATTGATTTAGAAAAAAGTATATATTATTGTGGCTTCAAATTTATTAATAGGTAGTAGGTTGATATGCAAAAGAAAATAAATTGGGGGGTGCTTGGAACAGGAAATATTGCACACATATTTGCACGAGCCCTTGCTAACTCTGAAACAAGTCAGCTTTATGCTGTCGGTAGCCGTAATTATTTAACTGCAAACGCTTTTGGTATGCTATATGACGCACATAAATTGTATTCCAGTTATGAGTCTTTATTATCAGATCCAGAAGTTCAGGCGGTCTATATAGCACTTCCACATTCAATGCATGCAGAGTGGACTAAAAAAGCAGCGAAGGCAAAAAAACATATTCTTTGTGAAAAACCTCTCACTATCAATTATCAAGAAAGTTTGTTGGTTGTTGAAGCCGTAAGAGATAATGAAGTATTTCTAATGGAAGCTTTTGTATTTAGGTCACACCCACAAACTGAAAAATTAAGAGAATTAATTAAATCTAGAATAATTGGGAAAATTAGTGTTATTAATGCTACTTTTAGTTTTAAGTCTGAAGATAGTCATATTGATAGGCGTCTATTAAAAGACCTTGGTACTGGGGGAATCCTTGATGTTGGGTGTTATCCGATTTCAATGGTTAGGTTAATCGTTGGTGAGGCTTTAGGTGTTAATTCTCTAGAGCCTGAAGAAATTTTTGGTGTCAGTTATCTAGATGATGCTGGTATTGATGGATGTTCTGTATGCTGCGCTAAATTTTCTGGAGAGATTCTGGCTCAGGTATCTTGTGGTATTTCTGTATCTCAGGATCAAGGTGTTAAAATTTATGGGTCTGAGGGTTATATATTAATAAAATCACCTTGGATTCCCGGTGGAAGAAATCCTGCTATTACTGAAATTATTTTGTACATGTATAATAACACTGATCCTAAAATTTTTTATATAGAGACTAAGGTTGGTTCTAGTAATTTTATGATTGACGATTTCGTCAAGTCAATGTCAGATAGAAGTTCATGGGCATCTTTTTCAGAAGAAGCATTAATGAATATGAAAACATTAGATAGGTGGAGGGCGTCTTCTAATGTTAATTATGAAATTGATAATAAGAATTTGTAGCTGTTATGATAATCAAAAAGGTAAGTTAATGGTCAAAAAAATATGAAGTGCGCATCGTGAAAGTTCTAATTTTAGGTATTACAGGCTTTGCTGGCAGAGCGGCTCTAAATATGTTGGCCAGTCAAGGCCTGGAAGATATAAGTGGAACCTATAGGCATTCGACAGCAAATAGAGGGATATCTAAATTAAATGGTGAACCATCCTTATATGAATGTGATATTAATGATGCGGTTTCAATTGAGAATGTTTTGAATGAAATTAAGCCCGATGTTATTTTTCATTTCTGTAGCTATGTATCAGTTTTTAGTTCATTAAAAAATCC
>TARA_B110000879_G_scaffold39634_1_pt1 | contig 22868 bp, 19 predicted proteins | sample TARA_B110000879 | Tara Oceans TARA_B110000879 (sample SAMEA4398094) | marine metagenome | biome: Polar Biome; feature: [SRF] surface water layer (ENVO:00010504); material: water (ENVO:00002006), including particulate matter (ENVO:01000060) such as... | depth 5 m
CGTGTCGGATAGAAACATACGCCAATGAACCTGAATTATCAGCATCATTCGCACCACCATACTTACCGAATCCGTCTGAAGGATTTATTCCTTCAATGTTTCCTTCAGCGTCACCATTTTCAGTAGAAACCTTTGCTTTACCGCAGATTACGATACCACCCCATAACTCATTATTCGTTTTCTTCAAGTTTGTGCCAACTTTCTGATCGTAAGTAATGTTATCTAAAGTTGAAGTGAAAATAATTGGATTTTCAGCAGTACCTTCTGCCATTAATTTTCCACCTTGAGCAACAACTAATGCTGAAGCAGCAGATTCTTGACCTTCAGCTCCTTTAATAATAGTTCCTGCTTCGATAGTCAGTGTAACACCATCTTCTACAACTACTTTTCCATTTAATGTATAAATGTTATCTGCATTCCAAGTTTCATCAGCAGAAATTTTTCCTGTCTTAATTTCAGCACCCTGAATTGGTTCAGAAACAACTGGAGTTGCTGCAACACAAGAACCGTCGTCTTTCTTCGCCTTCTCGTCATAATTAGTTGCCGTTGAATCCGTGCAACCCTCTTTTTTACAAGACGTCATACCTCCAACTACGGCAAGTGACAACCCTGCCATCATTAACGTCTTAATTGTCAAATTTGCTCTTTTCATTTTATTTGTTTTAAAAGATTCTTTTTAGTATTAAATCCGATGCAAATGAACAGCAAGCATTCTTGATATTACTTTAGAACTAGTTAATTGATGGTTATAATAATGTTACGAGGCAATCGCCTCCAACAACATTCATTTAACTCTTGAATAGGCAGGTGGCTCTACCATATAAAGACACAAACAAACTCATTACAAGATAGTTGGGAACTATTTATGGTTGTTAAATAAAAGACATTCAAATGTATTTTCTTTGAAATATTAAGTTAATTTTTACATAACCTTATATTAATATGCATGGGAAAGGATAAGTCAACTTTTGGTAAGTCAAAAAAGAACATAACGATGGAAATTAAGCACAAAATCTTACTTGTTGATGATGAGCCAGATATTCTCGAAATTCTAGAATATAACTTGAAAAAAGAAGGTTACGAAACCTATACTGCAGAAGATGGTATTAAGGCCTTAGAAATTGCAGACAAAGTCGTTCCCGACCTTATCATACTTGATGTTATGATGCCTAACATGGATGGTATGGAAACCTGCATTGAGCTAAAAAGCAACAAAAAATTAAAAAACACCTACATCACTTTTCTTACTGCAAGAAGCGAGGATTACTCTCAAATTGCAGGGTTTGATGCCGGAGCAGATGACTACATTTCGAAACCAATCAAACCAAGAGTGTTGGTTTCTCGCATTAAAGCAATGTTAAGAAGATCACCTTCTAATCCAATAGCTCAAGAAGATGTACAAGGCATTTTTATTGACCGAGAACGATATGTTGTTAAAGTTGACGGAGAGGAATTGAATTTACCTAAGAAAGAATTTGAACTATTGAGTTTACTTACATCTCAAGCTGGCAAGGTTTTTACCCGCGAGATAATCTTAAGCTCAGTTTGGGGCGACGAGGTAGTAGTAGGAGATCGGACAATAGATGTGCATATTAGAAAATTGAGAGAAAAAATTGGCGACAAATACATAAAGACGATTAAAGGCGTAGGGTATAAATTCGGTAAATAGATGAAAACCCTTTCACCTCGTAAAATTGCCGTTCGGGCGGGGCTGTTCTCCGCAATTGTTGCTGCTGTTTCAGTTGTCGTCTTATCTTTTCTGTCATTCAATTTTGAGATTAGTCTATGGCTAATGGCACTCTTTCCGATTATTATATTTTTCGCTTCCTCGGGAATTTTCTATTACTTAATGGAGCGGTATATTGATCAAAAGATAAGGCTCATTTACAAAAGCATTCATCAAGAAAAAATCGGCAGACCTCTTGCAAATTTGAAGATTGACATGAGCAAAGACGTCTTTCGAGAGGTAAACAAGGACGTAGAAAACTGGGCTCAAGATTACAGAAAAGAAATTTCGAACCTGAAAGAGCAAGCTGAATTTAGACGAGAGTTTATTGGAAACCTATCACATGAGTTAAAAACACCAATCACAATTATTCAAGGAAATATTCTAACCCTATTAGAGGGCGCAGTTGATGACAAGTCAATTCGAAATAAATTCTTACAAAAGGCGGCTAATAACGTAGAGCGATTAGAAGATCTAACCAGAGATTTAGATCGAATAACTAACCTTGAAGGTGGTAAAGATTACTTGAACATTACAAAATTCAATTTAGTGGATTTGGTCTACCATGTGGGTGAAAATCTTCAAGATAAGGCAAAGGATAAAAAGGTAAATCTAAAAATCCGGAATCCAAAAACTAAAGAAATCAACGTAAGTGCTGATAAGTCTAAAATTGATCAGGTCCTTACCAATCTTATAGTAAATAGCATTAACTATGGTCAACAAGGAGGCACTACTTCAATTGACATTACCATACAATCTCCTTTAATCCATTTAGAGGTTAAAGATGATGGAATTGGAATAGAAAGCAAACATCTTCCAAGACTATTTGAGCGCTTTTTTAGAGTCGACAAAAGTCGATCTAGGCATATTGGAGGAACGGGTCTAGGCTTAGCAATTGTTAAGCATATACTTGACGCACATCACCAAACAGTAAGTGTTACTAGCGAAATAGATAAAGGTTCTGTCTTTACCTTTACGCTTGAAAAAGGCTATTAATACTGAGCATCTCTATTTTTGAATGTGAGCTTCCTAGATAAGTCCTAATTAAAAGTAATTGAGAGCGTTAAATAATGACATTGCATCTCAAAAATATTTCATGATATAAAACTAAAACAAAGAATACCCCAACAATTTTTTGTGCCATAAATCCTTCTAGAAAAAAAAGCCCCATAATTATGAGGCTTTTTTTGTGAAAATTATTTTCAGAACTTATATTTAACACCTATGCTAAACCCAAGACTATTATAATTTGTTGTTGTTCCTAACTCGTCAGTTGGCTCTGTAGCCAACATATTTGATGTGGCAGTTAATTCATCAACATAATTAATTGTTGTTTCCGAAACAGGCAACATTGACAACATATCAGTTCCGTCTACGGTATAAGAAGTCCATGTTTGAGATGTAGCTTTCATTCTTAAGTTTATCCCTTGTAGCTCTCCAAATAAAGACAAATTGTCGTTTAATCTGTAGCTTGTGCCTAAAGACCCTGTGTATCCAAAAGAGAATGCGCCTGCACTTGTTCCTTCAACTAAAATTGCTGATTGGACTCCTGTTGTTGTAGACGTTGAAGTTGCGTCTACTTTGAATGTAGTTTCTCCTGCAACTGGCAATAAAACCCCTGTTTTAACATAAAAACCTAAAGCCTCTTCAGTACTTGTAGAAATAACTATTTGAGGAATAACTCTAATTTGATATCCTTTTGATGTAGTCTTTGAGCCATCACCAAAGAACGTTGTTGTAATATCAGAAGTAACTTCTGAACCCATAAAATAATTTATTCCTAAATCAAGTCCTAGGTTATTATTAAACATGTACCCTAAGCCTAAGGTTATGGGAATTCCTCCCCCATATGTACCTGAAATATTTTTTTCAGTGAACGCTGTCGCAGAAGTTACGTCTTTATCTGTTCCTATTTTTTCACCTGCTGCTGCTCCAGCATAACCTAAACTTAAAGAAACAGAAAACCCTCCTTTGGCTTCTGAAACAGTAACCTCCTGCGCGCTGACTGCAGATAGTGCACAAAACACGGTAATTGTCATTAATACTTTTTTCATAATACTGAGTTTATAGTTTTTTACAATATAAGGAAAATTTAACATTCGAAGAATAGTGTGAGCAAAGCTCTTTAAATCTTGATTGCTAATCTTTAACCACAGCAAGATTCATAACTAGGTTTCTCTCAAATTTAGACCACTTTTGACTCTTGCAATTATTAGGCTTCCAAAATTTGACAAAACTTGAAACAACGCGATGAAATTTAGAACAGAATTATACTGGAAGAGTTCTGACATTAACTTGAGCTACCAATCTAATCTCCTATTCCTAGGCAGCTGTTTCGCTGAGAATTTTGGAAGAAAATTCGATTCTCTGAAGTTCAATGCAACTATTAATCCTAATGGGATAGTTTTTCATCCGATTCCAATTTTCGAAATTATAAAACGAGCCCTAAAAGCCCAACCATACACAGTAAATGATTTGGTTTGTAGAGACGAAATATATTTTTCTTGGCTCCATCATTCCCAACATTTCCATGAAAATAAATCCTTCCTTTTATCGACATTAAATGAGCAAAACGCTAATCTTCAAAATCAATTAAAAACAGCAAATTATCTTTTCCTAACGTTTGGTACAGCGTGGGGTTATGAGCTAAAATCGAGTGGTAAAATTGTTGCTAATTGTCATAAATTACCTTCGATTAATTTTGACAAAACGCTCAGTTCAAGCACTGAGATTACAAACCAAGGAATTGAACTTGTGCAATTGCTTCAGAAAGAGAATCCAGCGATGAACATTGTGTTTTCGGTAAGTCCGGTAAGACATATTAAGGATGGTATTATCGAAAATAGTCGCTCTAAAGCTGGGTTAATTTCCGCCACACATCAAATTATCGAGGCAACCACAAACACAGAATATATTCCTACTTACGAATGGCTAATTGATGATTTACGAGATTACCGATTTTATGGAAAAGACCATGTTCACCCTAGCGAAGAAGCGATAGAATATATCTGGGAAAAACTCTCACTTACTCTTTTTGAAGATGCTACATTAATAAACATTCAAACCATTCAGGAAATTTTAAACGCAGTAAATCATAAACCCTTTCAAGTAAATTCTACGGGTCATCAATCGTTTTTAAAAAAAATAGTCTCAAAAATTGAGGCACAAAACAGTTCTCTAAAGCACAAACTCAATAACGAATTAGAAAAACTAAATGCACAATTAATATGAAGGTAATTCAACTAAAAAAGTTCGGTGCAACCGGTGAAAAGGCATTCCAGGTTGCAGATATAGAAGACCCTAAACCTGGGACTGACGATGTACTCGTTCAAGTTGATGCCTTTGGATTAAACTTCGCAGATGTAATGGCTCGAAAAGGAATCTATAACGATTGCCCTCCTTTGCCTGCAGTATTAGGATACGAATCTGTTGGAACAGTTCTAGAAATTGGAAAAAATGTCGAAACAATAAAGGTTGGAGACAGAGTTGTTGCATTTACTCGATTTGGTTCTTATGCAGAAAAGGTTGTGACTCCTCAGTTAGCAGTTGCAAAAATTCCAGAAGAAATGAGTAACGGCGAAGCCGTCGCGATGGCAACCCAGTACTGTACTGCTTGGTTTTCTGGATTTGAGGCGATCAATGTTTACCCTGGAGAACATGTTTTAATTCATGCCGCTGCCGGTGGTGTTGGAACTGCGCTCGTACAATTATTAAAATGGAAAAAAGCGATTGTATATGGGACTGCTAGCTCAGAAGAAAAAATAAAATATTTAAGATCAATTGGAGTTGATTTTCCAATCAATTATAAGGAGAACGACTTTGTTGAGGAAATAAAAAAAATTAATGGCGTTCAAAGAGTAGATGTAATTTTTGATCCAATTGGTGGTTCTAACTTTAAAAAGTCACTGAAGATTTTGGCCTATGGTGGTCGTATCGTTCCTTTTGGAGCAAGTTCTAGAGAAAAGAAAGGAATTCTTTCATTGCTGAAAGTAGCATTTGGGTTTGGCTTTCACTCTCCCGTCACCAATATTATGAAATCACAAATTTGGGCTGGAGTAAACATGTTGCGGATAGCTGATGAAAAACCTGAACTCATGAATTTTTGCATGAATCAAGTAATTGATTTGTATAAAAAAGGAATCTGCAAACCTCATGTAGGTGGCGTATTCAAATCTGATGAAATTGGAAAAGCACATGATTTTTTAGAAAGCAGAAAGAGCATGGGGAAAATCGTTGTTGAATGGTAATCTGATAGAATTGATTAATTTTAAGCTCAAATTAATTGACCATGCTTGATAAAATTGATCTACAAAAAGTACTCTTTCTCGATATTGAAACTGTTCCTCAGTTTGAAAATTACGACGATGTTCCAGAACGATTACAAAAGCTTTGGGATACAAAAGCAGGTTTTCTCGCCCGCAATAACGAAACTCCCGAAGAACTATATGAGCGAGCTGGCATTTATGCTGAGTTTGGTAAAATAGTCTGTATATCAGTCGGTTATATGCATGAAGGTGCGATTCGATTAAAATCGTTTTTTAGTGATAACGAAGTAGAATTATTAAAGGAATTTACTGAACTATTGAATCAACATTACAGCAGTCCATATCAGTTGTTATGTGCGCACAATGGCAAAGAATTCGATTTTCCTTACATGGCAAGACGCCTATTGATTAATGGACTACCACTACCTAGTATTTTAAATATTGCAGGTAAAAAGCCATGGGAAGTCCAGCACCTGGATACACTCGAACTGTGGAAATTTGGAGACTATAAAAACTATACTTCGCTAAATCTACTAACTGCAATTTTTGATATTCCAACTCCAAAGGATGATATTGATGGAAGTATGGTAGGAGACGTATATTACGTTGAGAAAAACTTGAAGCGTATCAAAGAGTATTGTGAGAAAGATGTCGTTGCATTAACTCAAGTGATGCGACGTTACAAAAACTTGGAATTAATTCCTGAGAAGGCTATTCATTATAGCGAGTAGTAATTAGTTCCCGGTAAAACTCGGTTTTCTTTTTTCTACAAATGCAGTCGTTCCTTCCTTAAAATCATCGGTTCCAAATGATTTTCCAAAGGCGGTAATTTCTGCTTCAAATCCATTTGTTCCATCAACAAAACCTGCATTTATTGCTTCAATAGCGCAGCCAATTGCAGTAGGCGAATTTCTTGAGATTTTAGTGGCCATTTTCACTGCAGTTTCCATCAATTGATCTGCTGGTACACAGTGATTAACCAATCCAATATCATACGCCCGGGCACCGTCAATCATTTGTGCAGTAAAGACCAATTCGTTTGCTCTTCCTTTTCCAATTAGTTGCGGTAAGCGCTGTGTTCCCCCATATCCAGGTATTACGCCTAGAGATACTTCAGGCAATCCCATTTTTGCGTTATCCGAACAGATTCTAATATGAGCACTCATTGCCAATTCTAGACCTCCACCCAAGGCAAATCCGTTTACAGCAGCAATAACAGGTGTTTTTAAATTTTCGACCAAATTGAACAAAGACTCTTGTCCCATTCGAGCCAATTCAGCTCCTTGCTCCACATTAAAATTCGCAAATTCCTTGATGTCAGCCCCAGCCACAAATGCTTTTTCGCCAGATCCAGTAACAATAATTGCACGAACCTCAGCATCGGCTTCTGCATTTTTAAATGCAGTACTCAATTCTTCGATCGTTAGCTTATTTAAAGCATTTAATTGATTTGGACGATTAATCGTAATCGTTTGAATTTTTCCTTGAGTATCTGCAAGTATGTTCTGAAAATCCATAGAAATAAGTTTAAGGATGCAAACATAAAAAAGAAGGTGGGAAAAAGGAAGAAAGAAAAATGAAGAAGGACGCAGGAATATGAGGAACAGTGCAATATTAAAAATGCAGTTGAAGTATTTCAAATTAAAAATTCAAAACTCAACATTCAAAATTTCTTTTTACCGAAACAAATTTACCTCTCCACTGTAAAAATGAAATTCATCCAAATAATCCATAACCCTTGCTTGATATATATAAACCCCAATTGGAGCCATTTCTTGCTTTTTTGAGTTCATGCCCTCCCAGCCAATTTTAGGATCATTGGACGTAAATATTGTACTTCCCCATCGATCGTGAATAGTAAGTAGATATTCTTTAGCACCGATTACAACGGGTTTGAACTCTTCATTCTTTCCATCAGTATTTGGAGTAAACGAATTTGGAGCAAAAAAAGCATATTCATTTTCTACCTCAACAGTTTTTGAAAGCGTATCAGTGCACCCATTTTCATTGGTAACCAATTGACTAATTCTATAAATACCCGGTTCCTCCAAAATAAAAAAACCGCTACAGCCATTTTCGGACACAGAATTTCCAACAAACAATTCACATTCCAAAGCTCTTTTTGGACTAGCCAAGACTTCTACTTCAGGATTAAAAACACTTATGACCGAATCGGACAAAGAAAAGTTAGCCAATGGACTTTCATAAACCTCGATCGGAATGTAAATAGGCCCGATGGTATCTCTGCATTTATCGACAGTATAGGTGATTAACGAGACTGTATAACCACCCGGTTCAACAAGTCTCCAGCGTTCTTGAGTATTCGTTGACGTTGAACTTGAGCGCAAGTTTCTTGTAAGCGTCCATTTAGTGACTAAGGGACTTTCTGATTTTGACAAATTTTCTAATTGAACTAATAAGGGTGCGCAGCCTTCAGTATTTCTAGTAGCAAGGTCTAATTCGGGATTTGCGATAACCTCTGGACTCAATTTTACCACAGCGCTGCAAATTGCATGAGTCATTACCATATAGACTTCAAGTTCACCAAGTTGCGGGTAATTCACCACTTTAGTAACTTCTCCTGTGTCGGTCCTTATGCTCGAACCTTCACTAAATGTCCAGTAAATTTTTGTGTAAGGTTGGTATTCACCAGCAGCAGAAAACTTAAAATTAGGATTTGACAAACAGGCATATTGAGGTCCCAAAGCCTTTGGGATTAATGGTGGAAATATCTGAACAATTTTCTCAATTGTGTCGGCACAATCAAACTGAGGGTTTGCAATTAAACGTATTCTAAATGTCCCCGTATCAGGAAAAGTATAGATTGGGGCTTTCAATGTTGATGTTTGAATTCCTGGATTGTCTATATCAAAATCCCAAATAAAAGTTCGAGAAGTAATACTAGAATTAAACATCTCATGCTCCATTCCCGAGCATGGAAGCGGTGTATTAAACTTGGCCTCAGTGTTCGATTCGCAAATAACAATGTTCACTTGAAATTCTCTTCGCGATGTGCCAATTTTAATCCCATTGCGATATTCCTCTACACACACACCATACAAGTACTGCCCTGTTTGTCTAGGAATTCCTGTAATTCGACCCGTTTTTGGATCAATCTGAAATGGAATTGCTTTGTTAAATGGATTGTTTGCAGAATAACCTGCATTCCAAGGCACAGTATTATAGGGAGGCTTTGTTGCTGGAATAGGCATTATACTATTGGGGGGACCAGAAAATCGAATTAAATCAGAACCTCCAGTAAATGGATCACAAAATTTATAAACCAACGAATCCCCATCTTCATCAGTTGCGCTATGGTCAAAATTAAAGTCACTTCCAAGGCAAATAGCTAATGGAGGGGCACTTTGGAATAAGGGTGAATTATTGCATCCGTAACGCAATGAACCCGGAATATTTGTAGTTATCGTAGTTCCTACCTTGTCTGGAGTACTAATATTTTTAAGTGAGCTATTTCGGCAGCAGCGTTGGTAACTGACTGCATAGCCTCCTATGTTTGGTGGTAAATAAATCGTTTTTCTATAGTAACCAATTTGCACACAAACTCCTGTCGGAGACGAAAAACAAGGATCGTAAATATTGACAGGTAGTTCACTAATATCTATTGGTGCTAATGTTAGGTTTTTAAATAGCGTGTCGTTATAAATAGCAACATTAGCAGGATCATCATACTTCGCTCCTTGCCCATTGCAATCGCGATAAACAATCATAGTTATTTCGTAACTATTATTTCCAAGACATTTATAGGTCATGTCTCCACCCACTATATGATAGGCTTTCGATACGAAACCGCAACTAATAATAAGAATTAAGAATACCGCCTTTTTGAGCATAATCGTGACCAAAATACAATGTTAATCAGGTATATAGCCTTAGACAATATAATGTGAAGAACGGTTGGCAGTCATTTTATCAAAAAACAGCAATTTATTACCCAGTTCTTGATTCGATTTAATAATTTCACAAGATGAAAATTAAATTAATCCTACTCCTAACATTTGTATTTGCAATCAACGCTAATGCTCAAGAAATTGATTTTGGCAAATTTGATAGTTATGTAAAAAAATCGATGCGTGATTTTAATATGCCTGGCTTGGCAATCGGCGTTATTCAGAATGGTGATATCGTTTTTCAGCAAGGTTATGGTGTGAGTAAAGTTGGGGAACCTCAACGTATTAGTACGAACTCCATGTTTGGTATTGCTTCCTTATCTAAAGCGTTTACGGCTGCTTCAATAGGAATGTTAGTCGAAGATGGGAAACTAAACTGGGATGATAAAGTGACGAAACACTTACCAAATTGGAAGCTAATTGATCCTGTAGTCACCAATATGATGAGCATTGAAGATTTACTCTGCCATCGAAGTGGACTTAAGACATTTGATGGTGATTTATTGTGGTATGGCTCAAATTATAGCAGAGAAGAAATAATTACCCGAATTCAACATTTGCCACTTTCTTATGAATTTAGAAATGGATTTGGATATCAAAACATAATGTTTATTACTGCAGGAAAAGTAATTGCAAAAGTTTCAGATATGACATGGGACAAATTTGTAGATACCCGGATTTTGAATCCACTTGGAATGACTCAAACTATTTCTTCTATTACGAAATACAAGGAGAATACAAAAATTGCTTATCCCCATTTAAAACGTAAACCCCAGGAACTAATAAACTATGATAACAGTGGAGCCACAGCATCGCTAAATTCTAATGTTGTAGACATGATGACGTGGACTAAGTTCTGGCTAAATGAAGGTATTCACCATGGAGACACTTTATTGAAAGCCAGTACGGTAAGAAAAATCTTCAGTGTGCAAAATCCATTACCTGTTTCAAACTTTGATGCCTCAATAGGAACTCATTTTAAAGGCTATGGATTCGGTTGGTTCTTAATGGACTATAACGGTAAAAAAGTGGTTCATCATGGTGGCGGTCTTCCAGGTTACATTACTAAAGTTGCTCTAGTTCCTGAAGAAAATATGGGGATTGTAGTATTAACCAATGACATGTCTTCGATATGTACTGCTCTTATGTATAAATTGTTAGATGAGGCGTTTGCAGAAGCCAAGAGAGATTGGTCAAAGGATTTTTCAAGCTACAGCAAAAGATCGGATTCTTTGAGTACAGTTAAAATGAACAAACAAGACCTTGAGCGTAAAACCGAAACCATGCCTTCGGCACCTTTAGAAAGCTATGTTGGAACTTACTCTGACAAATTCTATGGCAACGCTACCATTTCGATTGAGGGAAAAGGTAAAAAAGCTAAGCTGAAACTAGTTTTGGAACCAGCAAAAGCATTATTTACTGCGACATGTGAACATTGGGAAAACGATTCGTTTGTCTTTAAGTTTAATGACGAGTTCTTACCTCGTGGTTTTGCGAATTTCAAAGTTGAAGGTGGAAAAGTATCTGGGTTTACTATTGACTTATCGAATCCCGATTTCCATTTTTCGAATTTGAATTTTATAAAGAAGTAATCGCTTAACTCAAAATATGCATTCTCTCTGAGTCCATTTTTACGAATGTAAATAGGAGAATCGTAAATGCCCACAAACTAGAACCGCCATAGGAAAAGAAGGGCAACGGAATTCCGATTACAGGAGCTAATCCAATAGTCATCCCAATATTAATAGCCAAATGAAAAAATAAAATACTGGCTACGCAATAGCCATAAATTCTTGAGAATTTAGACCGTTGCCTTTCAGCTATTATTACTATTCGGAAGAGCAATACCAAAAATAAAACTATGACTACCAAGCTACCAAGGTATCCCCATTCCTCCCCAACTGTACAAAAAATAAAGTCAGTACTTTGCTCAGGTACAAAATTGAACTTGGTTTGGGTTCCTTCCAAAAACCCTTTTCCAAACACACCCCCCGAGCCAATTGCAATCATAGATTGATGCACGTTATAACCAGCACCCGTGATATCGTGTTCTATTCCAAGCAACTCATTTATTCTGGACTGCTGATGCGATTTTAATACATCGTTAAACATAAAGTTTACTCCATATACATAGCCAGCGATAACTCCAAAGACTAGAATAATAACAATCTTAATTCCTTTGTGATTACGAAACATCTGATGGATGAGTAGACATATAATCCCAACAACTATAATCATTAAAGTCTGTCCAGAAATTTGCAATTCGAAGGGCAAATCAAAGGTGGTATAGTTAAGCAATAAAGCCAATACAAATAGTGCCGCTGCACCTAGTCCAATTAATAAAATATTGCCGCTTAGCCCTTCTCGATACATGACAAAAATAAAAGAAGCGTATACTAAAACAGAGCCTGTATCCGGCTGCAATAGAATGAGTCCTGCTGGAATTAGTAGAATTATAAAAGCTTTTATTCTAACAAAAATTCCTTGGAATTTCTTCCCTAATGAACTAAGGTAATACGTTAGCGCTAGAGCTGTTCCATACTTAGCGAGTTCTGAAGGTTGAAAGGAGAAACCACCAAACGTGAACCATGATTTAGCACCTTTTATTTCGGTCCCAAAAATCAGGACACCAACCAACAAAGCCATACAAAGAGCATAGATAGGATATGCAAGGCGTGAAAAGAATCTTGGATCTAACATCAGTACAATCCACACCAAAAGATAAGAGCTTATAATCCATATCATTTGTTTGCCATAAGACATACTCAAATCAAAGATTGATTGGTGTTGCTCATTATAAGTAGCTGCATAAATATTGATCCACCCCATGAGCACCAATGTGGTATAAACCCAAAATATGGTCCAATCAATGTTTTGAAATATGCTACTTTTTGCCCTCATATATCTCTAAAAATGAAGCATTTGTTATCCGTTTCTGTTTGTCTTTTCTCTTAATCTCTCCAGTTAGGTATTGTTCAATCATTAAGCTTGATATTGGTGCCGCCCAAGTACCTCCATAGCCTGAGTACTCTACATAAACGGCAACCGCAATTTTAGGGTTTTCCATGGGAGCAAAAGCCATAAAAACGGAATGATCAGGCCAAGGATCGTTCTGAACCGTCCCTGTTTTTCCGCAGACAATGATACTATCCATTCTGGCTTTGCGAGCGGTTCCGCCGCTCTCATTAACTACCTTGAACATTGCTTTTACAATGGGTTCAAAATACTTAGGATCAACCTCGGTATCAAATTTTTGAGTAAACTCAGGTCGTTTAACAGAATCTTCTCCAATTGATTTGATTAAATGTGGCTGATAGTAATATCCTTTATTGGCGATAATGGCTGCCAAATTTGCCATTTGAATAGGAACTACTTGTAATTCTCCCTCCCCAATACTATTAGAGTAAATCGTTGAAAAAGCCCAGCCGTTTTCTCCATACCATTTATTGTAAAATTCAGGTGTTGGAACTAATCCCATTTTCAATCCAGGTAAATCGGTTTTTAATTGAACTCCAAAACCAAACAATTTAACACGTTCTTGCCAAGTTTGTAATCCCATATTAGCATCCTTAAAAACACTCGTATTATCTCCACGCTGAATTAAGCGCTTATAAACTTGATAGAAATAAGGATTACAGCTGTGCTGAATGGCTCCCACTAATTCGTCATATGTATGGGAACCATGACAACCTATTATTCCACGGTTACACTGAAATCGAGTGTCTTGAGTAATCACTCCTTCATCAAGCGCAACTAACGCCTGCACGATTTTAAATATAGAACCTGGTCGGTACATTGCATTTATAGTCCGGTTGAATAATGGGTTCAACGAATCATTTAGTTGCAACATTTGATAGTTTTTTGATCGCGGTCTTCCCACCAACAAGTTAGGATCATAGCTTGGAGCTGATATCATCGCTAAAATTTCACCCGTCGATGGCTCAATTGCAACTATACTTCCTCTTTTTCCTTGCATTAGTAACTCCCCTAAGGCCTGTAAATCTCGGTCTATAGAACAAATCAAATTTTTACCTGCGATAGGTAAGCTATCATATAGGCCGTTTCGATAATTTCCTTTAATCCGATTGTGAACATCTACCATAAGGATTTTTTTTCCTCGAGTTCCACGCAATACAGATTCATACTCTTTTTCTAAGCCTCTTTTACCAATATAATCGCCACTTTTATAATAGGAATCTTTGGCAATGTCAGAGTTTCCTACCTCTGAAATGTATCCTAAAATATGGGCCGAAGTTGCCTTAGGATATTTCCTAAGGGTACGTTTTTCTCCATGAAATCCGTTGTATTTATAAAGACGCTCTGATACCAATGCCCATTGGGATGCAGGAATCTGTTTCTCAAAAACAGAAGGTCGATAGCGACTATATTTTCTAGCTTTTTTAAGCCGAGTAACAAAAGCTGAATCTGAAATTCCAAGCAACTGACAAAATGAACTTGTATCAAAATCGCTCACTTTAGAAGGCACAACCATTAGATCATATGCCGCCTCATTATATACTAAAAGTTGCTTATTCCTATCGTAAATTAACCCTCTAACAGGGTATTGGGTAATTGTTCTCAATGTCTGATTATTGGCGGACATTTGGTACGAATCATCAATAACCTGAATAAAAAATAACCGTCCTAAAAAAATGAGCGCAATGGTCAAAAATATTCCAAGAATCACAAATTTCCTATCCTCAAACGGCTTCATTAATTTCGATTGGATTTATAAGAAAATAATTGAAATATAAGCAGTAGCAACATGGTAAAAAGGGTACTTGCTAATGTTCTTCCCAAGACATTAATGAACTCTGAAAAACGAAAGGCTTCAACAAAATGAACTATAAAATGGTGAATAAAAATAGCAATCGACGAGTAGGTAATAAACCAAACAAAACCCATTGCACGCCAATTCGGTACAGCATTAAATTCGTAACCATCTCTTGGGGCTAGAAAACGCAAAAGTGTTGGTCTTAAATAGGCCATAAATACACAAGAAAAAGCATGTAATCCCCAGCTCGAGGAAAAAAGATCTATTGCTAATCCAAGAGCAAAAGCCATCAAAATAACAACAATTCGATTGAACTCAATAGGTAAAAATAAAATAAAAATCACATAGAAATAAGTGCTAGCTACTCCAAAAACATGAACATTATTAAGCACTAATCCTTGTACAATAATTAGAACGAAAAACCGAACTGCTATGGATAAACTGGAACTAATCATCTTCTTGAGTTTGATTTAATTCAACTTCCTTTTGTTCCTCTATCATAGCATTGGTTATCGCAAAAACATAGGACACTTTTCTAAAATCGACTACCAAGCTGAGATTTATTTTATAAAAATCAGTTCCTTTGATGGATTTATAATCTGCTATAGTTCCTATCAACACATTTCTTGGAAAAACACCTCCTGATCCTCGAGTTACGACGGTATCGCCTATCGCAATTTTAACGTGTGACGGAATATCCGATAGTTGAACTTTATCTGCCTTTTTACCGTCCCATGTCAATACACCAAAGTAATCCGACGACTTTAATTTAGCACTTACTTGAGTTCGAGAATGCAATACTGATATCACACTTGAATAATGTTGTGACACATTTTTGATAATCCCAACAATACCTTCATTGCAAACAACACCCATTTCTGGCTGGAAACCGTTTACCGATCCCTGATTTAGTGTTAAATAGTTGTTGCGCTGGCTAACCGTACTGTTAACTACTCTTGCTTTTGTATACTCATATTGAGTGCGGTACAAGCTATCATTTATAACTTTTACCCAAGGTGTTAGCCCAAAATGCGCCTCTTGCTCATTAGACTTTAATCGACCTATCTCCTCAGCCAGATTTTCATTAACCTGTTTTAAACTCAAGTAATCTTTCGCCTCAGCAATAGCCTCAAATGCTCCACCTGAGACTTCATTCGCAAATCCTAAAAAATTTGCTCGTTGAAAAGAGTTATTTTGAACTAAAAGAAAAAACGCAATGAATTGCAGTCCAAAAAATAATAGCGTAAAATGTTGTCTCCAAATAAATTGTATGAGATTACGCACGAACTATTCTCCCTGTAATTTACTTAATTAAGAAATTAAAATTATCTGCATTTTTAAGTGCGATACCCGTTCCTCTTGCCACTGCTCTTAAAGGATCTTCAGCAACATGCACTGGCAACTTAGTCTTCATGCTAATTCGTTTGTCCAATCCTCTTAACATGGATCCGCCTCCTGCTAAGTAGATTCCTGTTTTGTAAATATCGGCAGAAAGTTCAGGTGGTGTCATTTCAAGTGCAGATAAAATAGCTTCTTCAATTTTTGAAATTGACTTATCTAAAGCATGTGAAATCTCTACATACGAAACATGTATTTCCTTTGGAATACCTGTCATTAAATCTCTACCATGAACGGCGTAATCCTCTGGAGGATCATCTAACTCAGGCAAAGCTGCACCAACTTCAATTTTAATTCGTTCAGCAGTTCTTTCACCAATTAATATATTGTGCTGTCTTCGTAAATAATCTTCAATATCAGACGTGAATTCATCACCCGCTACACGAATAGATTTGTCACAAACAATTCCTCCGAGCGCAATAACTGCAATCTCAGAAGTTCCTCCGCCAATATCGATAATCATGTTGCCCATGGGCTCTTCAACGTCAATTCCGATTCCAATTGCAGCAGCCATAGGTTCGTAAATCAAGTAAACCTCTTTAGCACCTGCATGCTCAGCAGAATCCTTTACTGCACGTTTTTCAACTTCGGTAATTCCAGAAGGAATACAGATTACCATTTTCAATGAAGGCTGAAAAATTCTACGACCCGTATTAATCATTTTAATCATGCCCTTAATCATGTGCTCAGCAGCATGAAAATCTGCAATTACTCCGTCCTTTAATGGACGTATAGTTTTGATGTTTTCGTGGGTTTTGCCATGCATTTGCATTGCTTGCTTACCCACGGCAATAAATTTTGAAGACACTCGGTCTTGCGCTACAATTGACGGCTCATCAACAACAACCTTGTCATTATGAATAATCAAAGTATTGGCCGTTCCCAAATCAATTGCAATTTCTTGGGTAAAAAAATCAAATAAGCCCATTTATCTTTTCCTCCTTGTTCCTAATGTTTAAAATGTCTTGTTCCAGTAATAACCATAGCCAAATTATGATTATTACAATAATCCATACTAAGTTTATCTTTAATTGAACCACCTGGCTGCACCACAGCTTTTATTCCAGCATTATGAGCAATTTCCACACAATCTGGAAAAGGAAAAAATGCATCCGAAGACATTACCGCTCCGTTTAAATCAAAATTAAATGCTTTTGCCTTATTAATGGCTTGGTTTAATGCATCCACCCTGCTGGTTTGTCCTGTTCCACTTGCTAATAATTGGCCGTTTTTTGCCAAAACAATCGTATTCGACTTTGTGTGCTTTACCAATTTATTGGCAAAAACTAAATCGTCAACTTGTTGAGATGTTGGTTTTTCATTAGTAACAGACTCAAAGTTAGATTCATTTTCAGACCGATTGTCTCGCTCTTGAACCAACAAACCATTCAGGCTAGAACGGTATAAACGATTCGGTAATTCAACCTCTTTCTTTACTAGTATGATTCGATTCTTTTTCTTCTTTAGAATAGTTTCAGCTTCTAGTGAATATGAAGGAGCTATAATTACTTCAAAAAATAAGTTATAAACTTCTGTCGCTGTAGCAGCATCAATTTCAGTATTGGATATTAAAATTCCACCAAACGCTGATACAGGGTCTCCCGCCAAAGCACCTTTCCATGCTTCTAAAACCGTAGGCCTCGTTGCTAATCCACATGCGTTATTGTGCTTAAGTATAGCAAAAGTTGGTGCATTATTTTTAAAGTCATCCATTAAACAAACAGCAGCGTCGACATCTAATAGGTTGTTATATGAAAGCTCTTTTCCATTCAACTTATCAAACATTTGATGAAGATTTCCAAAGAAACTTGCTTTTTGATGAGGATTTTCCCCATATCGCAACGCTTGCGAATCATTCACTGAAAGCCGAATAAAATCTTGATTAAAATCGAGATTGAAATATTCCGATATCGCACTGTCGTAATGTGATGAAACTTTAAATGCTTCCAGCGCTAGCTCCTTGCGTTGAACTATGGTTGTTGTTCCGTTTCCAGTATTTAGCATTTCTAAGACTGATCCGTATTGATCAACCGAAGGCACAATCAAAACATCTTTAAAGTTCTTAGCTGCGGCTCTAATTAATGAGACTCCTCCAATATCAATTTTCTCGATAATGGTTTGCTCATCGTCAGTGCTGGCAACTGTATCTTCAAAAGGATATAAATCTACGATTACCAAATCCAGTTCGGGAATCTCAAATTCTAATAACTGCTTTTGATCGGACTCTAAAGCTCTGCGCGATAAAATTCCTCCAAAAACCTTTGGGTGTAAAGTTTTAACCCTACCTCCAAGAATTGAAGGATAAGAAGTTAGATCTTCAACCCTATTTACAGCAACTCCAAGATCTTCAATAAAAGTTTGAGTCCCCCCAGTAGAATAAATATTTACTCCAAGCTCCTTCAATTTCCGAACGATTGGCTCTAGACCATCCTTGCTAAAAACAGATATTAGCGCATTTTTTATCTTCCTTTCTACCACTTTAAATTTTCTTGAACCAAAAAATACTATAAAAAACGCCCTGAACCTAAAATTATAGCTTGATTATCAAATAATTACAGCAATCAAACCAAGACGTGAATTCTATGTACAATTTTAGCAATAAACAATGGGTAATTACCTCCATAATGTGCACAAAATCAACAATGTTGATAAAAGTTTTCATTTGGTTAAAACCATTTAAGATACTGGTAGCTCAATTTCTATTATTTGGGATTTAGATTGAATATTTTCGTTGACTAATAGAAACAATAATAATATGAAAATTATGAACTTAAAGATTATAGGAATTGCAGTTGCAATGCTGTGTTTTGCGAGTGCAAACTCACAAATTAAAACACCACAACCAAGTCCTACCGCCGAAATTAAACAAGCAATAGGATTAACTAAAGTTGAGCTTTCTTATAGTAGACCAAGCGTAAAAGGAAGAGCCATTTTTGGAGACTTAGTCGCTTATGGTAAACTATGGAGAACAGGAGCTAATAGTGCAACGACAATCAAAACAGAAGGCGAGATTATGCTTGCTGGAAAAAGCTTAAAAAAAGGCAAGTACTCTGTTTTTACTATCCCAGGGGAATCAGAATGGACTATCATTATTAATTCTGACCCTACTGCTTCAACAAATAAGTACGCTGAAGATAAAGACGTAATGCGTTTTAAGGTCACGTCTACAAAAACAGCTTCAAAAGTGGAATCTTTCACAATGTTATTTTCAAACTTGACAGGCAACTCGGCAGACTGGCAAATAATATGGGAAAATACGATGGTTACTATTCCTGTAAAAACTGATGTTGACAAAGAAGTTATGGCAACAATTGAATCCGTAATTAATGGTCCAAGTTCGAGAGATCTTTACATGGCTGCAAAGTATTATTATAATAATGATAAAGACAATGCAAAAGCGTTAACATGGATTAATAAAGCAGTTGCCTTAGACGGTGATGATCAAAAATTCTGGGTTGTACACTGGCAAGCAAAAATTACCGCTAAATCAGGTAACAAAAAAGCTGCAATTACTGCCGCTGAAAAATCTAAAGTATTGGCTCAAAAAGCAGAATACGATGAATATGTAAAGAAAAATGACGACTTGATTAAATCATTGAAATAGTCACCGTTTCTCTCAAATAGCTCAATTATAAAACTCACAGCTCTCTTTTTTGCTGTGAGTTTTATTCTTGCTCTATTGATTAACCAAACAATCTTGTGGCTTTAAGTTCTGCTGATTAACAAATTCAGTAGACAAAGACAGAACGAGGCCCGCTTAATCTTTTATAAGTGCAGGGTTGAGCCACCAATCAGTCTTGTTGGAGCTCTAACGTTAAGTATTCAAAAGAGAATATAAGGTGATAACGTTAGGACTTGCTAGCCATGGAAAATCAAAAAATATTAGCCTCCTGAACATTATGATCGAGCTGGAGTTGTCGTCTTTAATAAACTTGAAGCTAAAAACCTCGTATTAATTGAACACGATATGGGCGACGAAATTACTCTATGAGCTTGCAGAAAAAAACCCGAAAACAGAGTTGGAATTATTGGCGTCGATAATTTTAAAAATGCAGATGTAATTAGACATTCATTCAAAAGAATAGAAACAAATTTTTTTAATATGATGAAAAATCTTTAAAACAGGAGTAGAATTCTATCTTTCAAAGTATTTATTCTCAACATACTTAAACCCCGCAACAATAAAAAGGTGATTGACAATGTTACTTAAGTTCAGCCAAAGATGGCAACTGAAACATTAACACACCTTTTTAAATATTGTAAAAATGAAAAGCAATTATCAAAAAATATAATTTCCTCACTGTTTAGTCAACAGCGAACAACATATTACAGGTGGGTATAAACCCTACCTGACTTTCAACATCTTAGCTCAATCAATTATCTTCTCTGGTCATCAATACAAACGAGATTATCCTGAGAGACCAGAAATTAGAGTGAAAGTATGGGAACTCCACAAGGAAGTATCATTATATGATACTTCCTTTTTTTTGTGGAAATGGGATAGGTGGAGTAATAGTTACAGAGTAAACAAGGGAGATAATGTCATCTCCCTTTCTTCTTTGAGGTGTTTTAATAATGGGGTTGGAAAACCTTACTCCACTTTGGCTACTTAGCAAATTTCACTAAAGAAGTAGTTTAGAATAGGGTTTGTAATTTCTTACATAAAAGACGTTAGACTTTTCCCTGTGTTAGAGGCACCCACAGAATTGAATAATACTCTAGCTCAATATTTGATAAGTATCCAAAAGCGCATAAAGTCTAAGGATTAAATACTTTCGCTGTATGAGCGAAGCAAATAACCCTTGTCCTAGTTGTAAAGGAATTTATGTCTATCCAATGAATATTCTGATGGTATGCCCTGAATGTGGACACGAGTGGAACCCTGAAGAGCTAGCACTTGAAAGTAATCCACAAATACAAGACGCCAACGGGAACATTTTAATCGACGGAGATTCAGTGATTGTGCTAAAAAACCTACCTGTAAAAGGCGCTCCAAGGCCGGTAAAAGCTGGCACTAAAGTCAAGAACATTCGATTGGTTGAAGGGGATCATAATATCGCATGTAGAATTGATGGCTTTGGTGCAATGGGTTTAAAGTCGGAGTTTGTGAAGAAAGCTAATCCTATAGCACAGAAAATGTGAAGAAAATAATTGGCTGTTTATAGACTACAAGATTAAATAAATCAACTTTAAGCTAGCACCTTCAACAATACGGAAATCTAACTCAGCACTCGTAAATAGATTTAAGCAATACGCTATAAATTCATTTCATCACTAAGAATTTGTTAATCACATCCCGTACATCAACCTTCCGATCATAAAGTAAATAAATAGCCCGAGTATATCGTTCACTGTAGTGATGAATGGACCTGTGGCAAGCGCTGGATCAATTTTATACTTATCTAATGTAAGGGGAATAAGTGTACCGAAGAGTGCTGCAATCACTATCACCGCCAAAAGTGCTAGACTAACGGTATATGCAAGGTTTAATGAATCTCCAAAAATTATATTGTAGCCTAAAACAATTATGGCACAAGCTGTAGCATTTAATAAGGCGACAGAAAACTCTTTTAAAAGCCTTGGCAGGATGCCAGACATTCCCATTGTATTATTAGCCAGGCCCTGCACAATTATTGCGGAAGATTGAACTCCAACATTACCACCCATTGCTGCCACAAGAGGAATAAAGAAAGCCATTTCTGGATATAACTGAATATCGGCCTCATACAAACCAATGACACGAGCGCCAAAAATACCCCCTATCAACCCCAAGATTAACCATGGTAATCTCGCACGAGTTAACACCCAAACACTATCGGTAGACTCTACATCTTCGCTAATACCCGAAGCCATTTGGTAATCACGATCTGCTTCTTCTTTGATAACATCAACAACATCATCAATAGTTATCCGCCCAATCAAACGATGTAAATTATCCACAACAGGAAGCGCAACTAAATCGTATTTCTCCATTATGCTAGCAACTTCTTCTGTTGTGTCACCAGCTTTTACCCAATGAATATCAGAGACATAGACATCTTTAATTTTAGCGCTTGTTGGCGCAACTAGCATCTTCTTAAGCGCCAGCCTTCCTTTTAATCTATCTTTTTCGTCAGTAACATAAACGGTATAGACGTTTTCAATATCTTCAGCTTGTTTTCTTAATTCAAGGATACTTTCAGTAACGGATAAGTGCTCATAAACACTTACCATTTCTTTACCCATAATTGCCCCTGCAGTTCCTTCTTCGTAGTTAAGAAGATCAACAATCTGGCTGGCTTGGTCTATATCATCAATTTGGGCAATTACCTCTTCCCTTCTTTCTTCAGAAAGCTCTTGAATAAGATCTGCCGCATCATCAGTTTCTAAGTTTTCGACAAAATTTTCAGCAATTTCTACTGAAGTGTATGCATTCAGTAGGTCTTTTCGGTCTTCCTCGTCTAAGTGCGTTATGGTATCTGAAGCACGATCTGGTTCTAAAAAATGAAGAACCGTTTTTGCTTCTTCAGTGGTAAGCTCGTTTATTATCTCAGCAATATCTGCCGCATGTACTTCATTAAATAATCCAATCAGGCGATTTTCATCGCTTGCTGCTGAGGCTTCTCGAATCTCCGACAGATATTCTTTTGTAAGCTCGAACTGCATAAGTCTCCTTCCAATTTCCTATTATTAATGAATTCTACAAAGCAAAGTTATAGATATTGATGAGGTAAATAAGGTGTGACTTTATTGCCCGAGAAATTCGCAGATATCCGGATATTAATATGGTGATTTAAAATGAGTTCTTAGTAAAGTAA
>TARA_B110000879_G_scaffold69954_1_pt1 | contig 22801 bp, 21 predicted proteins | sample TARA_B110000879 | Tara Oceans TARA_B110000879 (sample SAMEA4398094) | marine metagenome | biome: Polar Biome; feature: [SRF] surface water layer (ENVO:00010504); material: water (ENVO:00002006), including particulate matter (ENVO:01000060) such as... | depth 5 m
TTGGAAGCTTCAAATAAGTATTCTGGATAGCTGTAGATTGGAAGGTTTAGTTCTTGCGCTCTTAGTAACTCAGGGTTATCTTTTCTTGCATGCATCCCTAAAATGACAGCATCCAAATTTTGGTGAATTAATTCTGCATTCCAGCCAATTTGATCAGGTAAGATTCCTTTTTTTGCAAGCCTTCCCTTCGATGGTTCAAATATTTCATCATCTGAACCGGTTATATTATAATCCATATCGTTTAAGGCTAATGCCAAGTTGTGCATGGCGCTTCCACCAATAGCTATAAAGTGAACTTTCATAGCTACGAAATTAGCCACAGATAAAGATCATGAGTGTCATCTATTAGTCGTTTTTTTAACAGCGAGCTGTTATATTTGACTGCCATAAAGTCTGAAAATTGGATTGGATTGGCAATTGATAAGAATGAAAATATGATATCTAAAAATATTAGCAATGTTTTTACCTTCTCAGCACTTTTTGTGTTGTTAATGTGGTTCGTCTATTTTATTGAAGTTCAGGCTAATATGGATTTCGGTTTTTTAGGCGTTTACCCTAGAGAGATTTTTGGATTAATAGGAATTATTACTTCTCCATTTGTGCATGGAGATATGAATCACTTGATTAGTAATTCCTTTCCTATGTTTATGCTTATTGCAATGGTTTATTTTTTTTATCGCCCCGTATTTTATAAGGTCATGGGTTACGGATGGTTAATTACCGGTTTTTGGGTTTGGGTAGCAGCTCGACCTTCTTATCATATTGGTGCTAGTGGATTGATTTATATGCTAGCGGCATTTTTATTTTGGAGTGGTTTTCTTAGAAAGTCCTATCGTCATATGGCGGTCTCTTTAATGATTGTATTTCTTTACGGTAGTTTGATTTGGGGAGTGTTTCCTTTTGATTGGAAAATAAGCTGGGAATCTCACCTTTTGGGCGCCGTGTCAGGCAGTATGCTAGCGATAATCTACAGGAAAGTAGTTGTTTTTAGGAGGAAAAAATATTCTTGGGAAGTGGAAAATGAAACAGAAGACATAGCTAAGCTAGAAGAGCGTTTTGGTGAACGCTATTGGGATCCAAAACGAAAAATTGACCCACCACAAACCATTATTACATATATTTTTAAGCAAAAGGAAGATTAAATTCCGAATTCTTGAACGATTTGTTTGACCCAAGCATGAATACGCTGATCAGTTTGCTCTTCTTGGTTGTCTTCGTCCAGACACAATCCGATAAAGGTATCCTCGGTAATTAAGGCTTTAGAGTCGTCATGCTCATACCCCTCGGTTGACCAATTCCCAATGATAGTTGCTCCATTTTTTTCGGCCTGCTTTCCAATTACTCCAATTCCATCACAGAAATAGGTACTGTAACCATATTGATCGCCTAGACCAAATAATGCAACTGTTTTATTTGTAAAGTCTAAGTCGTGAAACTTAGAATAGTAATCGTCCCAAGAACTTTGAAGTTGACCATCGTGCCAAGTTGAAAGGCCTAAAATGAGTTTATTATAATTTCTTGGTTCGTCACCCTTTATATCATAGACATCGTAAACGTCTACTTTATCTGGTCCAATTAAATCTCTTATTAATCGAGCAACCGCCTCAGTACACCCAGTGTCAGAACCGTAAAACAATCCTATTTTTTCCATTCAGAAATATAAATTTTTGCAAAAAAAAGCCCAACCAAATGACGGTTGGGCTGCAATATTGTTTAGCAATAACTATCTTCTTTTTTCCTGAATACGAGCTGCTTTTCCTTTAAGCTCTCTTAGGTAGTATATTCTTGCTCTTCTTACAACGCCAACTTTATTTACTTGAATATTTGAAATAGCTGGAGAAGAAATAGGGAAGATACGTTCAACACCTATACCGTTAGATACTTTTCTTACAGTAAACGTTCCGTTGGTTTTTGAACCCTTTTTTTGGATTACAACTCCACGAAACTGCTGAACACGTTCTTTTTCGCCTTCTTTAATTTTATAGTCAAGAGTAATAGTATCGCCCGCCTTGAAAGATTTATCTTCTCTTGCTAAAACGTTAAAGGCTTCTATCTCTTTTATTATTTGATCCATTACAATAGTATTACAGTAAATTTTGAGGCTGCAAAAATAGTTATTTGAGTAATAATTACAGCACAATTTCTAAAAGAAAATTATTTCTTTTCAAGTAAATCTGGACGTCTACTTTTTGTGCGCTTTTGAGCTTCATTTGAACGCCATTCTTCAATCTTTTTGAAATTACCAGAAGTTAGTACTTCAGGAACGCCCATATCCCTCCAATTTTGAGGCCTAGTGTATACGGGAGGAGACAATAAACCATCTTGAAAGGAATCATTTAATGCAGAAGTTTCGTCGTTTAAAACACCCGGAATCAGTCTAACAATACTATCAATAAGTATACAAGCAGGCAACTCGCCTCCCGTTAGAACATAATCTCCAATAGAAATTTCTTTTGTCACATATTTCTGCCTGATGCGTTCATCTATTCCTTTATAGTGTCCACATACTAGCAGTAAGTTCTTTTTTAAGCTGAGTTGGTTTGATGTGTCTTGCTGCAGTGTTTCTCCATCAGGAGTCAAAAAGATAATTTCATCATAGTTGATATTTTCGCTCAATGCATCAATCATTTTCGCTAGGGGTTCAGGCATAATTACCATTCCAGCGCCACCTCCGTATTGAGCATCGTCTATTTGACGATAATTTCCTTTGCCATATTCTCTTAAGTCATGAATATGCAGAGTCGCGAGACCCTTGTCTTGCGCTCTTTTGAGAATTGAATTAGATAATGGACTTTCCAGTAGAGCAGGAACTACAGAAATGATATCAATGCGCATTTGTAGAAATCCTTATTTTGTGAGATCTTCGAATTTCATAGAAACCTTCCTATTATCAGGCATTAATTCATGTCCAAAAGTTATGATTTCTATTGCCTTAGCAGATTCACCTTTATCAACTAGATATTTACTGTAAGCGAGGAAACCAATAACCAAGGCATCTCTCGACGCTTCACTAGGGACTTCATCACCATTCGAATATTTTTTTTTCATTTCGGGAAGCAACACGTTCATGATTTTTTGGCCTTCCATATTTCTAGATAACAACATATTAGCTGCCATTGCAAATTGGATGTTATCATCATCTGGTGCTATCTTTCCTACTTTTTTAAACCAAGAAGCGGATTTACTGAATTTATCTTCGTTAAAATGGTACTGAGCTTCATCAACTCCAATCATAATTAACTCGTCAAAGAAGTCAAGATTCTCATCCATTGGAAATGTTATTATTTCTTTTTTCAGAGCTTTAACATTATATTTTTTGGATTTTTCTGAAAACTTTAAAGCATCCTTTAAAATATTATCGTACTCATCTACTTGCTTAGGATCCTCTAATAACTTCACTAAGCACATGCTAATGTATAAATACGGCTCTGGGTCATATTTGTACTTATCATTAGCAATCATTTTTTGAGCCCTGTCGTGACAATTAGCATAATTACCCAAAAGATATTGGTCAAATAGTTTGTCGTGTAATCCATCTATTACTTGACCATTTGCTTGAAACAGTACTGTAAAACAAAAAAATAAAACTGAAATTTTCTTCATAGCGTGATTCACTTTACTAAAACTGAGCCAAAGTTCACAAAAATAAGCAGGACAAAAAATAAATAACGAACTAATTATCGTTCAATAGAAAAATGAAGCCTTATTTTGCGCTCCTAAGTTAAAAATATTGAAAGGAACTACTAAAATAGGCGAACGAATAAACTGTAAAACCGAAGCTGGGAAATTGGAAGTTTCTATTTCTGGTAAAATCCCTAAGTGGCAAGAATCCCTTTTGTTTTTTTGGGTTTTAGCCTGGAGCCTCTGCGGCCTTTTTATTGTTCAATATTTATTTAGCGATTGGCCTCGTGATCAAAAAATATTTCTATCTGTTTATTTAGCTTTCTGGACGTTTTTCGAATACAAAGCGATTCATGCATGGTTTTGGAGGAAATTCGGTTTTGAGTCGATAATCATTGAAAATGGTGAGTTGTTCTTGAAAAACGATATTTTAGGCAGAGGAAAAAGTTTGAAATTTTTCACTGAGAATATTAAAGATTTTGGCTGGTTAACTAGTAATCCGAAGTCTTTTGGAAATGTTTATTTTAAATCTTTTTGGATAGTTGGTGGCGAAACCATTGGTTTTGTTCATTTAGGTCAAAAAGTTACGTTTGGTATGCAAATAGAAGAGCGCGAAGCAGCTAAATTGATTGGAATAATTAGAAAGCATTTCAAGAAGTAATAACGAATATCGCGGTTTTTACCTTTTTCGTTTCTTCACCTTCTTGTATTTCCTCCATTATTAGGTTTTGTGCTTTTTTAGTTTCAAAGACTTCCTTTAAGTTCAGTATCTTCCCAATCGGAACGCCCATAGCATTGCACTCTAACGAGAAATCAATACTGCTGATTCTCGCTATTTTTGGTTTGAGAAGGTCAAATAAAGCTTTCCTGTTTTTTAAACGTAATGTATTGGTTTCGAATTCGTTTTTAGTTTTTAAATGAAGGATCTTTAATAAGTTCGCAAACTGAGCGTTGTTTCCAACTGCAAGAACAAATGAAACACCATCTGAGCACAAAGCAACTTCTCCGTAAGGCGCTATATTCGGATGAAGTGTACCGAGTCTTGAAGGTGTATTATCGTTCATAAGTTGATTAGTTGCTTGATTGGCCAATGAAGAAACTGCAGCATCGTAAAGTGATACGCTGACCTTACAAGGCGCTCTTTGTTCTAATAAAGCCACTAAAACGCCAGCTTTTAATTGGTGAGCTGCAAATAAATCAATGAAAGCAACAGGCAGTTTAGCCGGAGTTTCTTTAGAACCATTGATTGATAAATAACCTGTTTCGGCCTGTAAAACCAAATCAAAAGCACTCCTATTACTATCTGAACCATATCCAGTAATTTCAGCATAAATAATATCTGAATTTTGTTGTTTGCAGTTTTCAAAAGTCAGATTAAATCTACCTGCATCTCCAGGTTTAAAGTTGACAATTAGAATATCACATTCTTTTATCTCAAGGTTTAGTAGCTGACGATCTGTGTTGTCAAGAAAATTTAAGTATTTGATTTGTTTGTTGGTGTTTGCCGCAGCATAATAAGCTGAGATATTATTTTCTGGGTTTTCGCCTGGCTGTTTCCACTTGCGCGTTAAGTCACCTCCCAAAAGAGGGTTTTCCACCTTGATTACTTGAGCACCCAATTCAGCAAAAAAAGAACCTACTGAAGGTCCAGCCAATACACTCGCTAATTCAAGAATTTTAAGATCTTTAATTTTCATATTAGGTAATTAATGAGAGAGAAGAAACTTTAATAAAGTAAAAGCCAACTAATCTGCACCAGAAGTTTTAATGCTCTTGCGTCCTATTAGTATTCTTTCTTTTACTGGTCCAGATACACCATCATTTTGTTCTTGAATGATTAAATAAAAAAGTTTGTCCTATTACAATGGAAAGTTGCTGTGAAATTAATTGTCCAACTTCTCGATAATGCTTATTGTCTTTAATACAATAAAAATGCAGTTGTCAAACTCTGTTATCCCAAGTCTTTTGTTGAGTATGTAATATTTCTGAACGTAAAAGGAGCTTAAGTCGAATTGTCACCAACGTTTTTCAATTATGCATTATAAACAACATCAATACTTAGCCAAAGTAAGCTGCCTTTAGTTTTGAATTTCCAATCTCATCTGCGGTTTTTATTTCTTCTTCAGCAAGTTTGTTCTCCTCATATTACAGAATTCGAAGTAGAGTGGTAATCCTTTTTCCTTGGCAGACTATTTAAGGACCCTCGCTACAAAATCTGTAATTAAAGATCATTTATTTTCATCCTTGTCTAACCTAATTGGCCATCACTATGAGCCGCAGATTCAAAGCGATCGACTTCTTTTAATTCATCTACCCAATTCCAAGAAGAGTAGATAGTAATATCATTAGAATTGTTAGATCCATTAAATCCAGACTCTTCGAATTTCCATATAATATCTGCTGCATTAGGAAAATAATTACCAACAATATTTTCATCAAATAGACGATAAATAATATTGTGTTCATCCATTCCATCCCCAAGCAATCTCGCAAGAAATGAAGCCTTTGGTTGTCTTAAATTGGACAATGAAGCAGTGTTAAGAGCTGTGATTTTTAATTGAATTCTTACAATATCCGGAAGAGAAAATTCTCGTGGAAAAGCCCAATGCATCATGCAGCAAACATTGAAAATTTCTTCGTGGTGTTTGATTTCAGAGTATTCCTCCCAAATTCGATCATCTTTAAGTTCGTTAATTAAATTATTCTTTTGGTCACTGCTCAATTTATCACCAAAACGAAGATTCAAAACCGCTATTATAGCTTCTTCTATTCCAAGATCAGAAATCGCCGCTATGGTCATTTCCTTTAATTCTTCAGCTAAAATAGACGCTCCATCTTCAAACTCAATTAGATTCAATAAGTTTAAGAAATCCTTTCTACTCCAGGCTTCAGGCAGTTCATGAACTTCTGTAAACTCAACAACTTCTACTTGGTATTTATTTTTCATTTTGTTACTACTTAAATTTTAACAGTTAGACTAAAGAGTTTATACTTTTGTTTATTTGAAATTAACGTTACTAGACCTAATATGCAAGTCGCGTTGAGGAAAAGGGATAATTATTTTGTTCTCTCTGAATTTCAGATCAATAGTAGTTCGAATATCACTTAGGAAGCTATCAATTCGAAACATTTCTAGACTCCGAAAAAGTACTTCAAAATCCAATGAACTATCACCAAAATTGATAAATCGAGTTTGAGGAGGATTTCTCGAACTGCATAACTTATGTTCCTCTTCACTATTCTCTAGCAAAAGCATTACAAGCTCAACAACACTCCCATAAGCTAACCCGACACTTACCTTGAATCTAGATTCATTTATTTGGTGACTCCAATTGATCACCTTATTTGCGAAAATCACGGAGTTTGGGATTATTACAACTATATCGTCTTTATTTATTACTGTAGAGGCACGTACACCTACTTTTTCAAGTTTAATAATCATTTCATCAACTTGCAGAATATCTCCAACCTTTGTGCTTCCTTCCACTGAAAGAATAATTCCAGAAATAATGTCATTAAAAGTTTGCTGTAAACCAAGTCCAACTACTACCAAAAGTGCAGCAGATCCAGCAATTAGAATTGTAACACGCACGTCCATGAGCTCAAGAACAAAAACTATGGCTACTATCCAAATGACATATCTAGTAATTGCAATTAATGCATATTCACTAACTTGATCCAGCATTCTATTTTTGCAATGTCTGGTTAATGTCTTTTTTATTCCGCAAACAAGAAGTTTTGCGCTGAATAGCACAACTACGAGCATCAATATTTTATATACTGAAAGGTTAAAGCCGCCAACTACAAAGATGCTGTATTCTAGTAATTGTTGTAATCCCATGTTATTTGTTTAAAGTAGATGTACTTTTTGTTAGCAATTGCATGCTTTTTTCTTGAAATCAAAATTGGGAATTATTTCCATGCAATCTTTCGCATATTCTTGATAAGTGTATTTTACAAACAGCGTTATAATCTTTAAATCAAGGATTTAGTTTAATTGCAAACAAAAAAACCGCTAAGTGCGGTTTTTTGTTTTGGTACCCAGAACTGGACTCGAACCAGCATGCCCTAATGAGCACCAGCCCCTCAAGCTGGCGTGTCTACCAATTCCACCACCTGGGTATGGTGCAAAAGTAATCCAATTAACATATTTAATGAACATCAAACCTATCATTATGGAGAATTAGTAAAGAAAATTAATCAACCTTAATTAGTATAGTATGTTTCTATTGGTCTCTATATTTTACATTTGTTTGACGATGAAAAAATTTGAGATTCCACAACATTATCGCAGCTCATTTATTGGACAAATAAAGGATGCTAGGAAAGTTTTAGATCCACGAAAAAAAGACTTTACTCCTGCTATTCTGGATTTTGGTTCGGTTCAGTTTTTAATTGCTCGTCATTTTGGGTTTTGTTACGGTGTAGAAAATGCAATAGAAATTAGCTTTAGAACCGTCGATGAAAATCCTAATAAAAGAGTTTTCTTGTTAAGTCAAATGATACATAATCCACTGGTAAATAATGATTTGACTGAAAAGGGGATTGAATTTATTATGGATACTAAAGGCAATCAAATCATACCTTGGGAAGACTTAACTAGTGAAGATATTGTTCTTATACCTGCATTTGGAACTACCATAGAAATAGAAACTAAGCTGAAAGAAATTGGAATTAAAATTGACTCTTATGATACGACTTGTCCTTTTGTAAAGAAGGTTTGGACTATGAGTGAGAAATTGGGTGGGCAAGAAGCTACTGTAATTATTCATGGGAAGCATATTCATGAAGAAACTAGGGCAACTTTTTCTCACAGCAAGGAAAATGGACCTTCGGTTGTGATCAAAGATTTAAACGAGGCAAAAAGTCTTGAAAAATATGCGAATGGTGAAAAACCAATGGAAGAGTTTTTCACTGAATTTAAAGGGAAACATTCAGAAGGCTTCAATCCAAAAACGGCATTTAGCAAAGTAGGTGTAGTCAATCAAACGACCATGTTAGCCAGTGAAACTCATGAAATAGCTGAGTTTTTTAAGCAACTAATGGTCGTCAAGTTTGGCGAAAATGAAATTAAAAATCATTTTGTAGATACCCGAGATACCTTGTGTTATGCTACAAATGATAATCAAGAAGCTACGTATGGCTTGATGCTTGAACCGGCTGATCTTGCTATAGTAGTGGGTGGTTATAATAGTTCTAACACAAGTCATTTGGTAGAACTTCTTGAGCAGAACTTTCCTACCTATTATATTTCGGATGTGTCTGAAATTGAAAATGAGCAGCTAATTAATCATTTTGATTATGCGAATCATAAGATGTTAACCACTTCTAATTGGTTGGTGAAAAAAGAAAAAACGCGGATAATATTAACCAGCGGAGCCTCATGTCCAGATGCTGCAGTAGACATGGTATTGGATCAACTTTTATCCTACTTTGAAAATACAAAATCAAAAACTGAGATTCTAAACGAACTTAAAAGTATTTACACTTCATAAAATGAAAATTCTAAAAGATAGTCTGCTGTTTTTTTGTTTTTGATAGAAAGTTCGTTTTGCGCTAATTCTATCAAAACGGAGAAAGTCCAGTTCAACCTTAAAAAAGAAGAGGCCCTTTGTATCTGATTGTTGGGCTTAGGGCAATACTGGTGAGATATACCGAAATAAACTCCGGAGGTATGATTTATAATTCTCCAGCTATTCAGCATACTGATATGGGAATTATAAGATCACGGTTTCATGTGATGAGTCAGTTAAACGATTATGGTTTTTCTATGTTTAATTTGGGTTGAATAATTTTGGGATTCATTCACCATATTTTAAAGGTGCATTTCACGACCCTATTGATCAAATAAAAGTTGTAGAAAAAAAGACGTCAATTGTAGGAGGGCATAATGCTTGGTCAGGTTTAAGCATATATTCTATGCCTGTTTTTGGTTCAATGATGGCATTAGTTGGGCCATTATATCAATTGTCAACCACAGGACTTTGTGATCAATTTAGTAGAAGATTCACTATTTATGTAAAAGGGCAGATTGTACTCTTATTTTATAACTTAATTAATAGTTTTTCAAGTGCTTTATCAGCCCATGGTAATGCACGAAACAGGTATAAATTGGTTTATTACTGGCAACCATTCTTCAAAGCTTAGTGTAAATGTGCAAGAGCGACCAGTATTCGCATTAGATACAAATACTGCTGCCGTTGTTTCTCATTATAGAGCAATGGCTCAACTGCAATTGTAAGTAAGTTTTTAGCCTGTTTTTAGAGTATCATGGTGGTTTGTAACGCTTCTTTTATTTGATGCAGAGGAAAGTCTTCATTTACAGGAATTGGTAAAATCTTCATTTTTTTCTATCACTTTGAACCCGATATTCAAAATCTAATCGTGAGCTTTTATTATTCCAATATGAAGTTCTTCAGTTTTTTGAGGCTCTTGCAAGGCATTAAAAAATTTGTTTAGTGAACTGAGTATATTACAGATTTAACAACAACTATTAAAATTTAGACTTGGCATAATTAACTAAAATTTACTAATTCAGTTAATTTTACTTTGATTATTGATAGTAATACTATTATTATTGCACAATAAATTTTTATTATGAATAATATACTTTCAAAAGTTGTGTTTGATGTAAAGGAATCGACCTATGTCAAAGACCCTCAAACTAGCGAGTTAGGTAATCGAATTTTGGAGTCAAGTATAGATTTAATCAATGAAATCGGTTTTGATTCATTTACATTTCGAAAGCTTGCCCAATCCATTAAATCTGTAGAAGCTTCTATATATCGATATTTTGAGAGTAAACACAAACTACTCTTGTATCTAACTACTTGGTACTGGTCATTTACGGAATATAGGCTAGAATTTACTTTAGCCAATGTTGAAGCTCCAGATGATCGTTTAAAAAGAGCAATTCATTTACTAACTTCTGAAATAGAAGAGGGTTTTTCAGGTTTAAACATTGATGTTATAAAACTGTCTAGCATAGTCATTATCGAATCTTCTAAAGCGTATTTGACTAAGGATGTTGATCAGGAAAATGAAGCAGGTATTTTTTTGGGATACAAACATTTAGTGGAGCGGGTCGGTGAAATTGTACTTGAGATTAATCCAGAATTTAAATATCCTAATATGCTAATATCTACCGTAATTGAAGGCGCACACAATCAACGATTTTTTGCAGAACATTTACCTAGACTAACTAACCAAGTTAAAGGTGAAGACGCAATTTGCGAGTTTTATCAAAAAATGGTTTTCAAAACAATTACCAAGTAAATACAATTATGAATTTAGAAAATTCTTTATCTCCAACCCAGCGTTTTTGGAATATGCTTAAACCTGATTGGCCTGAAATCAGAAACGTTTATATCTATTCCTTGTTTAGTGGTGTAGTTAATTTGAGTTTGCCACTTGGTATTCAGGCTATTGTTAATCTTATTCAGGGAGGTAGAATGAGTACCTCGTGGATTATTTTAGTCATGTGTGTTGTGCTAGGAGTTGCCGCAAATGGTGTATTGCAAATCTTTCAACTAAGAATTACGGAAAACCTTCAGCAAAAGATTTTTAGTAGAGCTGCTTTTGAATTTGCTTATCGTATTCCTCGAATAAGGTTGGATGCTATGTTTAAGCATTATGCACCAGAGCTAATGAATCGGTTTTTTGACATTATTGCCGTTCAAAAAGGACTTTCTAAATTATTGATTGAGTTTTCAGCTGCAGGTTTGCAAGTGCTTTTTGGTTTGTTGTTGCTGTCTCTTTATCATCCATTTTTTATGCTGTTTAGTGTAATCATGGTATTCCTAGTCTATTTCATTTTTCAGTTTACTGGTAAAATTGGATTGAAAACTAGCCTTAAAGAATCGAAGCACAAATATGAAGTCGCTCATTGGTTAGAGGAATTGGCTAGAACTTCATTAACGATAAAACTAGCTGGAAGAACCGATATGCCATTAAACAGAGTAAATGCTCACGTCGGTGACTATATAGGTGCTAGAGAAAGTCATTTCAAGACCTTGTTAAAGCAATACTGGTTAATGGTTGCCTTTAAGGTAATTGTAGCATCAGGTTTGCTCATTTTAGGTGGCGTCTTGGTAATGGAACAAAGCATGAATATTGGACAATTTGTGGCAGCAGAGATTATTATTCTTTTGGTAATGACATCTGTTGAAAAGCTGATTTTAAGTTTAGAAACAATTTATGATATTCTTACTGGAATAGAGAAGTTGGGTCAAGTAACGGATATGCCATTAGAACATGAAGATGGAGTTGATGCAATAGAGCAGATTAAAACTGAAGGAATGGAAGTGACATTGGAGAATGTAGATTTTACATTTCCAGGTCAAAAGAACAAAACTTTAAATGCTTTATCGCTGCAAATCAATGAGGGTGATAAGATAATGGTGACCGGGCAAAATGTTTCAGGAAGAAGTACGCTATTGCAAGTTCTTGCTGGTTTATATGAGATTCAAGAAGGAGGGATTACCTATAATCAATTACCAGTTGATAATATTGAAATGGCTTCTTTGAGAAGTATCATTGGCGATTGTCTGTCTCAAGAGCGATTATTCCATGGAAGTTTATACGATAATATCACAATGGGTAGACCTAGAGCAACTTTAGAAAATGTTCAATGGGTGGTTCATGAATTCGGATTGGAACATTATATACGGTCTCTACCAAAAGGTTATGACACCATTCTAGGCCCACAAGGTGAGCATTTACCAAGAAGTATTGTCCAGAAGTTGATGCTGGCTCGTTCAGTTGTTGATAGACCAAAGTTGCTATTATTAGAAGATGTTTTTGAGCACTTGGGAGAAGATGACAATCGAAAAATCATGGATTTTGTAACGAATCCAGAAAACAAATGGACTTTAGTAGCGGTATCTAATGACCCGTACTTAGCTCAAAAATGTAATCGTGTCATCATAATGGAGCAAGGACAAGTTATACATGATGGAGATTATGACTCTCTAAAAACAGTCGCTAAATTTAATACCAACGGCCATGCTTAATATTTCGCAAACAAGTATTTCTTCTCGGATAAAAATTGAGAAATACTCTTCTTTAAGTTATGTAGAATCCAAGGTATCAGGAAAGGTTTTTCTTAGACTGATTCTGTCTCTTTCCGCGGTAGGTTTCATTTTACTTTTTCTTCCTTGGACTCAAAATATTAGAGCTAAGGGTCTCGTTACTACCTTGAGACCAGATCAACGTCCGCAAACTATTAATTCTATAATTGCAGGACGAATAGAGGCATGGTATGTAAAAGAAGGAGACTACGTCAATAAAGGGGATACCATTATGTTTATTTCAGAAATAAAGGATGCATATTTTGATCCTAATCTTTTACTGCGAACTGAAGAACAGCTAAAGTCAAAGAAAATGTCCGTTAAATCGTACATGGAAAAAGTAAAGGCATTGGATAATCAAATAGATGCCTTAGCACAAACTAGTAGACTAAAGATTGAGCAAGGTAAAAACAAATTGCGCCAGGATCAATTAAAGGTTCAGAGTGACAGTATTGCTTATAAAGCGGCAGTTATAGATTTCGAAATAGCGCAAAAGCAATTTGATCGATTTGAAAACTTGCAACAGCAAGGACTTAAATCAATGACGGATTTAGAAAACAAAAAACTAAAGCTGAGGAAAAGCGAATCGGATATGATTGGCTATGAAAATAAATTATTATCAAGCGTCAATCAAGTTATAAATGCACGTGTAGAATTGACATCAATAGGAGCTCAATACAGAGACGATATTGCAAAAGCTGAGTCTAACAAGTACACAGCATTATCAAGTATGTACGATGCTGAGGCGGTAGTAACAAAATTGCAAAACCAATACATGAATTATTCGGTGCGAACAGGCATGTATTACATTACCTCTCCGCAATCTGGTTATGTCACTAAAGCAATTCAATCGGGTATTGGAGAAACGATTAAGGAAGGCGCTTCCATTGTTAGTATTATGCCGGCGAAGTACGATTTGGCAATTGAGATGTATGTTAAACCAATTGATCTTCCATTGATAAGAAAAGGCGAGAAAACTCGAATTCAATTTGATGGTTGGCCTGCCATTATATTTTCAGGTTGGCCAAATAGTAGCTATGGAACCTATGGGGGGGAAGTATTTGCAATTGATAATTTCATTAGCAATAATGGCCTTTATAGAGTTTTGGTTAAGCCTGATGCAACTGACTACTTATGGCCAGATGCATTGCGTGTGGGAGCAGGAACCACCAATATGCTTCTTCTTAAAGATGTACCAATTTGGTATGAGTTATGGCGACAAGTAAATGGATTTCCTCCAGATTATTACGATATAGAAGCAACAGGTGGGAAACCCAATAAAGGGGAAAAGGGAAAGAAATAATTTATGAGAATTTCGTCAATAATATTGATAGCTGGATTTTTAGCGTCCTCTTTCATGTCCCTTAAAGCTCAAGGAGACAGCAGTTCGGTGGTATTTACTTATCAAAATTTTATGTCCATGGTCAAGCAAAATCATCCGCTTTCTAAACAAGCTGATTTGGCAATTGATAGAGGAAATGCTAATCTGCTAAAAGCAAAGGGTGGTTTTGATCCGAAACTATATGGAGATTTTTCACAAAAACAATTCCAAGGAGATGAATATTATGAATTACTAGATGCAGGTCTGAAAGTACCTACCTGGTTCGGTTTGTCTGTAAAAGCAGGTTATGAAAACAATGAAGGAACCAACTTAAATCCAGAAAACAAAACACCTGGTAGTGGTTTGTGGTATGCTGGTGTGGAGTTGCCTTTAGGTAATGGATTGTTTATTGACCAGCGAAGAGCGGAACTGAAACGGGCAAAAATTTATAGAGAAAGTAGTAAGGCGCAGCAGAAAATAATTTTAAATGATGTGTTATACGAAGCAGGAAAAGCCTATTGGGCTTGGTTTGAAGCTTATAATGATATGATTGTGTTAGAAGAAGGTTATTCGCTTGCCAAAGTACGTTTTAAAGGAGTGAAGAACAAGGCCATTTTTGGTGATGCACCAATAATAGATACTGTAGAAAGCTGGATTCAGTTGCAAAACCGTTCTTTAGAATTACAGCAGTTTCAGCTTAATTTTTTAAACTCATCAGCCTATCTCTCGGTTTTTTTGTGGAAGGACGGAATTATTCCCCTCGAGTTAGAAACAACTACCATCCCGTTTACCGTTGAAGGGATGAACACAAAAGAGCTTTCAGGTGATTTTTATTCTAAGATGGATAGTTTGATTCAAAATCACCCAGAACTGTTGCAGTATAAATACAAAATAGAAACATTAGAGATTGATGCACGTCTGAAACGAGAGCAGCTGAAACCAGATTTAAACTTAAAATACAACGCTATTAGTCAACCTGTTGGAGATGATGTGTTCAGCGAGTATTCAACAAATAATTACAATTGGGGTGTAATATTCAGTATGCCTATTGCACTACGGAAAGAGCGGGGAGATTTGAAGCTTACTCAAATAAAACAAAACGAAGCGCAACTTCAAATGGCTAATAAACGGGTGCAAATATCATATAAAGCTACAGCTTCCTTAAATAGTTGGAGAATCACTCTAGATCAAATTGAACTCTATCGTCAAACAGTTATTGATTACAATCGATTGTTAGAAGGTGAGCGGTCAATGTTTGAGGCAGGAGAGAGTTCCCTATTTATGGTGAATAGCAGAGAAGTAGGTTATTTGAAAGCAAGGCTAAAGTTGATAGAATTGATGAGTAAAAACCAGAAAGCTAGGCTTACAGCTAATTACGTTTACGGAATTTTAAATCAGACACTATGATTCAATTAAGAGTTTCTTTAACACCTGAGAAGCAGATATTATAGATTGCCGAATTACTAATTAAAGAGCGTTACGCGATTGATTTAAACCCACTACCTAATCACAAACGATTGAGTTTAGAAAATGGAAAAGTAGTATCCTACGATCTTTTTTTACTTACTGGAAAAACTAAAGGTTTATTATTTACTAATATCGATAAACTATTGAACGAAAAGTATCCAACTGGTTTGCCCGAGATTTATTCATTGCCCATTATGCATATGGATTGGGAGCAGTCAAAACAGCTTACTGAGGATATTAAAGCCGTTTAGTTTAATCCAAGCCTTGATTAGCTTCATTTACAATGGCATTATCATACAAAGCTGTTGTTAACACATGTTGTAACAGCATGTTTTTATTAACTAAAGCATGAAAGCGTCTATCCCACAGGTTTATAAAAGGACGAAAAACTGAATATCGAATGCCCTGATGCAATAAGAAATAATACAGAATAATTGTGTTTGTAATAAATATTCAAGGCTATACTCGCTAGTTGAAAAACAAGAGCTGAAGCAATTAAAAACAACTGATTACTTGACAATAGTTCAATCATAAGTCAATTCTAAAATAGGTTCTTTCAGATCCCGTTATTTATCCAAGAGAAATTCATTGATAAGGTCTTTGTAATCTGCAGAATATTGGTGCCTTCCAAACTCTTCAATAATTAGTTCTGATTCTTCAAGTGCGGAAACAAATACTGTAAATTCAATTAAAATTCGTTTTGGATTTGAAGTAGGGGTAGGCAGCACATTGCACATCCGTTTTGGAAATAGGTTAAATATGGAGCCAATTGATAGAGCTTCATCTTTCAGTTCAAATGGCAATACAATTCCTAAAACACCAAATTTGGAAAGCAATGTAGAGCTTCTTCTAATCAAATCAATTAGCGTCAATTCAATAGTGTGTCGAGCAATATTTTTGCCTGCCTTTTCAGAAAGTTTACTACCACTAAAAAACGGTGGATTGGAAACAATCAAGTCGAATGTTTTAGAAAATAGTTGGTTTTTAAAATCACCATTTTTAATTGTAATCCTGCTCTGCCAGGGACTATTCACAAAATTTGATCTTGCGATTTCAAAAGCATCAGAATTCAACTCAATAGCCTCAACCGCTGATGTCGGAAAGCGCTGCGCCATCATAAGTGCAATTAAGCCAGTTCCGGTTCCAATATCTAAAATGTATTTTGGTAGTGCATTGGTCGACCAAGCACCTAATAATAATCCGTCGGTTCCTATTTTGAAAGGGGAATGGTCTTGATTGATCTCAAATTGCTTAAAACGAAAGGCCATTATTCCCTTAAAATCTTGCTTTGTACCTTTTTTTAGTAACTCTATAGGACTTAATAAACGGCGTATAGGTAGCAACCACCATCAACGAAAAATAACTGTCTTTGTTTTTTGGATTTCCTCTAGGTGCTCCTGGTTCTGTCCATGGTTTACTTCCCTCTGTTCTATCCGACATTTCAGCTGCTAAATCACCATACGCAGCTCTAATTAATTCTTTATCATAATAAATACCGCTTACATCATCAAGATAATCGGTTCTTGTAAAACGTTGTGTTACATCGATACCGATTCTCATCCATTTAGTAATTTCATAGCCAACATTAAATCCAATCGGCAAAATCAAAGTGGTTAGTTTGTATGGACTTTCTGCGCCTACTAATCCTTGACCCTCAGTATTTAATGGTTGAAGTGGTACTCCGTTATAGGTCGGGTTAAATTTCAGAAAACCTAGCCCTGTATGTAAACTAAGAGATACGCTTTTACCTGTTTTGCCCGTAACTCCCGTTCTATGAAAGCCATGGCCATAATCCGCTCGTTTTACAAAAAACTCTCCCAGAACCATAAGTTCATTTATGTTTGTTCTAAATGCTAGGTTTCTATAGTTTCTTGTTGGTTCATTGGTAAGTTGGTCACTTCCAGATATTTGACCAACGGTATAGCTAGTTCTTATCGCAAGTTTTGGAGCAATATTGTAACGCCATGCTCCAGTAAAAGCAAATTTGAATTGTGTGGGTTCTAAATCTCCAATTGAGTACTTTTTTGCAGGACCATCATTACCTCCTAATTCACCCAAATAATTCAGTACACCTATGCCCGCGTCAAATTCGTGCTTATAAAATTTATAGCTTTTTTTTCCGAAATTTCTTTTGCGCTTGCTTTGTTGCCCAAAAAGTAAAGCGGGTAATAGTAGGATTATATATAAGTAACTGTATTTCAATTGTTTCGACTTTCGCCTGTATAATCAGTAAAATTATAAAGTTTATTGTGGGTCAACGTCTAAAATAACACGAACACCGTTAAATTCCTTTTGACTTTTAAAATGGTTAATTGACTCTAGAATCATACGCTTCAATGTTTTGTTGGTTTGGTTTGCCGGTATTTTGAGAAGCAAGTGTTCGATGTACCAATTTCTTATTCGAGCAATAGTTGGAGGTTCAGGTCCAAGCATGTTTGATTTAAAGGTTGGTTTTAAATATTTTCCAAAATGTTCCGCAGCAATTCTTAAAAACTGGGGATCCTTATGTTTTAAAGTTATCTGAATTAATCGAGAGTAGGGAGGGTAAAAGAATTCTTTTCTATGCTTTAATTGCTCTAAATAGGTGCCTTTATAATCGTGATCTTGAACCTTTTTTAAGATAGGATTTTCATTGTCAAAGGACTGAATGATCACTCTCCCTTTTTTATTTTTTCGGCCAGCTCTTCCTGCCACCTGTTCCATTAGACTGTAAGCTTTTTCATAAGCTCTAAAATCTGGATAATGCAAAATAGAGTCAGCGCTAATGATTCCGACTAAACTTACATTGTCAAAATCCAATCCTTTGGAAAGCATTTGAGTTCCTACCAAAACATCAATTTGCCTATCCTCAAAATCTGAAATTAGCTTTTGATAGCTGTGTTTTTGTCGAGTGGTTTCTAAATCCATTCGTGCTACCCGAGCATGCGGAAACAATTCAGATATTTCTTCTTCAATTTTTTCGGTGCCTTGACCTTGCAGATTCACAGTTGGGGAACCACACTGGCCGCAGGTTTTGGGAAAAGGAACACTAAAGCCACAATAATGGCAAACCATTTCTTTTCTGAACTTATGATAAGTAAGGCTGATGTCGCAGTTCTTACAATCGGTTGTCCAACCGCAAGTGGTGCATTGAGCTCGAGGTGCAAATCCACGTCGATTTCGGAACAAAATAATTTGTTCTTTACGCTCTAACGCTTGCTTAATTTCTTGATACAATTCAGGTGAAAAACTACCATGCATTGCTTTTTCGGCATGTGCTTTTTTAAGATCAGCGATTTCAATCTTGGGCATTTCACGATTACCAAAACGCTGTTTCATTTCTACTAAGCCATATTTTTCCTTCAGCGCATTATCATAACTTTCGTAGGAGGGAGTGGCTGTGCCCATGACAATGTTTGCCTTGGAAATAGTTGCAGCTACTATCGCTGCATCTCTTGCATGATACCTAGGTTCTGGGTCAAATTGTTTGAAGGAGTTTTCTTGCTCTTCATCAACGATAATCAACCCTAAATTATCAAAAGGAAGAAATAATGAAGATCGCGCACCAACAATTAATTTGAATTTTGAATACTTGTGAATACCCAAAATTGCATTCCAAGTTTCAACACGCTCATTATCGTTAAACCTAGAATGATACACTCCCATTTGATCGCCAAAATGGGCTTTCAATCGATTTACCAATTGGGTGGTCAGTGCAATTTCAGGAACAAGAAATAAAGCTTGTTTTCCTTGTTGAATACAATCTTTAATCAACTGAATATAAACCTCGGTTTTTCCAGAAGAAGTAACTCCGTGCAGCAAAACGGGCTTTTTTTCTTTCCAAAACTCTTGGATTTTTTCAATTGCTATAGTTTGCTGTTCGGTTAGTTTTAATTTTAGTTCGGTATCAAGTACAAAAGGATTCAACCGACCTTCTTCTCGTTCGTAGATTTCAAAAACGGCCTTATCAATTAATGCCTTAATAGAACTGGCACTTTTTTGCATTGCCTCGTTCAAGATCTGCTTTCGGACTTCGACCTTATTTTCAGTATGCCAACCCGATATTTTTAAGTACTGCATAAGCGCTTCCATTTGCTTAGGAGCAGAACTCAACACATTTAAGACCTCATTTAATTTTTTCTCGTTTCGGTATTGTTCTGCTAACCGCACGTAGGGAACCATTTTCGGTTTAAAACGCAGTTTCATATCCTCTTCGGTAATCAACATGCGTTTATTGATCATTGCATTTACGGTAGGCAAAATGGTTTTTTGCTGCAATAAATCTGCAATTTCTTCCAAACTTAAATGTGTCTGAGATTCTAGAGCTTCAAGAATTAAATACTCCTTATCGTTTACTGTTCCCTTTATTTCGTCGAGTTCTGGGTGGCGTGTAATTTTAGTTTCTGAAGAGATTTTAAATCCAGCTGGCAGGGCTACGTTCATAACCGATCCCATTGGACACATGTAATAGTCTGAAATCCATTGCCACAATTTATAGTTGACTTCGTTGATAATGGGGGTTTCATCCAGGACCTGCTCAATGTATTTTGCTTGGTACTGGGCAGGTGGAGTGTTGTGCACTTTTGCAATGAGTCCAGCATAGAGTTTTTTACGACCAAACGGCACTACAACACGCATTAGTGGACGCGCATCTTGCTCCATTCCCAGCGGAATACGATAGGTAAACAATCTGGGTAACGGCAAAGGAACAATTACATCTGCAAAGTAGGTAGTCACAATGGCAAAATAAACCTAAATGCTGAGATAATGGGAAGTAGTGCTTTAGATATTTTCGAACTTACCAAGTTAAATAACCCGTCATTCTTGCTGAGGCCTGATCGAATTCAGGCGGGCAGGAATCTGAAATTCAATTGATTAATATTTTTTTAGAATGAAGAAATATATTGCCGCCTGCTCAGGAATGACAACGAAAATATAGTATCGTACATTTTATCATATTTTTCTAAAACACTACCATTTATTCCTCAGCTCCCGCACGATTAGCTTCGTTGAGCTCGCAAACTCGGTTGCATCGTATGGTCTAATCAGCTGAGCATCAGCTGAAATAATATCTATTTTTGATAGACTATGAGCCCCTAGATCACGCACGATTGAATCCCAATGATACCCCACCTTTAAATTGTGTGGCCCAATCAGCTGAAAAACAGCTGAAATTTTTCAGTTTATCTTTGTTGTCAATGCAGCACAATTACCAATTTAATATTCCATTCAGGATCTACTTATCGGCAACAATTGTTCTGCTTTCATTTTCATCTTGTAACAAAAAAGACTTTGATATAAAGAATCTGAATGGAAATGAAATTGAAGTTATTGGTCATGGTGGAATGGGAATCAAAGGGCTTACTCCAATTAATTCTCTAAAATCATTTGAGAAAGCAATCGATTCCGGTGCAGATGGTGTTGAGTTAGATATTCAAATGACTAAAGACAATGTCTTTGTAGTTTTTCACAATGAAAAACTACAAGATGATTCAAACAAAGAAGGTCGCATTTTCGAGAAAAATTGGTCTGAAATTAATGATGCAAAATTTTCCAGTGCAACTATTCCTCAACACCAGATATTGAGTTTAGATGAGCTCCTTAAGTGTTTAGATTATAATTCGGATTTGATTCTGATATTGGATATAAAGACCTATAAATCAACACTCTCAGAAGCGAAAATTGAGGAGTATTCAAATGCATTAATTGCTATTATCAAAAAACAGGGAATTGAAAATCAAGTGTTGTTAGAATTCAATGATTTGGAATTTGCTAGATCGATCCAACTAAAGAATTCCAACTTAAAAATATTTGCTTACAATGTTTTTGAATATGCTTTTGAAAAGGCGTCGGAGTATGGATTCTATGGGATTACCTTGTCAATGGATAATGTAACCGCAGCGGAGATTTTAAAAGCCCATGACAATGATCTGCGTGTTGCTCTATTTGGAGCCAATTCAAAATCAAAAAACAGAGCAGCAATTGAAATGAATCCAGATTATATACAAACTGATGAGCTAAAACATTTAGATAGGATGTTGAATTAGGTGTCCAGTATAAACTCCATATTCAAACAAATAGGTCCTGGATTACTCTATGCAGGAGCCGCCGTTGGCGTATCTCATTTGGTGCAAAGTACAAGAGCAGGAGCAGAGTTTGGATTTGAGTTAATTTGGGTTATTCTGATTGCACATTTGGTGAAATACCCGTTCTTTTTAATGGGACCATTGTATGCGGATCAAACAGGCCATACAATACTAGATGGCTATAAAAAACAAGGTAAATGGGCTTTGGTGCTTTTTATTTTGCTAACCGCTTCAACGATGTTCGCAGTCATTGCGGCTATTTCTATAGTAACGGGTGGCTTAGCTGAGTATTTGTTTAATATCGGATGGTCTGCTCAAATATGGAGTTTGGTAATTCTAACGGGTTGCATGATAGTGCTGTTTTTTAGCGGTTATTCGTTTTTAGATAAAGCCATGAAATGGGTAGTAATTGTGCTGAGTTTGGCAACTGCAGTTGCATTTCTATTTGCAGTAAATGAATCGGGTAGTGCTAAAGAATCAGCTATTGCTTTTGATTGGTCGAATACCACAAATCTGTTTTTTCTAATTGCCTTTTTTGGTTGGATGCCAGCTCCAATGGATATTTCGATTTGGCATTCTGTATGGCGATTGGAAAAAAACAAAACTCAATTTAAAAAACAAAAATCCAGCAATTTAGATTTTCATATCGGTTATTTTGGAACAGCGGTATTAGCTTTTCTGTTTTTAGGATTGGGAGCATTTACACTTTACGGGACAGGAATTGAATTGAAACCTGGTGGGGTAGATTTTAGTGCGCAATTGATAGGAGTTTATACCTCTGTAATAGGACAATGGACTTTGCCAATTATAGGACTGGCGGCCGTGGTTACTATGTTTAGTACTTGTATTACCTGCCTTGATGCATTTCCCAGGTCGTTAGCAGTTGCTTTTAGGTTGGTTGACACAAAATGGAGTAGACGAATCAACTATAAAGTATTGTTGGTTATTCTAACACTTGGAGCGGGATTGATTCTGATTTTTGTATTGGAAAACATGCGGCAGTTGGTAGATTTTGCCACAACTATTTCATTTTTGACAACACCGTTGTTAGCGTTTTTGAATTATAAATCTTTTGTTGAACTTAAGAAAGAAACAGGCTATACTTTACCCAATGGATTGAATGCACTTTCCATAGGAAGTTTGGTTTTCTTGGCCGGATTTGCTGTTTATTTTTTGGTGGTGCGATTTTTCTGAATATTTTGAGTTTTGAATGTTTCGTTTTTAATTTCAACATTCAACATTCAACATTCAACATTCAA
>TARA_B110000879_G_scaffold212988_1_pt1 | contig 22798 bp, 20 predicted proteins | sample TARA_B110000879 | Tara Oceans TARA_B110000879 (sample SAMEA4398094) | marine metagenome | biome: Polar Biome; feature: [SRF] surface water layer (ENVO:00010504); material: water (ENVO:00002006), including particulate matter (ENVO:01000060) such as... | depth 5 m
ACATCCTGCTCCCAAAGCAGGCGCGCTACCAGACTGCGCTATACCCCGAATTCGCTGACATGATAACAGCTGAAACGCTGCGTCAAACGAGGTGCGCATAATACTCACCGAACCCCCTCCCGTCAACGCTAAATCGCGAGTTCCAGCTAACAAAATTTTTACCGCTCGGGCTATGTTCCCAAGTCGGAGTACATGAGAGAATACCGGACGTTTTTTATCAACTTAGGAATATAGAAGGTATGTCTGCACTGGTACTCGATGGCAAAGCGCTAGCAGCGCAATGGGAACAACAGTTGACGGAGCGCGTTGATGCATTGCGCGCTAAGTCTGGCGGCAAGACGCCTATTCTAGCGACAATTCTTGTGGGTGCTGATCCAGCTTCAGCAACTTACGTTAAAATGAAGGGTAATGCCTGCCGTCGTATCGGTATGGAGTCACTGGCGGTTGAAATGAATGCGGAAACCACCACCGAAGAGTTACTGGCAAGGATTGAACAGTTAAATGATGACCCCAATGTTCACGGTATATTGCTCCAGCACCCGGTACCACCGCAAGTTGATGAGCGCGCCTGTTTTGATGCGATAGCGCTGTCAAAAGACGTCGATGGTGTCACCTGCCTGGGTTATGGGCGAATGGCGATGGGTGAAGAAGCCTACGGCTGCGCAACCCCCAAAGGTATTATGAGAATATTAGAGCACTACAAAATAGAGATAGAAGGCAAGCATGCGGTTGTAGTGGGTCGAAGCCCTATTCTTGGCAAGCCTATGTCGGCAATGTTGTTAGAGGCCAATGCGACAGTAACTACGTGTCACTCCCGCACGCGAAACCTGGCGGAACTAGTGAGGCAAGCTGATATTATTGTGGGCGCGGTCGGTAAACCAGAATTTATCAAGAGCGACTGGATAAAAGATGGTGCCGTTGTTGTGGATGCGGGTTATCACCCTGGAGGCCTCGGTGATATCGAGTTGGCGGGTGTTAAAGATCGCTGTGCGGCCTATACGCCGGTTCCCGGCGGTGTCGGACCGATGACGATCAATACGTTAATTTTTCAGACGGTCGCGTCCGGAGAGAAATCGTTGGCTTAGTGCCAGCAGTTTGACCGTTCAGGCCATTAGGCACAGAAGTAAAGGTGTCGTCGTTGTCGCTTACAGGCGTGGGGATGACGACCTGAGTGCCAGTTTTTCAGACGCAAGTGAATGAATGAAGCAGCACCCACTGCCGATCTATCCATTCGGTGTTTGTCGCCCTCTATGCTTTTTTTGGCAGCGGCGACATTACAAGCTGAGCTCTGCTGCAGGCACTCAAGACAGCCCGCAAGCTTGCTTCGACAATATCGGCGCTTTGGCTGACGCCACAGTAGCGCTGGCCATCAATACTCAATTGAATATAAGCGATAGCATCAGATTGTTCGCTGTTGCCAAGTGTGTGTTCTGAATAGTCGGTAATGACAACGTCCGCGCCAATTAGCTGAGTCAAGCCTCCGACGAAAGCGTCGAGAGCTCCCTGGCCATTCCCGCTGAGTGCCACATGTTTATTCTCGAGTATCATTGTGGCATTGAGTTGATCCCGATTATCCTGTCGAGTTAGCTGATATCCGTCTAACTGTATTGCTTGTGCGCTGTCAATATAGGTTTCCCGGAAAACTTGCCATATTTCTTTGGAGGACACTTCCCCTTCATTTTTCTCTGCTAAATGTTGGACGTGGCGACTGAAATCAACCTGTAACCACCTAGGCATTTGTACACCGTAGTCCTGTTCTAGCACGTAAGCGATTCCGCCCTTGCCGGACTGACTGTTGATGCGAATGACTTCCTGATAGCTCCGGCCAAGATCAGCAGGGTCAATCGGTAAGTAAGCAACATCCCAGATATCGTTTGTTTGACGACGATGCAAACATTTGTTGATTGCGTCCTGATGGCTGCCCGAAAATGCTGTGAATACCAACTCTCCCGCATAGGGATGACGCGGGTGTATTGCAATGTTGGTACATTGGTTCACAACTTTAATGATTTTATCCATATTGGAGAAATCTAGCATGGGATCAATGCCCTGACTGTACATGTTCATGGCGGCAGTGATCACATCCATATTTCCCGTGCGTTCTCCGTTGCCAAGCAAGGTGCCTTCAACTCTATCAGCGCCGGCCATTAGCCCCAGCTCAGCCGCAGCAACACCACAACCCCGGTCATTGTGAGTATGCAGACTAATTTGAAGACAGTCCCTTCTGGCAATATTGTCACTCACCCATTCGATTTGGTCGGCATACACATTTGGTGTGGTCATTTCTACCGTCGACGGTAAATTGATGATCACGGGTTTTTCGGCTGTTGGTTGCCAAATGTCAGTCACCGCATCACAGACCTCAACGGCGTATTCCATTTCTGTGCCGGTAAAGCTTTCCGGTGAATATTCGAAGGTCCAATCTGTACCAGGTTGCTGTTGGGCGCATTGTTTTACCCAAACAGCGCCTTCAACCGCTATGGCTTTTATTTGCTTTCGACTCATGCCGAAAACGTGCTCGCGTTGTACCGTTGAGGTGGAGTTGTACAGATGCACAATCGCTTTTTTTGCACCTGTTAAGGCCTCAAAACTGCGGCTGATCAGCTCCTCTCGGGACTGCGTCAATACTTGTATCGACACATCGTCAGGAATTAAGTTTTCTTCAATGATTTTTCGCACAAAGTCGAAATCTGGTTGTGAGGCGGCGGGAAAGCCGACTTCAATTTCTTTAAATCCAACTTCTACTAATAGTTTGAACAGGTCGAGTTTTTGTTCCGGATTCATTGGTTCGACCAGAGCTTGATTACCATCGCGCAGGTCAACGCTGCACCAGCGTGGCGCCTTGGTGATGACCTTATCTGGCCAGCGTCGATCACTTTTGCTAAAGGCCGCAACCGGACGGTATTTGCGATGGTTAAAATCGCCGCTGATGGCTGAGCTATTGAGCGGATTGTTTAACATAGTGTTCCCCTGCGGCGACGGATTTCAGTAAAATTCAACCGCAGGCAAGTAGTGACTCTTGTGAAGGCTATTCCCAGTTCCCTCGTGGGGAGCTCTGGATATCGTGCCTGCGATTGAGCATGAAGTGTAGCTCAGACTGAGTAGTGAATTACTGCAAAGGTGACTGTAAATGCGCGATATATAGAGTTTAATGTCTTATTTATATATTTTTGTGGTTAATTACCCTATATTTTATTAATATTGGAGCCTTAGTGGCCTTGATTGCGGTTAAACAAGAAGCACAGGGCTGTGCTTGGGTGCTCAATCCGGTCGTTGTCTATTCCGAGGGTAAACTTATGGCGGTCAAGTTGGATAGAATTGACAAACATATTTTGACGCTGATGCAGCGCAATGGTCGCATTAGCAATCTTGAATTAGCCGAGCAGGTTGGATTGTCGCCGACACCTTGCTCACGCCGAGTAAAACGGTTGGAGGAGTCGGGTATTGTCGATCGGCACGTTACCATTCTCAATGCTGAGGCACTCAATCTTAGTTTGACCGCTATCGTCAGTATAGCGATGGACCGACACACGCCAGAGCGCTTTGATAACTTTGAGCGCACCGTAGCCACGTTTCCCGAAGTGTTGGAGTGCAGTGTGGTTACCGGTCAGTCGGCGGACTTTCTGTTGAAAGTTGTCGTCAAAGATATGCGCCATTATGAACAGTTTTTACTCGGCCAACTGACGGGTCTTGAGGGCGTAAGCGGGGTCCATTCCAGCTTTGTACTGCGTAAAGTGGTCGATAAAACCGAATTGCCCTTGGATTAACTCAATAATGGGCTGTTTTTCCGGCCTCCTGCTGGCTGTCGAGATATTCTTCGTAACTACCCTGAAAGTCGACAAGTTGATGGTCTTTAATTTCTATGACACGGGTAGCCAGCGATGACACAAACTCTCGGTCATGGCTGACAAAAATAAGTGTTCCCTCGTAGTGTTCAAGCGCCAGATTTAAGGATTCAATGGCTTCCATATCCAAGTGGTTTGTGGGTTCGTCCATCAGCAGGATATTGGTATCCATCATCATCAATTTACCAAATATCAGGCGATTTTTCTCGCCACCGGAACACACCTTGACGTTCTTTTTGAAGTCATCCGACGAAAATAATAACCGCCCCAGTGTTGCCCGAACAATTTGGTCGTCATGGGAGGGTTTTCGCCATTGGCTCATCCAGTCAAATAGGTTTAGTTCAGAGTCAAAATCAGCAGTGCCATCCTGCGGGCAATACCCAAGCGTGGCATTTTCAGCCCACTTCACCGTGCCATTATTTGCAATAATATCGTTCATAAGACAGCGCAAAAATGTGGTTTTACCAGCGCCGTTTTCACCAATTACTGCAAGTCTGGCGCCAGCTTCAAGGATCAGACTGCCATTTTTGAATAAGACGTCCTCACCAAAACCGTGACCGATTTTTTCCAGAGTTAGGGCTTGTCGATGTAATTTTTTGTCTTGTTTAAAACGAATATAAGGACTGACGCGACTGGATGGTTTGATGTCGTCGAGTTTGATTTTCTCAATGCGCTTAGCTCGTGACGTCGCTTGCTTGGCTTTTGACGCATTGGCAGAAAAGCGGCTGACAAACTGCTGCAAGTCAGCAATTTGAGCAGACTTCTTGGCATTCTCTGATTGCAGTCTCTCTCGGGCTTGTGTTGACGCGGTCATGAAGTCGTCATAGTTGCCTGGGTAGACGCGCAATTCTCCATAGTCTATGTCGGCCATATGTGTGCAAACGGCATTGAGAAAATGGCGATCGTGAGAAATAATGACCATGGTGCTTTTGCGGTCATTGATAACGGCTTCTAGCCAGCGGATTGTATCAATATCCAGATTGTTAGTCGGTTCATCTAAAAGCAGAATATCCGGGTCAGAAAATAACGCTTGCGCCAGCAACACCCGCAACTTCCACCCCGGAGCCACTTGGCTCATGGGGCCATAATGCAACTCCTGTGCAATGCCCGCGCCCATTAATATTTCACCGGCACGGCTCTCTGCGCTGTAGCCGTCCATTTCGGCAAATTGGGTCTCCAAATCGGCCGCTTTCATGCCGTCTTCTTCGGTCATCTCAGGCAGCGCATAAATACGATCTCTCTGCTCTTTCACCGTCCACAGCTCGGTATGTCCCATGATGACTGTATCAATGACGTTGTAATCTTCGAAAGCAAACTGATCTTGACTCAATTTACCAATGCGCTCGTTGGGGGTGATGGTCACGTTCCCGGAGGTGGGTGCTAGGCTTCCATCGAGAATTTTCATGAAGGTCGATTTACCGCAGCCGTTTGCGCCAATGAGACCATAGCGATTACCGTCGCCAAATTTTACTGAGATGTTTTCGAATAATGGCTTGGCGCCAAACTGCATGGTGATATTTGCGGTTGAGATCAAGGGAATATTCCTGAATTGACGATCAAAATACTAGATGGTTTACTGGACCTCGCTGGTGTCGCGCGATCGTAGTCCTAAAGGGCGCGTACTATAAGGATTTGTGACTGTTTCGTCGAGTGAAATTGAACAATAAACAGTCAGAATCGGATAAAAGTATTGCTATAAAGGAAATTGATTGCGATGCAGATGATGGTCCCGGCGTAAATGAGCAGGCATTGTCCGTAACATGGGCCGTTGACATGAATAACAGACAAACTACTAAAAATAGGAAAAGAACATGGTGCCACGAGAGAATTGCTGGGGTGACGACAACAACTATAATTATCAGGCGATTGCTGACGATTTGGTAAAGTACTTGCGGTTAAAAGCGCTGCCGGTAGGTATGAAACGCTACAGAACTGTGGCCGATATGGAGGCGGTACCGCGCATAAAGCGACCGGACCCGGCAGAAAAGTTAACGACTGATCAAATTGTTGGCCAGGCGCGATGGATTGGTTATACCCTCGGCATTACCATGGATAATTTAATGGGCGCCCAGTGCGGGGCTGTTGTTGGCCTTCATCCCCGCGATGAGGAGTTTCTTAGTGGCAACGCATTTAATGGCGTTTGGTACGGCAGCTTAGAAGATAGCGCGCGGCATCAGGCGGAGATGGATTGCCCACAGTACGGTGAATATCAGGCACTTGCGGTTTCACCGATGACGTCCGAGCGCTTGGGTAATCCCGATATTTGTCTCATCTACGCGACACCTGGACAAATGATTACCTTTATTAACGGCTTACAATGGTCGGGTTATAAAAAGCTTGAGTTCAGTGTGGTGGGAGAAAGCGCCTGTGCTGATTCTTGGGGAAAAGCTTTAAAAACTGGCGAGCCCTCGCTGTCGATACCCTGTTATGCCGAGCGAAAATTTGGTGGCGTGTTAGATGAAGAGCTGCTGATTGCCTTACCACCGAGTTTCTTACCAAAAGCATTGGATGGATTGCGGGCGCTGAGCGCAAATGGTTTACGTTATCCGATCCCCAATCATGGTCTTGATAAGTCACCGTTGGCATCAATGAATAAGAGTTACGGAAAGGTGTAGTATCGCTATTAATGATATTAGGCAAACAGGCTATGCCAACAGTTAACCTGATGGGTAGTGGGAATAAATTTGGCAATGCAGTGACGGTCAACCTATAGGTGCTTAAGACGGTTACAGTCGATGGACAATATAATGGGAAATAGGATATGTACAAGCCTGTAATAAAAACTGAGCTCGCTGAAAAAATCCGACAATCAGTCAAAGATGGGATGATTGGTCAAATTGAATTTACTGAGGAGTTGGTTCGAAAACCATCGACAAGGGGGCAGGAACACACAGCTCAGGATTTTATGTTTAAGGAGTTGGCTGCTCGTGGTTACGCGATGGATCGCTGGGCAATTGATATTGCCAGTATAGAAAAGCACCCGGGATTTTCTCCAGTGACTGTGCCCTATGATAATGCGATTAATGTTGTCGGTAGCCACCGGCCTCGGGAAGAAAAAGGTCGATCGTTGATCCTTAACGGCCACGTTGATGTAGTGCCTACTGGTCCTATGGATATGTGGGACAGGCCGCCTTTTGAGCCTTATATAAAAGATGATTGGCTTTACGGGCGCGGCAGTGGTGATATGAAGGCGGGGCTGGCGGCTAATATATTTGCACTGGATGCTCTGAAACGGCTTGGATACCAGCCAGCTGCAACCGTTCATGTACAGTCGGTGACAGAGGAGGAATGCACGGGAAATGGTGCTTTATCGGCGCTTATGCGTGGATACAGTGCTGATGCTGTCATTATTCCCGAGCCTGAAGATGAAGGTTTGGTGCGGGCTTCCGTCGGCGTTATTTGGTTTCGAGTCCATGTCAAAGGTCATCCTGTCCATGTTGCGACCGCTGGCAGTGGGGAGAATGCCATCGAAGCGGCAATTTTTTTGATTGGAAAATTAAAAGATTATGAGAAAGCGCGAAACGCGCTCAAGGTTAATCATCCCCATTTTGCAGACTATGAAAAGCCGATTAACGTCAACGTTGGTAAAATAGAAGGCGGTGACTGGGCTTCGTCCGTTCCTGCTTGGTGTAGTTTTGATGTGCGGACAGCACTTTATCCGGGAGAGGATGCGAGGCAGGCAGCTCAGGAAATTGAAGACTTTATCAACGAGGCTGCAACAGGGCATTCTTTTTTAGTGAGTAATCCACCCGACGTCGAGTTTAATGGTTTTATGGCCGAGGGATTTGAACTGGAAGCCGGTAGCGACGCTGAAAAAACGTTGACCCTTGCTCATACAACGGCAACTGCGAGTGAATTGACAACTTTTGGATCTATGGCATATTTGGATGCTCGTGTCTTTGTACTCTACGACAATACACCGTGTTTGGTGTATGGACCGATATCAAAAAGTATTCACGGTTATAACGAAGCAGTAAGTATTGAATCTATTGAGCGCATAACTACAGCAATTGCCTTGTATATAGCCATGTGGTGTGGATTAGAGCCGATCTGAACAACTCACCAGCGCTGGTGACGTTAACTGATAAGGGGGCAAGGTTTCGAAGGCATTAACTGGCGGCTAGATTGAGTTGGCGCCAGAGGTCAATTTTTTGCGGAGCTCCTGCCAGCGATTCTCTGACATTCGGGCCCGCGCTTACATGCAGTTATGTTGTGAATTTTGGGAGTGCAAACACCGTGGTTCAACATCTTAATTGGGACCCTGCAACAATAAGTCGCATTGCTTGTAAACATCTGGATCAAGAGGGCGTTTTGCTTCCGGTATTACACAGCATCCAGACGGAGTTTGGGCATATCCCGCCTGACTGTGTCGGTCAAATCGCTGATCTATTTAATGTCTCTGTAGCAGAAGTTCACGGAGTGATAAGTTTCTATCCTTTCTTTCGTTCCACCCCTCCGGGTAGGCATACGATTCAGATATGCCGCGCAGAAGCTTGTCAGTCGATGGGAAGTCGGGTGCTGGAGCGCCATGCTAAATTAACGTTAGGCATTGATTTTCATCAAACCTCAGCGGATGGCGAATTCACCTTGGAGCCAGTTTATTGTCTGGGAAATTGTGCTTGCTCTCCCTCGATACGAGTGGGCACACAGATTTTCAGCCATGTTGATTCTGCGCGTTTCGATGATCTGATAGATGACTTGCAAACCAATATTCTGGAGGTCAAATGACGACGATTTATATTCCCCGGGATACCACAACGATATCATTAGGTGCCGATAAGCTTGCCGATGAAATCATTAATTTTGCCGCCGACAAACAACTTGAGTTATCCATTATCCGCAATGGTTCTCGCGGTTTGTATTGGTTAGAACCGATGATTGAAATTGAAACGTCGGCGGGACGAATAGCCTACGGCCCGGTAATGATCGAGGATATCAATTATCTGATGACGTCTTTGATGGCCAGTGCATCAGCTAATGTCTATACCGACCATCCCTTATATTTGGGGCTGACCGAAGATATTCCTTACTTGCGAGACCAACAGCGCCTCACTTTCGCTCGCGTTGGAATAATCGATCCACTGTCAATCGAACATTTTTTGCAACATGGTGGTTTTCAGGGGCTTCATCATGCGCTCACTAAAAGACCCGCTGAGATCGTGGCTGATATCACGGATTCAGGTTTAAGAGGCCGAGGTGGCGCAGCATTTCCTACCGGTATCAAGTGGCAAACGGTGCTACTCACTGAGTCAGATCAAAAATATATCGTCTGCAATGCTGATGAAGGTGACTCGGGAACCTTTGCTGATCGAATGATAATGGAGTCTGATCCCTTTAATTTGATAGAGGGAATGATAATTGCCGGTCTTGCAGTAGGGGCGACTCGTGGTTATATCTACTTACGCGAAGAGTACCGGTTAGCGCAGCAGGTACTTGAACAGGCCATTCATGTAGCCGAGGAACATCACTACTTAGGCGAGCAGGTTCACGGTAGTGGTCACCAGTTTCGTCTTGAGGTGAGGATGGGCGCCGGGGCTTATATTTGCGGGGAAGAAACGGCGCTGCTTGATAGCCTCGAGGGTAAGCGAGGAATGGTGCGGACAAAGCCGCCAGTGCCAGCTGTGGCAGGCCTTTTCGGCAAGCCTACGGCGGTTAATAATGTGATCTCGTTGGCAACCGTGCCAGTGATTCTGGCTCGCGGATCACAGTTTTACAAAGATTATGGCCTGGGCCGATCTCGTGGCACGATACCCCTGCAGCTTGCCGGCAATGTACGTCACGCGGGTTTGGTCGAGGTGGCATTTGGTATCAGTCTGCGTGAATTGGTTACCTATTTTGGTGGCGGTACTCGCTCGGGGAAACCGATAAAGGCAATTCAAGTTGGCGGCCCTCTGGGCGCTTATTTACCGAGTGCTCAATGGGATACGCCGCTGGACTATGAAGCATTTACTGATATCGGTGCGATCTTAGGACATGGAGGGGTTGTGGTTTTTGATGAAACTGTCGATATGGCAGAGCAAGCTCAATTTGCAATGGAGTTTTGCGCCGTTGAGTCCTGTGGAAAATGTACGCCTTGCAGAATAGGATCAACTCGTGGCGTGGAGGTTTTAGAAAAAATTCGCCAGGGAACGCAACGTGAAGAAAACAGTCAGCTGTTGATAGATTTGTGTGAAACCATGGAACTGGGTTCTCTGTGTGCCATGGGTGGTATGACGCCATTTCCTGTGATGAGTGCGTTCAATAATTTTCGGGAGGATTTTTTCCAGAGTCCCGAGCGGGATGGAGAAATCTGATGCTGCAATATTATGACCCTGCTAAAGACCTAGATGTTAGTAAAGATTATGGAACGCCTGCCTTTAGCCGTCAGACTGATCGAAGCACTGAGTTAGTGAGTCTCACTATTGATGGCCGCGAGTTGGCCGTTCCCGCCGGCACTTCGATCATGCGGGCAGCAGCGCTGGCCGACATCAGCATTCCAAAACTATGTGCTACAGATTCTCTGGAAGCGTTCGGATCCTGTCGTATGTGTCTGGTTGAAATAGCAGGGCGAAAAGGTTTTCCTGCTTCTTGCACTACATCAGTTGAGCAGGGGTTGGTGGTTCGAACCCAGACAGATCGCGTTGCAAAATTGCGGCGCAATGTAATGGAACTATACATATCAGACCATCCGCTAGATTGTCTTACCTGCCCTGCTAATGGTCACTGTGAGCTGCAAGATGTGGCCGGTGAGGTGGGGCTCAGAGATGTTCGTTATGGTTTTGATGGTAAAAACCACCTATCTGCGAGCAAGGATACCAGCAACCCCTACTTCACCTTTGATGCCAGCAAATGCATTGTTTGTTCCCGCTGTGTTCGAGCCTGCGAAGAAGTACAGGGAACATTTGCCTTAACAATCGACGGGAAAGGGTTTGACTCTGTTGTTGCCGCGGGGCAAGCGCAGTCTTTTATGGAATCCGATTGCGTTTCCTGTGGTGCTTGTATACAGGCGTGTCCAACGTCGACACTGATGGAAAATACGGTGATTGATCAGGGCCAGCCCCAGCGCAGCGTCGTGACTACATGCGCCTACTGCGGGGTGGGTTGTGCTTTTAAGGCAGAGTTAAAAGGTGATCAGGTTGTCCGTATGGTTCCACACAAAGGGGGTGAAGCCAACCGCGGGCATTCCTGTGTTAAGGGGCGTTTTGCTTTTGGCTACACCACCCACAAGGACCGCATTACTACACCAATGATTCGCGAGACTATTGATGACCCGTGGAGGAAAGTTTCTTGGGATGATGCGGTGAATTTTGCCGCCGCTCGGATTAAGACGATTCAGCAACAGTACGGAAGAAATAGCGTTGGTGGCATTACTTCGTCCCGCTGTACCAATGAAGAGACCTATCTGGTTCAAAAGTTAGTAAGAGCAGCATTTGGCAATAACAATGTTGATACGTGTGCTCGAGTCTGTCATTCACCGACTGGTTATGGATTGAAAACCACGTTGGGGGAATCGGCGGGAACACAGACATTCGACTCGGTCGAGGTCGCCGATGTAGTGATGGTAATTGGTGCGAATCCGACCGATGCGCATCCAGTTTTTGCATCGAGACTGAAGAAACGTCTGCGCCAGGGTGCACAATTGATTGTTGCTGACCCGCGACGGATTGATTTGGTAAACAGTCCTCACGTTAACACGCCGTATCATTTGAAACTGCTCCCAGGCACTAATGTTGCTTTTATTAATGCTATTGCCCATGTCATCGTCAGTGAGGGGCTTGAAGCGACTGAATTTATTGCGCGGCGCTGTGATTCAGAAGCTTTTGGTCGCTGGAAACGCTTCGTCAAGGAACAGAAAAACTCACCGGAAGCTATGGCGTCTATTACCGGTGTCCCGGCTGAGCAATTGCGCGAAGCGGCGCGAGTATATGCAAATGCCAACAATGGAGCTATCTACTATGGCCTCGGCGTGACTGAGCACAGTCAGGGTTCAACCATGGTGATGGGTATTGCAAATCTGGCGATGTTGACAGGGAATATCGGCCGCGAAGGTGTTGGTGTTAATCCGCTGCGGGGGCAAAACAACGTACAGGGTTCCTGTGACATGGGTTCATTTCCTCATGAATTACCTGGCTACAGGCATATTTCCGATGATACCGTTCGTCACCAATTTGAACAGGCATGGGGTGTCACGCTTGACCACGAGCCGGGGTTTAGGATTCCCAATATGCTCGATGCAGCGGTGGCAGGACATTACAAGGGCTTGTATTGTCAGGGTGAAGATATTGCTCAGTCTGATCCTAACACTAAACATGTGGAGCAAGCGCTGCGAAGTTTAGACTGTTTGATTGTGCAGGATTTATTCCTTAACGAGACTGCAAATTTTGCTCATGTGTTCTTACCAGGAGCATCATTTCTTGAAAAAGACGGCACCTTTACAAACGCTGAGCGCAGAATATCGCCGGTCCGAAAAGTGATGTCACCACTGGGGGGGAAAGCAGATTGGGAGGGTACTGTGGCATTGTCAAATGCTCTCGGTTACCCGATGGAATACAATCATCCTTCAGAAATTATGGATGAGATTGCATCGCTGACGCCAACATTTAGTGGTGTTAGTTATCAGCGCTTGGATCAAGAAGGGTCGCTGCAATGGCCTTGCAATAGTGCGATGCCTGACGGCACACCGACTATGCACGTTGACGAATTTGTTCGCGGCAAGGGGTATTTTGCTATTACCGAATATGTAGCCACCGATGAAAAAGTCAATAAGCGCTTTCCACTGCTGTTAACGACTGGGCGTATTTTGTCGCAATATAATGTTGGTGCTCAAACACGGCGCACGGCCAATGTAGACTGGCACGATAGAGACTTACTAGAAATCCATCCTCATGACGCAGAAGACAGGGGCATCAGCGACGGAGATTTGGTTCAGGTGTCTAGCAGAGCGGGTAAAACAGTGCTGACAGCCGATGTGACTGAGCGCGTCCAGGCTGGTGTTACTTATACGACATTTCATCACCCGGAGAGCGGAGCTAATGTCGTCACGACAGATAATTCTGACTGGGCAACCAACTGTCCGGAGTATAAAGTAACAGCGGTAGAACTTAAAAAAGTCACGGAGAAATCGAGCTGGCAAAGCGATCATGATGCCTTTTCGATCAAACAGTGGGAATTGGTGGATACTGAGGTTTTGCCGTGAGCCGGAAGAAAGCAGGGGAGAGCACTCCAGTCGCGAACGGTCAGCACAATGTATTGACTAGACCCATTTTTGCATGGCCAAAAGTCGATAGCGACAGGACGACTGATTTTGTCGCTGAAGAAACACCGATTGCACTGGTTTATAACGGTGTTTCTCACGCGGTTATGATGGCTAGTCCATGGAATTTGGAAGCATTTGCTGTTGGTTTTAGTCTGTCGGAAGGGATTGTAGATCGCTGTGATGAGATCTATGAAATTGACACACAAACTGTATATAACGGCATAGAGATCTCACTGACCATTAGTCGTCAACGTTTTGAACAATTAAAAGCTAGGCGACGCATGTTAGCTGGTCGGACCGGTTGTGGTATTTGTGGAACCGAGTCTCTGGATCAGCTTGTTGTCGATCCCCCCGCAGTAACCCGAAGGGTGACAGTTTCCCATCAGGCTATATTCCGGGCAACTATGGCATTAGAGACGTGGCAGCCTGTACAGCAACTGACCGGGGCGGTGCATGGTGCCGCCTGGTGTGTTGATGACGGGACGATCATTGACGTGTGCGAGGATATCGGCCGGCACAACGCATTGGATAAATTGATAGGGACATTGATCCCAATTGATGGTTTTCGTGAGTCGGGCTTTTTGTTGATTTCTAGTCGAGCTAGCTATGAAATACTGCAAAAATCAGCGCGGGCAAACATTGAAATTGTTGTAGCGGTGTCTGCGCCTACTTCGCGTGCAATCGACATGGCTGAGAAAGCGGGCATCACCTTGGTCGGGTTTTCTCGAGAGCACAGACACGTGGTCTATGCCGGTCATCAACGGCTTATTGAGAGCAATAACTAATGGCTACTGCTGAGCTGAAACATTTGATTAAAATGGTCAATCAAATTAGCAAAAATATTGCGACGGAAGAAAGCGAGCAGGCCGTGATTGATAAGACAACCATGCATATTCAACGTTTTTGGGCGGGATCGATGAAAAGAGATATTATGCATTATGTCGAGCGCGATGGAAGCGGCCTAGAACCGCTGGCATTATCAGCGGTTCGGCAGCTGACAAAACCGCGGACATAACTACAATCAGTTCATCGAATGCTATATTGTTTAATGTTATATGCGCACCAAGTCATCGACTCGATCAGTATGCCCATCAATGTCATAAGACATAATGACTAGATCCCTGCAGGTTCCATTGCGATCTTCAACATAATCGGCGAGCAGGGCCTCAGGAATAAACCCTAAACGACGAAAGGCTGCCTGGGCACCATGCTGGTCTGGCGTCATATTAGCTAATAATTTCTTTACACCGATACTCTGGGCAACGTCAAAAATCTCCGAGGTTAGGTTTTTACCCAGACCGCGCGCTCTGTAGCTGCTGCTTACGTTGACCCGCAGTTCGCCCACGCGACGTGTCCAGGGAGCGGGGTTACGATGAACTGTGGCATAACCGACTAAATGTTCGTCTTCGTCGAAGACGACTAATGATGTTGAAAAACCACTTTCAATATTATCTATCCACTCGTCTACAACCTCAGGCTGGGTGAGATCCACACGTAAAAATAGCAAATCTTCCTGTGGTAGTGCCTGTGAAAACTCCAGAATCGCATCTTTGTCGGCTGCAGTCATGATACGAAGCTCTACACTAGCCCCGTCGGGAAGTATGACCTTTTTAGGATAGCGGGAAACAACGGTTTGTCTCGGCATTATGGCTCCATGGATTGTTAGTTGTTGGTTTGAATATCTGATTCTCGCGCAGCACTGAGGAGTTCGTTGAATACGGCCTCGGCATTGTCGACGATGACCTGTAAGTCAGGCACTAGTCTAGGTTCAGATATAAAATTAAAAAAAAGTTGTTTGTTGTAGCTTAAAATAGTGAGGCTTAAGCCAACGTTGCCAGAGAGTACCAGTAACCCGATCGTATCTGTGACCTCAGCTCCACACAGATATTGAGGAACTTGTAACCCCGGGACATTGGTGCACACTAAATTGATGCCCATGTTCGGCTGACGATAACCGAAGCTGGGCATTATTGGCATCGGAACCCGTGCTGCCAGAGCAGTAGGGTCGAACACTGTACCGACCAACTGTGTCATGGCCATGGCTATGGGCGGAAATGCGGGCATGTTTTCCTGCATTACCGTTAGCGCCTGAGCCTCTTCCTCTACTTTTATCCTCTGCATTTCATCAATGACAGCATGTAGTCGTGCAGTACATGACATTGATGAGGCGGGAAGAAGAGGGAATATAGCAGAAACCTGGTTCCCCAACGCTCCTTTTTGGTCTTCTGTGCGGACATTAACCGGGCACATAATTCGTATGGACTGATTGTCAACGCGCTCGTTGTGATGTTCCAGATAACGAGCGATAGCTTCGGAAACAACGGCGAGCACAACGTCATTTATGGTGCCGCCTAAGTGACGGCGAATTTCTCTAATTTCAGTAAAGGGCTTTTTTATCCACTTAACACGCCGTTTGGGTCCAACCATCCCAGCATTAAACGGAGCTGTTATTGCCGGCTTCGACATGAATCGCGTAAATATTTCACTAGCTTTTCGCAGGCGACTTAGTACGTCTCGGCTGGTACTCATCGCTTTGATGGGATTAATACGGGTGAGCTTGCTGAAATTCTCCTGCACCGCCTCACTCATGAGAGCGCCTGGCGAGGGCGTAGGATGAGGCTGCCATGGTTCTGTGGGCGGCGTTGGATCCGCAGCGTTCGGAGAAAGATCGTACAGGATCGTCGTTAAATCAATGCCGGAGGCGCCATCGATCATTGCGTGGTGAGTTTGTTGCAGTAATAAAGTTTTACCGGGAACCCCTGTTAGGACCACTGTCCGCCAAAGTGGGTGGCTCCTATCTAGCATGGGCTCATTGAGCTCCACACCTTTATCAACGCCTTCCTTCAGCGTCGAGCCTTCAGATAGTTGATGTAAAAGAACATGATTGTGCAGATTAAAATCTGTGTCATCAACCCACTTTGGGTGTCCGAGGCTAAAGGGGACTTGAGCCAGCTTTCGATGGTAAGAGGGGACTAGATGAATTCTGTTCTCATAATGTTTATAGATATCTTCAAATGGGACTTCGCCTGCCAGTACATAGACTGACGAAATGTGCATGGGTGAACTGGCTGTTTCCATGTAGATGAACGACGCATCGGTTTCTGTAAGTCTCATAGCGTACCCTATATCCCTTGATCGTTATCTTGCCTATATCCCTTCATGCCATCATGATCCATCGCTTAAAAAAACAACTAACTATAAGCGACCTAGCGGAGCATCGTTTAGTTAATAGCGCACCATTACTCTCGGGTGAATTCAGTTTCGTTCAAGAATGATGACGGGAATTTGTCGCTCTGTTGCAACTTTGTAATCATTATAGGGTGAAAAGTAGTCTGCCATTAGCTCCCAAAGCTGCGCTCGCTCAGGACCTTCAGCAACACGAGCTTTGGCGCTGAAAATGTCATTAGCAACCTGTACCTCAACATTGGGGTCTGTCATTAGATTCAGATACCACGCTGGATGCTGAGGTGCTCCGCCCTTTGATGCAATAATGCAATAAGCGCCATCGCCAGTGGGGCGATAAATGAGCGGCAGCAGAAGCTGCTTGCCTGATTTACGTCCGGTGGTTGTTAGTAGTAACGTCGTCAGAGGTTTACTGTCACCGCGAGGTGGTATCCAGAGGTGGCCAGCGTCACCGTCGGCCCGATAAAGCGCAATATGGTCTTTAATCCAATCTGGCATAGATTGAGAAATTGTTGCATCTGTCATTATTGTTCTCCAGTTTTCGTAAGTAAACAGATCAGCTTAATGGCGACTGTATACCAGCGCTGGGTAAATGGAAATACATAGGCAAGAATATAGGCTTTGACGCCGCAAAGGACGGTGAATGTGGCTTTATTGACTCGCGGACATCTGCTGTGCGGGCAATGTTCACAGCGTTGGTGATTTTCTCTCTAAAATGTCTATATCTGCAGCGGTGCCGGCCAATCATCGCCGGCAATGATTTATTCGCATGACGGTTCGTGCCGGGGGTGTTAGCATTCAAGCTATTACTGATTACGATCTGGAATGACTATGAAGCGTATTATTTTTTGCTCCTTACTGATACTTTTTTCATCCTTCGCTTATTCAGCACCTGAACTAAAAGGATCCCCTGAGGAACTGCGTCAGTTTCTGCACCCCAGAGATAAACTCGTCACTATTTATGGTGATGCAACGGAAACCGCCTACTCCGATAAAGCTATTGTTAGTCTTGTCATCGATACGGAAGACAAGTTGTTGTCTGAATCTATTGCTAAGAACGCTAGTTTACGAGCAGAAATCACCTTGAATCTGGCTGCGGAAGGACTCGCCAAAGATGATATTAAGAGCTCAAAATTTTCGACCTCGCCGCAGTACGGTTGGTTTGGAAAAAAACCCAATAGCTATAGGGTGATTAATCGTATGGCTATTGCCATCATAGATGAAGCTCATCTTCAGGTTATTGCGGCTATTGCCGATAGTTCCGACGAGGTAACCCTGTCTGATACGGCATTCGAACATACGGGCAAGCATGATCTTGAAGATCAGGTTAAGAAGGACGCTTTAGCCAATGTGATGAGACAAAAAGCGTTTTATGAGAGCAGCTTGGGCGTGAAGTTAATCACGGTTGCTTTCAGGAATGAAAATGTTCGTAGCAGAGCAACGCGCGGAGCAAGTTTGGTTGAGGAGATTGTTGTAACAAGCAGTAAAATTGCGCGGTATGACGAGGTTTCATACGACGAAGTTTCTGAAAACATGAGTGCGTATGCAGAGTCAGAAGAGTCCTCTTTTGATGAGGTTCAATATCGCGCGGGTATTTTTGTGGATTTCAAAATTGAGCAATAGCTTACCGATAAAGCCTCTAACTCGTTGCCTTTAGAGGGCGAATGTTTATGGCTGATAGCTTTGTTGTTATAGGTCTTCAATGCAGATTCAGCGGCCATTAGCTTTGCCTGGTAATAAGTCGGTTTTTTGGCGTGAACATCAGTGATAGATTCGTCTGCCGGGTTTTGGTTATCAGTTTTCGCAAAGTTCTTCAAACGTTAGGTTTCAATTTTAAGGGTGAAGCAGTGGCGTTGAAAGGGTGTTGAAGTCAGTATGGAAAGACACAGAAATTTGGGCGCTGGCTGTAGCTGAGACCATCGTATGGGCCGGGATTTATTATATTTTTGCCGCGCTGATAAGCCAATGGGAGCGGGATTTAGAGTGGTCTAAATCTGAACTAGCGATAGGCTTTACCTGCTGTTTAGTTGTTTCTGGGTTGATTGCCCCTGTGATCGGCAGTTTGATCGATAAAGGCTTCGGTAGAAAGGTACTTATTGGCGGCGCGGTCTTTGGCGGTGTTCTATTATTCTTAATGGTTTTTATGAACACATTATGGCAGTTTTATACCCTTTGGACTCTTTTGGGTGTTGCCGCTGCCTGTTGTTTTTATGAGCCCTGTTTTGCCTATATTACTCACACTCGGCCGGCTCATGCTAAAGCCGCTATTACTCTCGTTACATTGGTAGCGGGTTTTGCCGGGACCTTTGCCTTCCCTACCGCGAATGTATTGACGGAATGGTATGGCTGGCGAGTGGCTGTTGGTTTTTTTTCGGCGATGATTCTGTTTGTGGCAGTCCCTCTTTTTTACTATTCGACACGCAGCGCTAAAAAAACCAAAACATCACTAACGTCAAATGAGAAGAAACAGCAATCGCTGGTGCGAAAATCAGCCTTGAGGGAGACTATCACTGGCCGCTATTTTTGGATTGTGACGATTTCTTTTGGTTTAATCATGATTAACCATAATGGGCTTTTGACCCACTTTTTACCGATGATGGATGAGCGAGGTATAAGTTTAGAGTTGGCAGTCTTTGCAGCGGCGATGATTGGTCCTATGCAGGTTGTCGGTCGGCTAACCATGGTGTTGACTGAACAATGGTTATCCGCATTAGTGACTTGTTGTCTTGCGTTTAGCTGCTTAATTGTCGCTTCGATATGTCTAATTTATTCCATGGATTCTCCTCGGCTGATATTTGGTTTTGTTGTTTTTCAAGGGATCGGAATCGGTGTGTTTAGTATTATGCGCCCAGTCATTATTGCTGAATTATTTGGGGTGCGTGGTTTTGGCGCTATTTCTGGTGTATCAGCCTCAGTTGGCCAGATGTCGATGGCTATAGCACCCACGCTGGCAGCGGCTATTTGGCTGCTGGGTGGGTATGATATGGTATTGCTATCCATGTTAGCGTTTGCAGTTGTTGCCACGCTGATGTTTAGTTCGGTGGCGTTAATGCAGCGGCGACGGGCGTAGTTACCAACATGACTAAGGAGTTACGTTATTATAAACGATCATTCACCGATAAAAATATTCAGAGAAAACTGGCATAAAGCGAGAGCGCAGGGTGATGGAAATTCACCTTATTGTACTTTGGCGACCGTCTCAGAAGAGGGACAGGTTTTTATGCGAACCCTAGTCCTTAGAGACATTGATGATCAGCGGTTTATTGTGTTTGTGAATAATACCTCCCAAAAATGGCGCCAATTACAAAACTCGAGCCGTTGCGAGATGTTGGTGTTTTGGCCGACTCTGATGCAACAATATCGAATTAGAGGGGAATGGCAGGAAATTCCGTCAGCGGCAATGGAAACGCACTGGGCCCGGAAACCCTATGACTCAAAACTGTTGGATCATTTTTATGCTGAAGGTCGGCCGCAATCATCTGTTCTTGCTTCGAGGACGGTTTTATTAGAGGGAATAGAGCGGTTGAAACAGCGTTATCCCGTGGCCGATGATATCCCGTTTCCGGGTAATGCTCAGGGGCTGGCTATTGACGCAAATTATATGGAAATATGGCAAGGCTCGGAGAGCGATCGCCTGCATCACCGGCACCGCTACTTACTAACTGACAATAGCTGGAGTAAAGAGATTCTCGTGCCTTGATTATGCGCTACCTTCTTCCGTCAGCGGTTCATCGGCAGATGCGGTGAAGAACCGGCTTTGTGCTGTGTTAAAAAATGCTCGTGCCAACAAGCCCACTAGTATCCATGCCAGAGTTTGACTGAGACCTTCCGACACAAAGTGACTGTGTTGTTCGATACCCTCACGAATGTCGATGTTGTAGTAAGCCAATGCGACATCTAGAGCTCCACCAAAAACCATGGCGGTAGCGACAACACCGAACAAATACGCTATCAATGATCGTCGGCCTAATTCTTTGCCAACTACGCCCAGTGTTGCAATGTTAGTTGCGGGTCCAGCCAGCATGAATACTAGTATAGAGCCCGGTGATACGCCGGCAAACAGCAGTCCTGCGGCAATCGGTGTCGATGCCGTCGCACAAATGTACATGGGGATAGACACGAGTACCATCACTGTCATAGCAAGGATTCCCTGGCCATATGACGCCAAAAGTTCGGTGGGTACAAAGGTCTGCACAACGGCTGCAAAAAATATTCCGACGACTAACCACGGTGCTGTATCGGCAATGAGCTTGCCGGTTGAAAAATGGAACGCTGTGTTCAACTTATCAACAAATGTCGGTTGAGTGGACGGATCAGGCCCAGGGCTACAAACGCTAGAAATGGATTGCCCAAGAACAGTTGGTTTTTGTTGACCGCAGCAAGTGGTTTCTGTTTCGTTGTCGCTGTCGATTGCGTCTGATGGTTTAGTTTCCTTACCAACGAGTGCTCCGGCGACTATAGCGCTGCAGATAGCCGCGATCGGCCGAATAACTGCCATTACCGGTCCAAGCATGGCGTAGGATACTGATACGGAATCAACGCCCGTTTCAGGTGTTGCCACTAGGAATGATACAGTGGCACTCTTGGAGGCGCCGCTTCGTCGAAGCCCCAGCGCTGCTGGAATGACGCCGCATGAGCATAGAGGAAGGGGGGCGCCTATGAATGCCGCCTTTACCATGGTGCCAAAGCCGTCGCCGCCAAGATGTTTGGTCATTAAGTCTTGAGGGATAAACGCGTGGATAAGTCCAGCGATCGCAAACCCCAGTAATAGCCAAGGAGCGGCCGTCACTAATATTAGCCAACAGTTAAATAATAAGTCCATTAGTGGTCCTCCAACGCATCGAGTATCGAGCAGCCTGTGGCACTGTCTTCGCCGCCACAGCATTTTTCACTGAGACTTACCAGTGACGTTTGAAAGCGCTTTAATTCACGAATACGGTGCTCTAATTCAACAATTTTGTCATCGGCAATGGTTTTTACCTCACCACAAGTATGGTGTTGGGGATCGACTCTGATCGACAGTAACTCGCTAATCTCTTGCAGAGTAAAGCCAGTATTTTTTGCTCGTCGGATAAAACGGACTTTAGCTTTGTCTGCTTCAGAGTAAAGTCGATAACCGGATGCATTACGAATCGCCGGTGACAGTAGGCCGGACTTTTCGTAAAATCTGATAGTATCAGCTGTCACATCACAACGGATGGCTAGTTCACCAATGCGGTACATGTCTATCTCTGTTTGGGCGTTTAAGAATGACAGAAGCATAAACCTTAGAGTATTGACCAAGGTCAACCGTTGATCAAATAATAATGTCGAAGCTGAGAATGCAATAAAATGTAAAGACCCGTGATTAATGAGAGCCAGCGAAATAAAACGTCAAATCAGTATGATTCGCTAGCCGTCAAAGATTCAAGGCATGGATTACATCCGCCGCCGTCGCTGATTGTAGAAATATCATGGTTATTTGAGGGCTTCGATGGGTGCAGACAACAGAGTGCGTATAATTCAAGGATTTGGATTGATTACTCGATATGAACACAAAATAGCACTAAATTGTTGAAGGTTATGTGAGATTAGACAGAGGTCCCACCCGTTGAAGACACCATCGGCCATCACCATTAAAGGAAAACATGTAACGGTTTTCCCGCTCACACGAGAGCTTTCTCGAGAGTTATATGCGATCGGGCAGGAGCCAGAATTATGGACGTTTGTATCGACTAATCCGTTTAAACAGCTCGCTGACGCCGACCGCTATATCGACAGCCTGTTGAGTGCCCAAAGTAAAGGTGACCGCGTTCCTTTTGCTGTAAGAGATAATGTGTCCGGTCGTTTAGCGGGATCAACGAGTTATCTACACATAGACGCTATGCACTGCAGTATAGAAATTGGTGGGACCTGGTACGGCAAGGAGTTTCGCCGGACCTCGGTCAATACGGAGACTAAGTTACTTCTGCTGATTCATGCCTTTGAATATCTTCGGGTTAATAGAGTACAGTTTCAAACTGATTCAAGGAATGAGCGGTCACAACATGCTATCGAAAGAATAGGCGCTAAAAAAGAGGGCATCCTTCGAGCAAACAAAGTGTATCCCAGCGGCTACATTCGCGATTCCGTTGTCTATAGTATAGTCCGGGATGAGTGGGCAGATGTGCGGCGGCAACTTGAGCAGCGGCTTGATAGGTCGGCATAAGAATTAGCCGACCTATCAACGTCGTCGGATATGTTTTTATCGTAAAAAGGAAGGTAGGTTGTAGCTGAAAAGCGTGTTACATGTCGTTAGTATGGCGATGTTGGTGATGCACGGCACTGATATATTTACAGAGTTTGATGAGGAAGCCCTATGGGGCGTCTGACAGCAGGAGAGTACATTCGCTATTGTGGAAATTATTAGTCAATGGGCGTTTAGTGCTGGAGTCGTCAGGTAACAGGATGAACGTCCTCGGGCGATGGGTAAAAATCTATTGACTGACTTAACGTTTAACGAGTCAATCGGGAATTGGACCGGTCGTATTTTTATGATTCGCCCGGCACATAGCGG
>TARA_B110000879_G_scaffold70898_1_pt1 | contig 22693 bp, 21 predicted proteins | sample TARA_B110000879 | Tara Oceans TARA_B110000879 (sample SAMEA4398094) | marine metagenome | biome: Polar Biome; feature: [SRF] surface water layer (ENVO:00010504); material: water (ENVO:00002006), including particulate matter (ENVO:01000060) such as... | depth 5 m
AAACTATTGAAAAACGAAGTTCAGTTCATTTGACCATTGCTATTGCACCCACCAAAAACTTAAATCGGATAGAATATTTCATTGAAAAAGCGACAGAAATTGGAATTGATGCTATTAAACCCGTTCTGTGTTATCAAAGCGAACGTAAGGTTTTGAAAATAGATCGATTGGAGAAAATTGCTATCGCTGCTATGAAGCAATCGGGGCAAGTATTCCTCCCTCATATTACTGAGCTAACTTCTGTTATGGAATTCATTAAAATTAACCCAAATGGACTTATCGCTTATTGCCCAGATCATTTAACGAACCCTCAGCTATTAAATGAAGTTAAGAATCGGGAAGCAATCAATATTCTGATAGGACCTGAAGGAGATTTCACTCAAGAAGAGGTTAACTTCGCAATTGAAAATGGCTACAAAACCGTTAGTCTGGGAGATTCAATTCTTAGAACAGAAACAGCAGGAGTATACGCCACAACATTAATAAGCACATTGGATTGAAACTAGTACTCACGCTTTTCATTATTCTTTTTTCAATTGGACTCCAAGCTCAACAAACTCAACTTGCCTTATTAAAATATAACGGCGGAGGAGATTGGTACGCTAATCTTGAAACTTCTTTACCCAATCTTATTAAGTTTTGTAACAAAGAATTGAACACCGATTTAAGTCCAGAACAAGCTGTTGTTGAAGTTGGCAGCCCTGATCTTTTTAATTATCCTTTTGTGCATCTTACGGGTCACGGGAATGTGATATTCAGTGATACTGAAATTGAAAGTCTTAGAAAGTACATGCTCGGTGGGGGGTTCTTGCACATAGACGATAATTATGGCCTAGATAAATTTATCCGACCTCAAATGAAGCGCATTTTTCCAGAATTGGAGTTTATAGAATTGCCTTACAACCATCCTATCTACCACCAAAAATTTGATTTCAATAAAGGCCTTCCTAAAATTCACGAGCATGACAATGGATATCCTAAAGGCTATGGCCTTATTTATAAAGGACGTTTGCTTTGCTTCTACTCTTTCGAATGCGATTTAGGGGATGGATGGGAAGACCAAATGGTGCATAACGATCCTCAAAACAAACGCATTCAAGCACTCCAAATGGGGGCAAATATGGTTGAATATGTTTTTAAAGGTGAAAGATTGGAGTAACCAACTTAACAGCCTACTTCAACACAAACAATTCCGCTTCACGCATTAAATCGCTCAACACTCTATCCTCTTCAACAAAAGGAACCACTTTTCTGAATTCAGCAATGTACTCTTCAATACGAACTGAAGATTTTAATGGACGACGAAACTCCATTCCTTGAGCGGCATTCATTAATTCAATTCCTAAAACACGCTGTAGGTTCTTAACTACTTTATAACACTTAGTAGCTGAATTTGCGCCCATACTTACATGGTCTTCTTGTCCATTACTACTGTCAATGGTATCTATTGAAGCAGGTGTGCAGAGTTGTTTGTTTTGACTAACTATACTTGCAGCAGTGTATTGAGGAATCATGAATCCAGAATCTAACCCTGGTTTCGCGACTAGATAAGCAGGTAATCCTCTCGCACCAGAGATTAACTTATAGGTTCTTCTTTCAGAAATTGAAGCCAGTTCAGCACAAGCAATCGCTAATAAATCAGAAGCCAATGCCAATGGTTGTCCATGAAAGTTCCCGCCTGAAATAATCTTATCCTTTTCGGGAAAAATCGTTGGATTATCAGTTACTGCATTGATTTCATTTTCTATTGTTTTTTCAATGTACTTCAGTGCGTCTTTTGATGCTCCATGCACTTGAGGAATACAACGAAAAGAGTAGGGATCTTGAACATGCTCTTTTTCTTGTTTCGCAATCTCACTTCCCATCAAATATTGACGAACACTTTTAGCTGTTTTCAATTGACCAGTATGATTTCTTAGGATGTGTAAATCTTCATCAAAAGGCTCTAATCTTCCGTCGAAAGCTTCCAACGAAATAGTAGCAATTAGATCTGCTCGATTACTTAGTTTCTTAGCATTTACAAAGTTGTAAACCCCATAAGCACTCATGAATTGAGTTCCGTTTAACAATGCTAATCCTTCCTTGCTTTGCAATTCAATTGGCTCCCAGTCGAATTCTTCCATCACCTCAGAAGCATGCATTCTTCTTCCCTGATAATTCACTTCTCCTAACCCCAAAAGAGACAGAGACATATGCGCTAAAGGGGCCAAGTCTCCAGAAGCACCCAATGAACCTTGCTGATATACAACAGGTAAAATGTCGTTATTATAAAAATCTAATAATCGGTGAACGGTTGCTAATTGCACACCTGAATGACCATAACTCAATCCTTGGATTTTGAGCAATAGCATCAACTTTACAATCAACTGAGGCACTTCAGAACCCATTCCGCAAGCATGAGACATTACCAAATTCTTTTGCAATTCTCCCAAATCTTCATTTGAAATAGTGGTATCGCATAAGGATCCAAATCCAGTATTGATTCCATAGATAGGTTCGGTTGCTGTTTTTATTTTTCGATCTAGATACTCACGGCAAATCTTTATACGATCGACTGCACCATCGCTTAACTCAATGTATGCTTTGGTTTCAATTATTTCTTCAATTACTTCTAACGTTAAATGATAACCTGAAATATTATAGACTTCCATTATTGAATGTGTTTTACGTTTTAATCTTTTGCAGAATAAATTTACAACGTCATTCCCTCGCAGGCGGGAATCTAAAAACCTAATTTATCAAACAGATTCCCACCTGCGCGGGAATGACGACGAGGATAAAAATAGGTCTTTTTCGTTTTTCATAATTCTACGAAAGAATTTCAATTAATTTTTTAATAGACATGACATTTTGATCGCCAGTCTCCATGTTTTTTACGGTTGGTTCTTGTGCTTCTATTTCTCGATCGCCCACTAACAGCACATAAGGTATCGATTTATCATTGGCGTATTTCATTTGTTTTTTCATCTTAGCCGAATCTGGGTAAACCTCAGTTCGGATTCTAGCTGACCTCAATTCTTTTGCCCACAATTGACATTGTGCTGCTTCCTTATCTCCGAAGTTAACAAAAAGTACCTGAGCGCTTAAACCAACTTGAGCAGGAAACAATTCTTTATCTAGCAATAAATCATAAATACGATCTGCTCCAAAAGAAACGCCAACTCCAGAAACATCTTTTAATCCAAAGATCCCAGTAAGGTCATCGTATCTGCCACCACCACAAATACTTGAAGAGAACTCAGGGTGAACTACCTCGAAAATAGCACCGGTGTAATAATTTAACCCACGAGCCAATGTCGGATCAAATTCACAAATAGTAACGCCTAATTTTTCAGAGGAACTGATGACATTTTTTAATTCTTCAATTCCTTTTAAACCTACTTCAGATGAGCTTACAAATTCAGAAACGCTTTCTAAAGAAACGTTCTCGAACAAGACGCCTAGCTTTGAAATTGCTTCAGTGCTAATTCCTTTTGTGGCTAATTCCTCTACTACTTTTTCTCTACCAATTTTATCCAGCTTGTCTAATGCAACCGTAATATCAATTAGCTTTTCTGGTTCACCAATAACCTCAGCAATTCCTTGCAATATTTTACGGTTATTGATTTTGATAGCAACGTCAGGCAAACCTAATTTCTCAAAAACATCAGCAATAATTTGAGTCAGCTCAACTTCGTTTAACAACGAATTTGAACCAATCATATCTACATCGCATTGGTAAAATTCTCTGTAACGACCTTTCTGAGGACGATCTGCTCTCCAAACGGGTTGAATCTGATAACGCTTAAACGGAAAGCTCAATTCGTTTTGGTGTTGTACAACAAATCGTGCAAAGGGGACAGTAAGGTCGTAGCGAAGGGCTTCTTCTGAAGATTGCTCAACTTTATTATTCTCAACTGCTTTTTTCAGTTTCTCACCTCTCGCTAAAACCTTAAATATCAATCGATCACCTTCCTCACCATACTTACCCATAAGGGTCTCTGTAAGTTCCATTGCAGGAGTTTCGATTGGTGCAAAACCATAAGTATCAAATACACCTCGAATGGTATCGAAAATATAATTTCTACGAGCCGCTTGCTGCGGTAAAAAATCTCTTGTTCCTTTTGGCGTATTTAACTTGGCCATACAAATAATCTATTTTTTGAGAGATTTGCGAAGTTAGCATAACCCAGTTGCTGTTGCAATGGGTAAAATTAAAATGTGTTCTCGATACATTTTAACTCCGATAGCTCCATAAAAACAACCGAACTGACGCGCTAAATAAAGAAATGAACATTAAAACCACCGTCATTCTGAATTTATTTCAAAATCTCGACCCAGATTCAATTTACAGAAATGCTGAAATAAATTCGGAATGACCTAGAAATAACAAACCAGAAGAAATTACCTTTTTCAAGGTAATGACGTTACCGAAAGGGAGATAATCAAAATCTACCGCACCAACTTCTTATACTTCAATCTTGTAGGCTGAGTATCACCCAATCGCTTACGTTTGTTCTCTTCGTAATCGCTATAACTTCCTTCAAAATACTTTACTTGAGAATCGCCCTCGAATGCTAAAATGTGCGTACAAATACGATCTAAAAACCATCTATCGTGAGAAATAACAACTGCACAACCTGCAAAATGTTCCAATGCTTCTTCCAATGCTCTTAATGTGTTTACATCAATATCATTCGTTGGCTCATCAAGCAGTAAGACATTTGCTTCCATCTTGAGTGTAATAGCCAAATGCAAACGGTTTCGTTCTCCACCAGAAAGTATACTGACTTTCTTCTGCTGATCTGATCCGCCAAAATTAAATTTGGTGCAATAAGCTCTAGCATTGATTTTAGTATCTCCAATTTCTATCCAATCTCCACCACCAGAAAGCACATCATACACTGTTTTTTCAGGGTCAATATCAGCATGGCTTTGATCTACGTATGCAACCTTTACGGTTTCACCAACTTTAAATTCACCAGAATTCGGTTTTTCCAAATCCATAATCATTCGGAACAAAGTTGTTTTTCCTGCACCGTTAGGTCCAATGATTCCAACGATGCCATTCGGTGGCAATTTGAAATTTAAATCTTCATAAAGCAATCTATCATCGTAGCCTTTTGAAACATCAATAGACTCAATCACTTCAGCTCCTAAACGCGGGCCAGGCGGAATAAAAAGTTCAAGACTGTCCATCTTGTCTTTCCCTTCCTCATTCATCATTTTATCGTAATTCGCAATACGCGCTTTTGACTTACTCTGACGAGCTTTTGGTGCCATACGAACCCACTCCAATTCGCGTTCGAGTGTTTTGCGACGTTTACTTTCTGTCTTTTCTTCTTGTGCCATTCGTTTGGTTTTTTGATCTAACCAAGACGAATAGTTTCCTTTCCAGGGAATACCCGCACCTCTATCTAATTCCAAAATCCAACCAGCAACATTATCCAAGAAATATCTATCGTGAGTAATCGCAATTACCGTCCCGCTATATTGTTGCAAATGTTGCTCTAACCAATACACAGATTCAGCATCCAAGTGGTTAGTAGGTTCATCAAGTAATAAGATATCTGGTTCTTGCAACAACAGTCGGCATAAGGCGACTCTACGACGCTCTCCCCCCGAAAGGTTTTTGACGTTTGCATCAGATTCTGGACAACGTAAAGCATCCATTGCAATATCCAGTTTAGTGTCTAATTCCCATGCATTGTGTTGTTCGATAAGGTCACTTAATACTCCTTGCCGGTCAATTAACTTCTGCATTTTATCTGGATCTTCCATAATAGCAGGATCCATAAAACCATTATTTACTTCTTCGTATTCTTTTAGAATATCGACCACTTCTTGCACTCCTTCTTTAACGACTTCAATTACCGTTTTAGAATCGTCCATTTGCGGTTCTTGCTCCAGGTACCCAACTGAATAGCCATCAGAAAAAGAAATATCACCTTGAAATGATTTGTCTTCTCCAGCGATAATACGCATCAACGTAGATTTACCCGAACCGTTAAGTCCGATAATTCCAATTTTAGCTCCGTAGAAAAACGAAAGGTGAATGTTCTTTAATATCTGTTTTTGTGGTGGAATTATTTTAGTAATTCCATTCATACTGAAGATTACTTTTTTATCGTCTGACATATCTGATGTATTAGTATTATTCGGGACTCAAATGTAATTTTTAGAGTTGGGAAAAGAAAGCCAATAACTCACATAGTTGAGTTAGGATATAAAGTAATTTTAAAGGAGATATTATGACCAACTAACTCAGAACGAAATAAATTTACATTTAACTAGATTTAATACTGAATAATTTTAAATTTGAAAAAATAATCAAAATAAAAAATGTAATATGAAAAAAATTTTATTTGCTACTGTTACAATAGGTCTTATGCTCTCTAATTGTATGGCAGTCAATGCTCAGCACGAAAAAGGAAAGATACAAATTGATTTATATCATGGGCTGCCACAGCATACAGGTATATTGTTCAGAGCAATATCTTCAGTTACTGTTGACGAAACAGTAGAGATCAAAACACTAGGAAATCTTGGTCTAAGATTTCAATATTATTTAGCGCCAAAATTTGCATTAGGTATTGATGCAAACTACACGAATAGAAGTGCAACGATTAATTATACTTTGACCGGATTTGAAGAGAAAATCCAGCAAACAGTTATTAGAGCTATGTTAAGAACTAGCTGGGAATTTGTAAAATCAGGTGGATTCGAAATGAATTGGAATAATTCTATCGGTCTTAGAAATGCTTCCTGGAACTGGTCTGCTACTGATCCAGATTTAACAATAAATACTGATTGGAATGGAGGAGTTCCTATCGCATTCAGATCTGCTTTAGGGTTTAGATACATGTTTACGGAAAATGTTGGTCTTAATCTAGAAGTTGGTGTATTAGGAGGAGCTTTGTTAAACGGAGGTTTAACTATTGCACTCTAAGAAATTTCGACCATTCTCTTTAATACAAGGGCTAATCATTTCGATTAGCCTTTTTTTTTGCACATTAATTCTATGTTGCAGAAGAGTCAAGCTTGTGTTTTATATTTTAAGGTGAAATTAGACTTTAGTTGTTTTGCTAATAATGCAAACCTTAATAGGTCGAAGAGAGGTAAAACTATTATTGAGTTATTACTATGGTTATTATCATGCAATAGAATTCTTTGCAGTTCAGTCATTTGGATTCGTAAATCGATTTTCCTTGAAACAAAAAGAGGAAATAGCACTATTTATCTTGCTAAATTTGAGCCTTAAACAAAAGTTTTATGAAGATCCTTTTAGCAGCACTTTTTGCACTCTTAATTTCTTTTTCTGGAATCACTCAAGATTTTAGAATTACAGAAAAAAAAGCGGCCAAAACTCACATCTTTTATCCTAGGCAAGTTTCCAACTTTTATGATGCTGGAATAAAACCTATTCAAGAATCACCTTATCCAAATGGTAAAGATTACCGTTCCTATTTAATGGAAGCAAAAACCAAATATGCGGTGGAACACAAACCTCGATATTTTGAAACAGCAGCTGGCGTTTCCAGAGCAGAACAGCCTCAAATAATTCAAGATTTTGGTACTTATTGGAATCATCCAACTAATGGTCCATCATTGCATGATGGAGGAGGACCAAATGACAATTCAATGGCCTTTTCGAATGATGCATATTTAATGACTTCTTGGAACAGCGTTATTTACGCTCATGACCTGCAGGCAGACACTCCTAGTTTCAATACGAACCCTTATTTGACGACGTTATCCTTTCAACAATTTGCTGGAGATATCACAACGAGCAGTCCTTTCGATCCAAAAATACTTTACGATCCTCAGGAAAATAAATTCGTGCTCTTATTTCTAAGTGGTCGTGGACCAAATGATTCTAAAACCGTAATTGGTTTCAGCACAACTAGCAATCCTGCTGACCCTTGGAATGTTTATGAAATTGATGGTAATCCACTAAATAATAACACTTGGACAGATTATCCTCAAGTTGCGTTAACCACAAACGAACTTTTCTATACTGTGAATCTCCTGAAAGCTGGCCAATCATGGATAGCTGGATTTGACAGAACTATTATATGGCAAATTGACAAACACTCTGGGTTTAAAGGAGAAGATAGCCTTAAACTAAATCTTTGGGATTCAATTTATTACGACAATAAACCAGTCCGATACTTCAGACCCATAAAAACTGGTGCTGGCCCAGCTGGTCCAAATATGTACTTTCTTTCGAATAGAGGGGTACCTGTTGAATGGAATGACACTAAGGTGGTTGAAAATGACACTGTTTTCTTGATTGAGGTTAATAATGAACGTGGAAAGTCACCTAAACTTTCAGTTAAACCATTAAAGGCAAATCAAACCTATCAGACACCGACAAATGCTACTCAAGCAGAAGGACATATTTTCTTTACCAATGATTCTAGAATTCTAGGTGGGTTTTATAACAACAACCAAATTCAATTTGTTGGAAATACAATGGATAAAACTACCAATAGGCCTGCGGTGTATCACGGAGTTATTAAAAATGTGAATTCGACGCCAACGCTTAAGTTAAAAAACATTAGCTCTGGAACCTTAGATTATGGGTTTCCAAACATAGCGTATACAGGAATTAAAACTTCAAACCAAAGTTCAGTGATTGGGTTTAACCATACTTCAGAAACTGCTCATGCTGGTTTTTCTTGTGTCTATTATGATGGATCGGGAAGTTACTCTGCCACAAAAATGCTGGTCGAAGGAGATAGTTTAGTGGATATGAATGGTTGGTCGAACGGAGACAGAACCTATGAACGATGGGGCGATTATTTTGGAATTCAACGAAACTTTCGTTCTCCAAAACAAGTTTGGCTAAACGGTTATTATGGAAAATCGAATCGAAGAAGTTCGGCCTGGATTGTTCAAGTGAAAGTGCCTTTTGATGCTAATGATCCTGATGATGGAGTTGATACTTCTTATAATCCAGTCAGTTTAAATGAATATAAATTACAGTCTAAAAGTAAAGTTTACCCAAACCCGTCCAATGGGTCATTTAAAGTTCGGTTCAATTCAACTGCTGACCAATTTGTAAGCGTGAAAATAAACTCTATTAGTGGATCTAAAAGTATTGAGCTACTTCAAGGAAATATAAAATCTGGAACCAACGAACTCAGCTTTCAAACCTTTGATTTGGCTAAGGGAATTTACCTACTGGATGTCTCTAGTACTAAAGAAATACTACTAAATAAAAAGATAGTTATTGAATAACTATCTTCTCATTTACAATGCCTTTGCTGTGTTTTAATTGAATAAAATATACTCCACTCTCCAAACTATTCACATCTAAATTGCACTGACTTCCTTTAGGTTCAGTAGCAGGTTTAACCACTATTTTACCGTTAATATCTTGTATAGAAATTGAACTAACATCAAGGGTGTTTTTATTCCACTGAACGGTTACTTTATCTGTTGCAGGAATAGGAAATACTTCTACACTCATATTTGTATTAGACCCTGAAACTGACGATGCTTCAACGTTAAACTCAATCTCCACAGAATCTCTTCCACAGAAAGAAATGACTCTCATGAAAGCAAACTGAGTTCCACTACCTGAAAACTGAACTATAGGGTTTTCTATTGTTGATTTTGTTCCATTTCCAAAAAACCAATACCAATCCGAACCACCTGGAGTTTCGGATTTGAATTCAAATAACCCATTTCCCTTATTAACATAGCTGATTTCTGCTTTTGCTTTATCCTTGAAAGTTATATCATCTAGCGCCATGTCACTTCTTATTCCTCCACCAGTAATACCTCTAAATCGAATTCTGATTATACTTCCCTTATGAGCAGCTAAATCAATTTCATTATTCAGCCATTGTGTTCCTTTGTTTCCAGAAACAACTGGAGTTATATCGTTAGTCCATGCATTATTTTTAAAAACATCCACATGAAGAGCACCCATGTTTGCACCATACATATTATACCAATAGTTTAATTTAGGTGTTGTAGCATTTCTTAAATCAATACATGGACTAATTAGTATTGCTTCCTGATTATTGCAACCACCAGATGCTTCTAGGAAAATATATTTTCCTAGTCCATTTCCTAAAGTATGATCTACAAAAGGTCCTGTTGTATTAGTTGGAGTTCCTGCGGCATCAACTCTCCAGTCAATATCATCTTCAGAACCATTAACTCCGTTTATCCAACCATCACCCAGCGCACAGGTTGTTGCTCCGCAATCGTTATCTGCTCCACACAAATCTAGTTGTTCAAAATCATAGATATAACAAGGAAGTTTTTCTTGAGGATCCAAATAAACTTGAACATTTGCCACTATAGTATCGTTGAATCTATTTTGATCTTTTTTATCAACCAACCAAATTTTTAGCGTGTTAGAACCTTGCAAGTATTTTGCTTTTGTAGAGAATTTATATGGGATAGTTTGCCCTGCAGAAACAACTCCTGTATAAGTCTCATTTACAACTGGATCATTATTTACCTGAAAGAAAATATCAATATTTGAAAAAGTTAAGCTCTCATTATTTTTAATTTCAATCTCGATGTCTTTACTTGTTGAGGATGACTCACAACTTACCACAGAACTAGCTCCTTTTGTGATTTGCGCAATTTCTACATCAGCATTTAATGGACAGTTTACTAAGCCCGGAGCTTTAATTATGGATTGAGTTCTGCGACTTTTGGTTCCATCTGGGGTTACAGCGTCCATAGCAAAATGCATTTCTTTAAATGGATTATAATTTAATCCTTTGAATATGTAAGGAGATGAATTTTGAGTACCAACTACTTCCATGTATTTGGCTCCCATTGTGTAAATATTGTAATTGCTCGCACCAGAAATTGGAGTCCAAATCATTTCCATACTATCTGGACATATTTTGGTAATGTTAATACCCGAAGGCTGAGGCGAAATAGTAAATGTTTCAGAAGAAGCTGTCATTAATGCAGAAGAAACTCGAACTCTTGCTTTTCCTGTAAATGCATTTGGAATTCTCCACTCATAATATCTGGTAGCGGGAGGAATATTAGAAATCATTGTAGACCAATTTTTACCACTATCTAGTGAAAATTCTAACAACAAGGTTCCTTTATTTAAAGGTGCACTCCAACGAACAACTTCATTTTCTCCGGGTACAAATGATTCTCCACCAATAGGGTATTCTAGTTCAATTCCTTCATCTTCTAAATAATATATTACGTGATATTTTTGGGGACCCTGAGCAATCGCTGAACCTTTAACAATAATCTCATAATTACCCACTGGCATATTAGAGATTACAATTTGTTCCATGTTATTTAGGTTATCTACTCCAGTCGTAGCAGGATTATCAAGTGTTGACGGGCTAGATATATCTAAAATAAAAGGAAGCGTTTTTTGATTTCCTGGAGCTATTAATTCGAGATCCAAGTTATTCACTAGAGGTATTGCAGCGTTAACTGCTCCACGAGGATCATTCCAAGCCAACATTATTTTTGCCAATTTTTTATTTGCAGGAATAATAATTTGGTGCGTATCTATTTTCCCGTTTGCAATAGTTCCTGAAAAATGAGTTTGTTCATCAATTACTTGGTACGCTTTTCTGGCATTAATTCTTCCGTAACCGAATTTAAAATCTGGTCCTAGCTGTCCAAGATCATCAGCAGTATTGCAGGCAATGCCCTTCATTAAAATTGCATCGGGATAATTGTTGCTGTTTTTTTCTTTAAATCCTTGGTATAGAACTGCCATTGTTCCTGAAACCCCTGGACAAGACATTGATGTTCCTGTTTTAAAAACATAATCGTTAACATCAGTTGTACTCCAAACTTGAGTACCAACCGCAGAAATTTCAGGCTTTATTCGACCATCTCTTGATGGACCCCTGCTACTTGAACTAGTCAGACCGTCTAAATAATTCAAATTAGCTACGGTTAATACATTCTTCGCTACTTTATGACCACCTGTTATATTGTACCAACCCCCATTTGCAGTTCCCGCATTACCTGCAGAAAATACATGCAATAATGACGACATATTCTCTGTTTGAATATCTAATTCACGGGCAAAACTGGTATAGCCTGCGTTCTGACCATTTGAATATGATGTACTCGTGATTTTAATATCGTGTTTTATATAATGACTTGCAATAGAATCAAATCCAGGGTATCCCTCACCTGCTGCGCCGTAAACATAAATTGTAGACGCTGGAGCCATTCCGCGAGCCAGTGGATCTAAATTCCCCGCCCCCATAATAGTACCGCCAACATGATCTCCATGATCACCGTTATTTGTAGTTATGTATTGTTTTCCTATTCTTCCCGCATAATCCAAATGAGGTCCGATAACTCCGTCATCTTGAAGCATAACACTTATGCCCTCTCCATCAAGTTCTTTACTTAAACCAGTGTAGGATTTAGTTAACCCTCCTATTCTATGAGCATTTCTTGCTTTATAATTTTCTACCTGTCCCAATTCATCTATTGGCTCGATAAACTGAATACATTCAATTTCCGCTAATGCATTCAAATTAACTGCTGGAATTTCTAGTCTATAACTCGAAGCTCTTGAACTAAACCGAATTATCTCTGCATTGACTCTAGCAAGCTTTTCTGTAATTAACTTTTCGTTCAGATTAGAAAAAGTAACTACGTTAACTCTTACAGATGCTCCAAAAATCATGTGTTCTGGTAATCTGGTATGATTAGCCATTGAAGGATCGAATTTCATATTAACTGGAATATCAGACAATCCGTTAATTCCAAAAGCGACCAATTGATCGTGATCAACATTATTAGTAATTGTTATGTAATATGCCTTATTGCCCAAATAATCTCCGACGAAAAGACCTAATGATGCCAAAACCTTAATTTGACCATTATTTATGAAATTACCTGTAATGACTATACCCGTGAATGGGTTAGCTTCAGTTGCCCCTTTCAGTAATTCTTTAGATATCACATGTTCTATTTCCAATGTTCCACTTAATAACTCTAAGCGAGTAGATTCATATTGAGAGACTGCGCTTAATGAAATTGCGAGGAAAACCAGTAACGAAAATATTCTTAACATATAATAATTTTAAGATGCTTAAAGTAACTATTATCGGTACCGTTTAGCTTAGTTATGAAGACGTATTAATTTGCAAAAAGGTTGATTTAGGTCCGACTTTATATAATTGAGCCAATTCAATCTGAATTTTCAAGGTTTTTACCATATCAAAAGCTTCTTAGTTTGAAGTAAACAGAAAGATTAATTAACTTCGCAACTTTAATTTTTTTTAGTAACAAACATTATTATGATTTTAAGAAAACTTGCAATTGTAGCGCTCGGAGCAGCTGCACTTACTTCATGTAAAGAAGGAGGCGACTCAATGGAAGGAGCTGCTTTGACAACTAACTGGGATAGCTTAAGCTACAGTATTGGAATTAGTGTAGGAAACGGTCTAAAAGGACAACAATTGAGTGACGTTTCTCCAAAAGTAATTGCACAAGGAATTAATGATGTTTTAGATAGCACAGCTCTTATTGATGACGAGGAAGCAAATGCTATAATTGGAGCTTTTATGGATAAAAAGAGAAACGAAAAATCTGCAAAGGCTACCTCAGCTTCTGAAGGATTTTTAGAAGAAAATGCTAAAAACCCAGACGTAGTCACAACTGGATCTGGACTTCAGTATATTGTTATTCAAGAAGGAACAGGTGATAAACCTTCATCAACTGATAAAGTAAAGGTTCATTACCATGGAACATTGGTTAATGGCAACGTATTTGATAGTTCAGTTGATCGCGGAGAGCCTATAGAATTCCCGGTAAATGGAGTTATTCCTGGTTGGGTTGAAGGCCTGCAATTAATGTCAGTTGGATCTAAATACAAGTTTTTCATTCCTTCAGAATTGGCATATGGCGAAAGAGGTGCGGGACAAATGATTGGACCTGGAGAGACGCTGATATTTGAAGTTGAATTACTTGGTATAACAAAAGGTGAATAATTATGAAAATTAGAATAATAACACTAGCAGTTTTCTTAGGATTATTTTCTACCGCAATTGCTGGTAAGAAAGCAAAAAAAGATAAGAAAAGAACGAAAACCGAAACAAAAAATATGGAATTAAAAAACGAATTGGACTCACTATCTTACGCATTAGGAATTAGTATAGCGAACAACTTAAAATCTCAAGGTGTAGATGACATCAACTCTGCTGCAATGTCTGCAGCAGTAAAAGACGTTTATGCTGGAAACGATTCAATAATGAAGACTGATGACGCTAATGAATTTATCAATAGCTATTTTGCTGGAGCGGCAGAAAAAAAATCAGGAGAAGCTCAGGTAGAGGGAAAAAAATTCCTAGCTGAAAATGCAACTAAAGATGGTGTAATTGTACTTAAAAGTGGATTACAATACAAGGTTATTAAAATGGGCGAAGGTCCTAAACCAAGCAAAGACGATAAAGTGACAACACATTATCATGGAATGCTTGTGGATGGGACTGTTTTCGATAGCTCAGTTGATCGTGGCGAACCTGCTACTTTCCCAGTTGGTGGAGTTATTCCTGGTTGGGTTGAAGCACTTCAGTTAATGCCAGTTGGATCAAAATGGAGATTATTTATTCCTTCAGAATTAGCTTATGGTGATAGAGGAGCTGGACCAAAAATCGGCCCTGGCGCAACTCTAGTTTTCGAAGTAGAGCTTTTAAGTATTGCTCAGTAATAGCTACAAAACATATTAATAAAGAAAGGCGCTAATAGCGCCTTTCTTTATACTTCAAATAGTTGAAATGCTAAAGGTATTGATTCAATAATATCACCTGCATTCATAGCTTCCTCTCCAAGTTTTTCGGCAGCAATATCTCCAGCTAAACCATGCAGATAAACTCCAAGTATTGCTGCATACATTGGATGATACTTACGAGCCAATAAACCTGTAATTAACCCTGAGAGCACGTCCCCACTGCCTGCAGTAGCCATTCCTGGATTTCCTGTTGAATTGTAATATACTCTTCCATCAGGAAGTGATATTTGTGAATTTGGACCTTTTAGAATAACAATGCACTCAAACTTTTTGGAAAACTCTATTTGTGCTTTAAGCCTATCAAATGAATCTTCAGTATTTACAATTAAGCGCTTAAACTCTCCAAGATGCGGAGTAAAAATTGAATTTTGAGGAATAAAACTTAACCAGGTTTTATTTTCAGATAAAATATTGAGTGCATCTGCATCGATCAACATTGGTACTTTACAATTCTGAATTAAAGCCTTCAGAAAGTTCGTACTAGATTTACCAACTCCAATTCCTGGTCCTATTCCAATTGAAGTATAAGCATCAATTGCAGGAACCGAAGATATTTCTTCATCACCAAGCAACACTGACATAGCTTCTGGACAACTCACTTGCAACGGAATTAAAAGCGAATCAGGTATCCCCATCGTAAGTAAACCTACACCGGACCGCATTGCAGCCTTTGCTGATAGAATTGCTGCACCTCCTTTAGTTTTACTTCCAGCGACCATTAGAGCGTGACCAAAACTTCCTTTATAATTATGCTTTTGTCTAGGTTGTAAAATTTCTGAAATTTCTTGTGGTTGTATATAATTATAGGTTGATTCTGCATCTTCAATAAACCTGTTGTCCAGTCCTATATCTAATAACTTCCAATCTCCTACTCGGTTTGCATTTTCCGAAATAAAAAAACTATGAGGTGGCGTCTGAAAAGTTAATGAAACATTTGCTTCAATAGAGGTTTGGTCCTTTTGATTCATCGTATCCATGAACAAACCTGCAGGCACGTCAATGGAAATAATAAACTTTCCTGATGCATTTAATTCTTGAACGCTCTGTTTAAGCAGTCCTTTCAGCTGCTTATTTAAACCCGAACCCAACAAAGCATCAATTAAGATATAGCCACTTTTTATATTGATTTTATCAGATTCCGAATAATCTTCGGTTTCAATAGACAACTTTTTAAGTCTTTCCAGGTTAGTTACAAAATCTTTTGAGTCATTTTCAGAAAATCGAATTATCGAAACCTCTACCTTATAGTTTTCTGCAATTAATAGTCTCGCTATGGCAAGGCCATCTCCACCATTATTTCCTGTTCCGCAAAATACTTGGAATTTAGACTCCTCTGAAAAATTCTTCAGAATCCAACTTACACAAGCCTTAGCAGCCCGCTCCATCAGATCAATAGAACTTATTGGCTCATTCTTGATCGAAAATTTATCTGCGGTTCTTTTTTGTTGAGAACTAAGAATTTTCATTCAATATTTTTTTATGAATCTTCATAACCTGAGAAATCAAAGAATTATCTTCATCATTGCAAATAACAAAATCTGAAAGTGCCATCTTTTTATCCTCATCCCATTGATTAATGATTCTTGACTCAACCTCACTTTTTGTAATGGAATCTCTTTTCATAACTCGGTCAATTCTGGTTTCAAGAGAAGCACTTACTAAAATAATTTTATCGCATCCAACGTGGCTTCCACTCTCAAAAAGAATGGCGGCTTCTTTAACCACATAAGGAGCACTATTATTATCCGCTTTCCATTTTTCAAAGTCTGTGGATACCGCAGGATGTATGATTGCGTTTAACTGCTCCAGTATTTTTGGATGTCCAAAGGATTCTATCGCAATAAGCTTTCGATTAACAGTGCCATTAACTATACTGTTTTCACCAAAAAGTGTTTTTATTTTATTCTGAACCTCACCATCAATATCAACAATTCGTTTTGCACGGTCATCAGCAATATATATTGGGATATTCAGCAAATCGAACAGCCTAGAAACAGTCGTTTTTCCGGCCCCTATGCCACCTGTTAGACCAATTACTATCACAATCAGTTTTTAAGTATATACTCTACTCTGTGAGGACTGTAACCTAGAACTTCAACATGACTTGGTGACTTTACCATTTTTACCGTCATATATTTTTTAGATATATCAAAATCAGACGTTTCAACAATAAAAGAAAACTGACTAGCATTTAAATTATCAAAGTCTGTTAGCCCAATTTTCACACGAATCGAAACAGCGCTTGGGAATAGTTTAATTTCTTTACCTAAAGTATCAACTACTATTTCAATAGGCACCGTCAATTCTTTTTCTGTTTCCTTATCGACAAGAACAACTAATCGCACATACTTTGTACGTGAACTAAAATTCTTAGGGAAATTCAGATGTACATCTTTCGATACAGATTTCTCTAGTTCATCTAATACAAGCAAGTCAGAAGAAATAAAATCCAACTTATTCAACAAAGAATTCGGACCAGAAAGAAGAATCTGTTTTGGAATAACTGAAATAGAATCTTTTAAATAACACTGATCTTTTATTGTGTAATCGACATTTGGACGTACGTCTATTCTCCGTTGAGTAATTGGATCCGTATAAATTTTAAGCGAATCTATATTAATGCTTTCAATTTTTATATCTGAAGGTATTTCAGAATCCGCAAGCTCTTTCAAACGAAATTTAGGAATAACACTTAAATCCCCATCCGCCCTAAATTTCTTAATTCCTGAAGCATAGTCAACTGAAAGAGAGTCTAGACTTCCAAATAAATAAAACGAGAGCAGCTTAAAACCAAAACCATTTACCTCAACTGTCAAAAATTCAGGTAAATCATTTATGATTACTTGATCCTTCGGCACGTTTTCATAACGTAGCGGAAAATTCAACTCTGTTGAGTAATCTTTAGTAAACGCATTCAACAGCCAAAACACAGTTGTTAAACACAAGCAAATAAGAAATACCGAGAGGTTTTTACCTAATCTTATTCCAAAAACAACTTGGGAATTTTCATCAGAAGAATGTAGGTTTACCTCATCCACACATTACTTGTTTTTTTCTATTTCAGCCACAGCTTCAGTAGCGTTACCGGCAGAAAAATCTAATGAAACAGCTGATTTTTCTACTCGCATTTTTGCTCCACCATCAGCTTCTAACATAATAGTGGTTTCATTAATGTCTTTAATCTTACCATGAATTCCTCCAATGGTAACGACCTTATCTCCTTTAGCTAAAGACTTTCTAAATTCTTTTTGCTTCTTGGCCTTTTTTTGTTGAGGTCTAATTATAAAGAAGTAAAAAACAAGTGCTAGAGCACCGAAAAAAACCATATTCATGGCTCCCCCGCCTCCCGAAATTTGTAATAATATCATATTATATAATCTATTTAGATTCTTCTGTAGCTACAGTTGGTTGATCTACAACAATTGTTTCTTCTGTATTCTCAGCATCGGTTTCTTCAGCTGCTGGCTTGATAACATTTCCAGTAAGCGCAACAACAGTAGTACTGGGCTGCGTATTAGCTATAACAGAAACTTTTTTATGCTGTTTCCCGTTTTTCCCTTCACTGTTAAAAACTACTCGTATTTCAGCAGATTCTCCTGGTGCTATTGGTTTTCTTGGCCAATCTGGAACTGTACAACCACAACTTCCTTTAGCAGAACTTATCACCAAATCAGATTCACCAACATTAGTAAACTGATAGGTAAACTTTACTTTTTCGCCCTGAGTAATTTCACCAAAATCATGTAAATCATTCTCAAATTTGATTTCAGTCAAATTTTCAACTATGTCTGTTGTAACTTCTTTTTTTTCCTCACTGCAAGCAACCAATAGAAAAAGGGCGCTTATAAATGCAAAGTATTTCATTGTCTTATGTTCTTTTTGTTTGTTTTGGCAAAATTAATAAAAGCCGTGAGGCCTATCACATCTTATTTACCCTTTAAAAGTTCTTTAGTTCTTTTTAATATTCCGTCAGATTGATAGTGATAATATTTTTCAGCTATTGCTCCAAAGCTTGAATAAAACCGTGCAGTACCAGCGTTATCAGAACCTTCAAAATCAAAGGTTTTATTTGAATTTGAAAATTTATTTATTAGCTCCGAAATCAAAAGTGGCATTGCTCCTATTTCTTTTCCTTTTTCTCCCAATGCTGTAAAGATTAATGTGACTCTTTTTTCACTGACTAAAACCATTGCAAAAGCGACATTCTCTCCTTTAAGCTCAATCGCATAAATCTCAGCAAAATCAGCTACTGAAATTAACTTTAATTCCTGAAACCAAACTTTACTTAATCCATAGTTCTTCTGTGATTGGAAAAGTTCAATTGCTTCTACAATTGAGTTTTTATTAGATTCCTTAAAATAAGCACCTGATTTTTGTGCTTTTTTTATACCTCGTTGTGTATTCGTTTTAAAAAACTTTCGTAAAGCGTCATGAGTTTGATTTAATGGAAGAATCAAATTGACTCTTTCTGCACAAGACAAGCTCAAAAATATTTTTTTCTGTGTTACAAAATCAATATAGCTCACGGAGGCTAATAATAGCCTTTCAAGCTCATTTACAGAAGGAATAAAAGATAAGTTAGTGAACGTATTTAGCCGCTGTATATGGTTTATTTGGCCCAAATACTTTACCCCGAATTTTGATTTAAGCGAAACTGGCATTAAAGCTTCGTAATTACCGAATATTAATCCTTTCCAATTACTTGAAACTATATCTAGGTAATAAGTGTAGCCATATATGTGCTCATTTGAAGCAATTGCAATCATTTCATTCCATTTCTGATCTTCTATTTCAGAACGATTTAATAATCTCCAATGACTCATAGCTCCTTAACAGATTGAAGTAAATCAGAAAGTAGATTTTGCCAACCTTGCCAAGGATCCAATTGGCTCAGTGAATCAGAATGCCAAACGAAACAGAATTCGCCATCTACTTTCCTAACTTCCTTTGCTAACTTTAATGCTTCAACCAGAATACTTTCCGGTTCAGCTGGATGGTAATATTTATAGGTTGCTTCCATAAAACAAAAAGGATGTAACAATAAATTTGTTTCAATTTCCAGCTCTAAATCATAGAAATAATAAGGAGTACAAATCGAGGCCCTAAATCCAGAGTGATCCGGATATCCCATAGAAAAATCATCTGTAATTTCTAGATCCATCAGATTCCGATAAGTATCGGGTAAATGTAATTTCAAAAAATGTTGACGGCTATATTTCACAGGATAATGAAGTACTTTTGAAAGTCGTGTAAGTTCAATGGCCAATTTCTCAGAATTATCATTTGAAGCAAAGCTGGGATGTAAACCAACAAACGAATAATCATTTACATGCTTTATGACCGCTTGAAATTTGCGTGAAGTAATAGAAACACTCTTATCGTTTTTATCATAATCACCCACTAAAAAAAAGTAAACAAACTTCATCTCAAATTTTCTCTGAATAGCAATCAGCTGATCAAAAACTTCAAATGGATCTTCACTATTTCCAATCAATGTGCTCAGACGTTTTTTCAAATTAACAAAATCAGTTTGAATAATATCTTTAGAGATCCCGACTACTGTGCGAACTATCCCTTTTTCTTTATAAGCAAAGGCACTATCAACATCGATTGTAGGAACAATTTGAAAGTTTAATTTTTTAAATCGAAGAGACTCAAACTTCTTCTCCAGTATTTCTTTCAATTCCAAAGCCCATGTGTTTATGACTGGTAATCCCAAAAAATCAGCATTATACGCTAAACTGTGCTTTGCTGAAAATCTACCATGCTTATCCTTGACGTGCGGCAAATACTCTTCGTATCGTGTTGCCAAATAAAACGTCGCAGAAAATAAATCAAATGGAAATTGAGAGTCATTTACTCTAAACAAACCGATTCCTTTATCAGTTGCAAACACTGGGACTTCAAATTGTTCTATGCCTCTTTCGAAAAGCAACCCGTATGGCACGAAATTCAACGCATTACCTATAGGCCTATAGGAATAGGAAAATTTCGGTCCATTGTATTCTTCGAACTCGCTTTCAATATCCGTAAAGCTAACTGCCAACTTTAAAATATCCCTTAGAATCAAGTTTAATGAATACTTGACACGGGGTGTTAGCTGCTGAGAATAGACCAGTATATCCAAATTCATGAACCGCTAAAGTAAGCCTTCGTCCGCAAAACTGAAATAAGAATTTTCGGCGATAATAATATGATCTAACACGGGTATATCAAGAATATTCCCAGACTCCTTCATTTTTTTTGTCAAATTAATATCAGATTGACTTGGTTTCAAATTTCCTGATGGGTGGTTGTGTGCTAATATAATAGCACTTGCAAGATTATCAATTGCTGCTTTAAAAATTACTCTTGAATCGGCTACTGTACCGCTAATACCGCCAGAACTAATCCTGATTTTTTTTATTACTTTATTAGCTCTATTCATCAAAATAATCCAAAACTCTTCAGTATTCAAATCACTCAATTCGGCATGTAGCAGCTCAAAAGCGTCGTTACTAGAAGCTATTTTATTTTTTACATTAATTTCTTGCGACCTCCTTCTTCTTCCTATTTCTAATGCAGCAGCAATCGATATAGATTTAGCTTCTCCTATTCCTTTGAAACTTTGAAGTTCTGATAAGTTATATTTTCCAAGTTCGACTAAACTGTTTGAAGCCGAATCTAGAATTCGTCTAGCTAACTCTACCGCGCTTTCATTTCTGCTTCCAGAACCAAGAATAATGGCAAGTAACTCTGCATCGCTTAGAGAGGATCTACCCTTAAGAATGAATTTTTCACGTGGCCTATCGTCTTCAGCCCATTGCTTAATAGAAGTTTTGGAAGATTTCATTCAATTAAAGTAACAAAAAAAGGCCCTTCACAAAATATAGTGAAAGGCCTTAAATAAAATAAGAAATAAATACTATTTCTAGTCGTTATCCATTTCTTCTGCAGCTTCTTCAACGACTTCTGCAGCTTCACCAGCAGCTGCGTCCATTTCTTCTCCTGCTGCTTCCATAACTTCGACTGCATCTGCTGCTTCATCACCGACAGCTTCTATCATATCTTCAGCCTCCTCAGTTAATTCTTCAGTAACTTCCTGAACTTCTTCTTTCACTTCTTTCTTTTCCCCTTCAGCACATGCAATAAACATTGCAGCTGACATGAAAATCATTAGTACCTTTTTCATAATTGTTGTTTTAGATTATCAAAAATAGTCCGTTTGTTGGAATATGTTAACTTTTAAGAAAATGTTATGTACAATTGTATCTTAATTAATTGATTATATAACAAAAAAAGCCTTTTCGGTAAATCCAAAAAGGCTTAGCTATATATTATTGCGAGAAGCTACTTAGAGTGCAGCAACCTTTTTTGAAAGTTTTGATTTCAAATTAGCAGCCTTGTTGGAATGAATAATATTTTTCTTTGCCAACTTATCTATCATTGAAAATACCTTAGGTAAAGCTGCAGCTGCAACTTTCTTGTCAGTCTCTATTCTTAACTCACGAATAGCATTTCGTGTAGTCTTGAAAACATAACGATTAAGCTCTCTACGAACCTTGATCTGTCTTATTCTTTTTAATGCTGACTTATGATTTGCCATACCTGTTTTTTATTTAAAAAAATTGTAGCCCATAGGAGAATCGAACTCCTGTTACCAGGATGAAAACCTGGCGTCCTAACCACTAGACGAATGGGCCATTTTAAAATCCAAACTCTTACAGCTTGAATCTTCAAAACAATAGCTTTTTTCAAAGCGTGTGCAAAAGTAACTATCCTTTTAAAAACACAAAATATATTCCTTCTTTTTTTTAATTATATATACGTATTAATTAACAATTATCACAAATCGGAATCAAAGCATGTCTTAATTTTGTGAAATGAAATTAATACTATTGTCAATAGGCTTATTAGGATTAGGATTTGCAGGGATTGCTATTAAAATTCTTGTTAAAAAAGAAGGCA
>TARA_B110000879_G_scaffold59203_1_pt1 | contig 22668 bp, 20 predicted proteins | sample TARA_B110000879 | Tara Oceans TARA_B110000879 (sample SAMEA4398094) | marine metagenome | biome: Polar Biome; feature: [SRF] surface water layer (ENVO:00010504); material: water (ENVO:00002006), including particulate matter (ENVO:01000060) such as... | depth 5 m
GCTGAACCTGAAGAAATTGATATGCTTTTAGATGTTACTAAGCAAGTTGAAGGCCATACTATTTGTGCATTAGGAGATGCAGCTGCATGGCCTATTCAAGGATTAATACGCCACTTTAGGGATGAAATTGAAGATAGAATAAAACATAAAAGAAGCGGCCGTATTTCACAATTTGCAGCAGAATAGATAAAATTTTAATTTTATTGAATAAAAGGAAGTTTAAATGCGTTTGGCAACTATCACACTATTTGGAATGATTATGATGTGTCCTGTACCTGGCTACTCACAATCAGCATTGTGGGATGTTGAGGCTGTAAACAAAGGTTTATTTAATATTGGAATTGCACATGGTATCCGAAAGAATTGTGATTCAATAAAAGCAAATACTTTAGTTGGTATAAGCTATGTTTGGAAAATCATTGGTCATGCCACTGATGCTGGCTTCACTCTAAAAGAAACAAGAGAATTTATTAATAATGACACTGAAAAAGAAGTATTAAGATCAAGGGTAAAAAAATACCTTGTATCATTAGGATTAGACCCTGAAAAAAGTAATTCTCTTTGCAATCTTGGCAAAGAGGAAATTGTTAACAAAAGCCAAACTGGCAAACTACTAAGGATGAATTAGGCACATGTCTGATCTAAGAAAAATCATTATCGATGGCCAAGAAGTTGAAGTTGAGGGGGCTATGACGCTTCTTCAAGCTTGTGAAGTTGCAGATGTTGAGATTCCAAGATTTTGTTATCATGAGCGTTTAACAATAGCTGGTAACTGTCGAATGTGTTTGGTTGAAGTAGTTGGTGGACCGCCAAAACCTGCAGCTTCATGCGCAATGCAAGTGCGCGATGTCCGTGGAGGTCGTAATGGTGAGTTACCAGAAATTAAGACTACTTCACCAATGGTCAAAAAGGCACGTGAGGGCGTTATGGAATTTTTATTAATTAATCATCCGTTAGATTGTCCTATATGTGACCAAGGTGGTGAGTGTGATCTTCAAGATCAAGCTATGGCCTATGGTGTGGATTTCTCACGATTTAGAGAGCCTAAGCGCGCTGTTGATAATCTAGATTTAGGTCCATTAGTTGAAACAACTATGACACGATGTATATCCTGTACTAGATGTGTAAGGTTTACTACTGAAGTAGCTGGCATTACTCAGATGGGCCAGACAGGTCGCGGTGAAGATGCCGAAATCACATCGTACCTTAATGAAACATTAGACAGTGAGCTTCAAGGTAACATAATTGATTTATGTCCTGTTGGTGCGCTAACTTCTAAACCATATGCCTTTACAGCTCGTCCCTGGGAATTAATGAAAACTGAGACTATTGATGTTATGGATGCTCTTGGATCCAATATTCGGGTTGATACAAAAGGCCGTGAGGTAATGCGGATCCTTCCTAGGAATCATGATGATATAAATGAAGAATGGATTTCAGATAAAACAAGATTTGTATGGGACGGATTACGCCGTCAGCGACTTGATCAGCCATATGTTCGTAAGAATGGTAAATTGAAACCTGTATCTTGGGATGAGGCATTTTCTGCAATAAATAAAGCTATTGACGGCAAGAAAATAGCAGCAATAGCAGGTGATCTAGTGTCTGTGGAGGCGATGTTTGCGTTAAATAAAATGATAAAAGATTTGGGTGGAAACTCAGAATGCCGTGTTGATGATGCTAAATTGCCTGCTGGAAATCGTGCAGCATATGTTGGAACTGCAAAAATAGAAGATATAGATAATGCTGAAGCTATATATTTAATTGGAACAAATCCAAGAACAGAAGCACCTGTTTTAAATGCGAGAATTAGAAAATCTTACATGAATGGTGCTGATATTAAATTAATTGGTAACCAAGTTGATTTAACATATAAATATAAGCACATTGGGAATGATCGCAAATCATTTGATCTATTAAGTTCAAATGAAGAAATAAATAGCCTAACAAAAAAGAACTCTTTAATAATCATAGGGCAAGGTGCACTTCTTGATGCTGATGGTGAAGCAGTATTAGCAGCAGCGCAAAACTTTGCAAAAAATACAAACTCAAAGCTATTAATATTACATACAGCAGCAGCACGTGTTGGTGGAATGGATATTGGATTTAACACAAAAGGTGGAATTAATGCGGCCTTAAAAGATGCAGAGGTGGTTTTTAATTTAGGTGCAGATGAATTGCGAATTTCTGATACCCCATTTGTTGTATATCAAGGATCACATGGTGACAGAGGAGCTCACAGAGCGAATGTCATATTGCCTTCTGCTGCATATACTGAGGAAAGTGGAATTTTTGTAAATACAGAAGGCCGTGTCCAAATGGCTGAACGAGCAGGGTTTCCTCCCGGCCAAGCAAAGGAAAACTGGGCAATATTACGAGCATTATCAGCAGTTTTAAATGTAAAATTACCATTTGATAGTTTAAATTCTTTACGTGCAGAATTGTATAAAGAATTTCCAGAAATGAATAATTTTGATCAAGTAAGAGTTAACTCAGGTAAAGACTTAAAGCAAAAAGCATTAGGTAAAGCCACATTTAAGTATGCCATATCTGATCATTATTTAACTAACCCAATAGCGCGAGCTTCTGAGGTTATGGCTGAACTATCAAAAAACACAAAAGAACGTGCCGCTTTGGCCGTAGCCGCTGAATAGAGGGTTTAAATATGGATTTTTTTCAAACTAATCTAGGTATTTTTCTAACTATTTTAGGACAAACTTTACTTGTTCTTGGATTTGTTATGATTAGCCTTCTACTATTAGTTTATGGCGATAGAAAAATTTGGGGTGCAGTTCAAATGCGACGAGGTCCCAATGTGGTTGGGCCTTGGGGCATTTTGCAAACAGTTGCTGATGCACTAAAGTATGTCTTTAAAGAAGTTGTAGTTCCTGCAGGGGCGGATAAAACTGTATTTTTTCTTGCCCCATTGGTTTCATTTATCTTAGCTGCGATAGCTTGGGCAGTAATTCCTTTTAATGGTAGGTGGATTTTAGCAGATCTCAATGTAGCTGTACTATATGTTTTTGCTGTATCGTCTTTAGAGGTTTATGGAGTGATCATGGGTGGATGGGCTTCGAATTCAAAATATCCATTCCTTGGATCATTGCGCTCTGCCGCCCAAATGATTTCATATGAGGTTTCGATTGGTTTTATAATTATAGGTATCATTATTTCAACTGGATCACTGAGTTTTATTAATATCGTTGAAGCTCAATCAGGATCTTATGGCTTATTAAATTGGTATTGGTTGCCACATTTACCTATGGTTTTCTTGTTTTTCATATCAGCTTTAGCTGAAACAAATAGACCACCTTTTGATTTGCCAGAAGCAGAATCTGAACTAGTTGCTGGTTATCAAGTTGAGTATTCATCCACCCCATTTTTATTATTCATGGCTGGAGAATATATTGCGATTTGGTTGATGTGCGCGCTAACTACTATTTTATTCTTTGGTGGATGGTTATCTCCTTTACCAGATTCGTGGATAGAATATATGCCATTTTTAGGTCATGGCGCCCTCTGGATGGTCCTCAAAATGGGATTTTTCTTTTTCTTATTCGCTATGGTTAAAGCAATAACACCGCGTTACCGATATGATCAGTTGATGAGATTAGGTTGGAAAGTCTTCTTACCATTTTCACTTGCTTGGGTAGTTTTGGTGGCTTTTCTTGCTCAATATGGTGCATTTGGAGGCGCTTATGCAAGATGGACAATAGGTGGGTAATGCATAATTAAAATGGATAATACTACAAGCAAGTTTATGGATCAGTATATTAAAGTAATTTTTGTTAAATAATTTAATAAGTTTATCAATAATGAGTGCTTTGTTGTTGAAGAAAACTTGAATTTATATATCTACGGCGTTGTTGTGCTATCTACTTAAAAAGCATGACACGTCTAAAATTAAAAGGCTAAGGAGATAAAAATGTCATTTGACTATGTACGTGCTGGAAAATACTTTTTATTGGCAGATTTTTTCGTTGGCATGAAATTAGGTTTGAAATATTTTTTTAAGCCTAAGGCAACATTAAATTACCCTCATGAAAAAGGCCCTTTATCTCCGCGTTTCAGAGGTGAGCATGCATTACGAAGATATGCAAATGGTGAAGAGAGGTGTATTGCTTGCAAATTATGTGAAGCTGTATGTCCAGCTCAAGCTATAACTATTGATGCTGAACCTCGTGAAGATGGATCACGTAGAACTACGCGTTATGATATTGACATGACAAAGTGTATTTATTGCGGCTTTTGCCAAGAAGCATGCCCTGTTGATGCTATTGTAGAAGGACCAAATTTTGAATTTGCTACTGAAACACGCGAAGAGCTTTTTTATAATAAAGATAAACTACTTTCCAATGGAGATCGTTGGGAAGCAGAAATATCTCGAAATCTAGAACTTGATGCTCCATATCGCTAGGAATAATGATGACTGTTACCTTATTCGCATTTTATCTTTTCTCAATTACGGCTGTGATGTCTGCATTATTCGTCGTAGTTGCTCGTAATCCTGTTCATTCAGTTTTATGGCTCATACTTACTTTTTTCTCAGCCGCATCCATGTTTGTACTTATGGGGGCTGAATTCGTCGCGATGCTTTTAGCAATAGTTTATGTAGGAGCAGTAGCAGTATTGTTTTTATTTGTTGTTATGATGTTAGATGTTGATTTTGTTGAGCTAAAATCAGGTATGCAAAAATACTTTCTTATTGGATCGTCAATAGGATTGGTGTTGCTTATGGAGCTTGGTCTTGTGATTAGTCATTGGAAAGTTGCACCTGAAGCTGGGAGCTTATTACAATCACCAACTCCATCTATAGATGAAACTCACAACACATTGGCTTTAGGCCAAATACTTTATAGCGATTATATTTATTTATTCCAAATCGCAGGTTTGATACTTTTAACAGCAATGATTGGTGCAATTGTTTTAACTCTTCGCCATCGAACTGATGTTAAAAGGCAAAATGTTGTAGATCAAATGCAACGGGACCCAGCAGATGCAATGGAAGTTATAACAGTCAAGTCGGGGCAAGGATTATGATACCAGTTGAATATTATCTCACGGTTGCAGCTTTATTGTTTGTTATCGGAATTTTTGGAATATTTTTGAACCGAAAAAATGTGATTGTTATATTAATGTCTATAGAGTTAATGCTTCTAGCTGTTAATATAAATTTTGTTGCTTTTTCCACCCATTTAAATGATTTGGCTGGACAGGTATTTACATTGTTTATTTTAACTGTCGCTGCTGCTGAGGCAGCAATTGGTTTAGCAATACTAGTTTGTTTCTTTAGGGTTCGAGGAACCATTGCAGTTGAAGATATTAATGTGATGAAAGGCTAATCCATGGAAATGATTTTGTTATTCGCACCGTTAGTCGGTTCCATTATTTGTGGATTTGGCCATCGCATTATTGGCGAAAAAATGGCTATGTTTGTATCTACTGGTGCTCTATTCCTATCAGCAATATTATCATGGATAATTTTTACTAAATTTCAGGGTGAAGGTTATACTATTTCACTTTTCCGCTTTATTGAAAGTGGGAGTTTATCGGCTGATTGGTCTATTCGAGTTGATCGTCTAACAGCAATAATGCTCGTTGTTATAAATACAGTTTCTGCACTGGTACATTTATATTCTTGGGGCTACATGGATAAAGATCCTCAATGGAAAGAAGGTGAAAGTTATAAGCCACGCTTCTTTGCATATTTATCTTTCTTTACATTTGCGATGCTGATGCTTGTCACTTCTGATAATTTGTTACAAATGTTTTTTGGTTGGGAGGGTGTCGGTGTAGCATCTTATCTCCTTATTGGTTTCTACTATCGCAAACCAACTGCGGGTGCTGCTGCTATGAAAGCATTTATAGTTAATCGAGTAGGTGACTTTGGTTTTGCTTTAGGAATATTTGGATTATTTTACATGACTGGTAGCATAAACTTTTCTGAAGTTTTAGATCCACACAACGCCAAAGAATTAAGCAAAACTACTTTTAAATTTTTATCATGGCAACTGAATGCATTAGAAGTAATCACAATGTTATTGTTTATAGGCGCCATGGGAAAATCTGCCCAATTAATGTTACATACTTGGTTGCCAGACGCCATGGAGGGACCAACTCCTGTGTCTGCATTAATACATGCTGCAACAATGGTTACAGCTGGTGTATTTATGGTATGTAGACTTTCACCGTTGATGGAATATGCAACCTTTACACCAAATTTCATTGTTATAATTGGTGCAACAACGGCATTTTTTGCTGCTACAGTTGGATTGGTTCAAAACGACATTAAACGTGTTATTGCATATTCAACCTGTTCACAATTGGGATACATGTTTGTTGCTGCTGGTGTTGGTGCTTATGGAGCGGCAATGTTCCACCTGTTTACTCACGCATTTTTTAAGGCGATGTTATTTTTAGGTGCAGGATCAGTTATCCATGCAATGCATCATGAACAAGATATGAGAAATTATGGAGCCCTAAGAAAAAAAATCCCATATACATTTGCAGCAATGATGATTGGTACATTAGCTATTACTGGTGTTGGCATTCCATTAACTCATCTTGGGTTTGCAGGATTTTTATCTAAAGACGCTATAATTGAGAGTGCATATGGAGCAGGAACCGGTGTCGGGCAATATGCTTTTATAATGTTGGTCATTGCTGCAGCAATGACAAGTTTCTATTCATGGCGTCTAATATTTCTTACGTTCTACGGAAAAGCTCGCGGCAATGCACACACGCATGACCATGCACACGAAAGCCCGCTTGTAATGATTGTTCCTCTAATTGTTTTAGCTTTTGGCGCTATTTTTGCTGGAATGATTTGGTATGAAGATTTCTTTGGAAACCATTGGGAAGAGTTTTTTGGCTCATCTTTGTATGCAAATCACGATACAAATCATGTTGTTCATGATGCTCATTATGTGGCTAATTGGGTAAAAGCTTCTCCTTTCGTTGCTATGTTATTTGGATTTTTAATGGCAATGTGGTTTTATATTTGGTCACCAGAAAATCCTGCTAAATTGGCAAAACAACAAAATTCAATTTATAAATTCTTTTTAAATAAATGGTATTTTGATGAGCTTTATGAAATTATTTTTGTTCGACCAACTAAGTGGTTGGGTGATTTCCTTTGGAAAAAAGGTGATGGATCTTTTATTGATGGAGGCATCAATGGAATAGCATTGGGAATTATTCCATTGTTAACTCGTAAATATCAAGCGATGCAATCTGGTTACTTGTTTCACTATGCATTTACTATGGTCATAGGGGTAGCAGTGATTGTTACATGGTTTGCGCTTACTGGGGGATCCAACTAATGGATAATCTTTTGTCTATTGTAATATTTCTTCCAACAGTAGCAGCTTTAATTCTGGCTGTTATTCTAAGAGGTGAAGATGAATTATCGCAAAGAAATGCTAAAATCTTGGCGTTAATTGCAACATTGGCTACTTTTATTATTAGTTTACCATTGCTTACTCAGTTTGATCCAAAAAATACTGGTTTTCAGTTTGTTGAAGAATACGATTGGCTTGCTGGATTAAAATATAAAGTTGGTCTTGATGGTATCAGTATACTATTCGTTATGTTAACAACTTTTCTGATGCCAATTGTAATTGGAGCATGTTGGACAGTTAGATCTCGTGTTAAAGAATATATGATTATGTTTCTAATTCTTGAAACAATGATGTTAGCTGTTTTCAGTTCTTTAGACATTATACTTTTTTACGTTGTTTTCGAAGCTGGATTAATCCCAATGTTCTTAATTGTCGGCATTTGGGGTGGGAAAGATCGAATATACGCAGCCTTTAAACTGTTCTTATATACATTACTTGGATCAGTTTTAATGTTGATTGCTATTATTTACATGTGGTTTGAAGCTGGCTCGACAGATATTCCTACCTTAATGCAGCATGAATTCTCATCTGAAAATATGATATTATTTGGTATAACAATAGTTGGTGGCATCCAGTCTTTATTATTCTTAGGCTTCTTTGCCTCATTTGCAGTCAAAATGCCAATGTGGCCTGTCCACACTTGGTTGCCAGATGCACACGTGCAGGCACCAACAGCTGGTTCAGTTGTTTTAGCAGCTATTCTATTGAAAATGGGTGGTTATGGATTTTTACGATTTAGCTTACCGATGTTTCCTGTTGGATCAGAAGTAATGGCAACTTTTGTAATGACACTTTCTGTAATAGCAATAATTTACACTTCCCTAGTAGCACTCGTTCAACAAGATATGAAGAAATTGATTGCCTATTCTTCCGTCGCTCATATGGGCTTTGTTACTATGGGGATTTTTGCTTTAAACAAACAAGGATTAGATGGTGCAATCTTCCAAATGCTTAGCCATGGGTTTATATCAGCAGCGTTATTTTTAGGTGTTGGTGTGCATTCTATCATAAATCACACTCGAGATATTGATGCATACGGTGGAATAGTTATTCGAATGCCAGTTTATGCTCTGATATTTATGCTTTTTACTATGGCAAATGTGGGATTACCAGGTACATCTGGATTTGTTGGTGAATTCTTGACTTTAACTGCTGCATTTAAAGCAAATACATGGATAGCTTTTGGAGCAACAAGTGGGGTTATTTTATCTGCAGGGTACGCATTGTGGTTATATCGGCGTGTGGTTTTTGGAGATTTGGTAAAAGAAAGTTTAAAGGGAATATCTGATATGGATATGCGTGAAAAACTACTCATGGCTCCACTAATTGTTATGACCATATTATTAGGAATTTATCCTGCATTAATTTTAGATTTAATCGGTCCATCTGTTAATGCTTTATTAGAACAAGTACATGCTGCCCAAGGAGTTATAATTGATGCAACTTCTAAAGCCATTCATTAAAGGGGTATCAAAGCTATGATCAGCACGGATATCAATATAGTTTTACCAGAAATTACTTTAGCTGTTTTCTCAATGGCTGCATTGATGGTCGCTGTTTATGGCGGCAAAGATAAATTAGCAGGTCTAATGATCTGGGTAACTTCAGGTGTGATGTGTGCATTGGGCCTATGGATAGCATTTTGGGAACCAGGTACAACAACAGCTTTTAATGGCTCTTTTGTAAACGACGGGTATGCTCGTTTTGCCAAAGTAGTAATTTTATTTGGTTCTGCAGTGATGCTGTTGTTATCTCAGGATTATTTAGAAAAAAATAAATTACTAAAATTTGAATTTCCAATTTTAATTGCATTAGCCACGCTTGGTATGATGTTAATGGTATCTGCTGGAGATTTAATGGCACTGTATATGGGGTTAGAACTACAATCCTTGGCACTTTATGTTGTTGCATCGTTTCGCCGGGATAGCATTCGTTCAACAGAAGCGGGATTAAAATATTTTGTTTTGGGGGCATTATCTTCCGGCCTATTACTTTATGGAGCATCATTAGTTTATGGATTCTCCGGTACTACTAATTTCGCAGGGATTTCGGAAACAATTCATGATGGGAAACTTGGACTGGGTATGCTCTTTGGATTAGTATTCTTATCAGTTGGCATGGGTTTCAAAGTATCTGCAGCACCATTTCATATGTGGACACCTGATGTTTATGAAGGTTCTCCAACTCCAGTTACTGGATTTTTTGCGACTGCACCAAAAGTAGCTGCTGCTGGATTATTTGGGAGAGTGGTTCATGACGCATTTGGCGGCGCTATTACTGACTGGCAACAAATTATTGCATTTTTATCATTTGTTTCGATGTTCCTTGGTTCAATTGCAGCAATTGGGCAAACAAATATCAAACGCCTTATGGCCTATTCATCAATCGCTCATATGGGTTTTGCTCTGCTTGGGCTATCATCTGGTACACAAGAAGGTGTCCAAGCATTGCTAATTTATATGGCAATCTATGTTACTATGAATATTGGTGTATTTGCCTTTATTCTAAATATGGAACGTGATGGACAACCCATAACTGATATTAAGTCTCTTGGCTTATATTCTCGGGTCGAACCAATTCGAGCTGCTGCATTAGCTGCTTTAATGTTTAGCCTTGCAGGAATCCCACCTCTAGTTGGTTTTTTTGGTAAATTGTATGTTCTTAAAGCTGCTGTAAATGCAGGATTGTCTTGGTTAGCAATATCTGCTGTAATTGCTTCAGTAATAGGTGCATTTTATTATCTTCGTATTATATACTTTATGTATTTTGGTACTGAAGTTGAAAGAATGACTGGCAAAATGCCACTTCTACATAAACTTGCACTATATGGAGCGACATTAATAATGCTATTGGGTTCCATAAATTTATTTGGAATTGAAGCAATTGCAGCTGATGCTGCAGCGTCTCTTTTTAAATGATAGAATGGCCAGATGGTTATGACCGTGTTACACATTTAACAATTGATAGCACAAATAGAGAAGCTTCCAGGCAAGCAGCTGAAACTAATAAACCCACTTGGATATTTGCGGATGAACAGACTGCAGGTGTTGGGCGTCGTGGGCGAAAATGGTCCAGTCCAAAAGGTAATTTTTCTTCTACTTTATTGATGCCAATTGAAGGTAATTTATCAACAGTTGCTCTTCATAGCTTTGTAGCAAGTTTAGCTTTGAGGGATTCTTTAGTTCATATTACACGTGATCCAAAAAGATTTAACTTAAAATGGCCAAATGATGTATTAATGGATGGATGCAAAGTTGCAGGTATATTACTTGAAACTAGTGGAGTTGGTCCAAGTCATTTGAATATTGGCATTGGTGTTAACCTTTCCACTTTACCTGAAAGTGACACGATCGAAATTGGCTCAACACCCCCAATATGTCTTGATATTAATATTATACCATTAGATTTTTTAACGATTTTGGCTAATTTTTTTGCTACACGATTAACTCAGTATCAAAATTTTGGATTTGAAGTTATTCGAATGGATTGGCTGAAAAATGCTGCAAATATAGGCAAGACAATAACTGCAAAAATGCCAAATGCTCAAATTGTAGGGAAATTTGTTACAGTAGACGAACAGGGCGCAGTTGTATTACAAACAGGGGATGTTAGGCGCATAGTTCATGCGGCTGATATTTTTTTCTAGGAGGCTATAAATGTTATTAGCAATTGATGTTGGCAATACAAACACTGTTTTTGCAATTCATGATGACAATAAGTTTGTTGCTTACTGGAGGTGTGAGACTTTGGTTGGGCGAACAGCAGATGAATACTTTGTCTGGCTAAATCAATTAATGGAACTAAATGGCGTCAAGGGCAATATTGATCGAGTCGTTGTTAGCTCAACGGTCCCTAGAGTCGTATTCAACTTACGTATTTTGTCAGATCGATATTTTAATTGTAGACCATTAGTGGTTGGAAAGTATGATTGTATTCTTGGTGTAGATGTGCGGGTTGATACTGGCACAACAGTTGGAGCTGATCGATTGGTTAATACTATAGGAGCTTTTGATCAATTTGGTGGTGATTTAATAGTTGTAGATTTTGGTACGGCAACAACTTTTGATGTGGTTGATCAGGATGGGGCATACATTGGGGGTGTTATAGCACCAGGAGTTAATCTTTCTTTGTTAGCGCTTCATGAACGTGCCGCTGCTTTACCGCATATTGATATTGCTCAGCCTGAAAAAGTAATTGGTAAAAACACCGTAGCATGCATGCAGTCTGGAATTTTTTGGGGATACATTGGCTTAGTCGAGGGTATTTGTAAAAAAATTAAATTAGAACATCCAAGGCCAATGAAGATTATATCTACAGGTGGCCTTTCAACATTATTTGAACGTGGTACGAATGCTATTGACCACATTGACCTAGATCTGACATTACACGGTCTATATCTGGTAGATCAGAGAAATCGGAAATAAAATGACATCTAAAAATAAATTAATTTACTTGCCTCTAGGTGGAGCAGGTGAAATTGGTATGAATATGTATCTTTATGGCTATGGGCCAAAAGGTAAAGAACGTTTCATTTTGGCTGACGTGGGAGTGACATTTCCTGCAATGGATGGAACCCCAGGTGTTGATTTGATAATGGCTGATACAAAGTTCATTCAAGATAAAGCTGATCAATTAGATGGAATTTTCATAACGCACGCTCATGAAGATCATATTGGTGCAATCGGTTTATTATGGCCTCGTCTTAATGCGCCTATATATTGTCGTAAATTTACTGCAGTTGTTGCAAAAGCTAAGATGGAAGACAGAAATCAAAGCTCAGATATGATTGAGATTTTACCTCCATATCCTGAAATGAAAAAAGTTGGACCATTTAAAGTTGGAATATTGCCTGTACCACATTCTATTCCAGAAGCTTCTGGTTTGGTTATTGAGACGCCTGAACAGAGGATTATTCACACGGGTGACTTAAAACTAGATCCTAATCCAGTAGTTGGTGAACCGTTTAATTCTAAACTATTTGCAGATTTAGGCAATAAAGGTGTGGATGTTCTTGTTTGTGATAGTACAAATATTTTTTCAAATAAACCTGGACGTTCAGAAGCAACTTTAGTTAAGCCGATTGCTGAAATGATTAAAGGTGCAAATGGAATGGTTGTAGCAACAACTTTTGCATCTAATGTTGCTCGTTTGAAGACATTAGCACAAGCTGGAATAGATGCAGGTCGCTCTGTTTGTGTTCTTGGTAGGTCAATGCAAAAGATGCTTGGCTATGCACATTCTACTGGTGTTCTTGATGATTTCCCACCCACTATTCAGCTAGAGGATGTTCCAAATATACCTCGTGAGAACTTGATGTTGTTGGTTACTGGATCTCAAGGGGAGGGTCGTGCTGCTTCTGCTCAACTAGCGCGTGGAAAATATTTAGGCATTACAATGCAAGAGGGTGATACATTCTTATTTTCGTCTAAAACAATTCCAGGCAATGAAGTTTCTGTTAGTAGAATAATTAACTCTTTTGCCATGCAGGGTGTAAATGTAATTGATGATAGTGCTGAAATATATCATGTTTCTGGCCATGCAAATCGCCCTGATTTGGAAGAAATTCATCGTTTATTGAAGCCAAAAATTTTAATTCCAATGCATGGTGAGTACCGTCATTTAAAAGAGCATTCTGATTTAGCATCTTCAAAAGGTATACAATCTTTAGTTGCACCAAATGGAAGTGTTGTTGAGATTGACGATAAAGGTGCAAAGATTGTTGATCATATTGAAACAGGTAGAATCTATCTTGATGGCTCACGATTAATTGGTGCTTTTGATGGAGTGGTCTTAGATCGTATTAGGATGGCAACACGGGGTATGGTCGCTATTTCATTAGTAATTGAGGGATCAGAGGTTTTGGGTGTTTGGGCAGAGCCAATAGGGTTACCTGAAACTGAAACGTATGAAGATGGCTTAGTTGAAATGATTGAAGAAAAAGTAGAAAATGCTCTTATTAAATCTAAAGCTAAATTACTAAAAGATGACCAAGAGGTTGAAAAATTAGTATCAAAAGTTGTTTCAAGTGTTTGTAAAAATGAAGTTGGGAAAAAACCAGTTACGCGAATTTTAATCAATCGTCTTGAAAGTTAAGCTTTAGTTTGTAAATACTTCTTAACTTATTTTTACTAACGTAATAAAAATGCCGGCACATGTTCACCAAGACCTTTTACTGGGTTCTTAGTGTCCTTTTGAGCGTCTTTAGTTAGTGAAGTCGCCTCAGGTTTTGAAATATCAATATTTTTAGGTTCCGTATTCTTTAATATTTTATTTTCTGGCTGTTTTTGATTAGTTTTATTTTCATCTTTTTTGGCTGTATTTTTTAGACGTTCTTTATTTATTATTTTTGGAGCTTTTTGTAATTCAAATTCAAGTCTAGGTATAGATTGCTTTACTAATTCTTCAATCTTGTCCAGATGCTTAATCTCATGTGGCAAGCAAAGCATAAATGCCCAACCTTTACGCCCTGCTCTTCCAGTGCGTCCGATTCTATGAACGTAATCTTCAGCATGTATTGGTACATCAAAATTGAATACATGAGAGACTGCTGGAATATCTAAGCCTCTCGCTGCAACATCTGACGCAACCAATAAAGTAATATCATTATTTTTAAAGCCTGCTAAAACTTCCATTCTATATCTTTGATCAAGATCACCATGTATAGCGCCTACAGAATGGCCATGTTTCTTGAGTGATTTCATCACTATGTCTACATCAACCTTACGATTACAGAATACTATTCCGTTTGTAAGTTTTTCACCTTCCTTGGCAATAATGGTTCTTAAAAGGTCGCGCTTCTTTTTTGGTTCTGATTTACGATTTTCTGCTTTGAAGCAAATTACATTTTGGGTGATATTCTCAGAGGTTGTTGCTTGTCGTGCAACTTCAACAAGTTTTGGATTTTGCAAAAACTCTTGTGTTATGCGTGAAATTTCTGGTGCCATTGTAGCGCTAAAAAAAAGTGTTTGGCGTGTAAATGGTGTTAGTTTAAATATACGCTCGATATCAGGAATGAAGCCCATATCAAGCATACGATCTGCTTCATCAACCACCATTATTTCTATACCAGTTAGTAGTAATTTTCCTCTTTCAAAATGGTCAAGTAGACGGCCTGGAGTTGCAATTAATACATCCACGCCTCTGTCAATTAGACGATCTTGTTCTTTGAAAGAAACACCACCAATTAGAAGAGCCATATCTAACTTTACATATTTTGCATATTGTTCAAAATTTTCAGCAACTTGAGCGGCCAACTCTCTTGTTGGCGCTAATACAAGAGAACGAGGCATGCGAGCTCTGGCTCTTCCCCTAGCTAACTTATGTATCATAGGTAAAGTAAAGCCAGCAGTCTTTCCAGTTCCTGTTTGCGCAATCCCTAAGATATCTCTACCTTCTAGCGCATGTGGAATAGCTTCTGATTGTATTGGAGTAGGGGTGTCATAGCCAGCATCATTAATGGCTTTCATTACTTTTGGACTTAATCCAAGGTCGATAAATTTTGTCATATATCCTGCATGTTTTGCGGCGTTAAAATTTGCCGTTTATAACACGGCTCGGCAATCGGAATACTACCAGTTCATCAATACAGTTTTATTTAACCTATTTGGGATTAAAGTCAATTCAGGCAATGCTTTTAGATTATTTAATCTAGATCTATATAATTGATTAATATTAATTTGATATAATATTTTTTGTTGTGCTATACATTCGTTATATTGAATAGATAGGGGTATGTTAATGCAAACTAAATTGAAGTTATTAAGTATTTCTACTTCATTAATTATTATTTCTAGTTCTTTATTAGCTAATGAAAATATAGTAGATCAGTATCCCAAATCTGCTTTATACTCTAGTCCTTACGAAGTTATACCCAATGTATTTAGCGCTATAGGTGCTACTGCCCCTCCGACATACCAAAACTCTGGGCATAATAATAATTTGAGTTTTATAATTACTGGAGACGGGGTGGTTGTGATAAATAGTGGTGCAGCTTACATCTTAGCAAAAGCAATACATGAAGAAATAAAAGCAATTACCAATCAGCCAGTTAAACTAATTATAAATGAGAATGCACAAGGCCATGCAATGCTTGGTAATAACTATTGGGCTGAATTAGGTGTGCCAATATTGGCCCATGAGCAAGCTGCACATGAATTTGAAGAGCGGGGGTATAATATATTAGAGCGAATGAAGCTTTATAATTTAGAAAAATCTCAGGGTACTATTTTACAGGGTCCAACTGAAACTTTTGCTGATAGATATTTAGTGCCATTTGGAGATTTCCCAGTTGAAGTACTTTACCTTGGGCCTGCACATAGCACTGGTGATATTTCTGTTTGGCTGCCAAACCAAGAGCTGGTAATAGCTGGTGATATTGCCTTTCATGAGCGAATGTTGCCAATATTTGAGGATACAAATACACTTGAATGGATCAATACTTGGAAAAATAAATTTGAAAAGTTGAATGCAAATTTTGTTATTCCTGGTCATGGCCATCCAACTAATATGCAACAGGTTAAGCGTTACACCCATGATTATTTGGTATATTTACGCGCTAAAATTTCTGAACATCTAGATAATGGTGGTGATTTAAAAGATGCATATTATGTAGACCAAACTCCTTACATGAGGTTGGATACATTTGAAGAATTAGCAACTAGGAATGCTGGGCGCATATATCAAGAAATGGAATTTGAATAACTAATTATACAATAATTACTTGAGACTATACCATTATGTCTTTTGTTGCGGTTAAATTAAGTAATGGGTAATCTCGTTCAACTCTATCAATGTCCCATTGCAATCGTGTCATGTACACTGGATCACCATCGTGATCCATTGCCATATGGCCCTTATTAATATCAATAAATTTTTCAACGTCTTCTTTAACGCCAGAAAGCCATCGAGCTGATTTAAATTGTGATTGTTCAAATCTTACAGGTATTCCATATTCCAATTCTATTCTTGATGCCAAAACCTCAAATTGCAATGCGCCGACAACACCAATAATCCAACCTGAACCAATCAAAGGTTTAAATAATTTTGCTGCGCCTTCTTCTGCAAATTGGTTTAAAGCTTTGTCTAAATGCTTAGCTTTCATGGGATCTGTTGCACGAACTGATTGTAATAATTCTGGTGCAAAAGATGGTATACCAGCAAATTTTAAAATTTCACTTTCTGTTAAAGCATCTCCTATTCGAAGTTGGCCATGATTTGGGATGCCAATAATATCGCCTGCCCAAGCTTGTTCGGCTAATTCTCTGTCTGCAGCTAGAAATAGCATTGGAGAAGCTATTGCCATTATTTTTTTTGTTCGTACGTGAGTTAGTTTCATTCCACGTTTAAAATGCCCTGAACACAATCTAACAAATGCTATACGATCGCGATGCTTTGGGTCCATGTTGGCCTGAACTTTAAATACAAATCCTGTAACTTTAGGTTCATTTGGAGAAATTGGCCTTACATCAGATGGTCGGATTAATGGTTTTGGTGCAAAATTACCAATTCCTGTCATTAGTTCTTGTACACCAAATGAATTAATAGCTGATCCAAACCAGATTGGCGTCATTGTACCGTCCATAAATGACTGGTGATCAAATTTTGGCATTAATTCTTTTGCCATTTCGATTTCTTCTAAAAATTTTTCTAGAAGATTTGCAGGCACCAATTCGCTTAATTTTGGATCGTCTAATCCAGAAATTTCTATACTTTTCGCAACAACATTTCGATCTGCACGGTCCATTAATTCCAAACGATCGTTTAAAATATCATAACAGCCCATAAATTCTCGCCCAACTCCAATTGGCCAGCTTGCGGGTGTTACATCAATTGCTAAATTTTCTTGTATTTCATCAATGATATCAAATGTATCACGACTTTCACGATCCATTTTATTACAAAAAGTTAAAATTGGCATATCACGCATTCGGCAAACTTCAAATAATTTTTGAGTTTGGCTTTCTACACCTTTAGCGCCATCTATAACCATTACAGCGGCGTCAACAGCTGTTAGCGTACGATATGTATCTTCAGAAAAATCTGAGTGCCCTGGCGTATCAACTAAATTAAACCAATAATCACCAAATTCAAAAGACATAGCAGAGGCAGATACAGAAATTCCTCGATCTTTTTCCATTTGCATAAAATCTGAACGAGTTCGCCTGGCCTCACCTTTGGCTCTAACCTGGCCTGCCATCTGTATGGCACCACCGTATAATAAAAATTTTTCTGTTAGTGTAGTTTTCCCTGCATCTGGGTGAGAAATAATCGCAAATGTACGTCTGCGGTCGATTTCTGGGGGCAAAACTATGTTTGTGTCTGAACGAGTAATCATTTTGTTTCTATATGCAGGCTTTAGCAAAAGGGCAAGAATGCTTGAGGAATAATTAATTTATTTTAAAATGAATTGATAAAAAAGTTATAGAAAATGATATTTTATAAATAATTCTTATTGATGAAACTTAAAATATATTTTACCTAAACCTAATAATATAAATAAAACATTATTTAATTGGTTTGAATTTAAAATGCGTGTTTATAAAGAAGCCTTGGTGGCATTTTCCGTTGGTCCTTTAATGTATATTCAAGGAATGATAGTTCGCAAATATGCTGCTGAACTACCAGAAGCTATTGGGCCTAGGGCAGGCACAATAGGACACGGTAAGCCCCTAAGAGTTCTTGTTCTTGGAGATAGCTCTGCTGCTGGTGTTGGTGTGAATACTCAAGATGAAGCTATTGCAGGACAATTAGCTGCACAGCTTGCTGATAAATTTCAAGTTAAATGGAAACTTCTTGCAAAAACTGGGGCTACTACAAAATCTCATACACAAGCTTTACTAGAGCAGGTTGAGGGTAAGTTTGATGCCGCTATGATCTGCCTTGGAGTTAATGATGTAACTCATGGAGTAAATTTAAAAAAATGGTTAAAGCAGCAATCACAATTGTATGATATTTTGGAAAATCATTTTGGAGTTAAAGACATATATGTGTCTGGTATTCCACCAATTAAATATTTTCCTTTATTGCCACAGCCATTGCGTTGGTTTTTAGGCCGCCGAGCTGACCGATTTGATCACTGGCTAGCGGCTTTGATTAATGATCGCCAAAATTGCTTTCATATTCCAATTGCGTTTCCACCTGATAATTCATTAATGGCATCTGATGGTTACCATCCTAAAGCAAGTGTTTATGCCGAGTGGGCAAGTTGGGTAGCAGAAAAAATAAAAAATAGAAACTTTTAACTTATTTGTTCAAATATCAATGAATTGACATAATTTTCAAATAATTGATATTATTCCGTAGCCCATATGATAGATGGTTTTTAAATCTATTGGACAATTACATGATATCATTAGCGAACCCATGGGCATTAGTTTTATTTGTTATGATTACTGGCCTTGTAAGTTTGGTGATTTCAAAAAAACCAATAACTGTTGGTAGTTTTTTTGATGGTAAGAGTGAGGGTCTTGAACCTAATCTATGGACTTTAGTTTTCAGTCAAGTCACAACATGGATTTTTGCAAGATCTTTAATGAATGCAGCAATATTAGGTTTTTTCTATGGGTTTGCAGGAACATTAGCTTATTCATTTTATTACCTTTCATTTTTAACAGGTGGTTTTATTGTTTATAGAATCCGTAATAAAAATATGGGGTCTGTTCAGGATTGGTTAGGGTATTACTTTGGCACATTAGGTCAATGGACTTATAATTTTTTAATTATACTTCGGCTGTTATCGGAAGTGTTTGCTAATTTAATCGTAATTGGCCTTATATTTACAGCCGCTTTTCCCGATTACGAAATGGCAGGACAAGCTGCAATTCTTGTATTAGCTGTCGTTGGTTTCCTTTATTCGGCAAAAGGTGGCTTGCAAGCAAGTCTGCGTACAGATGTATTTCAAATGATTATTTTCTTAATAGTTTTTGGAGTTTGTTTTATCACTATGATAAAAAGTAACGATTTTTCTTTTATTTCCATCTTAAATTCAAAAGGAATTCATAATGAGGGTGCCAGACCTGGATACATATTGATACTTGTTGCCATGCTGCAAGTCTTTTCATATCCAGCACATGATCCAGTAATGATGGACCGTGGTTTCATCGCAAATCAAAATAAAACAAACCTTAGTTTTATTTTAGCTTTTATATTGTCTACATTTTGTATTTTTGGATTTGGTATGTTTGGGATTCAAGCAGGCATTGTTGGTTTTGGATATGAGAACCAACTACTAGGCACATGGAAAAATATGTTTGGAACAACTGTATATTTTTTCTTAATCTGTTCATTATTAATATCAGCTATGAGTACTTTAGATAGTGCATTAGCATCTTCAGCAAGGCTTATTATAGATGAATTCTATTTATTTGAGCGGAGCATTAAAAATGGTAGAATTGCAATGAGCGTCTTTATGATTTCTGGACTATTATTTACTCTTTTTCCAAATCAGAGTTTATTTGATGCAGTAGCAGTTACTGGTACAGCATCACTATTTTTGACACCTGTAATGATAATAACATTTTTGGGAGGAAATATTCAAAATTGGGCTTATTTCATAACATGGCTAATTTCTATTATGGGTGCATTTGCATATGTTTGCCGTGACCACGAGGTAGTTTTATATTTATTTCCTGGAACACATAAATATGACCAGTTACTTTCAATTTGTTTATACGTTCTAATAATTGGTTTTTTACTGTGTACTTTAAGCATTCTTTTAAATCGGTTTCTTGCAAAGATTAGATGTGATTGATAAAAAGCAATATTCCTGATTATTTCAGTCAGAAAATTGGACAAGAGGCCAAATTGGACAAAAAAGAAGTACAATTAGAATTATGTAATATTATTCGCAATTTTGATGGCCGTATTGTTGTTAATGGAGTTTCATTAAGCTTAAGTGCTGGAGAAGTTACGTGCTTACTTGGCCCATCAGGTTGTGGAAAGTCTACAAGTTTAAGAATTGCAGCAGGTGTAGATCGGCAAGATAATGGACAAGTTATAGTCTCAAATAAGCTTGCCAGTTCTGATGATGTTCATCTTCCCCCAGAGAGTAGAGGGATCGGATTAATGTTTCAAGATTTTGCATTATTCCCTCATTTAAATGTGATGCGCAATGTTGCGTTCGGCTTGAGAGGCTCTAAAGATCAAATTAAAGCTAGAGTATTTGATATGCTGAAAAGAGTAGGAATGTTGGAGATGGCAAACCAATATCCACATCAATTGTCAGGTGGTGAGCAACAACGGATTGCGCTGGCACGTGCATTGGCGCCTAGCCCAAAAGTTTTGCTTATGGATGAACCGTTTTCAGGATTAGATAACAGACTTCGTGATGAAGTAAGGGATAGTACTTTAGCTTTATTAAAAGATGAAGGTACTGCAGTATTATTGGTTACACATGAACCAGAAGAAGCTATGAGAATGGCAGATCAAATTGCATTGATGCGAGATGGTCAAATAATACAAGTTGGTGCGCCATATAATATTTATAACTCTCCAATTGACAGAGGTGCCGCTGAATTCTTTAGTGATATTAATATTATTACTGGCGAAGTGCAGGGTTCTTTAACAAAAACACCATTTGGTGATTTCTTAACTCCAGGTTATGGAGATCAAACTAAACTAGATATTGTCATTAGGCCACAGCATTTAAAGATTGATTTTGATAGAGCTGGTCGAGGACCTAATCCAACACTTGAAGATGGAACTCCTGCAAGGGGTGTGGTTGTAAGGGCAAGGTTTATGGGGCAGAATTCTTTAGTTGAATTCGCTATGGATTATGAAGATGTTTGCCTAAAGGTAATTGTACCTGGTGTTTTTCTTCCTAAACCTGGCACTCCACTTTGGTTGTCTGTTAGAAGAGATCGGTGTTTTGTATTCGCAAGTTAGTCAATAATTTAAAATTTTTAGCATAAAGCTAGCTTATTTAATATTTTATAAACATTTATATGAAATATTGGTACTTAAATTGCATATAAGATTTGAACTTTGATAAAAAATCACCCATTGTCTAAAATGAATATGATAATAAATTAGTTTACTGATTCACTTTTACTGGAGTATTTAAATGTACATGGCGTTAACACCTTTATTCATCCAAAATATTGGCCTACCTGGCATATTGCTAATTGCAGTAGTTGTTTTGGTTATGTTTGGACGAGGCAAAATTTCTAACCTAATGGGTGAAGTAGGTAAGGGAATTACAGCATTCAAAAAGGGAGTATCTGAAGGTAAAGAAGGTTTAGAGGAATCAATTGATGATGCCGCTGAATCAGCTAAAGATGTAACTCCTAAAAAAAATAAAAAATAAATTATTAATAGCAAGATTGAAAACTAATGCTTGATATTGGCATGTCTGAAATGGTTATAATTGGTGTCGTTTCGTTAATCGTTGTCGGCCCCAAAGATTTGCCTCAAATGTTTAGAAAAGTCGGTACTTTTGTTGGTAAAGCCCGTGGAATGGCCCGCGAATTTCAAAGTGCTATGCATGAAGCAGCAGAAGATTCAGGTGTAAATGATTTAAAGTCTAGTTATGATAAAGCAACGAATTTTAAAGATTTAGGCCTAGATGATTTAAAGTTAGGAGCAGAATACTCAGCAGATTTAAAACCTGCAGCAGATATTCCTTCTGTAGCTCCTCCTAAAGACATAAAAAAACAAGTGAAATCACCAACAAAAAAGCCTGCTGCAAAGAAAAATATATCAAAAACAGCAAAAACAGCAAAAAGTAAGTCTGTGTTAAAAAAAATAACTAAAGAAAAAGTTGTTAAGAAAGCCAAATAAATGAGTAATGACGAGAATGATGAGCATTTAATAGAATATAGTGCTGCACCATTAATTGAACATTTAGCTGAGCTTAGAACAAGATTAATTTATTCAGTATTGGCTTTTGTGGTTGCAATGCTTTTGTGTTTTAGTTTTGCGCGCCCACTTTTATTTTTTTTATTAGAGCCTACTGCTAAAATTTTGCAAAATTATGGTCAAGCACCTGACTTCACAACTTTTGCAGCTCAAGAAAACTTTTTTGTATATTTTCGTATTTCTGTATTGATGGGCTTTGGTTTATCTTTTCCTATAATCGCTTTTCAACTTTGGCGATTTGTTGCTCCAGGGTTATATAAAAATGAACAAGGTGCATTTCTCCCATTTATTATAGCTTCTCCATTGTTGTTTTTAGCTGGCGCGTCCTTTGCCCATTATGTTGTTAGTCCATTAGCAATGAATTTCTTTATTGGATTCTCTGATTTTGGTACAGATGGTACAAAGATTGCTATAG
>TARA_B110000879_G_scaffold152103_1_pt1 | contig 22622 bp, 26 predicted proteins | sample TARA_B110000879 | Tara Oceans TARA_B110000879 (sample SAMEA4398094) | marine metagenome | biome: Polar Biome; feature: [SRF] surface water layer (ENVO:00010504); material: water (ENVO:00002006), including particulate matter (ENVO:01000060) such as... | depth 5 m
AAACACAAATCATGCTTAAAAACTTCTTCCTTACATGTTCTGGCGTTGACAAAATTTTAATATCGAACTGTTCTAACGGAGAACAAAATAAATATGTTGGGATTGGCGGTACTGTTTTCTTTACCGCAATTATGGCAACGATTGCCGGGAGTTATGCGTTGTATACTGTTTTTGATAATGTATACTCAGCCATTTTCTTTGGAATAATTTGGGGGTTGTTAATTTTTAATTTAGATCGTTTCATTGTTGCAACTATAAAAAAAACAGATTCTAAGTGGAATGAGGTTCTACAAGCTTCTCCAAGAATTGTACTCGCTGTAATTATTGCGATCGTAATTTCGAAACCTCTGGAATTGAAGTTGTTTGAAAAAGAAATCAATCAAGTACTATTGATGGAGAAAAACCAAATGACTTTGGAGAATAAAACGCAGATTGCAAAACAATTTATACCAGAAATCACAAAAATAAATTCAGAAATAGATGTTTTAAAATCGGAAATTACTTCAAAAGAATCCACAACAAATGTACTTTACGAAACGTATATTGCAGAAGCAGAAGATAAAAAAGGAACAAAACTATTAGGAAAGGGTCCTGTTTACAAAGAAAAAAGAGAAAAGCATGATGCGGCTTTGGTTGCTTTAAATCAACTAAAGAAAGAGAATTCAGAAAAAATAAAGAATAAAGAATTGGCCATTGCAAATTTGCAACAAACTCAGCAATTAACAACTTCAAAAACACAACCTGTTATTGAAAATTTTAACGGCTTGATGGCCAAATTAATGCCCTTAAAAAATTGCCTTGGCTGCCTTCTTTCTTTATTTTTTTGCTGTTTTTGGCAATTGAAACTTCACCTATTTTTGCAAAATTAATTTCACCAAGAGGCGAATACGATTTTAAATTGGAAGATAATGAAACGGCTCTAAAAACATGGGGTTTGCAACAAAGGCATCAAAGAGACCAACTCTTGAAAGCAGATACTATAATAAATAACAATGTATACAAAGCCCTCTCTGAAGAGGAAGATCTGTATGCCTATAAACAAAAAATGGCTCGCAATTTAATGAAATTGCAAGCTGATTCTTTTTATAAAAAACAACAAAACATGTTGTAATTTTTATCTATGCGGGAAAGTATTTAAAAACAACTATTCCTTTTCTGCCATTTTCTTTACATAATCGGTAATGATTACAATTTGAGTAGGACCTACTTTTCCTTCAATAAATTTTGCGTTTTCGTGATCTAATGAGATTCTACGCACTGCAGTTCCTTGTTTGGCAACCAAACTAGATCCCTTTACTTTTAAATCTTTTATTAAAACCACAGAATCTCCGGCTTGTAAAATAGCGCCGTTTGCATCTCTGTGGATTATTTTTTCACTGTCGTCTAAATGATCTCCTGATTCTTTTGCAAAACGCAAATCGTAATCTTCTAAATACATCATGTCCAACAAATCTTTTGGCCATCCTTCGTTTCGTAAACGAGATAGCATACGCCAAGAAACCACTTTTACAGCTCTGTGTTCACTCCACATCGCATCGTTTAAACAACGCCAATGGTTTGCTTCTGTAGCTTCTGGACTGTCTATTTGTGTTACACAAGTTTCACAAGCGAGTAAACTTCCATCGATGCCACTTCCACCAACTGTACTGGTTGGTTTTACTTCATAAACTGATAAATTCTCTTTTGAAGTACATAATTCGCATTGATTTCCACTTCTACTTTCTAATTCTTGTTGTAAACTCATTGTATTCTTTTAGGTTGATATTGGCAAAAGTAGTGTTTTAAATAAGACTTTCTTTGCGTTTTGTGATTCCTGAAAAGGGTTTATATTTCTAAAGAAGTAAATTTAAAAGACGTGCCGTCAAACAGCCCTTTGTCGGATAATTTTAAAGAGGGAATAACCAACAATGCCATAAAAGACAAACTCATATAAGGCGCTCGTAGAGTGCTCCCCATTTTTTTGGCCATGGCATCGAGTGCTGCATAGGCTGCGCCAATTTCTTTAGCGGGCTTGTCGGACATAATTCCCGCAACAGGTAAAGGAACAATTTTTTCTTCGGAAGGGTTTACAGCGCAAACTCCTCCTCTATTTTCAATAATTAAGTTTACGGCTCTGCAAATGGCTTCATCTGAAACACCAACTGCAATAATATTATGAGAATCATGCCCTACTGAACTGGCAATAGCCCCTTCTTTTAATCCGAAATTTTTAATAAATGCAATGGCTGGTTTTTCATTTTTATAACGATTTACTACGGTCATTTTTAAAACGTCTGTCGTAGTGTTGGAAACTAAGTTGCCGTTTTCAATCAAGCTATTTACGGCTATTTGGTTGGTCACTAGTTCGCCATCCAAGGCTTCAATTACTCTAATTTTCTGTGCTAAAGATTTAAACTCAAAATCAGAAATGTTTTTTTTATCAGTGTTAAAGTTATTCAATACTTCAAAAGCTACGTCTTTCACAAACGAAGTATCATTTCTAGCAACCACCTCGCCATTGATATAGGTTTCTAAAACCTTGAACTTTTCTAAATCTTCTATCACAATAAAGTCGGCTGCATCTCCTTTTTGCAATAAACCAACGTCTAAGTTGTAATGCTTCACGGGGTTTATACAAGCCACTTGCAACACTTTAAAAACATCCATTCCTTTTGCTACTGCTCTTTCGCATAACTGATTGATATGTCCGAGTAACAAATCATCAGGGTGCTTGTCATCGGAACAAAACATCATATTTTCAAAGTGTTTTGGTAATAAATCGATGAGTGCTTCAAAGTTTTTAGCGGCACTCCCTTCTCTAATAATAACTTTCATGCCCTTTTGCAACTTTTCTAAGGCTTCGTCATAGGAATAACATTCATGGTCTGTAGAAATTCCGGCAGCAATGTAGTTGGTTACCTCCTCACCTCTCAAACCTGGCGCATGGCCGTCTATGGGTTTGTGATTGTTTTTGGCGTGCTGTATCTTAGCAAGCACTTCTGAATCGTCAAACAAAACACCTGGATAATTCATCATTTCTGCCAAATATTTGATGTCTGGGTTTTCCATCATTTTTTTAATATCTTCTGAATCAATGATGGCTCCAGCACTTTCAAAAGAGGTCGCAGGCACACAAGATGGTGCGCCAAAATGGAATTTCAAGGGAACTTTTTTTCCGTTTTCAATCATAAATTCCACACCTTTTACCCCCAAAACATTGGCTATTTCATGGGGGTCAGAAACGGTTGCAACGGTGCCGTGTACTACTGCAATTTTTGCGAACTCAGAAGGCACCAACATGGAGCTTTCAATATGGATATGTGCATCTACAAAACCTGGTAGTATATAGTTTTCTACTGTATGATTTACGGCTCTAATTTCAGTAATGATGCCTTTGTTAACACAAATTTCTCCTTTGTAAATTCGTTTGCCTACAATATCAACTATATTTCCTTGAAGTACCATTTCATACATTTTAGGACAAATCTACAAAGAATATGAAATGTTTGGAGACGGAATTCTGAACTTTATCTTATTTTTATGGAATGAATACAGCATTGGCTTTTCAAAACTTTAAAAATAAGTACGGATTTACAATTCACCCGAATTCTATAAAGTTTAAATATTGGGCAAAGTCCAAACTTTTTTCTTTAACAACGCTTTTTCCAACGGTGCATAAAAATGAAATCCACCATATAGACTTGAGTACTACTAGTAGGTTTATCAGTGGAATTGAAGAATTTAATGATTTAGATTTCTTTCAAAAGAAACTAGAAGAACTGCAAAAAAAAGTACCTAATAAAATTATTGCTGGCGGCTATTTGGAGAAACGAGCGTTGTATACTTCTGATATTTATAAAAGAGAAAGTAAAAATGGATGCGAGCGAAGAAATGTGCATCTTGGACTGGATTTTTGGTTGCCAGAAAACACGCCTGTGCATGCGCTTCTAGACGGTGAGGTTGTTTGCGTAACGGATGATGTATACGATAAAGGATACGGCGGTTTGCTGATCTTAAAACATAAGGTTGCTGACTTTCATTTTTATACTTTATATGGTCACAATACGGTACAAAGTGTCTTGAAACACAACGTTGGAGATGTTATAGAAAAAGGAACACTGGTTGCTGTTTTGGCAAATGCTAGTGAAAATGGAGCTTGGGTGCCGCACTTACATTTTGAAATTATGCTTAGCCGACTCGACTACACGGATGATTTTCCAGGAGTGGCTTTTGAAAGTGAACTTGCGATTTGGGAAAGTATTTGTCCTGATCCAAATTTACTTTTTAAGTTGGAAGCGCTATAAATTTTCTAATTCTTGCTGAATTTTTTTGGTCAATCCTTTGATCACCAATTAGTAAGAATGATTAATGAGTTGTTCTACAAAACCATCAGAGACACTCCCAGTATGCAATGCTACTGTATTCCAGTGTTTTTTACTCATATGCCAACCTGCTGTGATGTCTTCGTAAGATTCTCTAAGTTCAATAGCTTTGTCTGGATCACACTTTAAGCTTATTTTTTGATCACCATTTTCCCAAGAGTCCAGTCCCGTCAACAAGAACATCTTTCCCATTACTTTAAAAACTAGAGTAACATCATCAAAAGGGAAGTGCTCTGTGACTCCCTTTTTTGAGATGCAATAATTTCTTAATTGCTCAAGGTGCATGCCTTAAAATTAATTATTTTTTTGATCTAAAAAATCATTCAAAACCTTAAGACTTTCTTTCGGATTTTCTTCCATAGGAACATGTCCTGAGTTTTGAAGCACTACTAATTTTGAATTGGGTAATAAGGCATTCATTCTTTTTCCGTTGTCCAAAGGAATCCAAGTATCCTTTGCCCCCCAAATTAACAAGGTTGGTGTGTGAATGCTTTTTAATTGCGCATTTTTTGAAACCTCCGAGGTCATGAAATCTATTTTTGCTCGGTCTATAAATGCCTGCCTATTCCCTGTTCTTAGAGCCAAATCGTGGTAACGGGTAATCAGCGTATTTGTAATCTTTGCATCGTCTTCATAGACTTGTTTCATATTGTCTTCAATGACACTTTTGGGTGTTATATATAAAAATAACTTGCTTAAAACGGGTGTTTTTGCCATCTTAAAAATCCATGGTTGTGGTTTGTTTGTTGGCAATCCACTTGCATCTACTAAAATGAGTTTTTGTACTTTCTGTGAGTTTTTTGAAGTATAATCCCAAGCAATATTTCCTCCTAAAGAATTTCCTGCTAAAAACATGGAATCTATTTTCATTTTAACAACAAATTTTTCTAAAAATTGTGTGTACTTTTTAATGGAATAATCACCACTTTTATTGGGACCTGTTAATCCAAAGGCAGGTAAATCCATTCGAATCACTTGGTAATTTTCTTTGAGTTTTTTTGTCCAATCATCCCAAGTATGCAATGAGGAACCGGTTCCATGTATCAATACAATTGGCATTCCTTTTCCCTCTACCCTGTAGTGTACTTGCATCCCGTCTATTTCAACAAATTTCGAGAATTCATTGGCATATTTCTCTTTTAATATTTCAACAGGAATGTCTGAATAAACAACGCTTTTTACTGCTAAAATAAGAAAAACTAAGAATCCATAAATAGCATATTTTATTTTGTTATTTTTTTTCATCAATTAAAATTTTATACAAAATGGGTTTGCTTGGTGTTGCATCATTTTCAAAGGGTGCAATCATTAAATTGAGTAAGTATTCTCCATCGGCTACTGCATTTGGAACATAAATAAATTCAGTGATAGTAGCATCCATTCGTAAGGGACCACTGGTATTCCAAAATGCGTTGTGTGCTAACAATTGACCTCCATCTTTTTCTTTATCAACCGAGGGCAAATCCACCAATAAATGTTTAATCTCTTTTTCTTTTAGATAGATTGCGGCAGCTTCTGAAAGATAAGTTGGATTGGTATTGGAATATCTTTTGGATTTTTTATCGGGTAAGTTTGGCAATGTGCGAATGACAATGGCGTCTCTTTTTTTATTTTTTATTTGTGTTTGTAATTGTTTTTTTGAAATGACAAAATCACCATTCACTAGCTCTGGAGCAACTGTAACAACTTCTGCAACAAAGAAATAGTGTTTTAAATTTTGATTCACAGAATGTACCTCTTCTGTAATATGCCCTACACATTCTGTATGTGTAATGTGCGAATGTGGATTGAAATGAATATTATTAAAGTTGACAACAGCGCCTTCGGTGACCTTTATAATATCATCATCTAATTTTTGAGGAAAAATCTTTGGGTCGTCAATATACCAAGCATTTATATTTTCTTTTGCGACATCTATGGCGATAGAAATATCAATGGGTTTAGAAACATCTATGGCTATTTTTCGAGAATTGTATTCAATAATTGCTTTCATTAAGAGGTTGCTTTATTTTTTGAAACAGATACTTATTGACTCAAATATAGGTTTTTAAAACTAGAATTTCAAGAATCTATAAACGCGTATAAAACTAATTCAGAAGAAATAAATGTGCAGCGATACCGTCTACCAAAAAAGCCCCTTCTTTGGTAGTTTTTAAAGTGTCATCTTCAATACACAGTAGTTTTTGTTGAATGTATTTTTCTGATTCTGTTTGTATATAAGTCACATATTTCGATCCAAAATCAGTTTTAATTTTCTCCAAAGAAACTCCCCAAATCGTTCTTAAACCCGTCATTACATACTCATTATATCGGTCTGTCACGCTAAGAACTTCTCTCTCAATCGGCAACCTGTCTTGTTCAATTTCTTTGATGTATTTTGTGTTATTTCGAACATTCCAACTGCGTAGTTTTCCATCAAAAGAATGTGCAGATGGCCCAATTCCGATATAAGATTTCCCCAACCAATAGGCCGTATTATTTTTACTGAAGTAGTTTTGTTTTCCAAAATTTGACAACTCGTAATGCACAAATTTTTCTTGTTCTAACACATCCCTTAAAATAAAAAATTGTCTCTGAGCTAAATCATCATCTACCTTTTCAATTTCACCTTTCTTAATGAGTGCTTCTAAAGCAGTTTTTGGCTCTACTGTTAAGGCATAACTCGAAATATGAGGAATATTAAAGCGCAATGCAGTTTGTATATTCTGTTGCCATTCTTCATTGGTTAATCCAGGAATTCCATAGATTAAATCCACCGAAATATTCTCAAAATAGCGAGTGGCTATTTTTAGTGAGGCATGCGCTTCCGAAGAAGAATGTGCACGATTCATCAATTTTAAATCTTTCTCAAAAAAGGATTGTACACCAATACTTAACCGATTGATGGGTGTTTTGGAGAGTTCTATAATTTTTTCTTCCGACAGGTCGTCAGGGTTGGCTTCTAAGGTAATTTCCGGTGCAGTTACAACGGTATGATGTTCATAAACTGCAGCAATCAAAAGGTAGATCTCTTTGGAAGATAACATACTTGGAGTACCACCTCCAAAATAAATTGTTTCTACAATTTGACTGTTTAATTCTTTTTTTCTGAGTTCAATTTCTTTCACCAAACAAGAAATTAAGGCATCTTTCTTTTTTAATGATGTAGAAAAATGAAAGTCGCAATAAAAACAGGCTTGTTTGCAAAACGGGATATGTATGTATATTCCTGCCATTACTTTTTAACTCTCTTTTCGTTTTGTTTTACAAAACTTGCCCAACCTGTATAGTTTTTTCCTCCGACCACTTTTCCTGAATTGTAAAAATGACAGACTGCCGCTGCTAAGCCATCTGTTGCATCAAGGTTTTTAGGTAAGGTTTTTAAATCTAGTAGTGATTTTAACATTAACGCAACTTGTTCTTTGCTGGCGTTCCCATTTCCAGTAATCGCCATTTTAATTTTCTTTGGTAAATACTCTGTAATTGGAATTTCTCTTGACAAACCTGCTGCCATAGCAACCCCTTGTGCACGACCTAGCTTTAACATGGATTGTACGTTTTTACCAAAAAAAGGCGCTTCAATAGCAATTTCATCTGGATGATAGGTATCGATCAACTCGATGGTTCGCTCGAAGATGAGTTTTAGTTTTAGGTAATGATCATCGTATTTTTGAAGCATTAATTCATTCATTTGAATAAATTCCATCTTCTTTCCAACCACTTTTATCAACCCAAACCCCATGATGGTAGTTCCTGGATCTATTCCTAAAATTATTTTTTCTATCGCCACAATGGTAGATTTATGTGTATGGGTCTTCTTATCTATGGAGCACGCTCCAATTTGTTTTTTAAAATAATCCTGAAATTAAACTGTCTGCTTTGAACCAAAGAAATAAAACAATGACTAAAAGCAGCACTAGAAAAGCGCCTTTTTGCGGCTTTGATTTCTTTTGATTTCCAAATTTTCTTCCTATTTTCATGCGCTTTGTTTTATAATTTTGTTGCTCTTAGCATTTCTCTTTTTCCTGGAGGCCCTGGCAATCTTTCTACGGTAAAACCGACAGACTGCATGGCTCTTCTGACACTTCCTTTTGCGGAATAGGTAACTAATATACCGTTATCTTTGATTGCTTTATACATTTTAGCAAAGATTTCTTCGGTCCATAGTTCGGGTTGATTCTGCGCTCCAAATGCATCAAAATAAATTAAATCAAAAGCAGCAACATCATTAATTTCTTGAAAAAATTGTTTCCTTTTCAATAACTGAAAATCTTTTGAAATTGAATGTTTATCACCCCAAGAAATACGATGCATTTCGTCAAAAATAGTCTGAAATTCAATCGCTTTTAATTCAGTAACATAATTCAGTTTTTGAAATTCTTCTGTTGAAATTGGGTAGGCTTCTACACCTACATAATTTACTTTTTTATGCAATTTCTTGGCTTCTAAAAATGTAATAAAAGCATTTAAACCGGTTCCAAAACCAATTTCTAAAATAGCAATTTCTTGTAAATCAATTTTAAAAAACCCAGTATCCAAAAAAACGTGATACGCTTCTTGTATTGCTCCGTGTTTTGAATGGTATTGTTCATTCCAATCGGGAAGCTGTATGGTTGTAGAACCATCTGAGGTAATGATGATTTCTCTTTTCAACGGTTTATTTTGTTTTTAGTAAAACCCCATTTGCTTCAAAAGCAAAGGTTCTTTCTGGGATAGTAATTTCAGCAATCTCTTCTGTTGATTTTCCTGCATCTTTCGCATAATGTTGGAGTTCTTCTACTGAAGTATGTTTTACAAACACAACGCCTTCAACAATAACTTCTTTACCCTCTGAATCTAATGGCATAAAAAAACCATAGTCTTTAAAACGCACCATTGTTTCTTCGGTTTCACTTAAAGGCAACTTCATCCAGCATCCCTTACTAGTACAGACTTCTTTAATTATAGAAGTAAATTTAATTGGGAGGGTATCTCCTACTTTCAACACTTTCATTTGAAGGAATACTTCTTCTGAAGAAAGCACGTTTTCAGCTGTAATGATGTCACCAAAAGACTGGAATGCTAATGTGTCTTTTATCATTTCTTTTCCCGTTGTTTTCACTTCTTTACATGCTGTAAAAAGGAGAATGGCTACTGCACAGAATTTGATCAATAATTTCATCGTATAAAGTTTTAACGTGATACAGACAAATATAAGGTTTTAAACAATAAAACCAAGGTCTAAATAGAGAAACAGAAACATAAAATTATGTACCTTTGCATCCAATAATCAATTAAAAAAATGGCATCAAATATAGAAATTCAGCACATAGAAAAATCTAAAATCGATTCTGTAGATTTTGATAATTTACCTTTTGGAAGTGTGTTTTCTGACCACATGCTAGAGTGTGATTTTGTAGATGGTGAATGGAAAACTCCCGTTATCAAACCCTATTCACCAATTAGTTTAGATCCTTCTTCTAAAATATTTCATTACGGACAATCCATTTTTGAAGGAATGAAAGCCTACAAAGATACTGATGAAAACACATTGCTATTTCGTCCTTTAGAAAATTTTAAAAGGCTCAATAAATCTGCGGAAAGGCTAATGATTCCTGCAATTCCAGAAGCAATTTTTATGGATGGATTGAAAAAATTATTAGAAGTTGACAATCAGTGGATTCCTACAAACGACGGAAGTTCTTTATACATAAGACCTTTTATGTTTGCCTCTGGAAATGGCTTCCATGCCTCTCCTGCAAATGCGTACAAATTTATAATTTGTACTGCACCTTCTGGCGCTTATTTTGCCGGTGAAATAAAAGTTTTAATTGAAGAAAAGTATGCACGTGCTGCAAATGGTGGTGTTGGTTTTGCCAAGGCTGGTGGAAATTATGCTGCACAGTTCTACCCAACACAATTAGCAATTGAAAAAGGATACAATCAAGTAATATGGACAGATGATAATACCCACCAGTATATTGAAGAAGCGGGTGCAATGAATATTTTCATAAGAATAAATGACACTTTAATTACGAGTCCAACGAGTGATCGAATTTTAGACGGAATTACGCGTAAAAGTATTATTCAGATTGCAAACGACCTTGGTCTTACCATGGAGGTAAGAAAAATTACGGTTTCTGAGGTTATTGTTGCCGCACAAGCAGGAAGTTTACAAGAAATGTTTGGTGCTGGAACTGCTGCTGTAATCTCACCAATTGCAGGTTTTGGATATCAAAATACTGATTATGAATTACCTAAATTAGAAGAGAGCTATGCTTCTTTATTGAAAAAAACAATTACAGATCTACAAACAAACAAAACGGAAGACCCTTATGGCTGGAGAGTTCAGTTATAGTTTTTAGTGAAAAACTTATTTTTAAAACCCCAATATTGTTGGGGTTTTTATTTTAACCAGAATTAAAAAGCTTCTTGTGAAAATGAGATTACTTATCTAAAATTGCGCTAATATTTGGCTTAAAATAATTCGGCCCTTTTAAAACCTTTCCATCTTCTCTATAAATTGGGCTCCCATCTTCGCCTAATTTACTCATGTTACTTCGTTGAATTTCATTGAAAACTTCTTCAATTTTGTCTTGCATTCCATGCTCGATAATTGTGCCACAAAGAATGTATAACATATCGCCTAAAGCATCTGCAACCTCTACTAAGTCGTTGTTTTCAGCGGCTTCTAAATATTCTTCGTTTTCTTCTTTCATCAACTCGAAACGCAATTTTTTACGCTCCTCAGAAATGGCAACGGTGGGTGTATCTTGTATGTTTAATTTGAATGCAGTGTGAAATTTATGAACGGCTGCTATTTTATTTTTCATGGTATCTGTTTTTTATTGATTAAAGTACTTTCTTTAAAACCCAAGCTGGCATTAATTTTAAAGCGAAAGCAATAAGTGCCCAGCGCCTGGAAACATATGCAACTCTTTTTTTCTTTTTGATGGCTGTATAAATTTGCTTTGCAGCCTTCTCTAATGGAACCATCCAAAAAACGGCTTCTCCTAATGCCATTGGAGTATCTACGAAACCGGGTCTTATTTCGGTGATAAAAACTTTCTTAGACTTGATTGACTTTGTTTTGATATAAAGGCTTTCTAAGTACGCTTTCTGATAGGCTTTTGAAGCAAAATAATCTGGCGCAGAACGATTTCCTCGAATGGATGCAATGGAAGAAACACCTACCAATTGACCAAATTGTTGTTTTTTAAATAGGTTATAAGCCAATATATAGAGCCTTGTGCATCCTAAAACATTTGTATTTATGGTTTGTTGTTGTTTTTCCCATTCAAGTTTTGGGTTTACATATCCAACTCCAGAAGACTGAACCACTAAATCGATGGTAGTGAATTCTGCTACAATTTCATTAAAAACTTTTTCGACATCGGAAACATCCTGAATGTCGTTCTGTTTCACCAAAATTGAATCTGGATATTGTTTTTTCAATGCGGTTAACTTATCTAATCTTCTTCCTGTAACAGCTACTTTATATCCTTCTTTAATTAGAATTTCGGTCAACGATTTTCCAATACCAGAAGTTGCTCCAAAAACGATGGCTTTCTTCATTTAATTTGTAATTTTGCAATATCTATTTAAACACACAATATATAGAATCTTCATGACACCTAAAACTGTTTAGAATTCTATTATTAAATAACTTATAAAGAAAATACAATGTTTTTAGCTGCATATTTCACTTCTGGTAGAATAATTTTTATGATTTTTTTCGTGATTTCTTTTTTGATTTTAGCAATCTACAGTTATAAAAAAGATTTAAAAAGTCATAAAACACACTATAAAAATGCGGCTAGGAAATTAGCTATTTATGGAACTATTACACTTATTATTTTTGTTGCTATCCGTCTATTTACGGGAAATTAATCTTTATTTCTACTTGCTTTTTTTTATTTATGATATTTAAAACAGTCTGTTGTATGGTCGTTTACCATACCCACAGCTTGCATATAAGCATAGATTAGCGTAGAGCCTACAAACTTAAATCCACGTTTTTTTAAATCTTTAGAAATCGTATTTGATAGCGTTGTTGTTGCAGGAACTTCTTCTCTTTTATGAAATTTATTTCTAATTGGTTTTCCTTGCACAAAGGCCCAAATGAAATTCGAAAAGGAGCCAAAATCTTTCTGAATTTCCATAAATAATTGTGCATTTGTAATGGCGCTTTTGATTTTTAACTTATTTCTAATAATTCCAGCATCTTGTAATAACGATGCATACTTACTTTCGGAATATTTTGCGATTTTTGTGTAATCGAAATTATCAAATGCAATTCTAAAATTTTCTCTTTTATTGAGAATTGTAATCCAACTTAAACCGGCTTGAAAGGTCTCTAAAATTAAAAATTCAAACAAAGTGGCATCATCAAAAACAGGTTCTCCCCATTCTTTATCGTGGTACTCTATGTATCTCTGACTGTCATTTACCCAAAAGCATCTCGTTTTCATTTTGTTGTTTTAGAAGATAAAACTAATGTTAAAAGTGCTAAAAACGGCCCTATTTTAGAAAAATTTCTGCAAATTTACAAGAATAAAACTACTGATTATGAAACTTTTAAAACAACTTCTTACGATACTCATCGTTGGATTGCTTCTTTGTGCTTGTGGTTCTCAGTCCATTGAAAGTAAAAAAAATAAAAAGGAGACGCCGGTTCGAATAGCAAATGATAGCTTGGCGTATGAGATTATCATTATTGATCCTGGTTTTACGGCTTATTTGAATACAATTTCACAACCAGAAGGTTTTTACAATCAAAGCTACTTAGAAGCTAGAAACCGAGTGTGGGTAACTATTTGGAATCAAAGAGTTCAAAATCCAAGGCAATTTAGTCAAGATATTTATGAAAACAATATTACGTATCAAGCAACTGTAAATTATGGATATGCAGTAAATTACAAGTTATTTAATTACTTTTTGTTCGCTCAAAGAAAATACAAAATGACACTCGGAGGTGGATTTAGAGCGAATAGAATCAATTAAATTTTCTGATAACTAATAAAACTATAGTCGTGTGCATTTTTTTCATCGGCTTGAAAGTCTTCTCTTGAAATTTCTTTCCAAGTATTTAAGTCTATTTCTGGAAAAAAAACATCCGCTTCAAATTCTTGGTGCACCTTAGTAATATCTAATTGATCGATCAAATTATTTTCTAAAGCCTGTTTGTACACCTGAGCGCCACCAATAATAAATGCATCTTTACCTTCTGTACATGCAATGGCTTCTTCTATAGAATTTGCAATGAGACAGCCTTCTTTTTTGTAGTTGTTATTTCTGGTAATAATAACAGAGGTTCTATTTGGCAAAGGTTTACCAATAGACTCAAAAGTATTTCTACCCATTATGATATGATGTCCTGATGTTACTTTCTTAAATCGTTTTAAGTCAGCAGGTAACCGCCAAATTAAATCGTTATCTTTCCCTAGAGCGTTGTTCGTTGAAATTGCAGCAATCAATGTAATCATAATAAAATAGCATTTTTTTTTGAAATCGTACTAGAAAAGCACTAAAGCTTAAAGCCTTTTATCGGTTATTATACCGCAACTTTTCCTTTTATATGTGGATGTGGATTGTAATTTATCAATTCAAAATCATCAAAATCAAAATCAAAAATACTTGTGATTTTTGGATTGATTTTCATGGTAGGCAAAGGTCTTAACTCTCTACTTAATTGTAATTCTAATTGTTCTTGATGGTTATTGTAAATATGTGCGTCTCCAAAAGTGTGAATAAACTCTCCTGCTTCATATCCACAAACTTGCGCCATCATCATTGTAAATAATGCATAACTCGCAATATTAAAAGGGACTCCTAAAAAAATGTCTGCACTTCTTTGATAGAGCTGGCAAGATAATTTTCCGTCGGCTACATAAAATTGAAAAAAGGCGTGACAAGGAGGCAATGCGGCTTTGTTATTGGCTACATTTTCTGAAAAAGAAACAGAAGTATCTGGCATTACACTTGGATTCCAAGCTGAAACCATCATTCTTCTACTGTTTGGATTGCTTTTTAATGTTTGTATTACTTCTTTTAGTTGGTCAATGTCATCGCTATTCCAATTACGCCACTGGTGTCCATAAACGGGACCTAAATCTCCATTTTCATCGGCCCAAGAATTCCATATTTTAACACCATTTTCTTGTAAGTATTTAATATTAGTATCCCCTTTTATAAACCAAAGTAATTCGTAAATAATTGACTTTAAATGTAATTTTTTGGTGGTTACCATTGGAAAACCTTCACTTAAATCAAAACGCATTTGATGCCCAAAAACACTTTTTGTTCCGGTACCCGTTCGATCTCCTTTTTCGTTCCCATTTTCTAAAACGTGTTTTACTAAATCGTGATATTGTTTCATGTTGAGGTATGTGCGTTTAATTGTAAAATAACCTTTGTAAAAATAACAAATAAAATATAAAAGTTACCAACGTTTTATCGATCCTGATTTTTTGAATTAGATATGTAGCAATTCGCTACTATCCAATAATCATTCCAGCAATGGTAGCAGACATTAACGATGCAATGGTACCTCCAATAAGTGCTTTCATTCCAAATTCTGACAATGTTTTTCTTTGGCCTGGTGCTAATGAACCAATTCCTCCAATTTGGATTCCAATAGAAGCGAAATTTGCAAATCCACATAACATATACGTTGCCATGATAATCGACTTGTTATATGTTAAATGTGAAGCATTTGCTACATTTTTTAGTTCTGCTAATTGTATGTATCCAACGAATTCACTTGCGGCTAATTTGATCCCTAATAATTGCCCCATTAGTGTCATATCCTCAGTTGCTACTCCTATTAACCACATTAACGGCGCAAATGCGTACCCTAAAATGGCTTCAATAGAAAAACTATTGTAAGCTGTGTTTTCTGCCATCCAAGAATTTAATGTTGTGATTTCTCCAACCCAACCTAAAATTCCGTTTAACATTGCAATTACGGCTACAAAAACCAATAACATGGCACCTACATTAACGGCTAAACGTAAACCTTCTGTGGTTCCATTTGCAATAGCGTCTAAAATATTTGATCCTATTTTTTCTTGAGAAACAGTAACATCCGTATTTACTTCTTCTGTTTGTGGATAGAGCATTTTAGAAATTACAATTGCACCAGGTGCAGCCATAACGGATGCTGCTAATAAATGCTTTGCAAAAACTAATTCTAAGGCTTTATCTCCACCCCCTAAGAACCCAATATAAGCTGCTAAAACAGCACCTGCAACAGTGGCCATTCCACCAACCATTACCAAGAGCATTTCAGATTTATTCATTTTTTCCAAATAGGCCTTAATTAATAAAGGTGCTTCGGTTTGTCCCAAGAAAATATTTCCTGCAACTGAAAGACTTTCCATCCCAGAGATCCCTAAAAACTTGGTAAGACCCATTGCCATTAACTTTACGATTTTTTGAATAATCCCTAAGTAAAAGAAGAGCGAAGTTAAGGCCGAAAAGAAGATAATTGTTGGGAGTACTTGAAAGGCAAAAATATACCCAAAAGTACTCGTATCTCCAACCATTCCTGCAAACAAGAATTCACTACCTGCTTTGGTGTACTCTAGTATTTCAATAAATATTCCTCCAATAAATTCGAAGATTGACTGAACAAACTGTATTTTCAAAACACCAATTGCAATTACCAACTGAAGCGACAGACCAATTGCGACTTTTTTCCAATCAATTGCTTTTCGATTGCTACTAAATAAAAAGGCGATTATAATTAAAGAAATCATCCCTAAAACACCTCTCCATAAACTCTTCATTGAGAAGCCTTGGCTTGCTATGATTTCACTAGAGGCTTCTGCGACTCTAGGGGAAGTTTCTTTTAATGTTGTTTTTGTGGCATCTCCTAAAATATCGGTTGCTAAAACAGCATCGCTTTCTTTTTGCTCCGCTAGTTTAACAACTTCTTCGATCTGATTTGTTGTTACTTTAACCGTGTCTAATTCTTGAGAAAAACTAACAACAGATAATAAACAAAAAGCAATTAAAAATATTTTTTTCATGGGGTGGGGTTAATTATGATCTTTTACTGATTTCATCTCTAATATTTGCTGCCAATTCATAATTTTCATTATCAACCGCTTTCTCTAATTGATTGTGTAATTCTTTTAGGGAGATCCCTAAAAAAGGAGATTCTTTTTTTGTGAATACTTCTTTTAATTCAATTTCGTCTTCCTCAGAATCAAACTCTTCATGAAGATCAAATTCTTCATCAACCTTTAAATTCACACCCGCTTTGTCTAAGACCTTTTCATAGGTATAAATTGGAGCTTCAAAACGGACTGCAATCGCAATGGCATCTGAAGTTCTCGTATCTATAATTTCCTCAACACCTTCTTTTTCACAAATTAAATTCGAAAAAAAGACACCATCCACCAATTTATGAATAATGACTTGCTGAATCTGAATTGAAAATCGATCCGAAAAAGTTTTAAATAAATCGTGTGTAAGTGGTCTTGGAGGCTTGATTTCTTTTTCTAAAGCAATCGCAATAGATTGCGCTTCAAAGGCGCCAATAATAATCGGTAAGGTCCTCGTGCCATCCATTTCACTTAAGACTAAAGCATAAGCACCACTCTGGGTTTGGCTATAAGAAATTCCTTTTATAGTAAGTTTTATTAAACTCATAAATAATCTTCGTAAAATAAAAAAAGGCTATCAAACTTAGGAGAATACCTAAAACCGGATAGCCCTTTTATTGGGCACAATTTAATAAAAAATATGTGTGAAACCTTTAAATATTCGCTGTAATTTATAAAAACTTATGCAGCCTTAAATGCTTTTAATTTTTCAATCAATACTGGTACTACTTCAAAAGCATCTCCAACAATACCATAATCTGCTGCTTTAAAGAAAGGTGCTTCTGGATCTGTATTGATAACAACTTTTACTTTTGATGCGTTAATACCTGCTAAATGCTGAATAGCACCTGAAATACCAATGGCAATATACAAGTTAGAAGCTACTGGTTTTCCCGTTTGCCCAACATGTTCGCCATGAGGACGCCAACCTAAATCTGAAACAGGCTTAGAACATGCTGTTGCAGCGCCTAAAATTTCCGCCAACTCTTCAATCATTCCCCAGTTTTCTGGACCTTTTAAACCTCTACCAGCAGAAACAACGGTATCCGCATCTGCGATGGTTACTTTTCCTGAGGCTTTTTCTACTTTTTCTGATTTTACTCCGAAATCTGACTCCGAAATGATAGCTTCAAAACTTTCTGAAGTTCCAGTAACTGGATTCTCGTGAACTCCATAAGAATTCTTAGCAACACCAATAATTTTATTTTCTGTGCTCATAATAGTTTTGCTAAAACCTTTGTTTGAAAACGCTTTCCTTTTTATTGTAAAAGGAGCTACTTCACTTGGTAAAGCAACCACATTTGAAGCATAACCCGCATGCATTGCAACCGCCAACATTGGTGCAACGTGCAATACATTAATACTTGAATCTAACACAACAACACTTGCACTTTCTTCAGTTGCCACTTGTTGAATTACTGAAGTATATACTTTTGCATTAAATGTTTTTAATTGGTCATTAGAAACGGTGAGCACTTTTTCTGCACCATAAGTATATAATTCTGAAACATCTGAAGCATTTATTGTTACTACGGCAACAGTGGTCCCTAATTGTTCTGCTACTCTTTTTCCGTAAGAAACGACTTCAAAAGCAGATTTTTTAAATTTTCCATCCGATGAATCGGCAAATACTAAAACTGACATATGCTTATATTTTTTAATTGGTAAACTGTTTCATTGGTGAATTGTTTCTTTTAAATTTTAAAACAAAGTCACATTGAGGCAATGACACCGTTTAGATTACTTTTGCTTCATTGTGTAATAAGTTAATCAACTCATCAATATTATCTGCAGCGACTAATTTTACAGCTCCTTTTGGTGCTGGTTTTTCGTAGGATTGTGCAGCGGTTGCATTTTCTATTTCTAAAGGATCAAGAACCGTTAATGGTTTTTTTCTTGCCATCATAATTCCTCTCATGTTTGGAATCCTTAAATCGGACTCTTCTACAATTCCTTTCTGACCTGCAACAACCATCGGCAAAGTAGATGAATGTGTTTCATTTCCTCCATCAATTTCTCTTACTAATGAAACCGCAGTACCATCTACTTCAATACCTACGCAGCCATTCACAAAATTAAAATCAACTAAAGAAGCTAACATTCCAGGCACCATTCCACCATTATAATCAATAGACTCTCTTCCTGCCAATACTAAATCATATCCTCCGTTTTTAACAACCTCAGCCAATTGCTTTGCAACAAACAATCCATCTATTGCTGATGCATTGACACGAATTGCTGCATCTGCACCAATCGCCAATGCTTTTCGTAAGGTAGGTTCTGTTGTTGCGTTTCCAACATTCACAACCGTTACAGATGCACCTTGTTTTTCCTTAAACCACATGGCTCTTGTTAAACTAAACTCATCATACGGATTGATCACAAACTGAACTCCATTTGTATCAAACTGTGTATCGTTTTCTGTAAAATTAATTTTTGAAGTGGTATCAGGCACATGGCTAATACATACCAATATTTTCATAATTTTTGAAATTTTATTTTTTTTGACATGACAAAGTTACGCTTTTTTTATAAAAAATACTATGCATGCATAATAAATTTTTTTCTTTCGAACGAAACATCGAAATCGATTGCGTTTTCTACTACTTTATGTAAATTCAATTTTAAAAAACACTAAAAAAAAGTAAATATCATTGTTCGATCAGAAAAAAAAGTCTTCAAAATAGCTGCTTTTTTTTAGACTGAAAAAACTAAAAAAATAAGAATATTTCAACAATAGATAAAGAAAACAGTAGAATAAAAAAATGATTCTCCAATTTTAACTGATTTATAAAATTGAATATTACACACTCAAATCGACCAAAAGATATTCAAAAAAAAAGTTAACCAGGAAGGGGTAACCAGTAAAACAACAGAAGGAATTGTATAATTAATTTGCATTAAAAGTATCTTTTTATTATCCATAATTTCATTACTTTTGCGATTCAAAATTAACAACAATTAGATTTAGATGAAGACAGTTCAATTCAGAGAAGCAATTTGCGAAGCAATGAGCGAAGAGATGCGCAGAGATGAAAGCATTTATTTAATGGGAGAAGAAGTTGCCGAATACAATGGTGCTTACAAAGCCAGTAAAGGAATGTTAGATGAATTTGGCGCAAAAAGAGTCATAGATACTCCGATTGCAGAATTAGGTTTTGCAGGAATTGCAATTGGTTCTGCGATGAACGGAAACCGACCTATTGTAGAATACATGACCTTCAACTTCTCTCTAGTTGGTATTGATCAAATCATAAATAATGCTGCAAAAATCAGACAAATGTCTGGTGGTCAATTCAATTGTCCAATTGTTTTTAGAGGCCCTACAGGATCTGCAGGTCAATTAGGAGCAACACATTCACAAGCATTTGAAAACTGGTTTGCAAACACACCAGGACTTAAAGTAATTGTACCTTCAAACCCTTATGATGCAAAAGGCTTGCTAAAAGCAGCAATTCGTGATGACGATCCAGTAATTTTTATGGAATCTGAGCAAATGTATGGTGACAAGATGGAAATTCCAGAAGGAGAATATATCATTCCAATTGGTGTTGCAGAAATTAAAAGAGAAGGAACCGATGTAACTATTGTTTCCTTTGGAAAAATAATAAAAGAAGCCTACAAAGCTGCTGATGAGTTGGCAAAGGAAGGCATTTCAGTAGAAATTATCGATTTAAGAACCGTTCGTCCAATGGATCATGCGGCAATTATCAGATCGGTAAAGAAAACAAACCGATTGATCGTTTTAGAAGAAGCATGGCCATTTGCAAGTGTCGCTTCAGAAATCACTTATAGAATTCAAGAAGAAGCATTTGATTATTTAGATGCACCAATCAAAAGAATTACAACCGCAGATACCCCTGCACCTTATTCTCCAGTATTATTAGAAAATTGGATTCCAAATTCTAACGATGTTGTAAAAGCAGTAAAAGACATCCTAAATCGTTAAAGAAAAACGATTTCACATTACTATAAAATCCTTTTTTCAACACGAAAAAAGGATTTTTTTATACTTCAAAATAATTCTTATATCCGAGATATTGTCTTCGAAAAGCATTGCGTAAATTTTTCACCTTAATGCCTTGATAAACTGTATCATTTCACTATTTTTGCAGTCCTATTTTTTAAAGAAAAAAGAAGACATATGGAAACCAAAAACAAAGAGACTTTTGATGTTTTAATTGAAATACCAAAAGGAAGTAGAAATAAATATGAATATGATTTTGAGTTGAATAAAATTCGTTTTGACAGAATGTTATTCTCTTCAATGATGTACCCCGCAGATTATGGTTTTGTTCCCGAAACTTTAGCCTTAGACGGAGATCCACTAGATGTATTGGTTTTAGGACATGAACCAACTTTCCCAATGTGTGTTGTAGAAGTAAAGCCTATTGGCGTATTTCACATGGCCGATGAAAAAGGACAGGATGAAAAAGTAATTTGTGTACCTGTTTCAGATCCAATTTGGAATGACAAAAATGATTTATCCGATTTAAATCCACACCGATTAAAAGAAATCGAACATTTCTTTAAAGTGTATAAAGATTTAGAAAAGAAAAAAGTAGATGTTGGCGGATGGGGAGATGCCCAAGAAGCAAGAGATATCTATGCGGCTTGCGTTGTGAGATATGAAGAAAGCGAGCACAAAACAAACGGAGATTTCACAATTTAGCAATAATCTTACCCATAAATTATCAACCTCTTAAAATGTAATATTTTAAGAGGTTTTTTTGTTCTATTTGAATTTCTTACTTTTACGACCGTTTTAAACTAATCAAATAAAAAAAATTTATGGAATCAATGATGATTTGGATGCCAATTGCAATGGCTTTAATAGGCTTAGCATACATGGTAGTAAAGAAATCCTGGGTAATGAAGCAAGATGCAGGTGATGGTAAAATGAAAGAAATTTCTGACCACATCTACGAAGGTGCTTTAGCATTCTTAAAAGCAGAATACCGGTTATTAGCTTACTTTGTTCTTGGAGCAAGTATTGTATTAGCAGGAATTGCTTTTTACATGGATAGTACATATCTAATTGTCGTTGCCTTTATTATAGGTGCAATATTTTCTGCATTTGCAGGAAACATGGGAATGAAAATTGCCACAAAAACAAATGTAAGAACAACACAAGCCGCAAAAACAAGTTTACCAAACGCCTTAAAAGTTTCTTTTGGAGGTGGTACTGTAATGGGTCTAGGTGTTGCTGGTTTAGCCGTTTTAGGTTTAACAGCTTTCTTTATCTTTTTCTTTCAATACTTTATGGACGGAGTATGGTCTTCTACATCAGACATGACTGTTGTTTTAGAAGCATTGGCTGGTTTCTCTTTAGGAGCTGAGTCTATTGCATTATTTGCAAGAGTAGGTGGTGGTATTTATACCAAAGCTGCAGATGTTGGTGCAGATTTAGCAGGAAAAGTACAAGCAGACATTCCAGAAGATGACCCAAGAAACCCAGCAACAATTGCGGATAATGTTGGTGATAATGTTGGAGATGTTGCCGGTATGGGTGCCGATTTATTTGGTTCTTATGTAGCAACCGTTTTAGCTGCAATGGTTTTAGGAAACTATGTGATTGAAGATATGGGAGGAGCTATCCAAGACGCTTTTGGCGGAATTGGACCGATCTTATTACCAATGTCTATTGCAGGTGTTGGAATTATCATTTCACTTATTGGAACCTTCTTAGTTAAAATATCTTCAAACGATGCAAAAGAAGCAGACGTTCAGAAAGCATTAAACATCGGAAACTGGGCCTCTATCTTAATGGTGGCTGTAGCGTGTTATGGTTTAGTAACTTGGATGTTGCCAGGAACGATGCAAATGGAATTCTTTGGTGAAAACCTAAATGCTGCTGGTGACGAAATGCCCTTACCAATTTCTTCGATACGCGTATTTTATGCCTGTTTAGTTGGTTTGGTTGTAGGTGCAGGAATCTCTGCATTTACAGAGTACTATACCGGATTAGGTTCGAAGCCAATTTTAAAAATTGTACAACAATCGAGTACAGGAGCCGGAACCAACATTATTGCTGGTTTAGCTACTGGAATGATTTCTACCTTCTCTTCTGTTCTATTATTTGCTGCTGCAATTTGGGCATCCTATGCCTTAGCAGGATTTTATGGAGTTGCTTTAGCCGCTTCCGCAATGATGGCAACAACAGCTATGCAATTAGCCATTGATGCATTTGGAC
>TARA_B110000879_G_scaffold14919_1_pt1 | contig 22613 bp, 25 predicted proteins | sample TARA_B110000879 | Tara Oceans TARA_B110000879 (sample SAMEA4398094) | marine metagenome | biome: Polar Biome; feature: [SRF] surface water layer (ENVO:00010504); material: water (ENVO:00002006), including particulate matter (ENVO:01000060) such as... | depth 5 m
CAATTTTCTTATCGTCATGAGACTTGTCTAAACCGTACGCTAATGCAGCTGCAGTTGGTTCGTTTATAATTCTTCTTACTTTTAATCCTGCAATTTCACCTGCTTCTTTTGTAGCTTGTCTTTGTGCATCATTAAAGTAAGCTGGTACTGTAATTACAGCTTCAGAAACGTCTGTTCCTAAATAGTCTTCAGCTGTTTTTTTCATTTTCTGTAACACCATTGCAGAAACTTCTTGTGGCGTATATAAACGGCCATCAATGTCTACTCTTGGTGTATCATTATCTCCTTTAACTACTTTATAAGGAACTCTCTTTGCTTCTTTTGTCGATTCAGAGAATTTGTTCCCCATAAAACGTTTGATAGAATATACAGTTTTAGTAGGGTTGGTTACTGCTTGTCTTTTTGCAGGATCTCCAATTTTACGTTCACCACCTTCAACAAATGCTACGATAGAGGGAGTTGTTCTTTTTCCTTCTGAATTAGGAATTACAACTGGCTCATTTCCTTCCATCACAGAAACACACGAGTTTGTTGTTCCTAAATCTATTCCTATAATTTTACTCATAATCTTTATTTTATATTAAAATTCATTTTTTATTCAACACATACCAATAGGCAAAGTGTGTGCCAACCCATCATTAATTGTCAAATGTCAGTCTTTGCAATGCAATAGATTTTAAATAAGTGCCATTTTGACATAAAAACAAATTAAAGCTTGTGTTTTAGCTTTGTGTTCGAGATTTATAGTTTTCATATATTTGGTCTTTTCTTTCAAATAAAGGGGTGTATGTGTTTATTAAAAAAAAATATAATAATGAGTAAATTAGATGAAAAAGTAATTTTGTACAAGAAGTTTATGGATGCCAAAGGACTACCATCAAATATCATTTTATTGACGGCGATTACAAAAGGATTAGGACCTTCAATCTATAAAAAAGATTCAGAAACGGTTTCAGGTTCTGACGCAAATGAGTTGAGTACAGTGAAAAATAATTTTCTAATTAAGAAGTTAGGACTGTTGGATACAGATGAATTAAATACGGGTATAAAAGAAGTTATGAAGCGCATTGGTACTACTGAGAGAAAAAAGTACAGGGCTGTCGTTTATTATCTATTGGTTGAGCGATTTAATAAAGCGTCAATTTATGGTTTATAAACTCAGCCATTTTTTCATTGGTTACTGGTTGTTCTTAATTTTTGTAGCTTCTTTTAGCTAAGTAAATAATAATTTTCATATAATTTGGAGGCATTTTGTTTTTTAGCGCAATAAATAGCAGATATATTAAAGTAATTAGGTTTTTTTTTATTTGTAATAATTTAAAATTTTACAACTATTTATTGGTGTTAACTTCTGATTAATCAAAACTAAAAAACATTAAACAGAACGAAATTTATTTTAATTACAACCTATATAAGTCTTTTAATACTAACAAGTTATTAACAATTTTTTTTGTTTAAAAGATGCTTCTTAAGTACTGTTTGTATTGAGGTTCTCTTTTTTTTTATCATTTAGATAGCTTTCTATTTTGTTGTTTTAGAGGGGGTAATGGTTTAATAGTTAATTTATAAATTGTATTATTGAATAACTAACCAATAAATAATTTTTAAAAATGGAAAAAATTTTAAACAAATTACTTGATTTACCTCAAGTTGCTAACTCGAAATTACCTGGAAATTCTTTTAATTCTTTAGTACAAGATTCTGAAGGAAATATTCCTGCTTGGGTCGGTAAGTTTTACAAGGTTTCTGCGCTTGTCGTTTTGGTAACATCACTAATAGTAATTCTTTCACCAATATGGAATGGTGGCATGGGAGAAAAACTAGATATTTTAGCAAATGTTCTTTCGATGCTAATTTGGGTGTATGCAGCATTTCCTATCTCACAAGTAATAAGATCTGCTGGTGATAGTTTGGCGGAATCAAAAAGTGGAACAATTGATTTTATTTTTAAAGATTTAGCACTTACCAATATTAAAATAGTAGGTCATGTTGCTGCTCTTGTTGCTCTTTTTGGTGCTTTTGCAATGACTCTTTCGTGGTTGACAACAATGAATATTTCTGGAGATTTTGCAACTGGATGGACAAGTAATATCGCTTATGCATATGGATTGCCAATGGCCGCAACAGCGGAATTAGCAAATTTTCTAAACCTTCAGTTCGTTGGTGATATATTAGCTAAAGATTGGACAGCTTGGGATCCAACAATGTCATCTGGTTCTGCTTGGAGTTGGAGTGGTTTAATGTCTGTAGCTTGGGAATTTGTAGGAGTTCTCGTTATTTTAGCGAAGCTTTATGTAGTAGTAGCTATCTATAAATTTTTCTATAGCATTATTACAAGTTTGATAAACTGGTTAAAAAGTCCTTATTTACCATTCAAAGTTAAATAAAACATATCTTTATATTATAAATAAAAAATCCAGCTTTTTAAGCTGGATTTTTTACATTTACACACTTTATCTCTTAATAATTATGAATGTCACAATTTATTAGTGTTTTTGATATGCTCAAGATTGGTGTAGGTCCATCAAGCTCGCATACATTGGGTCCTTGGAGGGCAGCCCAACAATGGATTTTAAAATTAAAAGAATCAAGCAGTTTTTTATTGATTGATGAAATTAAAGTAGATTTGTACGGTTCTTTATCATTAACAGGGAAAGGGCATGCTACCGATTCTGCAATTTTACTAGGCCTAAGTGGTACAGATCCTGAGTACATCCCAATTGAAGAAATTGATTCAATTATAGCTGCTATTAAGGAAAGCTCATTGTTGTATTTAAATAATGAGAAAATGATTTCTTTTTCTATTGATAACATTCAATTTAATAAAGAGTTTCTTCCTCTAAACCCTAACGGAATGACATTTACAGCATTCCAAAATAAGATGCTTATTTCTAAAGAAACCTATTATTCAATTGGTGGTGGATTTATCATTCAAGATGATGACCCATTAGTAGATGAAATAGAGGTTACAAAGCAAAACTTCCCATATCCTATTAATCGTGCAGTCCAATTAGAGCAGTATTGTGAGAATGAAAATTTATCGATTTCTGAAATCGTCTTTCAAAATGAATTGGTGCTAAATTCAGCGGATAAAATAAATGCTGAATTAGAGAGAATTTGGACAACTATGTTAGAGTGTATGTACATTGGTTGTCATGCAAAAGGGGTTCTGCCTGGTGGTCTCAATGTAAAAAGACGTGCTTTTGACACCCATGTGAAGTTGATTAAGGACACTTCCTACAAAAATCCAGAAGACTGGATTACTGTAATTAGAAGTACAGAAGTGAAGTTTCGTGAAATTTTAAAATGGGTGAGTTGTTTTGCGCTCTCAATAAATGAAGTGAATGCTTCTTTGGGGCGAGTAGTTACTGCTCCTACAAACGGAAGTGCAGGTGTAATTCCTGCGGTTTTAATGTACTATTTGGTTATAGAAAACCATCAAGCCGACTTTGAACACATTAAAAAGTTCCTTCTAACAGCAGGTGAAATAGGAAGTATTTTCAAGAAAAATGCTACAATTTCTGCTGCGATGGGCGGCTGTCAAGCAGAGATAGGAGTTTCTTCAGCAATGGCGGCAGCTGCATTGACTGAATTGTTAGGAGGAACGCCAGCCCAATGCTTGGTTGCTGCAGAGATTGCTATGGAACATCATCTTGGGTTAACGTGTGACCCGATTGGTGGCTTGGTGCAAATACCCTGTATAGAAAGAAATGCAATGGGAGCTATAAAAGCAATTAATGCAGCAGAAATGGCTTTGGAAACTGACCCAAAAGAGGTGAAGGTACCTTTAGATAAAGTAATTGATACGATGTGGGAAACCGCTAAGGATATGAATAAAAATTACAAAGAAACCTCTGAGGGAGGTTTGGCGGTTACTGTCAGAATGGTAGATTGTTAATCTCTTCTTCTAATTGGCTTTTAAAACAAAAAAATCCTAAGAGTTTAAAACTCTTAGGATTTTTATATTTAAGTATATAGCCCTATTTGTTAGAACTTTGTACTGCTAAGTTGTAGATCACCAAACCAAATCCAATTTTATTAATTGCATCACCAATGTTATAAATAACATCCATATCTAAGTTAGGTAATAAATCAGAGTACCATTGCCCTGTTGTTCCTGCCATGTATCCTAATGGGTAAATAGCCCATCCAACTAATACAAACCAACATAAAGTTTTGTGAGCACTTAAAACGGATCCACCAGCTTCAACAGCTAACTTCTTCGCAGATCCTAACCAAATGTCATATACAATTACAAAGTATGCAGCTCCAGATAGAAGTCCCCATAACCATGCGTTACTTGTGTCAATAGCTTCACCTATATAACCTGTTACAAGCATCACAACTGATAAGAAGATCAATCTCCACATCATGGATTTTTTTGCTCCAGCTACTTTAAGAATTAAGTAAAATTCAACACACATTAACGGAACTGTTAAAATCCAATCTACATAACGGAAAAAAGTTGGAGAATCTCCTGCTTTCGTTGCAACATCATAAGTTCCAATCCAATAATCTCTCATGTACCAATAGTGAACTGCTGCAATAAAAGTAATTAGAGCAGAAATAAGAATTGAGGTTCTCCATTTCTTGTCAAAACTGTTCATTGAAAAGAATAAAAACACGGATGCAGCCATCATAGCCATACATCCAACAAAAAAGGTAAATCCAACATAATCGTCTGTGGGCATTTTTGCTACTTTTAAGAAATTCATTAATAAATTCATAATATATAAGTTTAAGTTAGTAAATATGTTTAATGTTTTATCATAAACAATAAACAAATATACGTATAAAATTGTTAGATTTGCAAGATGAATATATTATTTATGAAGAATTATCATAATTTCATGCTATTTTTTACGTTTTTCCTGTTTTGGTTTAGTATTCAGTTTGGGCAGCTTGTAGAGGATTCAGTGGCTTTTGTCTTAATTATCTCTTTAGGAATCTTACATGGTGCAAATGATTTATTGATCTTGTCGAAGGGGAAAAATGAAAGGAATCTCTTTTTAAAGAATTTAGGCATCTACTTAGCAATTATATTAGCATGCATTCTTATATATTTACTAAGTTCTTTTGTAGCTATCTTATTATTTGTTTTGTTGAGTTCGTATCATTTTGGAGAAGAACATTTAGGAGAAAAAATAAAAGTCAATACATTCTTTAATTCAATTTATTATTTGGCCTATGGGCTCTTGCTTTTTTCGATGCTTTTTTATGTATCGATGTCTGATGTAGATGAAATTATGCGAGAACTTACACAAGCTACTTTTACAAAGTTTCAAATAGAAATTACCTTCCTGATTTCTTCTTCGATGCTTTTGGTTGCAAGTGGATATTTAGTTTTCAAAGAGAAGGCTTTGTTAAGCATGCTTTTAAAAGAAGTTTTTTACTTATGCTTCCTTTTTGTAGTTTTTAAAACATCTTCTTTAATATTGGGTTTTGCCATTTACTTTATACTATGGCACTCAATACCTTCGCTCTTACATCAGGTTGCATTTATTTATGGAAATCTTAAAAAAGAAAGTGTATTGGGTTATGTCAAGAAAGCCCTTGTCTATTGGGTAATTAGTGTTTCTGGCCTTTTGATTTTGTATCATATAATTCCTGAAATCAATTTATTTTCTACTATTATTTTTGTGGTATTGTTTGCGGTTACAGCTCCTCACGCCTGGGTAATGTATAGAATGAAAAGTTAACGAGTAAACAGAAGCTCCGTTTTAGAAGATAAAGTGCTTGAAAACCGGTATCTTTCTAAGTCAAACCCTTTAAGACCTTCAAGCGTAGTGATGTTATTTTCTAGAATATATCGAGTCATTAATCCACGTGCTTTTTTAGCAAAAGTCATTACAATTTTATAATCTCCATTTTTTAATTCTTTAAAAACAGGAGTAATCATAGGTACTTTCAATACTTTTTGGTTTATTGCTTTAAAATATTCCGAACTTGCTAGATTGACCAATAACTCCCCTTCTATCAGTTCTTCATTCAATGCATTTGCCAAAGTATCACCCCAAAATTTATAAAGGTTTTCTGTTTGACCTACCTTTAATTTTGTGCCCATTTCCAATCGATAAGGTTGTATTAAATCTAACGGTTTTAGTAGGCCGTACAAACCAGATAAAATCCTCAATCTATTCTGTAATACCGGTATTTTTTCTTCAGATAAAGAGTGAATGTCAATACCTCTAAAGACTTCTCCTGTAAAGGAATAAATGGCTTGTTTTGCGTTTTTAGGAGTAAATGGCACCTCCCAATGCTGGTTGCGTTCATAGTTCAATCTCGCCAAAGCATCCGAAATCTTCATTAAATCGCCAATCTTATTTTTTGAAAGCGTCTTTAGTTTTTTGCTTAATTTTTCAGATTGCGACAAAAATTGAGGCTGGGTATACAAACTTATTGGAGCTTTGCTTTCAAAGTCTAAAGATTTTGCTGGAGAAATAATAATTTTCATAAATCGTCTATTGTTTTGTAAAAGTACAACTTCAAGGATTTAATTTCAAGTTTTCGAAACCCAAAAATCAATTTTAATATCAATAAAATTGATGATTCCTATTCTGTCTTTTTTTATTTTGCAGTATATTTATCAAACCATAAAATACCTTATATGTTATGAAGCTATCAGAAATAAAAAATCATTTAAAAAGTTCAAAAACCATTGCTTTTCAGCTTCCAAATAAGCAATTGGTAGCCAGTCATTTTCACGTAACTGAAGTTGGGAAAGTAACAAAACACTTCATCGATTGTGGAGGTAAGGTTAGAAATGAAGAGGTAATTAACTTTCAATTGTGGGAAGAAAATGATTATGATCATCGATTGCATCCCAAAAAATTAATGGAAATTATCGAACTCTCTGAGCGTCTTTTTGAGTTTGACGATTTAGAAATAGAAGTTGAGTATCAGGGGCTTGAAACGATTGGAAAATATGGTTTAGACTTTGATGGTAAACACTTTTTATTAACGTCAAAACTAACTGCTTGCTTGGCAAAAGATGCTTGTGGGGTTCCGCAAGAAAAAACAAGAATTACCATTTCCGAAACTGTTAATGGTAGTGTCTGTAATCCAAATTCGGGTTGTTGTTAAAACAATATTAGAATGTTTACCAGTTGTTATAAAAAAAGAATGTTGTCGTTTAAGTCGGCACATTAAAATCCAGAACCTCAATAAAGAGGTTTTATATCTAAGAGAAAAACCCCTATGAATTCGATTCTAAATCAAAACCTATTTTTTATAAAAGAACACGTTGGCATGTTCAAAGCGGCAAATAACTTTGACATTTATAATCCAGAAAATCAAGAAATTGTAATGACTTGTCGTGAAGAAAACCTTGGTTTTTTTACGAAGTTATTACGATTTTCAGAATATAAAAGAATCACTCCTTTTCATGTGGAAGTGAAGACTTCTCAGGGAGAAAAAGTACTCACCGTAAAACGTGGTGTATCTATTTTTGTTTCAACTGTTGAGGTTTTCGACGAAAAGGACAAGTTAATTGGGATGTTCAAGCAAAAATTATTTTCAATAGGAGGGAAGTTTAATGTGCTAGATCCACAAGAAAACATCTTATGTAAGTTGAAAGGGAAGTGGACTCGTTGGGATTTTAAATTCATGAAAAACGACAAAGAACTTGGTCATGTAAGTAAAAAATGGGCAGGATTAGGAAAGGAAATGTTTACCAGTGCAGACAATTATATGTTAGAAATCAACAAAGAAGTTTCTAAAGAGGATCCTTTGAGAGTTTTAATTCTCGCAGCCGTAATTTGTATAGATATGGTGTTAAAAGAATAAGTATTTTCTTAAAAAAAAACGCCATTATTAATGGCGTTTTGTTTATTATAAATGCTTAAAAATCTTCTTTAGAATTCACAGTATACGTTCTCCATTTTTCTAAACAAGCCGTAATATCTTCGGGTACTTCAGAATTAAAACGCATGAATTTTCCAGTAGTTGGGTGTGTGAAACCTAACGTTTTTGCATGTAAAGCTTGTCTTGGCAATGTTTTAAAACAATTTTGGACAAACTGCTTGTATTTGGTAAAAGTAGTGCCCTTTAAGACGTCGTTTCCACCATAACGTTCATCGTTAAAGAGTGTGTGGCCAATATGTTTAAAATGGGCTCTAATTTGATGTGTTCTCCCTGTTTCCAATTTACATTGCACCAAAGTAACATACATAAAACGATCAATCACTTTAAAATGCGTGACAGCATGTTTTCCGAAATCTCCTTCAGGGAAAACATCCATTTGCAATCGATTTTTTAAGCTACGGCCAATATTTCCTTCAATGCGTCCTTCATCTTCATCGATATTTCCCCAAACTAAGGCATAATATAAGCGTTCTGTAGTTCTGTCAAAAAACTGTTTTGATAAATTTGCCAAAGCAGATTCTGTCTTAGCAACTACCAATAAGCCACTCGTATCTTTATCAATTCGATGAACTAATCCTGGGCGTTCGTTTGAATTTGTGGGTAAGTTTTCTATATGATGAATTAAACCGTTCACTAAAGTTCCAGAATAATTACCATGACCAGGGTGTACCACCATTCCTGCTTTTTTATTGACAACAATAACCGCATCATCTTCATAGATGATATCAATTGGTAAATCCTCGGCAACCAATAATTGTTCTGCTGGTGGATGCGATAACAGTACTCTAACAATATCATTTGGTTTTACTTTATGATTTTGCTTTACAGGTATTTCATTTACTAAAATGTTCCCGCTTTTTGCTGCCTGTTGAATTTTATTTCGTGTCGCATTTTCTATGAAATTCATTAAAAATTTATCAACCCGCAAAGGCTCTTGCCCTACACTAGCTGTAAATTTATGATGTTCATATAAATCCTCATTTTCTATTTCTTGGTCGTTGTTCTCTTGCATAATTCCTCTGTAAGTACTTGAAATTTAATTTCCTTTACCATCCCCTAAAATCAACTCAATGATTGAATTTTTAGGTAATTTATCTCCAATCTTTATTTTTCTATTCTTAAACCTTAACCCCCTTACAACATCTTTTCCTATATCTGGTACATAAGTGAATTCGGTTCCAACATTAAAACCACTCGATTTTAATTCGGTGGTAGCTTGTCTCTTAGTACGTCCATTTAAATCTGGCACCTCTAGAGATCGATACTTTGAGGGGTTTAAAACCAAATAAATTTTACGTCTTTCTTTTACAAAGTCACCCGCCTTTGGAGTTTGTTCTATGACAGACTTATTTGGGTAATTCGGATTGTAACTGGCAGAATCCATCACTTTTAAATCGAGATTTAATTCCGCTAACTTTTGTTTCACTTCAATCAACGTCATTTTTTCCAAGTTTGGGACTTGTATTTTTTGTGTGTGATTTGTGGTTATGTTTAACCAGAATTTTAATGCGAAAATTAAAAGCAACAAACCCACAAAAGCAATTACTAATTGCTTTAAAAATGACTTACTAATTAGAAACTGAATAACACCCATTTTTAGATATTTAGAACAAACAAAGATATAAAAACTAAACGTGGCTGTTTCTATTTATATTTTGATAAATTTGTTTTATTTTTTTAGCATAAATGAAACATAATATCGCCATAATAATGGGTGGCTATTCAGCCGAAGTTGACATTTCTATCAAAAGTGGAAATGTTGTTTATACGCATTTAGACAAAGAAAAGTATACCCCTTTTCGAGTACATATTTTACACGATAAATGGGTTGCTTTAGATGCGCATGATAAAGAATATCATATCGATAAAAATGATTTTTCTTTTCTATTTGGTGCTCAAAAAATAGTTTTTCATTGCGTTTTTAATGCAATTCATGGCAACCCTGGAGAAAACGGAGCAATTTTAGCCTACTTTAAATTAATAGGACTGAAGCATACTTCTGCAAATTCTTACCAAATGGCACTAACTTTTAATAAAAGAGATACGCTGAGTGTTGTTAAAGAATATGGCATTAAAACTGCAACTTCTTATTATTTGAATAAAGGAGCCCAGATTGACCTTGATGCGATCATTGCCAAAGTTGGTTTGCCTTGTTTTGTAAAACCAAACAATGCAGGGTCTAGTTTTGGGATTTCTAAAGCACATACCATTTCAGCACTGATGCCAGCAATCAAAAAAGCATTTAAAGAAGACGATGAAATTTTAATTGAGTCTTTTCTAGAAGGCAGGGAAGTTTCTGTAGGAATCATTGATTATCAGAAAAAGATAAAAGTCTTGCCAATCACTGAGATTATTTCAGAAAATGACTTCTTTGATTATGAGGCAAAATATGAAGGAAAGTCAACAGAAATAACTCCCGCTGAACTTCCGTCAGAAATTCAAGAAAAAGTAGAGGCTATCGCCATAAAAGTATATCACAGTTTAAATTTATCTGGTTTTTCAAGAGCAGAATTTATTTTGGTAAAAGGAGAGCCTTATTTTTTAGAAATTAATACAGTACCTGGTTTAACAGAAGAAAGTATCTTGCCACAGCAAGCTGCATGTGCAGGTATTTCTCTAACACAACTATTTGATAATGCCATTCAGTCGGCTTTAAACTAAGAATATGAAAAGAGCAATTTTTCCAGGATCTTTTGATCCTATAACATTAGGTCACGTTGACATTATAGAAAGAGGGGTTACGTTATTTGATGAGTTAATTATCGCGATTGGTGTCAATTCAGGAAAAAAATACATGTTCTCTTTGGCGGAACGTAAGCAGTTTATCGAAAATTGTTTCAAAGGTAATCCAAAAATAAAAGTTGTTACCTACAAAGGATTGACTGTTGATTTCTGCATGAAAAACAACTTCGATTTTATTTTAAGAGGTTTAAGGAATCCAGCAGATTTTGAATTCGAAAAAGCAATTGCACACACCAATCGAGATCTTGCCCCTGTAGAAACAGTATTCCTATTAACAGCAGCCAGTACCTCGTACATCTCCTCGTCTATTGTTCGAGATGTCATTCGAAACGACGGAGATTACACCAAATTAGTTCCAAAAATGGTGAGAATTTAGTGTTTTAATATTTCCAAATTTTGATTGTTAAATAAATTATGAAGAATACAGCCTTTTTTATTTCGTTCCTTTTGCTCCTTTCTTGCAATACATCTGAAGAAAAAAATCAAACAGAATTTAAAACTTTTTTTGAAAAATCATCAGGAACAGCAACACCAGAATATAAAGATGTAATTGCATATTATACAGCTTTAGCAGACGCCTATCCAGAAATATCCCTTTTTTCTTTTGGGCAAACAGATGCAGGTGAGCCACTGCACTTAGTTATTTATAGTGCTGAGGGAATTTATAATATCGACGAAATTCGAGATTCAAAAAAAAACACACTCTTAATTAATAATGGAATTCATCCAGGGGAGTCAGACGGCATCGATGCCTCGATGCTATTTTTAAGAGATATCGTTCAAAATGATTCATTAAAAAAGAACTACAAGAATACACTTATTGCGATTATTCCTATTTACAATGTTGGTGGAGCTTTAAATAGAAACTCCCATTCAAGAGCCAACCAAAATGGACCTAAAGCATATGGTTTTCGTGGAAATGCAAGAAACTTTGATTTAAATAGAGACTTTATAAAACAAGATACTAAAAATGCAGCAGCATTTGCTGAGATCTTCCATGCAGTTAATCCAGATGTTTTTATCGACAATCACGTAAGCAACGGTGCAGATTATCAATATGCAATTACCCATTTATTTACACAACATAATAAATTGGGAGGAGATTTAGGTGAGTTTTTAGAAACTAAAATGCGTCCCTCTTTAGAACAGTCCTTAAAAGAAAAAGACATTGACATTACCCCTTATGTAAATGTTTGGGGTACTACGCCAGAAGCTGGGTGGTCTCAGTTTTACGATTCACCAAGATATTCAACAGGGTACACAACACTTTTTAATACCTTAGGTATGATGGTGGAAACACACATGTTAAAGCCTTATAAAATCCGTGTAAAACAAACGTACGAATTGCTTTTTTCGATGTTAGATTTTACGGTAAAGAATACCAATGAAATAAAGACATTAAGAAACAATGCAGTCGCTCAGATAGTGGCTAAAAAAACATATCCATTAAATTATAAAGTTGATAAACAACATCCCACAATCCTCCGTTTTAAAGGATATGAAGCAACAACTTTAGAAAGTAAAGTAACTAACGGGAAGCGACTTTTTTATGATCAAACACTTCCATTTACAAAAGAAGTAAATTATTTTAATAACTACGTCGCAACTAAAGAAGTTAAGCTCCCTAAGGCCTATATTTTACAACAAGGTTGGCATCGCGTAGTAACTCGTTTACAAAATAATAACATTGAATTTACTCGTTTTAAGGCAGACACTACTATTGTTGTTGATGTTCAGCATATAGAAGACTATATTACTCGAAAAAACGCATATGAGGGGCACTATTTACATGCTAATACGACTGTTGGATTGACGCAAGAATCAATACGTTTTAGAAAAGGAGATTTGTACATTCCAACCCGTCAAAACGGAATTCGATATCTTATTGAAACTTTAGAAGCAGAAGGGATTGATTCTTTTTTTAATTGGAATTTTTTCGACACAATACTACAACAGAAAGAAGGTTTTTCAGGGTATGTGTTTGAAGATATTGCTGCTAATTTTTTACATGAAAATCCCCTAGTGAAAAAAGCATTGGAAGAGAAAATAAAATCGGACGAGAAGTTTGCGAACAGTCCAAGAGCTCAATTGTCTTTTGTGTATCAAAAAACAGCCCATTATGAAAAAGCACACTTAAGATTACCGATCTTTAAAGTCTATTAATTCTTCAGTAAACCCCTAAAAAGTAGAAGTTATGTTTAAAGTAACTTCGTCCCAAGTTTTAGAAATACCATCCGCACCTTTATGAAGTTCTTCACAAACTTTATTCAACGAAGCAATCGCTGCTTTTGCATTCCATTTGTTAATGTCTAAGGTAGATTTCATTGAAAATACATTGTCAATAATAGTATATTCAAACGGAACTTTGTCGGTAATGCCATTCATTTTAATCGTTGCAATTCCAGTTGATGCCGATGAAATCTCTAGTGTACCTGATAATAAAGAGGTATCCATAAAACTGAAAAAGAATTTTCTAATCTTATAATCTCTACTACTATCTTTTGTGAAAATACTACTTACAGGGATAGAAAAAGAGGTATTGTGAATTGCCTCCTTTATGGTTTTTCCATCACCATTAGCGATAATGTTTACTTTTTTAAATTGCCCATTTACAGGGATTTTTTCGGTAGTTTTATAAGCAGTCCAACCAATGTCGTTTTTAGCAGCAGCTAAAGAAAACTTCGCTGAAGATTTTACGACCTCTTTTAGAGGGGCGATAACGGTTTCTGATTTTGATTCAGATTTACACCCCGAAAAATAAACTATAGCTATAAGGAGAACACTACATAGTATTGAATTTTTCATGACTTATTTTTTTGGATTGATAATAGTATTTGCTAATTTTATGTATTCTTTTTTTGCCTCTGTCGCAGACATGTCTTTTAATTGCATCCATGCATTAAATTTAAATGCATTTCTAACATTTAGTCCGCTGTTAAAAGAAAAATTATTTCCAAAATTGGCTTGCTTATTAAAAGCATACAATTTTAGCATCACATCAGGCGCAACGGCTTTTTTTAGACAAGATATTCTCTCGAAAGATTTTACAAACTCTTTGTCTAAATCATCTAACATTTTTACTTTTTTTCTGCAATTACCTGAGTTCCTCCTTTTACAACATCACCTAACTTAACTGCCAACTTCGTGTTTAAAGGTAAGTAAAGATCTACTCTTGATCCAAATTTGATAAAGCCAGCATCTGTACCTTGCACAACTTCATCACCTTCTTTTGCGTAGTTTACAATTCTCTTTGCCAATGCCCCAGCAATTTGACGGTATAAAATTTCACCAAAAGAACTATTTTCTAACACGATTGAAGTTCTTTCATTTTCTGTAGATGCTTTTGGATGCCACGCAACCAAATATTTCCCTGGGTGGTATTTGCTGTACTTTACAGCACCACTCATTGCGTAGCGAGTAACGTGCACATTAATCGGTGACATGAAAATAGAAACTTGTAATCTTCTATCTTTAAAATATTCTGGTTCTTCAACCTCCTCAATTACCACAACTTTACCGTCAACAGGTGCTATAATGTGATTTTCATTAAGTGTAGTATTTCTTTTAGGATTTCTGAAAAATTGCAAAATTATGATTAAAAAACCTAAAATTAAAACCTGAATGCTTTTTGCCACCCATGCAATTTCAATAAATTTTTCTGCAAGTAATACCCCAGCAACAGTTAGTAGTAATGAAACTACAATAATCTTATAACCTTCTTTGTGAAAACGAATCATGAATTATATTATAAAGTTGATATACAAATATACAAACGGAGCAACAAATAACAAACTATCAAATCTGTCTAAAATCCCTCCATGACCTGGCATTATTGTACCACTGTCTTTTACGTTAGCTTGCCTTTTAAATTTTGATTCTATTAAATCTCCTATTGTGCCAATAACAGAAACAATTAAAGCAATCACAATCCAGTCTAGTAAACTGTAGTCTGTTGTTATATAGATAGAAATGAGATATCCTGTAGCGATTGAGAACACCAGTCCACCAAAAAAACCTTCAATCGTTTTTTTAGGAGAGATAGAAACAAATAATTTTCGTTTGCCTAAATTTTTACCCACAATAAAAGCAAAACTATCATTCGTCCAAATAAGGATTAAGATGCTTAAAACGGTATATGGATTGTACTGATCTCCTTGAAAGGGGATTAAAATTAGAAAACAAAAAGAAAAGACAATGTACCGAATGGTGAGTCCCATTTTTGAACGATCATCCTTGTAAGAAATTTCTTTTTTTGAAATTAATTGATAGATTAAAAAAAGTGATGAGATAATATTAATTCCTAAAATTCCAACCACAGCGTAATTATCAGAATTTTTTAATAAAAGGAAAACAGCCGCAGCAAAAAATAGATAGGATGCAAAACTTTTAAAATTAATGATTTTGTGAAATTCCCAAATTGAAACTACTGCAAAAATAGCTGTTAGGATTACAAATGATTCTTTAGAATAAAGAATAGCGGAAACAAAAAGAAAAACAAAAATAATTCCAGAGAAACTCCTTCTTAAAAGGTTGCGCATATTATAAATCTTCGAATAGCAGCAAATATAAGTTTTTTGAGTTACTGTTGCCGTAGTTTAAAAAATTATCATCACTTTTTTTGAGAGTATAATTTTTTATAGCACTTATATTGGTTGGTAAGTTTTTTTTAGAGCTTGTTTTAATACCTGTTAGTCCCTGGCCAGTATCATTAACAATCTGACTTGTACTTGCATAAATGATGAAATTTTCCGAAAATTCAGTAATTTTTTTACTTTTCAACTGGTTTGAAGAAAACAGAATATCTCCTTTGTCTGCAATTAAATGTTCGCAAGAAGTAAAAACTGGCAATGCCTGATCTGTTTCTGATGTTTTCGTTTTTTTATCTAAGTATTTTAAAAGAGAGGGGTCTAAAAGTCGAAGTTGTTCCCAGTTATTTTCAACAAGAATACTTTTTAAGTTTGAAATTACTTCCTCCGTATTTGAACAGTATAGGAACTTCCCGCCTTTGGAAAGAAAATTATGTACAAATAAATCATCTAAAGATAAAGAAACCTCCTTGTTTATGGTTTGCTCATCTTCAAATGATTGTCTGTAGAGTAGTTTTTTGAGAAAATTCATTACTAAAATTAAACCGTTAAATTATTCGCCAGGATTTTCTTCTACTGGTTCAATAGCTACGTCTTTTTCTTTTTTTATTTTCTCTTCCTTCAGGGGCTGAATTTCAACATCAAAAGGTCTTTTTCCAAATATCTTTTCTAAATCATCTTTAAAAATCACTTCTTTTTCTAAAAGTAATTCTGCTAAAATGGTTAGTTTTTCTTTATGATTGCTTAATAATTCGATTGCTCTTACATATTGAGCTTCAATCATTTTAGAAATTTCTCTATCAATTGTTTTAGAAGTTTCTTCACTGTATGGTTTTACAAATGCATCATTTCCAGAAGAGTCGTAATATGTAATGTTACCAATCTCTTCATTCAAACCATATACTGTAACCATTGCTCTCGCTTGTTTGGTTACTTTTTCTAGATCACTTAATGCACCTGTTGAGATTTTATTGAAAATAATTTTCTCTGCAGCTCTACCTCCCAAGGTAGCACACATTTCATCTAACATTTGTTCCGTTTGCACTATCATTCTTTCAGCTGGCAAATACCAAGCAGCACCTAAAGATTGTCCTCTAGGTACAATGGTCACTTTAACTAGTGGTGCAGCATGTTCCAACATCCAACTTACCGTAGCGTGACCAGCTTCATGAAAAGCAATTGTTTTCTTCTCTTTAGGTGTAATTACTTTGTTTTTCTTTTCTAACCCACCAACAATTCGATCAACAGCATCTAGGAAATCTTGATGTTCTATTGCTTTTTTGTCATGTCGTGCTGCGATCAAAGCCGCTTCATTACACATGTTTGCAATGTCTGCACCAGAGAAACCTGGAGTTTGTTGTGCTAAGAAACCAACTTTTACATCTTCTCCTAATTTCAAGGGCTTTATATGAACGTCAAAAATTTCTTTTCGCTCATTAATGTCTGGTAAATCAACATAAATTTGACGATCAAAACGTCCTGCACGCATTAAAGCTTTGTCTAAAACATCAGCTCTGTTCGTTGCAGCTATAACTATAACATTGGTATCGGTTCCAAAACCGTCCATTTCTGTCAGTAATTGATTTAAAGTATTTTCTCGCTCATCGTTACCACCGGTCATGCTGTTTTTACCACGAGCTCTACCAATTGCATCAATTTCATCAATAAAAATAATAGAAGGTGATTTTTGTTGTGCTTGTTTAAATAAGTCTCTCACACGAGAGGCGCCAACTCCAACAAACATTTCTACAAAATCAGATCCAGACAAAGAAAAGAAAGGAACTCCTGCTTCTCCTGCAACCGCCTTTGCTAAAAGTGTTTTACCAGTTCCAGGAGGCCCTACAAGTAAAGCTCCCTTTGGTATTTTTCCTCCTAATGCAGTATATTTTTCTGGGTGTTTTAAGAAGTCTACAATTTCTTGTACCTCTTCTTTTGCCCCTTCCAATCCTGCTACATTCTCGAAAGTAGTTTTTACTTTGGTGTCTTTGTCAAAAAGTTTTGCTTTCGATTTTCCAATATTAAAAATTTGTCCACCACCACCAGCGCCTCCGCCGCCAGACATTCTTTTCATGAAAAATAACCAAACACCAATTAACAAGATGAAAGGTAAATAATTAAAGATGCTTTCAACAATACTGGTCTGAGTATCGTTTCGCATATCCACAGACAACTTGTTTTCCTCTTTAGCGTTGCGAACTTCATTCTCGAAGTTTTGCTGATCTCCAAAGTTGTATTCAAAAATTGGAGAGCCAGGTTTGTAAAAAGTACCTGTTTTGTGTTCTTTGTATTTGTTTTTAGCTAATGCATCTTCAGTTAAATAAATTTGAGCCGTCGTATTGTTAACAACTAAAATCTTTTCAATTTCATTATCATTTAAAATTTTCTCAAATTTATTTTTTGACAAACTTTTAGAAGCTAAAGCATCAGAATTTAAAAACTGAAACACTATTAGGGCTATAAAAACAGCTCCATAAATCCAGTATGAACTAAATTTTGCTTTCGGGGATTTTGGTTTATTCGATTCACTCATATTCTAAAAAATGAAATGTGTTTGTTAAGATTTTATTTCTGTAATTTTTGCATCACCCCAAAGGCTTTCGATGTCATAAAATTCGCGAACGTGTTTTTGAAAAACATGTACAACAACATTTACGTAGTCCATTAAAATCCATTCAGAATTGTTTTGACCTTCTATGTGCCATGGTTTATCTTTGATTTCCTTAGAAACCGTTTTCTGGACAGATCCAGAAATTGCATTTACTTGTGTGTTTGAGTTCCCTGAACAAATGATGAAATAATCACATACAGTGTTCTCAATTTCTCTTAAGTCTAATAATTGAATGTCTTCTCCCTTAACATTGTCAATTCCTTTTATAATCACAGCGATTAGCTCGTCTGTATTGATTTTCTTTTTGGTCATTAAAATTTATAAATTATTACGCAAAGTTATTGTTTTTTTGTCACTTTTTTGTGTAATATTGAACTAGTTTACACATTATTTAACACTTGAAAATAATCAAACTTGATGCCATCGATTCTACCAATTCTTTTTTAAAAGATTTGGCACGTACCACTGCCTTAGAGAATTTCACAACTGTTATTGCAAAAGAACAAAAAAAAGGGAGAGGGCAACAAGCAGGTTCATGGGTTTCTGAGTTAGATAAAAATCTAACATTCAGTACTTACGCCTCTTTTTCGGGGCTACAAGTAAAACATCAAAAGTATTTAAATTTTGCAGTGAGTCTTGCTGTTTTAGAAGTGCTTAAGTACTTAGAAATTCCAAATTTACAGATAAAATGGCCCAATGATATTTTGGTAGGGAACGATAAAATTTCAGGTATTTTAATTGAAAACACCCTAAAAGAGCAAAAAATACAAGCTGCAATTATCGGAATTGGATTGAATGTAAATCAAGAATCCTTTCCAGTATTTTCGAGGAAGGCAATTTCAATTAAAAAGTGTTTGCAAAAAGAGACCAATTTACAGGATACACTTCAATTGTTGTTGCAGCGATTACAATCGAAATTAACACTTTTAAATGAAGGTCAGTTTCAATTGTTAGAAGCACAGTACTTGGATTTATTGTACAAAAAAAACGTTCCAACGACATTTAAGAACCGAGAGAACGTTTTATTTATGGGAATTATTAAAGGAGTTTCTTCTGAAGGAAAATTACAAATTTTGTTGGATGATGATTCTATCCAAGAATTTGGAATTAAAGAAGTTTCCTTTGCTTAAAGTTTTGCTATATTATCGGTAAGCGTATTTACAAACTTTGTCAATGGAGCTTTAATCATCATTGCCATCATTGCATTAAATTCACCTTCAAATTGAAGTTGCACCGTACTTGAGCTTTCTGAAACTTCTTCAATGTTTGCGGCCAATGTAAAAGGCAATTTACTACTAGCTGCACCTAAGGTAATATTAGAATACTCCGTTTTATCTTTTAGAACCAGTCTAATTTCTGGCATACCTTTCAAACCAAAAATAAACGAATCGCCGTCCACTTCAAATTTTTGAATATTTTCGGGCATTAAGTTTTCGAAATTCGATAATTCTGTAAAAAAAGTAAAGATTTCTTTGGCAGATTTTTGCGTTGTTACTTTTGTTCCTTCAATGTTCATGGTCTTGTTTTTATTGTTTCCAGCTACTTGGGTTTTTTCTCCATTCTTGAAGTGTTTCAATTTCATTCTCCGAAATGTAACTGCTATCAGAAGCTTGCTCTAGTAAATTATCATAGTTACTCAAAGTTGTTAAAGTAACATTTTTCTCTTCAAAATTAGTGTCAGCTACTTCAAAGCCATAGGTAAATATAGCCACCATACCTTTCACAACAGCGCCTGCTTGTTTTAATGCAGCAACAGCATTCAAACTGCTTTTACCGGTGCTTATTAAATCTTCAATAACCACCACGTTTTGACCGCTTTCTAAATGACCTTCAATTTGGTTTTTGCGTCCATGACTTTTTGGCTCTGGTCTCACATATATAAAAGGAACACCCAATTCTTGCGCCACCAAAATACCAATAGCAATAGCCCCCGTAGCGACACCTGCAATTACGTCTGGTTTTCCGTGTTGTTGTTCTACTATTTTTGCAATTTCTTCTTTTAGAAAAACCCTCACGGCAGGGTAAGAAAGTGTAATTCTATTGTCGCAATATATTGGCGATTTCCATCCTGAGGCCCAGTTAAAAGGTTTATTTGGACTTAGTTTTATCGCCTTAATTTGCAATAAAAGTTCAGCGGTTTTTTTTGCTGTATCTTTGTTTAAAATCATGTTGCAAATGTATAAAGTTTTTGTAAATGATAGTCTAATTATTTTAACAGATTCTTTACCAAAAGAAAATAAGTTACCAGTGTACTTGTTTGAAAACACGTGTGTTGAAGAATTTGTACAAAACATAATTGCCAATCCCACAAAAGAGGTGCTTTTTTTGTGTGTCAATTTAGAGAAATCTACCGCACTTTTTTTTGAGAACTTCAAAATGGTTACTGCTGCTGGAGGGTTGGTTTTAAACCCGCAAAAAGAAATTTTATTCATTTATAGAAATGGAATGTGGGATCTGCCTAAAGGGATGATTGAAAAGGGAGAAACCCAAGAAACAACTGCACTCAGAGAAGTTGCTGAAGAGTGTGGTATTGAAAACCTTTCCATTGATCAATTTTTAACAACCACCTACCATTATTTTTATCGAAATGAAAAGTGCCTCAAAAAAACACATTGGTTTTTAATGCATTCAAACTTTGAAGGTGTCCTACAGCCGCAAGAAGAAGAGGGTATAACTGAAGTTGTTTTTAAAAATAAAAAGGCTACTTTAAAAGCCCTACAAAACAGCTATACCAACATTAAATTGGTTTATAACAAATACTTAGGCTTACAAGGATACAATTAAAAAAACCTACTATCTTTGCCGACTTCTAAAAGCGACTAAAAAATTATGACTAAATTTATTAAAAAAAGAGTTAAAAACGTAAGAAATGATGTTTTATCTGGAATTACAGTAGCTTTGGCGTTGGTGCCAGAAGCAGTTGCATTTGCTTTTGTTGCTGGTGTAGATCCGCTTGTAGGTTTGTATGCTGCTTTTATGGTAGGATTAATCACATCAATCTTTGGAGGTAGGCCAGGTATGATTTCTGGAGCAACGGGTGCTTTAGCAGTTGTGATGGTTTCTTTGGTTGCTGATGGTAATGCGATGGGGGATCCAAGTGAAAGTTTAGGTCTCTACTATCTTTTCTTAACTGTTATTTTGATGGGTGTAATTCAGGTTTTAGCAGGTCTATTTAAGCTTGGTAAGTTTGTGCGATTAATTCCGCATCCAGTAATGATGGGATTTGTAAACGGTTTGGCAATTGTGATTTTCTTATCACAACTAGGACTGTTTAAAGAAACTGTTGGAGATCATAAAGTTTGGTTAGAAGGAATTTCTTTAGCGTATATGATTGGTTTGGTTGGATTGACGATGCTAATTATGTGGGGGCTTCCAAAAGTAAAAGCAACAAAAAAATTGCCAGAAGCATTAATTGCTATTCTAGTAGTTTCTGGAATTGTTATTTTCTCAAATTTAGATGTTGCCACAGTTGGATCTTTTATTAAAGATGGAGGAGGAGAAGGTTTAAAAGGTAGTTTTCCAGTACCAGTATTAGATACTTTTTCTAAAATACCGATGAATATGGAAACATTTTGGTTTATCTTTCCGTATGCAGGGATTTTGGCTGCAATTGGATTGATAGAGTCATTAATGACATTAAACTTGATTGACGATTTAACAGAAACTAGAGGAAATTCAAATCGCGAGTGTGTCGCTCAGGGTGGTGCAAATATCATTACAGGTTTGTTTGGTGGAATGGGCGGTTGTGCGATGATCGGACAATCTATTATTAATATAAAAGGAGGTGGTCGTGGACGACTGTCTGGTTTGACTGCAGCTGTTTTCTTATTAATGTTTATTCTCTTTGGATCTTCCTATATCGAACAAGTGCCAATTGCAGCTTTAGTTGGAGTCATGTTTATGGTGGTAATTGGAACATTTGCATGGTCAAGTTTTAGAATTATGAATAAAATACCAAAATCAGATGTTTTTGTATTGATTTTAGTTTCTTCTTTAACCGTGATTTTTGATTTAGCCTTTGCTGTAATTGCAGGTGTAATTGTAAGTGCCTTAGTTTTTGCGTGGGAAAGCGCTAGAAAAATTCGTGCAAGAAAACGAATTAAAGAAGACGGAACGAAAGTATACGAAATATGGGGCCCCTTGTTCTTTGGAAGTATTACTGCTTTTAACGAGAAATTTGACGTCAAAAATGATCCTGAAAGTGTCGAAATTGATTTTGTAGAAGCGCGTATTTCAGACCACTCTGCCATTGAAGCAATCTTTGCTTTGGTTGAAAAATACCGTGTAGAAGGCAAAAAAATTAAATTAAAACACCTAAGTGAAGATTGTAAAGTTTTGTTATACAAAGCAAGTTCGATATTTACAGGAATTATAGAAGAGGGTATTGATGATCCAAGATATCACTTGGCGGCAAACCCAGAAGATTTCCCAAAACCTTTAGGAGAATACAAGTTTTAGAGTTTAAAAATTTAGATTAAATTAAAAAAGCGCAACTTGTGAAAGTTGCGCTTTTTTAATTTCGTATTGCGAACTATGTTTATACCATTCCTAAGTCAATTAAAGGCAGTGTTCTTACACGTTTTCCAGTTGCATTAAAAATAGCATTACAAATCGCAGGAGCAATAACAGGAACTCCAGGCTCTCCAACACCTGTTGGTGCAGTTTCCATATTGTCAATAATGGTGACGTCAATGTTTGGTGCATCTTTCATGCGCGTCATTGGATAATCATGAAAGTTACTTTGTTCAATAGCACCTTCTTTGGTAGTAATTTTCCCAAACAAAGTAAACGACATTCCAAAAATGGCAGCGCCT
>TARA_B110000879_G_scaffold212779_2_pt1 | contig 22545 bp, 24 predicted proteins | sample TARA_B110000879 | Tara Oceans TARA_B110000879 (sample SAMEA4398094) | marine metagenome | biome: Polar Biome; feature: [SRF] surface water layer (ENVO:00010504); material: water (ENVO:00002006), including particulate matter (ENVO:01000060) such as... | depth 5 m
TGTTCATCTGCTTCTTGGCGTACTTCTACACCGATATCTTTTTGGACTAATCCTGATATTACTTCTATTTCTTTCATTCAATGAAGCTTAGTAGGTCATTTATATATTTACGAGTATTGGATAGACGAGGCACTTTGACCTGAGCACTTATTCTCCCTTTAGATTTAAGCCAATTATGAAATGATCCGTTCGGCAAAGAGTCGATTTTTAATTGACCGAGGGCCATATTTTTATATCTTTTTGCTTCATAGTCTGAGTTGATGTCCTGTAGCTTACGATCTAGTATTGCTTCAAACTCCGATATAGACTTAGGTTCCACATCAAACTCTATCAACCATTGATGGCCTCCTTTACCCGGTTCTGTCATGTAGATAGGACCAACCGTATATTCTTTTACTACCGCTTTTGTCGCAAGACATGTTTCGGCGATCGCTTGGTCTGTATTTCCAACCATTACTTCTTCACCGAATACATTGATATAATGCTGAGTTCGGCCTACAACCTTGATCCGATAAGGGCTAGTGCTTACGAATTGTACGGTATCACCAATCATATATCTCCATAAACCAGCAAAAGTAGAGATCAACATAGCATAATTTTCACCTTTTTCTACTTGGTCTAGTCTTAGTATGGTTGGATTTTTATGGTCTATCTCGCTGATGTGCACGAATTCATAGTATACACCATGGTCAGTTAATAATAACATGCCATCTTCAGCTGTGTCTTGTATACTGAAGTACCCTTCTGAGGCATTATATATCTCCATGTAATCAAAATCATCGGTAGGTAACAACGCTCTAAATTGTTCCCTATAGGGCTCAAATCCTACTCCACCATGCATATAGGTACGTAAGTTAGGCCAGATCTCTAGCAGGTTCGCCTTCCCAGTAATCTCTAGTACTCTTTGGAAAAGCACAAGGTTCCATGTAGGAACTCCTGCGATCATTACGATATTGGCCTTAGAAGCTTTCTGTGCTATGAGTTCAATTTTTTCTTCCCAGTTAGGCATGAGAGCGGTTTCAAAATCCGGACAATAAAATGGACGACCAGCTCCTGGCATAGTATGAAGCATGATTGCAGATACATCGCCCACTATACTCTGCCTGTAATCTGTATAAGGCTCTAGAGATCCACCTAATATCAGGTTTTTATGTTGAAAACTCTGAGCTGTCGGTCTGAGATCATATACAGTAGCCATAGATTCCCAGCTAGATGCTATCAGGTTACTATGTAGCATTTTCCGATTGATAGGTAGGTACTTACTCTTACCACTAGTAGTGCCAGCAGATTTCGCAAAGTATTCGGTGGTGCCGGGTGTTAATACATTAACTTCACCGTGCAGCATTTTGTTGATATATGGCTGTATGGACTCATAGTTGCTTATTGGCAATGCGTCACCAATCTCATCCGCTTTAGATAACTGAGTCAATTGGTGTTCTTTACCCCAGCGGGTATTTTTATTCTGCTGAATGAGAGTTTTGAGCAGATTTTTCTGAAGTGCGGGGGATTGTGCACGGATACGCTCTATCCTTTTAAATCTCAGTGAGAGATATGTTTTTATAATAGCATTGGATAGTTGGTAGAGCATCTGACGCAAAGGTAATGTATTAGGAATAGACTTGAATAAAGTTGGAGCTTGACTTACGATAAGCACCATTAAAAAGTTCTTCTTAATGCCAACTAACAAACTACTCATTGAAAAAGAGCTCAATACACATGTGATTAATTCTAATTAAAGCACATTAGAAAGCAATAATTTTTTCTCTAAAACAAGGGCTATGTTTAAAATTGTGCGAAATTCATACTGTTTATCAGGTAGTTATGAAATGTTTTTATGAAAATAACTGAACAAAGCTTGCATTATAAGAATAGGAAAATTACATTTGCAGCCGCTTAGTAAAACAGGCGCTTTTAGAAATTATTTAATTCATTATTTAAGATATATAACTGTGGATACATTAAGTTATAAAACAATATCAGCAAATAAGCAGACGGTAACGCACGCTTGGCACGTAATCGATGGCGATGGAGCTATCGTAGGAAGAGCAGCAACCCATATAGCTACAATGCTGAGAGGTAAGCACAAGCCATCATATACTCCTCACGTAGATACTGGAGATTATGTGATCGTTCTTAATGCTGAGAAGATGAGGTTTACTGGTGCAAAGCTTGATGACAAGCAATACATCACTTACTCAGGTTACCAAAGTGGACAGAAGAGAAAGACTGCTAAGCAAGTTTTTGACTCTAAACCATGTATGATCATAGAAAATGCCGTAAGAGGTATGCTACCAAAGAATAAATTAGGTAGAGCTATGATTAAAAAACTATTCGTATATGAAGGTGACCAGCACCCACACGCTGCTCAGAAGCCTACAAAATTTGAACTATAAGATATGGAAACTATAAACGCAATCGGTAGAAGAAAGGCATCTGTAGCTAGAGTATATCTTACCAAAGGGGGTGGAAACATCATTATCAATGGTAAGGAGTTAAGTAACTACTTTCCTATGCAGAATATACAGAATAGTGTAACAGAGCCATTAAAGGTATCTGAACTAGAAAAACAATACGACATCAAAATTAATGTGTCTGGAGGAGGATTCAAAGGTCAAGCAGAAGCTATAAGACTAGGAATCTCTAGAGCACTTGTGAAAATCGATGAAGAAAATAAACCAGCTCTCAAAGCGAAGAAATTCCTTACTAGAGACGCAAGAGAAGTAGAGAGAAAGAAATATGGTAAACCAAAGGCAAGAAAGAGCTTCCAGTTCTCAAAGCGTTAGAATTACTATTACCATTATTTTTTATTAAAAGTTTCAACAGGAATAACAATGAAATTACCATCATATAACGAACTACTGGAAGCTGGAGTACACTACGGACACTTAAAGAGAAAGTGGAATCCAAAAATGCTTCCTTATATCTTCATGGAGAGAAAAGGTATCCATATCATCGACCTCAACAGAACATCTGAGCGTCTTGAAGCAACGGGTGCTGCTATGAAGCAAATCGCTAAGTCAGGAAGAAAAATCCTTTTCGTAGCAACCAAAAAACAAGCAAAAGATATCGTAGCTAACGCAGCGAAAGAAGTGAACATGCCTTACGTAACCGAAAGATGGTTAGGAGGTATGATGACTAACTTTCAAACGATACGTAAGTCTATCAAAAAGATGAATTCTATCGATGCTATGTTAGCAGATGGATCTCTAAGTTCGATCAACAAGAAAGAGAAATTAACTCTGACTAGAGAACGTAACAAGCTTGAAAAAGTACTTGGAGGTATTGCCAACATCAATAGACTGCCAACAGCTGTATTTGTAATCGATATCACTCACGAGCATATCGCTATCAAAGAAGCTAAGAAGTTAGGCATGAAGACTTTTGCAGTGGTAGATACTAACTCTAATCCTAACGATGTGGACTTCCCTATACCAGGTAACGATGATGCATCTAAATCAGTTAAGCTTATCTGTGACTATCTAGTAGGTATGATCAAAGAAGGTTTCACTGAGAAGGGAGTTGAAAAGGAAGCAGCAGATAAAGCAGCAGCAATAGCTAAAGAAGCAGCAGATAAAGCAGCAGCAGCGAAAGCAGCAGAAGCTAAGGCAGCAGCAGAGGCAAAGTCAGCGGAAAGAGCAGCAGCGAAAGCGGCGAAAGCCGCGGCTCAAGAGGCTCCAGCAACAGATGCGCCAGCCGCTGAGTAATCTAAGCAACCAATTTTTATAGATGTAACTATTGAAATATAAAGTTTAACATCTATGTTATTAACAATTTTTACAAACACTATTAATACAATATATATATGAGCGCAATATCAGCGAAGGACGTTAAAAAACTAAGAGACGTCACAGGTGCAGGTATGATGGACTGTAAAAAAGCTCTTGTCGAGTCTAATGGAGACATGGATGGTGCTATCGAATTTTTAAGAAAGAAAGGTCAGAAATTATCTGACAAGAGAGCGGACAGAGACGCTAAGGAAGGTTGTGTACTGGCCAAAGTATCAGCAGATGGTAGCAAAGGCGTAGTGGTAAGGCTAAGCTGTGAAACTGACTTCGTATCTAAGAATGAAGATTTCGTAGCTATGACGGATAAAATTACACAATTAGCTCTTGATACATTCCCCGCAGATACAGAAGCACTTCTTGATCAAGATTTCGGTGGTATTACACTAAGAGAAAAAATCATAGAACAAGTAGGAGTAATTGGTGAAAAAGTAGAGGTAGCTGACTATCAAAAAATGGAAGCTCCCCAGGTAGTATCTTATATACATATGGGCAATAAAGCGGGTGTAATCTTAGGACTATCTCAAGATGGTGTTGATGTTGCAGCAGGGAGAGATGTAGCGATGCAAGTGGCAGCGATGCATCCAGTAGCTGTAGATAAAGACGGTGTCGATTCGTCTATCGTAGAGAAAGAGATCGAGATTGGAATGGATATCGCAAGACAAGAAGGCAAGCCAGATGCTATGCTGGAAAAGATTGCAATGGGTAAACTTAACAAGTTCTTCAAGGAGAGAACGCTACTTAATCAAGCGTTCGTTAAGAATAACAAGCAAAATATAGCTCAATATCTTGATAGCGTAAGCTCAGGCTTAACGGTTACAGATTTTAAGCATGTAAAGCTTGGATAATCTATAAAATAAGAAAGAGCGACTTTTAAGTCGCTCTTTTTTTTTGCAAAGTTTATAAATCGCGGATGGATCAGGAGACCACCAGCAGTATAAATTATTACTTTTGTCAAAGCATTATCTAGTAATCGAAATCACAAACAATGGCACTTAAATACAAAAGAATAGTCCTCAAACTATCAGGTGAATCTTTAATGGGAGACCAACCATACGGTATCTCTCCTGTAATGTTGAAATATTATGCACGTCAGATTAAAGGTGCTGTAGATTTAGGTGTACAAGTAGCTGTAGTAATAGGAGGAGGCAATATCTATCGAGGATTACAAGCTGCTGAGTCAGGTATCGAAAGAGTCCAAGGAGATTATATGGGAATGATGGCTACTGTGATTAATGGAATGGCTCTCCAGAGCGCATTAGAGAAGATTGATGTATACACGAGACTCGTGACGGCGATAGAGATGCGTGAGATCGCGGAGCCTTATATCAGACGTAAAGCACACAGTCACCTTAAGAAGGGAAGAGTAGTTATATTTTCTGCGGGCACAGGAAGTCCATATTTCACTACCGATTCAGCTGCAGCACTCAGGGCTAATGAGATTAATGCTGATGTGCTACTTAAAGGTACTAGAGTTGATGGTATATATAATGCTGATCCAGAAAAAGACCCTAATGCAAAGAAGTATGATCGAGTCTCATTTAAAAAAGTGTTAGAATTTGGACTCAACGTAATGGATACAACAGCATTTACAATGTGCCAAGAAAATGATATGCCAATCATTGTTTTTGATATTAACAATGAAGAAAATTTATTGCGCATACTCAAAGGCGAACAGATAGGAACGGTAGTTGAAAAGCTATAGTTTTGATTTTTAATGACTTAATTTTAGAAGCTTGTGTTAGTTCGGTAATTTCATCTGTTCGTGCAGAGAAAAACGGTGCCCATCAACTTGAACTATGTAGTCGGTTAGATCTAGGTGGACTAACGCCAGACATTAATTTTATTAAGGCTGTGAGAGCCCAGGTGGATATCCCTATTAAAGTGATGTTGCGAAATCGTGGTGGAGACTTTGTCTATAGTCAAGAAGATGTTGCACAGATGAAAATTTCACTTTCTGAGCTTATTCAACTGGATATACAGGGTATAGTATTCGGGGCGCTACATCATGATAAAAGTGTCAACATTGCGCTCACTCAACATATTTGTGAGTTTGCCAGAGGCCTTCCTGTTACTTTTCATAAAGCGATAGATTGCTGCCCTGATATATTGTTAGCGACTGCCGCGCTAAAAATGACAGATGTCAGATCGATACTAACCTCTGGAGGAAATTCAACGGCAACTCAAGGAGTTCAAATGTTGAAGCAAATAATTGAGATTGCTGGTCCAGAGATAGATATTATATCTGCGGGCAAAATTACTTCGCACAACATCAATGTGATCCATAAGTCAATAGGAGGAAAATATTATCACGGAAAGTTGATTGTTGGTGCGCTGTAATTTTTTATAATCGGTAGGTCAATAAACATTTGGAGAGATTTGGGCGCCGAATGACTATAATATGGGTTTCGTAGAAAACATGGGAAAATTTGTTTTGGAATTTCGTGCCACTTACCTGTAAAGAAGAAGTGAAACCTTCGGTAGTGACATAACAAATGCTATAGACAACCATCTCTCGTGTCTCAACAAGAGCTTAGAATTTCTTACTTTCACTGAATGAAAAGACCTCTCATATCCGAATACAATAAATACTATCATCGCTACGTGACTAATGTTCAAGGTGGTGATGTGATAGCGTACATGGAGTCTAATTTGGAAGCATATATCAATTTACTTTCTAAACCTAATATAAACCTAGACTATAAGTATGGTCCTGATAAATGGACAGTAAGAGAGTGTATTGTTCACCTTTGTGATTCGGATAAGATATTTGCTTATAGAGCATTGCGGATAAGCAGAGGAGATGAGACACCACTAACTGGATTTGAGCAGAATTCTTATATAGAATTTAATGATTTTTTACATTTATCTGCAGAGGACCTGATCGCTATGATCAAAACCACCATTAATAGCACTATGACTATGTTTCGTCTTATGAAATTGGAGGATACTGAGAAAATAGGCACTGCGTCTAATAGTCCGGTGTCTGTGCGTGCTTTAGCCTATATGACGGCTGGACACGCGATACACCATCTCAATTTGCTTAAGGATAGATACGGTTTCGAATTATAATCTATTTGTCACAGTAGTAGTAATCCAATACATTCTTTATATAAGTAATTGATTATAACCCTATTTTAGCGCTTGATGGCAATTTACACCAAAGACATACTTAATTTTGTTAGTAAACTTACACCGCGTAGGCTGTGGAATGCAGGAAAATTGCTCAGCTCTTACTATGTTACTATGTGGACAGGTAAGGTAACGCAATGGGGACTGCCGATGACTATATCGATAGAACCAACTACAGCGTGTAATCTAAGATGCCCAGAGTGCCCTAGTGGGCTGAGAGCCTTCTCTAGACCTACGGGTAATCTGAAGCAGGACTTCTTTCGTAAGACTATTGACGAACTTCATAAGCAACTGATTTATCTAATATTCTACTTTCAAGGTGAGCCATATATCAACCCTGGATTTCTAGATATGGTGAAGTATGCCAAGGATAAGGGCATCTACACCATAACCTCTACCAACGGCCATTTTCTCAATGACGCCAATGCTAAGAAAACCATAGAATCTGGACTAGATCGTATGATAATATCAGTTGATGGCACAACTCAAGAGACTTACGAAAACTATCGAAAGGAAGGTAATTTAGAGTCCGTACTCCAAGGAGCTCGTAATATCGTAAAGTGGAAAAATAAGATGAACTCTGCCACACCACACACCATATTTCAGTTCTTGGTAGTAAAACCTAATGAGCATCAGATAGACGAGATATACAAGCTCGCAGAAGAAATAGGTATAGATGAAGTAAAGCTAAAGACTGCACAAGTTTATGAGTATGAACAGGGCAATGACCTCATACCTACGATTGAAAAATATTCTAGATATAAAAAGAACACCGACGGAACATATAGCGTCAAAAATAGACTACTCAATCACTGCTGGAAACTATGGCACGCCTGTGTGATTACGTGGGATGGACTAGTAGTACCATGTTGCTTTGATAAGGATGCAAAACATAGATTAGGTGATATGAAAGACAAGCCTTTTAAAGAAATTTGGCAAGGTGAAGATTATGATAAATTTCGTAAGCAATTGCTCAAAGGGAGAGACCAAATCGATATCTGTAAGAACTGTACAGAAGGATGTAAGGTGTGGGCCTAGTTTTTTTAGTTTGATAGGTCTACTAGATATGAGGTTATTATAGTGCTGGCTTTTAAAGTTAGCCAATCCTTCTCACGTATTTTAAAATTCATTTAATACCTCAGGCCAAACTAATCATTAGACCCAATTGGTTAATATTTTATACGCGTTATTTAATGAAGAATATGAATAATTATATCAGATCTATTTTTTCAGCATTTATATTGTTGTTTGCATCATCAATGAGTGCGCAAGATGCAGACTTCGTATACGAAGATCGTGTGTATGATGACCTGATTAGGTCTGTACAGATTTATATTAACAATCAACCTGCGTTAGTACCGATCATTGGACTTAATAGCGGCTTCAGGTCCTTTACACTTAGGTTTGATGAGATGTCAGATGACGCCAATGAGTTTTTTTATAGAGTAGTTCATTGTGATCGCAATTGGAAAGTATCTGATCTAGAAGAAATAGAATATATCGAGGGTTTTAATGGTGAAGAGATTCAAAATTATCAGTTTTCGACTAACACTTACGTGGACTATGTCAATTTCTCGTTGACCCTACCGAATGAAGATACACAGTTTCGTATTAGCGGTAATTATATATTAATTGTTTATGACAATGAAGCGATGACTAACCCTGTAATTACGCGCAGATTTATGATTGACGAAGAACAAGTACAGCTTTTCACAGACTTACAGAGAGTTAATGATGTAATAAAGAGTAATTCTCACCAACAATTGGATGTAGAGGCCGACCTTGGAGAAATGAGAATAGGAGACCCTATGAATGAACTTTCACTTTCTATTGTGCAGAACAATCGTTGGGATAACATGATTAACAACTCTCAGCCAAAGTTTATTTCTCGTAATCGAGTTAACTTTGATAATACGGGGAAACTAGCCATTGCCGCGGGTAAAGAGTTTAGGCAATTTGATATTAGGTCGTTACAATATACCACGGCATATGTATCAGAAATAGACCTTCACGATCAAGGGTCTAACGTATTATTGCATACTGAAAAACCTAGAGCTTATAGAGTATATCGAGACGAAGTAGATTTTGATGGAAGGTATGTTATTCAAAACTTTGATTTTCAACCTTCGTCCAACAATGTGAATTCCCAAAACAATGAATCAAACTTTAACGCGGACTATGCTGATGTTTCATTTGCATTAAAAATGAATCAAAATTTAGAAGAAGTGTATGTAGTTGGAGCATTTTCGGATTGGAGATTAGAAGAGGCTTATAAGATGCAATACTCCAATAAACACAATGGATATCATGTTACTATTCCAATGAAACAGGGTGTATACAATTACTTGTTTGCGACCAAAGGAGCCGATGGCAAACCAAGCTATGCCGAACTTGAAGGGGATAGTGAAAATACAGTTAACTACTATACTACGATCCTTTATTACAGAGATTTCATTCAGCAATATGACCGTATCATTGATACTCAACAAGTCATTGCCATTGGGAAATATTAGCTTTTCATCCTATTTTCTTTCCGTTTATCTGCCAAAGGCTATATTTCATATAAATAGTTGGGATATTACTAAAGAGTAAGATAATATTGTAGACTAGAAGCTATATAGGATAATAAGGAATATATAGTATACCCCAAATACCTAGAAAGAGCATCTACAATAAGTATCAAAACGACTCAAATGATCAACAAAACTATCAATCGACTGCTGGCTATCTGCTTTATAGTCGCTCTATGGTCTGCACCAGCGATAGCACAAGACATATGGAATCTTGAAAAGTGTATCAATCATGCGCTGCAGAACAATCTAGATCTCCAACAAGGACGACTTAGTATCGAGCAGGCCAATATATCTAAAAAAACGGCTTTACATGGTAGATATCCAAGCCTCAATGGTAGTACCAATCTGGGCTTGAATTTTGGTCGAACTATCGACCCTACTAATAATGAATTTATAACGCAGTCATTTTTCAGTAATGGATTTTCATTAAGTTCGGGGGTTATACTTTATAATGCGGGTAGAATCAGTAATACTATCAAGCAAAGTGAGATCGATCAAGAATCAGTAAGTTATTCAGTAAAACAGTCTGAAAGAGATATCGCATTATTTGTAGCTAATTCATACCTCAACGTATTGTTTGCCGAAGAGAATCTTAAAAATGCAGTAGCCCAACAAAGTCTTAATACTAAGCAGTACAATCAAGTAGAATCACTGATCAATGCAGGTGTTAGACCAGCAAACGAATTGCTAGATTTAGAAGCTCAACTAGCTAGAGGCGATCAAGCTATCATTGCTCAGGAAAACGCAGTGATAATATCTTTTTTAAATCTTAAGCAACTATTACTATTAGAATCAGATTATCAAATGATATTGGATAGACCATCAGATGTTGAAATTTTGTCCAATACTGATTTGATCACCTTAGATGAAATATATACATCGGCATTATCGAATCAACCAAGTATCAGAGCAGCTGAGTTAGAAATGAGGTCAGCAGAAATAGGTGAAAAAATTGCAAAGGCAGCTTTATATCCTAGCATTGGAGCTTCAGGTAACATAGGCACGAATTATAGTAATCGGGCCTTGAGATTTACGCCTACTGGACTGGAGGAAACACCTTACTTAGATCAATTAGACGAAAACATATCTTATGGAGTAGGATTGGGAGTAAACTTTCCTATTTATAACAACTACCAAGTGAAGGCGGGGATGGAAAGAGCTAAGTTCAGCACCATGAGTAGTGTAATTAATGTAGAAAGAGAAAAGAATAAACTTAAGACTGATGTTCAACAGGCATTAGCAGATGCACAAGCTGCGAGTAAAAGCTATCGAGCAGCAAAGAAAAGTAGGGACGCACAATCTGCTGCTTACAACAATGCAACTAAACAATATGATCTCGGAGCGATTAATAGTTTTGACTATGTCAACTCGAGAGCGTTGCTTGATAACGCTGAAATTAGTTTAATCATAGCAAAGTACGACTACTTATTCAAAGCTAAAGTGGTTGACTTCTATATGGGTAGACCGATCTCTCTGAAATAACTAAAGTGCCAAACAAAAGACAATACAAATCAACACGACATGACGACCAAAAAGAAGAAATCTAGAAAGTGGTTAGTGCCAGTACTTATCATTGGAATAGGAGCATTAATAGCTGCGGCATACTTCAAGGGACAAGGTAAGCCAAAAGGTATAGAGGTGACTGTAGAAGAAGCTGATAACAGAACTATATTAGAGAAAGTTACAGCCAGTGGAAAGATATTTCCTGAGACTGAGGTGAAGATAAGCAGTGATGTATCTGGAGAGATAGTGGAGCTATATGTTCAAGAAGGGGACTCAGTATACATAGGACAGGTGCTCGCTAAGATCGATCCTGACACCTATGAGTCTACAGTAGAGAGAGGCCGTGCAAGTGTTAATAGTGCTAAGGCTAACAAAGCAGCTTCGGCCACTCAGATTGAATCCAGTAAAGCTCAGATACAACAAATACAAGCACAACTAACTAATGCCAAAACTGTACATGATCGTAATGTTAAGTTGCTAAGTGAAGGTGTAATATCTCAAGTAGAATTTGATCAGTCTCTATCAGCACTTCAAGGTTTAGTTGCAAATATGAGGTCAGCTGAAGCGACACTAGAATCTGCGAAAAAAAATGTAGAAGGGGCCTCTTATTCTGTGCAAAGTGCAGAAGCCACTCTGCGTGAAATGCGAACAAGTTTAAGCCGTACCATCATCAAGTCTCCTACAAACGGTATAGTATCTTCTCTATCAGTAGAGCAAGGTGAACGCGTAGTAGGAACGATACAGATGGCAGGTACTGAGATGATGCGTATCGCTAATTTATCTGCGATGGAAGTACAAGTAGATGTAAGTGAAAATGATATCCTTAGAGTATCGCTTAATGACAAAGTAGATATCGAAGTAGACGCATATCTAGATCGTAAATTTTCTGGATATGTAACAGAGATTGCTAACTCTGCGAGTAACATTGGTGGAGCGGCTTCACTTAACACGGATCAGGTAACTAATTTCGTGGTAAAAGTGCGAGTAGATAGCAAAAGTTATAAAGACCTACTAGGACCTAATAAGCGTTATCCATTTCGTCCAGGTATGAGCGCATCTGTAGATATCAGAACTGAGACTATGGACAATGTGTTGGCTATTCCTATCCAGGCCGTTACCGTTAGAGAAAAAGAAGATGATAAGGACAACAAAAATAAAAAGGCTGCTGACGACGAATTAGAAGAAGTAGTATTTGTAATGGAAGCAGATACTGTTCGCATGGTCAATGTCACTACGGGAATTCAGGATGATGAATATATATTAGTCACATCAGGACTTGAGAAAGGAGAGGTTATCATTACAGGACCTTACAGTGCAATATCTAAAAAATTAGATCAAGGTGATGCAGTAAGAGTCAAAGAGGAGAAAGAAAAAAACGATGATGAAGACGACGAATAAGGTTGCCCTTATTATCATGATAAAGAACCCCGTATTAGGTAAGGCTAAAACGCGAATAGCAGCTACTGCTGGTGACGAAGAAGCATTGAGAATATATAAACTTTTATTAGATTATACCAGAAAGGTAGCCGAGGCCACTTCAATAGATCGCTACTTGTATTACAGCGATTATATAGAGGATGACGATTGGTCATCAGAGGATTTCAATAAAAGAACACAAGTAAGGGGCGATCTTGGAAATAAGTTGCGTGATGCTTTTTCTACGCTATCGAAAGACTATGATAAAATGATCGTAATCGGTAGCGACTGTGTTGGTATTACTTCTGACCATATTTTGAATGCGGTAGCAGCTCTTGACAATAGCGATATGGTACTTGGTCCTGTCCATGATGGCGGATACTATCTATTGGGGATGAATGGCTACCATCCTGAACTTATCTCTGATATAGAATGGAGTACTGACGTGGTAACGTCACAGACTCTAAGCAAGGCAGAATCAATAAATCTATCTACTACCAAAATAGAAACTCTTCATGATATCGATTATCACGAAGACTGGTTGACGCATGGATTAGAAATAGAAAAGCAATAATTAAATCTTGAGATCTAACTAATTTTTTATTTAACAATCGCTATCCAATTTTCTATAAAATTTTGTTTCGCTCTATTTTATTTTTGATTTTCCCTGCTGTTATTATATCTAATTGTCTAGGAGAGAGAATGTCTGCTAGTGGCTCCTTTTGTGCTACAAGAGCATCAGCCCTTATGGCCTGCATATTTAGCATTGGTACGATTTGATAGTCCGTCTACGATAAGTAGTATTTATCTCGACTATCTATACGATATTTGTTTATTCCTTTAGGAGGAATGTTTTTCTTTTTTGTAATTGACTTTTCTGCACTACTATTAGTGTATACTTTATCAGCACATCTTTTTTGGAAGACTCAGTCACTAATTCTGCATAGCTAATTTGATCAGCACCGTAATTTGCCTTTACTATTTACGATTCTTATAACAGTATTATTCCCAGGCGGTTCGTTATATTTATTAAGGACTCTACCAACGGATTCACCTTTATTATTATATACCACAAGAGGTATGAAGTGCGTTTTTATTGCCCCAACAAGAAGAGAGTGTGACATAATCTCGTTGCCAAATTTACTACAAGTATGACAGCTGGGCACTTCTTGAAAAAACATAAAATGGTAAGATTTTTTCTTCAGAACGCGTAAGTGCTTTGTCATAATCTCTTAGCCAATGTATTTGTCCAAGCTCAATTGGTTGATCTATTTTTAGCAACCAACTCTTGTGCGTATGTGTCAGTAGTAATCATGCAGATAACTATGATTGCGATTATGTTTTTCATAAGAGTAATTTTTAATTGCTCTTATATCTCTAACGTTTCTATATTAAACCCTAGGTGCTCTAAGTCCACCCAATAGTTAGGATAAGATTTTCTGACGACATCTTTGTCTTTGATGCGTAAGGGCACCATAAGAGATAATGGTGCAAACGCCATTGCCATTCTATGATCGTTATAGGTTTCTATTTCTGTGTCTTCATTTGGTGTAGCGGTTCCTTCTTGCATGTAGTATTGTACTTCCGATTTTTGAACAAATCGCGTAGGCATTTTTACGAAAGACACGCCATATTTTTTTAGCTCTTTTTTTAGAGCTTTAGTTCTATCAGTTTCTTTGATTGCTAAAGTTTGTAATCCACTAAATAGCATTGATGTTCCTTTTCCTGCTCCGACAATCGACATCGTCTGAGCAATATCTGGCTGTGAGATAAAGTCGTACTCAAAGAAGGGTACAGAATTATTATTTGTCTTCGTAATACGTACACTACGATCGGAGAATATACTTTCTATTCCAAATGAAGTCATCATCTTACTAATGGCACTATCTCCTTGCAATGCCTGGTCTGTCAGTCCATTGATAGTAATGTCCGACTCGTCCGCCAATGCTGCTATAGCATATAGATATGATGCTGAAGACCAATCTGATTCTACGAAATAATCTTTAGCTACGTAATCTTTTCCTTCGATTTTAATAACTAAGCCATTCCAAGTGTGTGATATTCCGAAGTACTCCATCATACGAAGTGTCATCTCGATATACGGTCGTGAAACTGGCTCTGATTCGAGTATGACCTCTAGTCCATTGGTTAGCCTAGGTGCAATTAGTAATAGTGCAGTGATGAACTGAGAGCTTATATCTGCTTTAAGTGTAACCCTACTTCCAGTGATCTTTTTAGAAGAAATTTGAAGTGGAGGATAACCTTCTTTGTCAGCATAATCAATATTGGCCCCTAGAGACCTAAGTGCTCTTACCAGTTCACCGATGGGCCTACTATTCATTCGCTCAGACCCAGACAGCAATGTTTCTCTGCCAGTCACTGCACAGTACGCAGTCATAAACCGATAAGTCGTACCCGAATGTCCAGTGTTGAGCTCTTTATCGTTAGAGGCTAATAGTTTGATAAGCGTTTGAGTGTCGTCGCTATTAGATAAATTCTCGATATTGAAGTCACCTAAACATAGTGCTTGTATGGTAAGCGCTCTATTGGATATACTTTTACTCCCTGACAGGTCGATTGTGCCTTTAGCGATTTTGCTTGGGTGTGAAATTTTTATAGTTGTAATCACAAATCTTTATTTATTCAGTAAGGTATAAGTCTGATAGACAGAAAATAGTTGATCAATTCGTTTATAAATGTAATTGAATTTCAGATCCTATTGTGAGGTTTATATTTATCAGCTATCAGACAACTAGTAAAATTACCATCCAATTGCGAAAACCATATTACCTTTACAGTATTGGTATTCATACCCACTATAAATATTTTTTCTATTGAAAGCTAAAAAATCATACGGCCAACATTTTCTTATCAACGAAAATGCCTCAGAAAAGATAGCCTACGCACTTCATCGAAAAGAAGGGATAAAAAACGTACTTGAGATTGGTCCTGGTAAAGGAGTACTGACCAAGTACTTTCTAAAGCAAGACATTAATTTTAGGGCGGTAGAAGCTGATAGAGATATGGTAGCATACCTCAAAGAGCATTACCCAGTATTGGTGGATAAGATTATATTTCTTGATTTCATGAAACTGAATTTATCTAAAGTATTTGATGGAGAGCCATTTTATCTGACGGGTAACTATCCATATAATATCTCATCTCAGATACTTTTCAAGATGCTTCAACATAAAGAGTTGATTCCGGAGATGATTGGGATGTTTCAAAAAGAAGTAGCCGATAGAGTTATAGCTCCACATGGAAGTAAGACATATGGTGTTTTGAGTGTGTTGATACAAGCATTTTATAAAGGAGAGATGTTTATGAAGGTCAGTCCTGGGTCGTTTTCACCACCACCGAAGGTTAATTCTGCGGTGATAAGATTGACTAGAAAGGAAAACTATGAACTTCCATGTAGTGAAAAGATGTTAAGAGCAGTAGTCAAGACAAGTTTTGGACAACGTAGAAAGATGATTAGAAATACGCTAAAGGTGCTTATCGAAGATAGAGACCTTTTGGATTCCGAACTTTTCACCAAGAGACCAGAACATCTGTCAGTTGACGAATTTATTGAATTAACATGTCTGATCGAAGAGAAAAAGGCAAAAAACGAGTTAGATGAGTCTAGAGACTAGAATTATGGGAGACCTCAAGGAGGCAATGAAAGCGAAAGATCAAGCTGCACTCAGAAGTATCAGAGCACTCAAAGCAGCCATTACACTTATTAAGACTGATGGGTCTGGTACAGTGATGGATGAAGCCGCTGAGATCAAGCTGGTGCAAAAGCAAGTAAAGCAAAGACAGGAGTCATTAGGTATATATGAGGAGCAAGGTCGTGAAGATTTGGCAGTGAAAGAGAGAGAAGAGATCGAAGTGCTATCGCGCTACTTACCTGAGCAGATGTCTGATGCGGACCTTTCCGCTTTTATCGGAGATTTAATTCAAAAGGCGGGTGCGACCTCTATGAAAGATATGGGTAAGATCATGGGTATGGCCTCTGGCCAACTAGCAGGGAAGGCAGACGGCAAGTCTATTTCTGCTAAAGTAAAAGCACTACTTTCATAATATGAAGGCGATCATCGAACATGAGGATAAGAAGTATAGTGTAGACTTAGCTAAGCCTATAGATATATCTTATCCTCTTGTTCCTGGTGCTATAACACCAAAGTGCTTTTGGGCACCCAATGTCGAAGTTGAGCCAGTACGAGCTCACGGATTTGTGGGATCTACAGCAGAAGGTGGAGATGTCAATTTCTACGATGTAAAATTTAACCCACATGGCAATGGTACACATACAGAATGTGTTGGTCATATCGCCAAGGTTCAGCATTCTGTGCAGGAGAGTTTTGATCAATTTCACTTTATAGCTAAGCTGATCACTATATCTCCTCGCATTATAGATAATGGTGATCTTGTTATACAAGAAGACCAGATCACCGCCGCTCTCGGCGAGGAGCTCTATGACGCTATCATCATACGTACTCTACCTAACAGTATCCAGCTTAAGAAAATCGACTATAGCGAAAGTAATCCACCTTATATAGAAGTAGCTTGTATACCCCATATCCTTAATAAAGGAATTAAGCACCTATTGATTGACCTACCGTCTGTAGATAGAGAATCTGACGAAGGAGCATTGGCTTCACATCATGCGTATTGGCAGTATCCAGCACTTTCTCATGACAAAAAGACGATAACCGAACTAGTTTATATTGACAATGTACATCAAGATGGATTATATTTGTTGGAGATGCAGGTGGCTCCTTTGGTTTTAGATGCTAGTCCTAGCCGGCCAGTTCTATATTCATTACATATCATGTAACATAGAAAAGTGGAAAGACAATCTTCATATAATTACTACCTAGACTATCAACTAATACCCTCTACGGATTATAGAGGAAAGATTAGATACTTTGACAGATTTTATTCCTCATTTGAATCATTAGATGAGAAAGATAGGTTGGCTGTGCATTTAGACTTTAATAAAGCTCTATTCGAGGTAGGTAACTATCATAGATTTGTACAGTCTGTAGATCCACTCATCGAACAGGTGATCATCGATAATATGTACGAATATAGAGGCGAGAAAATATTCGAAGGGTTACTATTTAAAAAAGCTGCGGCGCTGTATAATCTCAGACAGTACGACGGAGCTATCAAGGTACTCAAGTCGTTAATTAAGATGGACAAAGATCACCAATTAGCCAAAAATTTACTATCACTATGTATCCGAAAGCTTGGAAAGACCTGGTATGATTTAAGTAAGGCGATCGCTATTGTACTTATGTTTTCGGCGGCATCAATTTTATTTGCAGAGTTTGTGATAGTCAGCTCGTTTTATCTCGAATATCTAAAGCAAGTGATGTTGCTTAGGAATACGCTGATACTTATTGCGTCAGGGCTACTTATCTGTAGAGAGTTGGCCATGATATGGTCTATCAGAAGGGAAGTAAATTTCTAGTCCAAAACTAACAGATATTATCTATGTTTATTCTTAAATAAGGGACATAAAAAAGGTCTCCAACAATACATTGAAAACCTTTAGTGGGCGATAAGGGATTCGAACCCCTGACCCCCTGGGTGTAAACCAGGTGCTCTGAACCAACTGAGCTAATCGCCCTACTTTTACTAAAGAATGCGGCCATCCTTTTTTAGCGTGTGCAAATATATAAATGTTTCATCTGAATACAAATAATAGTGATTTTTTTTGTGTTCAAGGACGAACATTAGAAAGGGTTACTTGATTTTATATTACACATGCCTTGAAAGATAACTGATATTCAATGCTTTATGCACAAATAATAGAATTACTAGTCTTCTAAAGCTTCTAGTATTTCATCTAGATCTTCGTAGCTTTTTACACCCACTTTCTCCTCTTCACTCCCTCTGAGTACAAGACCCGTAATGCCCACATCGAGAATACTGTGTATGTCGGCTGATGAGAAGCCACAGTCAAGATAGATGCTATGAGAGTTGCATAGTTTTCTGAGAGCATTCAACTTATCTTGGGAAAACCCATTAAAAGCCACAGTAGATTGAGCAATGTAAGAACGATCAGAGGTAAGTTCTCCAATGTCATCGTCTAATAAGATGGTTTTGGTTACTTGCCAATCACTGTTGATGAGATTTTCATTGGCAAATGGTCCTAATATGAGATGATTTATCGAGAGGGCTTCTAGCTGTGCTTCTATGCTTTGAATATCTTCTAAACCTGTGTATTGCGCTGAGAATATTGGACCTTCTACCCAATCCATAATTTCTTTAATTTTTGATAGATTGGCAGATTCTTCAGACAAGTTGAAGGACATATAATCTACGAGCCATGCTGCAAAATATCTTGCATCCGTAAGGTTTTGCAGATCCGCAGCTATAATTTTAGTTTTCAGCATATTCTTTATGTCTATTCCGCAGTGTAAATGTTATAGGTTATACATACGTCGAACCTATACAAGAAATAAAAAGACCGATCACTACATGAAGCAACGATCAGTCTTTTGGGTTTAGTTTGTTTTCAGAACCAAATTGTCAAATACCAACTCTGAGTAATGTAAGCCTTATTTACAATAAGCATCATATGCCTTTGTAAGGTTTTCAGCGATAGCTTGTGCTGATCTTCCTTCTATATGGTGACGCTCGATCATATGCACAAGTCTACCATTCTTAAATAAAGCAATCGCAGGGGATGAGGGAGGGTAAGGAAGCAAAAATTCTCTAGCTTTCTCCGTAGCCTCTTTATTTACGCCAGCAAATACTGTGTAGCAGTTTGTTGGTTTATTTTCTCCTTGGATAGACATCTTTGCTGCTGGTCTTGCATTGGCAGCAGCGCAACCACAGACGGAGTTTACTACTAAAAGTGTAGTCCCTTCTTGCTGGTCTAGAGCGGTTACTACTGCCTCTGATGTTTCTAGGCCTGTAAATCCAAATTCTGTTAGATCTTGGGACATTGGTTTAACTAATTCTGCAGGATACATATAATTGTATTTTGTAATGTTTAATTTTGTCTTTAACAAGTACTATTGACTATTTTGACTCATAAAAAGTTCTAATAGGTTCTTATCTATTTAATAAACTCAACAAAGTATTGATCAAAATCGTTTAATACTAAATCGATAACTTAATAAAAAGTGGCATTTATGTTTATAAAGATAAAATATATACTGTTACTCATGATGGCGTCTACTCTGATCGTTTCATGCAGTAAAGATCAGTTGGATACAGAATCACTAATATGTGAAGAGCCTGTAGTGTATGATGATGTCAGAGGTGTTATTTCTGCATCATGTGGATATACAGAATGCCACAATGGTTTAGGTAGTCTTGATAATTACAATAATTTTGCTGGTATTGAAACCTATCTATTTAGTGGGGCATTTTCGTCGAGAGTATTTATTTCTAGGGATATGCCCCCATCATATGCAGCTGGGGCTACTTCTCTGTCGGAAGAAGAGATAAATTTACTTAAATGCTGGGAGCAAAACGGCTTCAGTGAGTTTTAGTCTAATAATTAGTTTTCCACAAAACACTTTCGAAAATAGAAACTAATATGCAACGATCACTTATACTTGTCTTCTTCTTTACTTGTCTTACATTAGGTCTCTTCGCTCAAGAAGTTGTCTATCAAACCTTTAAGGACACACGTATAGTCAATACTCATAGTATAGAGACCCTCAAGGCTGGAATGATGGATTTCAGGGTAGGACATAGATTTGGAGACATTGCCGGTGAAAGCGGAGGATGGAAGACTCTCTATGGTTTAGAGAATGCTGCTGATGTAGCAATAGGATTCGACTATGGGTTGACAGATGAATGGATGATTGGGATTAATCGTGCAAAGGGTGCCGGGCCACTAAGACAGAACGTTAATACGTTCACTAAATTTCGCCTTATGCAGCAAGAAGAGGGAGGGAATAAACCATTTAGCATAACGGTATTGGCAGCGGGTACAGTAAGTACACAAGCCAAGACGCCTACACAAGGATCCTTAAGTTCGTTTGACAAAGGTGCACATAGGTTGTCATATCACCTTCAAGTTCTTTTTGCCAAGAAATTTTCTCCATATTTTTCAATACAAGGTGGAGGTGGATGGACATATAGAAATATTGTCCCATTTAATGATGTAAATGATCTGGTAAGTATATCTCTATCTAGTAGAATTAATTTCACTAAGGCACTAGGAGTTGTTTTAGATTTTAATTATCCAATATCTGAACTACGCACCATAGAAAATGGATATTATCCAATTGTAGGAATTGGACTAGAGTGGGAGACAGGTGGAGGACATGTATTTCTCATAAACTTAACAAATGCAGAAGGTATCAACGAGACAGATTACCTACCATATACTCGGACCAATTGGTTAGATGGTGAATATCGATTGGGCTTTACGATTGCTAGATTATTTAAATTGTAGAGTGAAGTGATTTAAGAATTACTATTAAACTATATAATTAATAATGGTTTAAAAATCATTTTGTAAGAATTAAAAAGGCTGACTTACGCTTCTGGCCTTTGGAAATAAGTCAAAAAATAACATGATATATAAAGTAGCTTTAGCATTTATAGGGACTATCTTAGTAGTGGCATGGACATATAAGTCAGTAGATAAGATCACGGACAAGTCGGTAATAGAAGTTCTTGAGGAGCTTGGAGTAGACTATAGTGCAAAGCGTCCTAATATGTCTATCCTTGGAGCATCTGCAGAAGCAGGTAGGTCTATTGTAGAAAATGGATTTGCACCAAAGCCTGGTGGAGGAAATACAGGTCAACAGAGTAAGCACTTTGTCTGTATATCATGCCATAATACGGAACGCGAAGATCCAGATCTTACCGTAAGTGATCCAGAAGCAAGACTGTCTTATGCTTCTGATAGAGATATGCCATTTCTACAAGCAACTACTTTGTATGGTGCAGTAAATAGAGACACGTATTACAACGGAGATTATTATAAAAAGTATGGTGATTTAGTAGATGCCGCTCGCAATGATGTGCGTGAAGCGATACAACTCTGTGCAGTAGAATGTGCACAGGGAAGATCATTAGATGATTGGGAATTAGAATCTATACTTGCTTATATGTGGACGAAAGAGTTACAGATGAAAGACCTTGATTTGGCAGCAACAGAGAAGGCTATAATCGAAGACGTTTTATCAGGAAAAGGAGAGAAGCAAGTAGCACAGTTAATAATTAACCAAAAATATTTGCGAGGTTCACCGGCGACATTTGTACCTCCGCCTGCTGATCGAAAAGTAGGAACTATGCACGAAGGGGATTCAAAAATGGGAATGCTTGTATACAGGAACAGTTGTCTTCATTGTCACGAAAAGGGTAAGTACTCTTTTTTTCAGATGGATGATCATGCAATCACACATAGATATCTTAATCGAAAAGCTGGTGGCTATAGTAGAAAATCTATATACCAAGTAATTAGATGGGGAGTACCCTCTAAGTCGGGTAAAAGATCTTATATGCCGCAGTATACTAGTGAAAGAATGAGCGATCAACAGTTGGCAGATCTCAGAGCGTATATTAGTGATAGAGCGGAGTAAAATTCTTTGTTTTTTGATTACAAATCGTTTCTTTAATCTTTCAAATAGACCTTTCTAAAAAAATTATATTATTCAAGGGCATTAAAAATTACTTCCTACCATTACCTCTATCATATCTTTTCTTTGTAGATATTTCTGAGCCATTTCTTGTATTTGTGTTGTGGTGCAATTGTATATTTGATCAATAATAACTTCGTATTCTTCGACTTCCATTTTACTTACGCTTAGAGTCTTCATAACATTAGCTACTCTGAATGGCCCATCTATCATATTAAGAAAATTCCCCATGATATAGTTGCGCACCATATCGAGTTCTCGAGCTGATATTTTTTCGTTTTGTAAGATAGAGATCTGATTATAAATTTCTGCGACAGTAGGATCGACTAGTTCGTTACTTACTTCAGTATTCAGTGTAAAATAACCATCATACACTAGAGGTTCCAACGAAGAATAAATATTGTAAGTATAACCTAGATTTTCTCTAATGCTCTCCATTAGTCTAGATCCAAAATATCCGCCTAATACAGTATTTAGCATAAACATGGGAGCAAAATCTTCATTGCTTCTATTAAACATTTTGCGACCTATTTTTAT
>TARA_B110000879_G_scaffold3082_1_pt1 | contig 22535 bp, 20 predicted proteins | sample TARA_B110000879 | Tara Oceans TARA_B110000879 (sample SAMEA4398094) | marine metagenome | biome: Polar Biome; feature: [SRF] surface water layer (ENVO:00010504); material: water (ENVO:00002006), including particulate matter (ENVO:01000060) such as... | depth 5 m
GTACACGGTGTTGAAAAAAGCAGAACGATTAAAGGTAAGCTGATGGTAAAGGAGAGTAGAATTCGAGTTCAAACAAAATTCGAATTGAAATTAGTTGATCATGACATTGAAATCCCAACAGTTGTTTTTCAAAAAATTGCTGAGGTAATAGACGTAACAGTTGATTTGCAGTTTTCACTTAAAAAATAAAGATCATAATGAAACACCCACTTATAGTTCTTGCCTTATTAGTTGCGACGGTTAACCTAACCGCACAAGACGATTTACTGGATATGTTGGAAGCCGAAGAGTCGACAAAAAATTACAAAGTTGGCCCAACATGGAAAACGATGAAGCTGGTAAACTTACATTCAACTTCAATGGTTAAGAAGAATGGATTGGACTTTAGAGTTACGCATCGCTTTGGTAGTATTGGAGAAAAGAGTGGAGGTGGGGTGCATAATCTTTACGGATTAGACATTTCTGATGATATCCGAATTTCATTTGATTATGGAATTACAGAGAACTTACAAATTGGAATTGGACGAAGTAAATACTCGGAATTGATAGATGCTTCAATAAAATATAAGGTGCTAGCTCAAAAAGAGCGCAAAGCTCCTTTAACATTAGTAGTCCTCGGGAATATAGCAACAACCCCTCAACAGGCGGTTGATACGCGTTACGATGATTGGCTAAATACGTTATCCTATTTCTCTCAAGTAATTATTGCACGAAAACTTGGAGACCGCTTTTCTTTTGAGTTTGCACCTAGTTTGCTCTACAGAAATTTGGTTTTAAAAACTACTGACATTGATGGCGTTAACGCGAAAGACGAAAATGTAAATATTTCTCTTGGATTTGGAGGTCGGTTTATGATCACAAAGCGAGTTGGAATTATTGTGGATTACATGTATACATTTTCTGAGTATCGATCTAATTATAGACCGATTAACTATTACGATCCATTTGGTGTTGGGGTAGAAATTGAAACGGGTGGTCACGTGTTTCATATCACTATGACAAATGCCGCAGGAATTGTAGAGAATAATTACATTCCAAACACTACTGCAAACTGGGGGGATGGAGGCATAAAATTAGGCTTTAATATTTCTAGAGTTTTTCAGTTTTAGTATTAGTGCCTTTATAGATTTGTATTCGTAATATGCTGGATACAAATACTACCTCTATAGCTTCAATATCATTGGCCCAAGCAAGTTTAATAAGTTTTGCTGATACCAATACTAAAGAGGCCAGAATGTTCAAAGGAATCTCCGCTATCCCTAAAGAAAGTAAGCAAATTGAACGAAATGAAGTTTCTCCATTTTGGGAAGTTGGGGTTGTAATTCTTGCTCTTTTTGTGTTAGCAATTTTGAAAAGAGCGTTTTCTAAAAAACTCGACCAGTATGCAAATGCACTAATTAGTAATCGTTTTATTGGCCAATTAACAAGAGAGGAGCGCAGTAGTGAAAGTATGAGTGTTATCTTGGTTGAGTTCCTCTATTTTATAATTATCGCTCTATTTACTAACCTTTTATACAAGAATATTAATCCAGAATTTATTCTTTATGGGTTTGAAGGCTTTGCTTTATTTATGCTGATATATTTGGTCTTTCACCTACTTAAAGTATTCGTAAACAATTTATTAGGTTGGTTATTGGATCTTCAAATTATAATAACAGATTTTCAGTTTTTCAATTTTTTGAGCCACGGAGCAATCGCAATATTTTTATTTCCAATCGTTGTCCTGTTGCTTTTTAGTCATATTGATAATCAGCTTTTATTAGGTGTCGGAGGACTGGTAATACTGGCAATGTACTTGTATAGAATATCCCGATTAGCTCGCAGATTCTGGTGGGAGAAAAGATTTTTACTCAAGTATTTTATTTTATACATTTGCGGCCTTGAAATATTACCTGTTTTAGTGCTGGCAAAGTTTGCATTCAAAACATTGTAAATTAGAAAGTTAAGAAGTTGAAATAGGCTTCATTCTTTGAATTAAAGAGGCTATAAATTGAAGGATTTGAAAGTAAAAACCATTCTGGTTTCACAACCTAAACCCGAGAACGACAAGTCACCTTATTTCGATTTAGCGGAAAAGCTAAAGCTGAAAGTAGATTTTCGATCATTCATTCACGTGGAAGGTGTTCCTGTACTAGAGTTTAGAAAACAGAAAATTAATCTGCTGGATTTTGCAGGCGTAATCTTTACAAGCCGTAACGCGGTTGACCATTACTTCCGAATGGCTGAGGAAATGCGTATTACCATTCCTGATTCTATGAAGTATTTCTGTACTTCGGAATCAACTGCGTATTACCTTCAGAAATATGTTGTTTTCAGAAAGCGAAAAATATTTCACGGAAAACAAAAATTGACTGATTTATTACCGTTGCTAAATAAGCATTCAGAGGATAATTTTTTGTTGCCAACATCAGACCTGTTGAAGCCTGATATTCCTATAAGTTTAGAAAAGGCAAAGATTTCTTATGAAAGAGGTGTTTTTTATAGAACAGTTTGCAGTGACTTGAGTGATTTGGCGGGAGTTTCCTATGATATTTTGGTATTCTTTAGTCCATCGGGTATTAAATCACTCTTTCAGAATTATCCTGATTTTAAGCAAAACGAAACAAGAATTGCTTGTTTTGGATCAACTACCAAGTTGGCGGCTGAAGAGATGGGTTTAAAGGTAGATGTGCCTGCTCCTACTCCAAGTTCACCGAGTATGACAATGGCAATCGAAGCCTATGTGAAACAAATGAACAAGAAATAAAGTGAATAATATTAATAGTTAGTAAAAGGGTGAAGTTTTCACCCTTTTTTTGTTTTAGAATGGGTCAGCGTTTCGGAAAAGAGTACAAACTAAAGTCTAAAAAGAAAATCGATATTCTTTTCAAGAAAGGTAATCGCGTTCATTCGCCAGTTTTGACGGTGGTATTTCTTAAAGAAAAGATCGAAGAAAATGAAATTGCATACCCCCAAATTTTGGTTTCGGTACCAAAACGAAACTTTAAGAAAGCGGTAGATCGTAATTTAATTAGACGACAAATAAAAGAAGCTTTTCGACTGTATTTGAAAGAAGATTCCCCGCTTGAAATAACCACTTATCAATATTATTTGGCATTAGTTTATAAAGAAACTAGGATAAGAGATTTTAACGAGATTCATAGTGCATTAACTTTACTTTTACGAAAGCTCGAAGAAAAAAATAGTTGATTATGATTTGTACAAAAAGGAAAAGAGTACTTGTAGGGTTATTGTTAATTACGGGATCATTTGGAATGGTTGCCTACAACTCAGAAAGAGACAATTATTTCGAAATATCTAAAAACCTCGACATTTTTGTCAATTTATATAAGCAACTCAATATTTACTATGTAGACGAAACGAATCCAGGCGAGTTGATGAAGACGGGTATTGATGCTATGTTAGAATCACTAGATCCCTATACAGTCTATATTCCAGAATCAGATATTGAAGATTATCGTTTTATGACTACCGGTCAATATGGTGGTATTGGCTCATTAATACGAAGAAAAGGTGACTATGTGGTGGTTGCCGAGCCTTATGAAGGGTTTCCCGCTTTTAAGGCAGGATTGCTTGCAGGCGATTTAATACTGTCCATCGATGGACACGATGTGAAAGGAAAAAACACAGGTGAGATTTCCAAATTGCTTAAAGGTCAAGCCAAAACTGATGTCAATTTAGTAATTGACCGCTACGGTGAGAAAATGGAAAAAACATTGACACGAGAGAATATAAAAATCAAAGATGTTCCTTACTATGGAGAACTTGAAAAAGGAGTTGGCTACATAAAATTGACCAGTTTTACTGAAACAGCTAGTAAAGAAGTAATTAAAGCGTTTAAAGAATTAAAGGAAAAAAATAAAATTACTAGTTTGGTATTTGATCTTCGTGGTAATGGCGGTGGGTTGTTAAATGAGGCGGTGAATATCGTTAATATCTTTATTCCTAGGGGTACTGAGGTAGTCTATACCAAAGGGAAAATGAAAGAGTGGCAACAAAGTTACAAAGCGCTCAATGCGCCTATTGATACAGAAATTCCACTTGTTGTTTTAGTAGACGAAGGCTCTGCTTCTGCATCTGAAATTGTTAGTGGTGCTTTGCAAGATTTGGATAGAGCAGTGGTAATTGGAGAAAGAACATTTGGTAAAGGTTTGGTGCAGCAAGTGAAACCACTTACATATAATTCTCAGTTTAAGGTAACCGTTGCTAAATACTACATTCCAAGTGGGAGATGTATTCAGAAATTAGATTACTCGAATAAAACAGATGGAAAGGCAACTGCAGTGGCAGACTCATTAAGAAAGCAGTTTTTTACCACCGCTGGAAGACCAGTTAAGGATGGAAAAGGAGTATTGCCAGATGTTGCGGTTGAATTGCCACAAGCGGCTGATTTGACTGCGTCCTTGCTGAGTAAAAACCATATTTTCGACTATGCATCAGATTTTAAAAGAAATAATGAAACAATAGATTCAGCTAAAGAATTTGTGATGGATGAAAACCAGTACAATGATTTTATTGCTTTTTTGGAAGGTAAGGATTTCGATTATACGACCAGAACTGAACAAGCTTTAGAACGATTAAAAAAGGCTTCAGAGGGCGATAAGTATTATGATAGAATTAGCGAAGAGTATGAAAAGCTAGTTGAGAAAATTAAAAGTAATAAGGACAAAGACTTGTTATTGCATAAAAAAGAGATTTCTCAAATTTTAGAGAATGAAATTATTTCTAGATATTTTTATCAAACGGGAAGAATCGAGCACAGTTTGAAAAATGATCCAAGAGTTAAGGAATCTATTTCTGTGCTCAATCAAAAACAGAGATACAAAAGGATTCTTGCTGCTTCTAAAAAATAGTTTCCTCAAGTACTAATAATTAACCTTCATTTGTGTTTGGTATATTACGCAGATGTTCGCACGCTTTTTAACTCATAGAAACGTTTATTTACTTGGCTTGGCTGGATTCCTTTTTGGGTTGGCTATGTCTGAGTTTGTGATTAGCGTTTCTCAATTTTTATTGGCGGCTAATTGGCTTGTTTCGAGAAATTTTAAGGCTAAGTGGGAACGTATTAAAACCAATCCAGCAGTATGGCTGATTTGGTTTTTTTACCTGCTTCATATCATTGGGATGACACACACACTATATTTCGATTTGGGGGCTGATGAACTTCGAATAAAACTACCCTTTCTGCTCATTCCGTTATTTGTAGTCTCTGAAAAACGATTTTCAAAATTGGAGATGAAAGGCCTGTTATCTGTTTTTGTTTTAGCAGTTATATTATCATCAGGCTTTGGAATTGCGCACCATTTTCAGCATCGAATGGATATTGGTTATGATGCTAGAAGCTCCTCTCTTTTTATTTCTCACATTCGCCTATCGTTAATGATTGATTTGGCTACATTATGGTTGCTTTCTGCACTGTTGCTTGGCAATGAAAAAAAGTGGGTCAAAATATTTTCCAGCATTCTTGTGCTGTATTTAGCTTTTTACCTAATCCAAATGCAAATGCTGACGGGCCTAGTAATTTTGCCTCTTGCTTTATCTTTTGCCTTTGGGTTTGCTCAAAGTGAATCTATAGTGACTTCTAAAATCAAATTAATTGTGGCATTATTTGGAGCTGTATTCTTAATTAGTTCTTCGTTTTACTGTTATCAAATCGCACGGCCATTTATTGATTTTAAAGAACACTTCAGATATGACCTTGAGGTGAATACAGTTAATGGAAATCAGTATTTACATCAGCTAGACAACTTGATGCAAGAGAATGGAAATCAGGTTTGGATATATATTTCTGATCCCGAAACTCGAGCAGAGTGGAATAAGCGAAGTAAATTGGATTTTGATGGAGTTGGAAATACAGGAGAGTCCCTTCGTGCAACATTATATCGGTATTTAACCTCGAAAGGAGCAAGAAAAGATTCAGTAGGAATGCAAACTCTAACTGCTGAGGATATACTTGCTATTGAAAGCGGTGAGGCAAATATTCGATTTGTAAATCATTCTTCTATTGAAAAAAGAATATATCAAACTATTTGGGAGCTAAACAATTACCAATATCAAGCAGGTAGTTATGAAGGGCATTCTGTTGCGCAGCGAATAGAATTTTGGAAGGTGGGTTGGCAAGCATTTAAAATAGCACCAATTTTTGGAAATGGGACGGGAGACGTTAGAGCAATGATGAGTGAGCAATATGCTAAAAGTAACTCCATACTTTCAAAAGAAAGCCAGTTGAAGCCACATAACCAATTTATAACAACGGCCGTTGCATTGGGTGTCATGGGCCTTTTTTCACTGATTGTTTGTTTTGTCTTTGCGTTTAAATACTCAATTAGAGAACCCGTTAAATTGGCCTTTTTGGTAATTATTTTGCTGTCCTTTATTTCAGAAGACACATTAGACACACAGGTAGGAGCAACATTTTTTGCTGGTTTTTACGCCTTATTTTGTTGCCAACCTAAGTCTTCTGAATTACAAGAAGAAGCTTAAATATTGATGGTTTCTCTATAAACTTCCAGATATTTTTGAATACACGTATCCCAGCTAAATTTTGCCGCATAGGAAATACTTTTTGAACTAAAATTAGGGTCAATTTCAGCGATCGTTAAGCCCAATTCGATTTGCTTAGCCATACTATCAGACTCAAAATTCTCGAAATAAAAGGCAACGTTACCACCAATTTCAGGAAGGCTTGTGAGTTTGCTCATGAACACAGGTTTTCCATACATCATAGCTTCAATTGGCGGTATTCCAAAACCTTCAGCAGTAGAAGGGAATAACAGTGCTTTGCAATTTTTGTAATACCAAGATTTTTCATTTTCAGTTATCGTACCAACTAAAATCACCTTTTCTTGCAAGGAAAATTCGTTAATGAGTAGTTTTATCTCGTTTCCATAACTTGTTGCATTATTTCCTGCAATTACAAGTTTATAATTGTGCAAGTTCCGCATCATATGCAATAGGGAGTGGAAGTTTTTCTTTTTATTAAATATTCCAATTGAGAATAAAAAAGCCTCTTTTTTAAGAGCATTTGGAGTGACTTCTGGTAGATTATTCTGAATTTCTACACCGTTGTAAATCACTTTTATGTTTTTACCTTTCAGGTTAATATTTTTTTCGATTTCGATTTTAGAGAATTCAGAAATAGTGGTAATAACATGAGCGTTATCAACTCTTTTTTGCATAAGCTTTAAATATCGAGCTCTTTTATTTCCCTCTTTCTCAACTAGAAAATTCAGATCATGAATGGTCAGAATTTGTTTGGAATTAGAATTTGGAAGATGAGCAGGAAACTGATGCAAACTGTGCCAGAGATCGTATTTGGTCGAGTTTCTAAAATGTCTATTCATCAAGTTGGCCTTTACGAAGGATAATTTATTCTCGAATAAAATTGATTTATCAGAAGGAGCAAGGCAACTAATGTCAAGATCGGGAGAGGAATGTTTAAAAAGGTTTGTAATGAATTGAAATGAAAATTGGCCCAATCCAGAATTAAGATTTTTGATCTTGTATGCGTCCACTAATATCCGGCTCATAGCTTAGTTTTTAACTGTAGTTCGAGTAGATATAGGTATTTATTTACACTAGCGGAGGCCGAGACCCAGGCAATAATTAGTCCCATTTTCCCATCTAAAATCCCTAGGTTAAACAAGTACATACTTAAGAATTTTGCAATTCCACTTAAGTAGGGTTTGATTGGCGATACTCTTTTCCCTTCAGCATATAAATGCTCAGCACTAAGTTTTGAGTACTTATTGGCTCTTTTCTTGTGATCAGCGTAAGAATAGTAAGAATAGTGTAATAAATCGCCCTCGAGGGTTTCTTTATTAATTCTGCTAGGCAGCTTTAATGTTTCGTGCACATAGCCTCCTTCCCAAATAGTTTCTTTTTTCGGGAAAATCCGAACCTTAGAATCGGGATACCAACCGCCATATCGAATCCAATGGCCACAATAATTTGTCAGCCGATTAAGAGAATAGCTACCGTTTATTCCCGCGACTTTTATTGTCTGAATTGATTTAAATAACGTTTCGCCAATTTCCTCATCAGAATCTAGTGACAATATATATTCATTTTGCGCTAAACTATTGGCATAATTTTTTTGGTCGCTGTATCCATTCCATGCTCTTTCTATGAATTTGCAATTGAATTGTAGAGCAATTTCTTTCGTTTTATCGGTTGAGAAGGAGTCGACAATAATTAGCTCATCCGCCAAGTCTTGCACGGACAGCAAGCATCTCTTAAGATTTTTTTCTTCGTTAAATGTGATAATTACGACTGAAAGTGGCGTCAAATTGAGGAAGTTTTATCTGACAAATATGTAAAATAAAACACCATTTTTTAGCACATTATACAGAGTCTGTCAATGTTCTGATGTTCAGAATGTATTAAGTTTGTTTCCCTAAATCTTATGGGGTTTCATGGATAAATATTCTTACGTAGGTAATGGCGATGTAAACGCCTTAGAAGACCTATACAATCAATACCGAAACGATCCAGAATCAGTTGATTTTGGTTGGAAAAAATTTTTTGAAGGATTTGAGTTTTCGAAAACTACTTTCGACTCAGATGGTGGAATTCCAGAGAATGTTCAAAAAGAATTCAAAGTACTACAGATTATAAATGATTACCGTTCAAGGGGACATTTGTTCACTAAAACGAATCCAGTAAGAACTAGAAGGCAGTATAAGCCAACTTTAGAGATTGAGCATTATGGCTTTGGTCCAACAGACGCAGATACTGTTTTTGATGCAGCTACCGAATTAGGATTACCACCTTCTAAGCTGAGTGTTATAGTCGATCATTTAATGGCGACTTATTGCGCTTCCATAGGGGTGGAGTATATGTACATTCGTAATCCGAAGGTTGTAAATTGGATCAAAGAAAAAATTGAACCAAACAAAAACACACCGAATTTTTCGAATGATGAAAAGATGGAAATCCTCACAAAACTTAATGAAGCTGTGGGTTTTGAGACTTTTTTGCACAAAAAATTTGTCGGTCAAAAGCGATTTTCTCTAGAAGGTGGAGAGTCGTTAATTCCAGCGCTAAATGCTTTGGTTGAGCATGGTGCTGAAATAGGAATAGAAGAATTTATTATTGGAATGGCGCATCGTGGAAGACTTAATGTGTTGACCAATATTTTCAATAAATCGTATGCCGATATTTTCACCGAATTTGATGGTAAAGAATACGAAGACAATTTGTTTGATGGTGACGTAAAGTACCATCTAGGGTACTCCTGTGATATTGACACTGATAGAGGTAAAAAAGTGCTCATGACGCTCTCGCCAAACCCTTCTCATTTAGAAGCGGTTGCGCCAGTTGTTGCTGGAATTGCTCGGGCAAAAATTGATGATTATTTGATTGAAGAGTCAAAGATTTGTCCAGTTATCATACATGGTGATGCCTCCATTGCGGGTCAAGGAGTTGTGTACGAATTAGCTCAAATGGCAGGTCTTGATGGATATAGAACTGGAGGAACGGTTCATATTGTAGTAAATAATCAAATAGGATTTACTACAAACTATATTGATGCCAGAACGAGTACCTACTGTACTGACATTGCAAAAGTTACGTTGTCTCCGGTTTTCCATGTGAATGGAGATGATGTTGAAGCGGTAGTGCACACCATTAAATTGGCAACAGAATATCGCCAGAAGTTCAAAAAAGATATTTTTATCGATTTATTGTGCTATCGCAAGTATGGACACAATGAAGGCGATGAACCACGTTTCACACAACCACTGCTTTACAAAGCGATTGCCACACACCCTAATCCAAGAGACATTTATTTGGAAAGTTTAATGGCTGAAGGGGTACTTGGAGAAGATGCTCAAAAGAATTTGGAAGCTGAGTTCAAGGTTATGCTTGAAATCGATCTTACGAGATCAAAAAAGAAAAAATTAGCTGTAATTACAAGTTTCTTAGAAAAGAATTGGGAAAACATTAGAGAATCAACGAGAGAAGATTTTAGAAAGTCTCCCATAACTGCGGTTACCGAGTTAAAGTTTAAGGCTATTGGTGAAAAAATAACCGAATTGCCTTCGGATCTGAATTTCTTCAAAAAAGTACAGCGACTTATGGGTGACCGTAGGAAAATGTTGGAAGAAGGAACTAAGTTAGACTGGGCGATGGGTGAGCTTATGGCTTATGCCACCTTATTGGACGAAGGCTTTAATGTAAGAATTAGTGGTCAAGATGTTGAACGAGGAACTTTCTCTCATCGTCATGCGGTCCTGAAAGTAGAAGATTCTGAGCAAGAATACATTCCTTTAAAATCGACTGAAAATGAAGGCGCAGATTTTAGCATTTACAACAGTTCTTTATCTGAATATGCTGTACTTGGTTTTGAATACGGTTATGCTATGGCAATGCCTAATACGTTACCGATTTGGGAAGCTCAATTTGGAGACTTCTTTAACGGTGCTCAAATAATTATTGATCAGTTTTTATCTGCTGCAGAAGACAAGTGGAAAGTAATGAATGGTCTGGTTATTTTATTACCACACGGTTATGAGGGTCAAGGTGCTGAGCATTCTTCGGCTCGAATGGAACGTTGGTTGCAAGCAAATGCAGAGGATAATTTCCAAGTGGCAAATGCCACTACACCTGCAAATTATTTCCATTTATTAAGAAGACAATTACATCGCCCAATTCGTAAACCATTAGTTGTTTTTACTCCCAAGAGTTTGTTGAGGTATCCTAAATGCGTTTCTTCCATTGAAGATTTTACAACAGGTGGATTTCAAGAAGTAATTGATGATCCTTTGGTGAAAGATAAATCGAAAGTGGAGAAAATTATGTTCTGCACCGGTAAGGTTTATTATGATGTAATCGAAGAACGTGAAAAGCGCGGAAACGATAACATCGCATTTGTAAGAATGGAGCAATTATATCCAGTGCCTTATGAACAAATGGATGAGGTGATTGCTGGTTATAAAAATGTGAAGCAGAAATATTGGTTGCAAGAAGAGCCAGAAAATATGGGCGCATGGTCTCATATTTTAAGACGTTTCCCAAAAGGCGATTTAGATTTGATAAGTAGAAAAAGTTCTGCTGCACCTGCAACGGGCTCTAGCAAAAGACATATTGCAAGAGTGGCTATGTTGATGGATGAAATTTTTAGTTAATACTTAGAATAAAGAAAATAGAATGGTAAAAGAAATGAAAATCCCTTCTCCTGGGGAATCAATTACCGAAGTAGAAATTGCTTCTTGGATGGTGGAGGACGGCGAATATGTTGAAGTAGATCAACCTATTGCCGAAATCGATTCTGATAAAGCTACGCTTGAGTTAAACGCGGAATTTGCTGGAACGATTAAACTCATTGCTGAAGAAGGCGATGCAGTGGCTGTGGGCAGTGTTGTTTGTTCAATAGACACGAGTGCTGAAGCACCGGAAAAAGCGCCAGTAGTTGTTGCTGAAGCACCTAAAGCACAAGTCCAGAAGGAAGCACCTAAAGCTGTCGAAAAAGAGGCTGTTGTTGAAGATACAGCTAATATTAAAGTAACTCCATTGGCGAAGGAAATGATGAAAGACAATAATGTCAAATCATCATCTGTTAGCGGAAGCGGAGCAAACGGAAGAATAACTCGGAGCGATGTTGAGGCATATATTACAGGTGGAGTAGATGTTTCTGAGGTAATGCAAGGCTGGGGAGGAACTCGTGGTTCTGAGCTTAAGAAAATGTCCATGCTTCGAAGAAAAGTTGCACAGCGATTAGTTGCTGTTAAACAAGAAACGGCAATGCTTACTACGTTCAACGAGATTGATATGAGCTTTGTAATGGATTTGCGTAAGAAATACAAAGAAGCATTTAGAGAAAAGCACGGTGTGAATTTAGGATTCATGTCATTCTTTACAAAAGCTTGTACTGAAGCACTAAGATTATATCCAGCTGTAAATGGAATGATTGATGGCGATAATATGATCTTTCATGATTATGCTGATGTTGGTATTGCAGTAAGTTCTCCAAAAGGACTTATGGTGCCAGTTGTGCGCAATGCAGAGCAAATGTCATTGGCCGAAATCGAAGGAGATATCAAACGTCTAGCGATAAAAGCGAGAGACGGTAAATTGAGTATTGATGAAATGACTGGAGGTACATTTACCATAACTAATGGTGGCGTATTTGGTTCTATGCTAAGCACTCCGATTATCAATCCTCCACAATCTGCAATCTTAGGAATGCACAATATTGTTGAGCGTCCAATTGCTGTAAATGGAGCGGTAGTTATTCGTCCGATTATGTACATAGCGTTGTCTTACGATCACCGCATTATCGACGGTAAAGAATCGGTTTCTTTCTTGTATAAAGTGAAAGAAATGATTGAAAACCCCATGAAATTAATGTTTGGTGCCAAAGAACCTGAAGAGGTATTGTTGGGATTGTAAACCAATTTTAAATATTGAAAATAAGAAAGCCGCTTTTAATCGGCTTTTTTTGTGCGTAGTTATTTAATTCTACTTTATTGGGTCAAATTTTTTTTTGGAAACCAACTGCGTAATTTGTTATTTGCCATACTTATGTGTTCTTCTTTGATTTGTTTTCTGATACTCGAGTAAACTAACATTACCACACCAAAATCATCAGCATAACCAACAATCGGAGTAATATCGGGAATGGCATCTATTAGAGAAATAAAATATCCAAGTGCCGCATAAATTTTCAATTTATCAGCTTTATCAGTCTCGGAGTCGGCAGCAACATAATAGAGTTGTAAGGCATGGCCTACAATATCTTCTCCCGCTTTTAAACCATAATTTTTGACTTTGTCCCAAAATGAATCTTCCGAATATTCTTCCTCGTAATCTTTGTTTTCAATTTTATCTGTCATACTTTAATATTTGAAGTCTAATTTCGCTCTATACTGTATGTTAAGTTCAACTATTGCTTAGGGAATAAGCCCAAGAGGGCAAATACAATGAATGTATCACAAAACAATAGAGTTAAGAATATTAGAATTGAGTACCCAAGCCTAAACCTTCTTCTTCAATTCGAAATTCTGACCTAAATAAACACGTTTAACCTGCTCATCTGAGGCAAGTTCCTCTGCTGTGCCTGCTTTTAGAATATCGCCTTCAAAAAGCAGATAAGCACGATCGGTAATCGAAAGCGTTTCTTGTACGTTATGGTCAGTAATCAGAATTCCAATATTCTTGTCTCGAAGTTTGTAAATAATGGTTTGAATATCCTCAACCGCAATAGGGTCAACACCTGCAAAAGGTTCATCCAGCAAGATAAATTTTGGATCTACCGCCAATGCTCTTGCAATTTCGGTACGTCGTCGTTCGCCACCAGAAAGTAAATCGCCGCGATTTTTTCGCACATGATCCAGACTAAATTCATCGATCAGCGAATCTAGTTTTATCTTTTGTTCTTTTTTGGAAAGTTTGGTCATTTGCAAAACGGCAAGTATGTTATCCTCAACGCTCAATTTTCGAAATACGCTAGCTTCTTGAGGTAAATAGCCAATTCCTTTTTGGGCACGCTTGTACATGGCTAGGGACGTAATGTCTTCGTCATCCAAATAAATGGTTCCTGCATTGGGTTTTACAAGTCCAACAATCATATAGAAGGATGTTGTTTTTCCGGCACCATTTGGCCCTAATAAACCAACGATTTCGCCCTGAGAAACCTCAATACTTACCCCTTTAACAACCGTTCGGCTTTTGTACTTTTTTATTAGATTATCGGCTCTTAGCTTCATGGAACAAACTTAGAATGTAAATTGTAAAGAAAGCGAAGCTCCGAAATTTCGGGCAGCACTTTGCGATTTATCCTTGTTTAAATTGGTTAAACGATACATAAAATCAATACGAAGGACTTTAAAAATGTTTTCTATGCCCATTCCAGACTCAAAGTAAGGCTTTGGAAGCGCGCTTAGTGAATTTGGAAATTCCATTACATTCTGGTTTTCGGGTCGTAAAGAGCCAGCAACACCTTTTAACCACACTAACTCACGCCAATGTAATCGACGCATGAGCGGAATTTTATTTAGGAATAACCCATTGAAGTGGTGGGTGATTATTCCTTGAATATATTCATCCGACGCATACTCTAAAAAGTTCATGAGATTAAATGCCAAAGGATCGTAGAAGAAGGTTTCGTTACCATTGTGTAGTTCCAAAACAGGGAAGGGAACTTGTCCCCAAACTTTTCCATAACCGGCATGGTAGACACTGTATCCTAGAGGATTTATAAAGATTTTATCTTGTATGGATAAATAGATTTTCTGGTATTCATATTGACTTCCAAATGCTCCTTTAATCCCAAAAGTTGCTCTCAAATTAATAATCGGATACATAGAGCTGAGCGAATAACGATCGAATGCACCCAGCACATATTTTTCACGCAAGGCAAAGTGTGTGTTGATTTTTATTTCCGATATTTTGAGTCGATTCAATGCATTTACTCCTGTTGTATCAGGGTCTATATCAAAAGTCAAAGAGGGAGTAACCGATCGCAATTCTCGGTGATCAAAAATTAATTCATTAGAAAGCGCTTCAGAATACCAATGTTCAAACCCGACTTTGAATTGTTCGATACCATTCAATTGATTTGCCGGTCGAGCTCTGAAAAACGATGCAAGAATATTGTCTTGTTGGTCATTATTCTCACTAGTGCCCATTTGCATTATATCGTTCCTGTAATCGAGATGGAGCATGGTCCATGTTTTCCTGTTTAGAAAAATATCAGTGCCAAGTCCATATTTAAATTGTTTGTCTCGTGTACCGTATGCTAAATATCCACGCAGTCTAATTTGTTCAGTGAATTCACTTAAGGTGCGAACGCCCATTTTGAAACGGTGCCCCTCAACAGGGTTGTAACTGTAAACATTGAAATAAGGGCCCAGTTCAATTTTCTCAAATTCCTTAAACCCTGTGGTAACGATCTTTATTACGTCCACATAGGTTTTAAAGGCCGGAACAGACTTTAGGGTATCTACCATATGATACACTGCAATCTCATTTTCCGAAAGTTCTTCGTGTCTAGTGGAGTCCCAATAAACATCTGTTTTTTTATCTGCGTCGTCAGCTACAGAGATATTTGTTCCATCAGCATAGAACTCATTATCGCGAGGTTTATTGACAACAAACCCTTTATAGGTTGATGTTTTTCGACCATAGAAACCAATTGTTTTTTCAGCCAAATTGAAATCCACTAACAAAAAATCTTTCGTTAGCATCCAAACTTCTCGTTCAACCTGATTGTAATCTTGTTCAATTTTAAGTTCGCGTACAAAGTTGATATTTGCGTTTTTACTAATGGTTGCTTCAACTCTTTTTACGGCGTAAGTTGTATCCGAAATCCATAAATGACCACTGAAGTTGAGCTCATATTCACGACGCGGAATATATTTGATTTTATAGCATTTATGGTTATCGATATCCATACTGTCCAATAAATAGTAATGGTACGAAATGGGTCCTAAGTTTGCCACTGGCGAAACAAAACTCTTGTTGAAAATCATTATGTAATTGTCGTAGATATTTATGTTTTGGTACATATCACCCAAAAACTGTTGTAAGCTCTCGTTTTCTAACCCCGATATCTTAGTTGCTTTAATTATTTCTTTTTTTCGTTTTGGAATTCTTGTGAAATAATAATTGGACATCGACTCGGTCATCAAAATCGGCAGATAAGGACTACTATCTGTAGTATCTAAATAGTCGAAAATGAATTTAAAAGGTTTCCATGCTTTACGGTTTTTAAAATCTTCGTCAATGTTGTTCAAGTCAAACTCTACTTTGTTATAAACTTCATACTCATAGGCATCCAGTTTTTTACGATCGTTTATTTTTTTATTAGCGACCACTTTTTCCATAAGAGATACAGCAGGATCTACATACTTTTTATCTGCGATAACGACTACTTCAGACAATTCTTGAGCGCCAGATTGCATTGCGAAGTTTAAGGTTTGGCTTTCGTCTTTCTCTACTTTTAAAGACATTAACTTGTATCCCACAAAAGATGCAGATAGAGAATCCGTTGCGTAGTAAGTTTCTAAAGAAAAGTTCCCATCTAAATCGGTGGTGGTTCCAGTTTTAGAGTTTTTGAACGAGACATTTACAAAAGGGAGCGACTCCTTAGTGTCATTGTCAAATACTTTACCCTTAATAATGGTTTTTTGGCTAAAAAGAGATGTACCAAAACCTACAATGAACAAGGTTAATAAAAGACGTTTTAATTTACTCAAAAGGTGCGTGTATTACAATGCTTTTTTCTCGATTCGAGCAGAGATAAAAATACTGATTTCGTAGAGCATTATTAACGGAAGAGTAACCAAAAATTGGCTAAAAACATCCGGGGGAGTTATGATTGCCGAAAGTACCAATGCACCAACGAATGCATGTTTTCTAAATTTCCTAAGAATGAGCGGCGAAAGAATTCCTAGCTTAGTAAGGACCAACACTACAACAGGCAATTGGAAAACGAATCCGCAAGCTAAAACCACAGTGGTAACAGTACTAATGTAGGTGCCGAGAGTAGGCATGTTTTGAACAGACTCACTTACCGAATAGGTCAAGAAAAAATTGACCGAAAGCGGGCTTATTATGAAATAACCGAATAAGACACCAATAAAAAATAAAAGAGAAACCGTAAAAACAGCACCACGTACATTGTTTCGTTCACCATCTTTTAACCCTGGAGAAACAAACCGCCAGATCTCCCAAAAAACATAAGGAAAGGCTACAATTAGTCCCACGACAATACTGGTCATGATATGAGAGGTAAACTGGCCAGCCATATTTATATTTTGCAATTGAGGCATGTTCTGCCCAATACAAATCGTATCAGCACCAAAAATTGATGGTATCAGTTCATTCAATTTTAAGGATAGCTTGCAAAGCAAGCGAAAGGTTAAAAAATCACTATTTTTTGGCCCTAGAATAATTCCGTCAAAAACAAATTTTTTGTTGATGAAAGCAATTACACCCAGAGATATAATGGCAATAGCGGAGCGCATAATATGCCAGCGCAACTCTTCTAAATGGTCAAGAAAAGACATCTCCTCTTTTGGTATCACGGCGTTTTCTGAACTTTCTTCTGTCATGTCTTTTGCAATGCAGCAAATATAGACGTTTGAGTAGCTAGGAACTTGAAGATTTAGGGGTATCTTGTTTTATCCGAACAAAAAAAACTGTTAATGAAATATACTGACTTACAAGTTGTTATACTTTTACATTCCTATGAGAATGATAAAGGAACTAGTTATGGCGTTTTTGTTTGTTGGGCTGCTTTCTTGCTCAACACAAAACACATCGGTTGACACAGCTGAAATCAATGAAAACGAAGTTCATTTAGAGTTAGTTATTAAGAGTAATTATTTTTTTAATCAAGAGGAGAATAAGCCTTTTTTTGAAGGATTAGATTTAGTACAGCACTTTGACACTAATTTGTTGGTTAAGGTAGACGTTAATCAGGTAGGTTTAGAAACCTCAAAAATAATTTTGAACTCAAAAGGATTTAAGGTTTTAAAGCAATATAAAAAAGAGTCTGCTAATTCTAAACAACCACTTGCTAAACAGCACGATGTGGGAGGTAGAATTGAAATTCCGGAAATTACTTTTCCAAATATTTTTAAGGCCCTTGTAGTGTTTTATAGATAGAATTATACATCACATCAACCTTCCCGAATTATCTTTGTTTTTTAAGTGAGTATGAATAGTTCAAGAAAGAAATGGTTAGTTGGTTGGCTTCTTCTAGGGGCACTTATGGTTTTTGCAATGGTAGTTGTTGGCGGAATAACGCGGTTAACCAACAGCGGACTAAGTATGGTGGATTGGCACTTAATTGTAGGGGCAGTTCCCCCAACAACTGATGTTGAATGGCAAACAACCTTTGAAGACTACCAAAGTTCTCCTGAATTCAAGGAATTAAACTCTGATTACAGCTTAGAGGATTTTAAGTCCATATTCTGGTGGGAGTTTATTCACCGATTGCTAGGTCGAGTTTTGGGTGTTGTATTTCTAATCCCATTCATTTTCTTTTTGATAAAAGGATGGTTGTCTAAAAAACTGACCTTTCAGCTACTCTTGGTTTTTGGGCTTGGAGCATTTCAAGCTTTCTTAGGGTGGTTTATGGTGAAAAGTGGCTTGGTAAACGAACCTAGAGTTAGTCATTATAGACTAGCAGCACATTTAGTAACGGCCTTTATTACGTGTATGGTTATCTTTTGGATTTGCCTCAGTTTGTGGAAAGATGTTGGCGAAAAAATAAAAATGAACTCTTTTGGTAAACTTGTAGGTTGGTTTATCGTGGTCGTATTAATTCAAATAGTATACGGGGCCTTTGTCGCAGGAACACATGCGGGTTCAGTTCACAATACATGGCCACTTATGGATGGGCAATTAATAGCGGATTCAGTTTGGGCTATTGACCCCATGCATTTAAACTTTTTGGAAGGCAAGTCGGGTATTCAATTTATTCACAGAATATTAGGAATCGCAGTTCTTATTATGGCTGGCGTTATTTATTACCAAGGAATTAAGCAGTCCTTTTTAAAGGAACAGATTCAAGCTATTCGATGGGTGCTTATTTGCGTCCTGTTTCAGGTTGTTCTAGGCATTTTTACTTTACTATTTCATGTTCCAATTGTTCTTGGAATTCTGCATCAAGCAGGCGCGTTAATTGTTTTGGCAGTATGTGTATACCTTATGCATACTACTATTTATCCTGCCATTCCAAAGTCTCAATGAGCCGATACATGTCTTTTGAGATATAGTCGATTACCGGTGACAAAGAGTCAGGGTTAGGTCTCATATTAAAATACAAGGATCCTCTCACAAAATGTCGGTTACTATCGGTCATGAAAAACTGAAAATTTGAAGCAACATTTCCTTCAAATTCGTAAGCGATTCCGTAAACATTATGCTCTATATTCTCATAATAACGCTCATTAATATTGTCTGCTCTAACTGTATGTTTCATAGCCAGATTGCGGGCATCCTCAATGTATTGAAATAATGAATCTCTTTTAATTGAAGTATATGTAAAGTGCATGGTTGCTCCGTATTGTGGGTAATATATATTTAGCCAACACGGATTTTGTAAACGATTCAAATTAGTATCTATTAAAGACCTGAGTGGAAACTCAAAACTATATGGGCAGCTAGATTCGTGTTTTAGGTAGGCTTTTTCCGGAAAGTCAATACGCATAAAACCTTTTGGTCTGGGAGTTTGTGCTAGATCATCAGCACAAGCACCAATTAGTAGGATGACGAAAGCCACCAGAAAACTATTCTTTACACTAATCATCTGCACCGTTCTTTGTCAATTTATTGATGGTTACCTTAATCGAAGAAACCTTTCTTTGATCAGCCGATTCTATTAAGAAAGTAAAGTTGAGAAAATCAATAGATTCGCCCTTTACAGGAATCCGCCCAGCTTGTTCAATTACAAAACCAGCTAAAGTATCAGAATCACCTTTCCTATTCTCAAAGTGAGATCCATCGATGTCTATCATTCTGTAAAAATCGTTCAGTGAAGTTTTTCCTTCAAAAATGAAATTTTCTTCATCTAGTTTCGAGTAAGTGAGGTTGTCGTCGTCAAATTCATCAGAAATATCACCAACAATTTCTTCAATAATATCTTCTAATGTTACAATTCCTGAAGTCCCACCGTACTCATCTACTACAATGGCAAGGTGAATTTTTTTCTGTTGAATTTCTTCAAGTAAATCATCAATCTTCTTGTTTTCTGGAACGAAAAACGGTTGACGTACTAATTTTTGCCATTCAAAACTATCTGGAGAGTCTATATGAGGAAGTAAATCTTTCACATATAGAAGCCCATCTATGCTGTCGAAATTACCATTATATACTGGAATCCGAGAGAAACCAGCGTCTATAATTAAGGCTATAATCGTTTCAAATTTCTCGGAATTGTCCAATGCAAAAACATCGACTCGAGCAGCCATAATTTGCTTTACATCGGTGTTTCCGAACTTTACAATTCCTTTCAGAATTTTTTGTTCGTCTTCATTGGAGTGTTCATTTGCAGTAAGTTCAAGGGCATGCGATAATTCATCCACCGAAATGTTCTCGGATTTTTTTTGAAGACGTCGTCCTATGAAATTAGTGGAACGCACAAGCGCTAAACTCAAGGGTAAAAAAGCTTTTCTTAAAATGATAAGAGGGTAAGCCATTAGTTGTGTTATTTTTTTAGGATTCCTATTGCTATAAATCTTTGGAATAACCTCTCCAAAAAGCAATAATAAAAAGGTAACAACAATTACTTGAATGGTAAATCCAATCGCTAGACGTTTTGAAAAATTGAAAAGGTTATTAATAATGGTTGTCGAGAGGATGATAATTGCAACATTGACTAGGTTATTAGCAATGAGTATAGTAGCTAAAAGACGTTTTGGAAACCTTAATAAATCAAGAATTTGCTGATTTATTTTGTTTTCTTCATCTTCCAGCTCGCTTAAATCTTTAGGCTCAAGTGAAAAGAAGGCGATTTCAGATCCAGAGATTAACCCAGAAAGAAGCAATAGAATTATAATGAAGAACAATTCTATGAGAGTTTCAGGATTAAAAGTCTTTAGTATACTAAGAAGTTCAATTTGTAATAAAAGCTCCGGCGGAGGTTCCATTTAGCTAAATTAAGTAAAACATATAGGAAGGGTTAAAAAGGTGCATCATCTTTTGGTTTTGAATCACCAACAGGAGCTGAATTTTCATCAGCTTTATTTGGAGTGCCAAGAAGCACGAGACTGTCAACAATAACTTCAGTGGTGTACTTGGTGTTTTTATCCTGATCTTCATAAGACCGAGTTTTTAACTTACCCTCGAGATAGACTTTATTTCCTTTTTTCAAATACCTTTCAACCACACCAACTAATCCACTTCTCCAAACAACAACATTATGCCAATCAGTATTTTCTCGTAATTCGCCGTTTTTGTCTTTATAAGATTCAGAAGTAGCAATAGAAAATGACGCTACTGCTCTGCCTTCTTCAAAATGCCGAACATCTGGATCCTTTCCAAGATTCCCCATTAGAATTACTTTATTTACACTTCCAGCCATAGGTATTCTTTTGAACAAAGCTAAAGATTATTGAATCTAACGTGTTTAGCCTTCAAGGTATTTTTCAACCAACCTTGAAACTGGATAATTTCCAATTAAAGTATGGTCTATCCAATGATAGTTGTCCATTACTTTACTGCTGCTGTTAATTTCAATTTCCCAAAAACTTGCTTGGTAGATTATATGACTAAGAATATGTTTGTAGGTTATAGCCGGCTCTTTAATTTTATTAATTGTGAAGCCAAATGTTTCTTCTGAGTACTTTAATACATCATCATGGCTAATTTTTTCGGTTATTTCTATCGCAGCAAAATCATAAAGCCCTTCCCAAACTCCTAATCCTCTTCTTTGTCGGATTAGAATATTTTCAGCATTTTTAAAAACTAAATAATGGAGATTGATTTTCTTTTTTGTTTGTTTTTTAGATTTAAAAGGAAGTTGATTTATAGTATTTTCTTTCAGTGCAATGCAATTAATGGAGAGAGGGCAAGTCGAACAATCTGGACACTTTGGCTTGCATTGCAATGCTCCAAATTCCATAATGGCTTGATTGTATTGGTCACTGTTTGCTGCTGGCAAAAGTTGCTCAGCTATCTTTTTAAAGTTTTTCTTGCCAATAGTTTGGTCAATGGCATCATGAATTCCAAAGTATCTGCTCAACACTCTATAGACATTACCATCAACTACAGCAACTTTTTCATTAGCCGAAAATGATGCGATAGCAGATGCTGTATATTCTCCTATTCCCTTTAATTGAATTAATTCATGGTAGGTTGATGGAAATCCAGCGCCTTTTTCAACAACTAGTTGGGCGGTTTTGAGCATGTTGCGCGCTCTAGAATAATATCCTAAGCCTTGCCATAACTTTAATATTTCATCCTCTTCAGCATTTGCAAAGTCGTTAACTTTAGGAAAACGCTCTGCGAATTTTAGAAAGTATGGAAGGCCTTGGGCAACTCTTGTTTGCTGCAAAATCACTTCGCTAAGCCAAATAATATAGGGGTCTTTAGTTTGTCTCCAAGGTAAATTACGCTCGTTGTTTTCGAACCAATTTAACAGCGATTCCGTAAAAAAGTTACTTCTCATATAATGGCCCCAAAAATAGCCAGAGTTAAGGCTGTTACTATGTTTAAAATTATATATTTGCGCCCCGTTAAAAAATGGTGTTCCGTTTGGATAACGAATTAAATATTAGAGAAATACATAAATTTAATCATAATGACAAAGGCTGATATTGTAAACGAAATTGCCGAATCTACTGGGGTTGAAAAAAATGTTGTTCAAGAAACAGTAGAAGCATTCATGGGTTCTGTCAAGAATGCCATGGTAAAAGGTGACAACGTTTACTTAAGAGGGTTTGGGAGTTTTATTATAAAAAAGAGAGCAGAAAAGACTGGTAGAAATATTTCTAAAAACACCAGTATCATCATTCCAGCTCACTATATTCCTGCTTTTAAACCATCTAAAACGTTTGCTGGTCAGGTTAAAAACAAAGTGAAAGTTA
>TARA_B110000879_G_scaffold75468_1_pt1 | contig 22385 bp, 22 predicted proteins | sample TARA_B110000879 | Tara Oceans TARA_B110000879 (sample SAMEA4398094) | marine metagenome | biome: Polar Biome; feature: [SRF] surface water layer (ENVO:00010504); material: water (ENVO:00002006), including particulate matter (ENVO:01000060) such as... | depth 5 m
TGCTGGGTTATCCTCTGTGTATAGGTCATATAATTCACGCCAGTTGACGGCGTTTAGTGCCGATGAAACTAAGTCTTTTCTGAGTGAAGCTGGGTTTCCGTCTTCCATTTCGATGTATTCATAAACAAGATCGTACATGTGTCTGTTAGTAATCATCTCATTTTCTTGGATCAACATGCGCAGTGTTTCCTCCATCCATATGCTGACGAGCCACGTTTCGTGGTTGGTGTATCCGTTGTAAGCCATTAGCTTTTGCTCCTTATAACTAGCGATGGTCCTGTTAATTGTATGAAGTAGATGTCTGGTTCGAAGTCGTTTTGCGCACAGCAGGCCGACGTGAACTCATCTTCGGTTAGCTCTTCCCACATCTTTGATTCGTTCTTGGTTGGCTGGTATTCGACAAAGTATTTCATTTGTTTCTCCTTTTCGTTTGATTCATAGGTCATAAAATTAATAAGTTTTGCGTTAATCTTTTTAACTTCTGCCCCTTCGAGGGGAGACTGACGCATCACCCAGCTACGCAATGGAGAGCTGAGCGCTATCGGCACGGATGACGAAGCCCGAAAGCTCCGCCATTAGTTACTCTAGGTAGATCACACCACCTTCGCTTTCATTGCCGCTACGCGCTTAGCTAGATCAGATGATACGTTGCGTGTTGCTTTGGTTGGGGACCATTCGGCACCGTCAGAGATGATTGTATAGGCACCTTTGTCTGCTTCATGACGCTCGATGAGTGCATCCAGTTCGACTTCCATGTTCTCAATGCGAGCGCAGAGTCGCTCGGCTGGTACGTCACGGCCCTCAGTTACAGCAGTCTCGAAGTCTGCGATGGCATCAGCCATCATCTTGCGCTTGTATGCGAGACTGTTGAAGCTGGTGTAACACGCGTCACGTGCAATGCCTTTCTGTAGATAATCCATGTTTTCACCAGAGTGATATTGAATCACTGCCAGCTTGAGTTCGATGAGTGTGGATGCGTTGTTTGTCATGTCTAGGTTCTCCAGTTGTAAGTCGCGAGGACTACCCTCGCGATGAGTGACAAGGAGCATGGGAATAAACGACTGTAAGTCGCTTGCAGTTTGCAAGGGCGAAGAACGAAGTGTCCCTTGCGAACTGTTTAGGCCCAATGCAACGAAGGAGTGAATGCGAGGTAGGCCTAAGACTACTGGTGAGCCGCAGAGATGAAGAGCCATAACCACACGAAGAGAACACAAGCTGGCCGTTATGTTTGTAGTATTTGTAGTAAGCCTTGGACAGTTATCTGCTGCTGATAGGGGCATTGTACGTTGACACAAGGGGTTAGAGCAGTGCTAAACATGGGGGAGAGGGTAAGGGTGAGGGGGTGCAATAGGAGATACGATGAGTAACGTAACAAAGAGACAGCTAACGAAGAAACAAACGGCACTTGTAGACACCCTTGTAGCACGGGGATGTACCGTGACGCAGGCTGCACCGCTGGCCGGATACGCTGAAGGCGAGAGCGGAAGAGTCACAGCGTGCAAGACTATGAAGCTACCACACGTGCAGCAATACATGATGCAACGGATGAACGAGGAATTTGGTCTAGCAGCTACGCTGGCTGTCGGTACAGTACGACGGCTGGCACAGGGCGCTAAGTCCGAGTACGTACAGCTGCAGGCGTCACAAGACCTGCTGGATAGGGCTGGATACAAACCAATCGACAGGAGCCAAGTACAGGTTGCGGGAGATATTCGTGTTTCGATTGACCTGAGCTAGGGGTAGGGGGTTAAAACTTGGTAGCTACATGATAGCTAGTGGTCCCCCACAATCATTATTCCTCAAAAAAGCTCGACAAAGAACGACCTCACTGACGTTCATCCTTATTGTGTGTTTGTTATAAAATATTTTTAGTTCATAAGGCTTGTGAAAAAAGGAGATAGCTTATGTGTTTCGGTAGCGGTGTACCTGCTTACAAGAAGAAGGACTACGGTCCCTTGCCCTCACTGGGGACTGATACTTCTTCGGGCGAAGGTGAGCCTTCGATCAAGCCTGCCATGAATGACCTTGTGGTTCGGCAGGGCAAGACTCGTCGCTCTATGCTGATGCCTTACGGGAAGTCCTGATGCCTTCCCCAGCATGGACACGTAAAGCAGGCAAGAACCCCGAGGGTGGTTTGAACGCTAAGGGTCGCGCTAGTTACAAGAAGGGTACGTTGCTTGCGCCTGTTAAGAAGGGTGACAATCCGCGAAGGGCTTCTTTCTTAGCCCGAATGGGCGGAATGAAGGGGCCAGAACGTGACGAAAAGGGTAAGCCTACTCGTCTTCTCCTTAGCCTCAAGGCATGGGGAGCCTCGTCTAAAGCTGACGCTAAGTCTAAAGCTAAAGCAATAAGCAAAAGGAATAAGTCCAATGGCTAAGGGTTTGTACGCGAACATGAGCGCCCGAAAGAAGAAGGGGACCAGCCGATCTAAGGCTAAGTCCACTGTAAGTGATAAGGCTTATGCCAACATGAAGGCTGGCTTCCCTAAGAAAAAGAAAACATTACTGAAGCGGAGAGCATAATGGCTTGGATTTATAAGAGTAACGGCGAACCTTACACGGGCGAGACGCATGAATTAGTTGGGCGTACCTTCACAGGAAAAACACGCACTGCTTCTTCTATGCCTCTTCTGTTCACTGAGGATCAGCCAGCAAAAGCAGAACCTAAGAAGCCACGACACAGCGCGGCTCAGGCTCGCAAAGCTAAATTTACAAAGGATGAGCTAAATGCCTAAAGGACAAAGCCCAAGAAAAGCCGCCTTCGCAAAACTTAGCTTGCTCGACAAGCAATTAAAAGACGCTCAAAGCGTTGGCACGGTTAAGAAGTTGAAAACCCTTTTCAAATCGTACACCAGCGGGATTACATCGAGTAGCCGCACTCCCGCTGAACGCAAAAAGATTGCAAACTTAAAGGCGCGTATTGATAAGCGCAGTATGAGTCTAGGCAAAAACGCTATTTCTAAGGGTGACTTGTGAGTTTTCTCAATACTCTTTCTCAGCCTGAGCGAGATACACTTCGCAAGGTGGTGATGCGCGTACACATGCAGCATCACCCCAAAGACTTTGTGACTAACTATGAAGCAGACAAGATCATCGAGACTATGGCTCCAGAAGTCATCGAGGGCATGATTAAGGCTGGTACTGATCGCGGAGTGCGGGATTGGTAGACTTCAAATACAAACCTGACGGGCAAGTCCTCAAGGATTTCATGAAAGACGAGACGTTCTTTCGTGGGATTCGTGGTCCTGTTGGGTCTGGAAAGTCTGTTGGCTGCTGTATCGAGGTGTTTCGACGTGCACTTGCGCAGAAAAAAGGTCCAGACGGCATACGCAAAAGCCGCTGGGCCATCATCCGTAACACCAATCCGCAGCTTCGCACTACTACAATCAAGACTTGGCTGGACTGGTTCCCCGAAAGTGACTGGGGCAAGTTCACTTGGTCTGTTCCGTACACCCATCACATCAAGAAAGGCGACATTGACCTTGAGATTATCTTCCTTGCGCTTGATCGGCCCGAAGATGTTAAGAAGCTACTCTCTCTTGAGCTTACGGGTATCTGGATCAACGAGGCTCGCGAGCTTCCGAAGAGTATTATTGACGCCTGTACGATGCGTGTGGGTCGTTTCCCTTCTATGCGTGATGGTGGCCCCTCTTGGACTGGCGTTATTGCCGATACCAACGCTCCCGAAGAGGATCACTGGTGGCCGATTATGTCTGGTGAGGTTCCAATCCCAGATCATATACCGCGTGAGCAAGCTAAGATGCTGGTCACTCCAGACAACTGGCGTTTTTATACCCAGCCCTCTGGCATGGAAGAGGTACGAAACGAAGAAGGGGAGCTAGAAGACTACGTTCCTAATAAGTCTGCTGAAAACCAAGCTAATATGATGAAGAGTTACTACCCCAACTTGATTCAAGGTAAGACTAAGAGCTGGATTGATGTGTATGTAATGAATAGGCTGGGCCATATCCAAGATGGGAAGCCCGTTTACCCTATGTTTGCTCCAGATGTCCACGTTGCCAAAGAGGAAATACCTGTCGCTGCTGGCGTCCCCCTATATGTGGGCGTTGACTTCGGGCTTACCCCTGCTGCTGTTTTTGGACAGAAAGTTCGCGGTAGATGGCTGCTTCACTCTGAGATCGTGGCTATTGATATGGGTATCGTGCGCTTTGCAGAGGTAATGCGCAATGAATTGGCGACTCGTTTCGCTGCTGCTGGTGAGGTTATCATCTATGGCGATCCCGCTGGTGACTTTAGAGCTCAGACTGATGAATCCACTCCCTTTCACATTCTGCGCGGTGCTGGCTTGAGAGCGTTTCCCACGCACTCCAACTCCGTTGACCTTCGACTTGAGGCAGTCTCCTCCCAACTGACTAAGATGGTTGAAGGGAAGCCAGTACTTCTAATTGATCGACGATGCCCTACGTTAATCAAGGGTTTTGAAAGCGGATACGCCTACAAACGCATGGAGGTTTCGGGTGAACGGTACGCGGACAAGCCTGACAAGAATATGTTCTCGCACGTACACGATGCGGCACAGTATTTGTTCTTAGGCGCGGGTGAAGGCAGGGCTTTGATGAATAGCCAGAAGCCAGCCCAGCCAACAATAGCGCAAAGCGACTTCAATGTCTTTAAGCGTGGCGATAAACAGAAGAGAAGGCAGGGGTTGTGGTCTAGAATGTAGTTTTGTGCATTGAGAACTAAACCTTTCTATGTAAACGAATATAAAAAAGGAGACTTAATATGTGTTTTGGACCTAGTAGTGCAGAGAAGGCAGCGGCAACAGATCAGCGAGAGGCCGCCGACGACGCTCAGCAGGAAGTAATCGAGGATCGGGCGGAAAGTAAGCGGGAAGATATTTCTGATGCGCTGTCTGCGCGCACTGTTGGAAAAGGAAAGCGTGGCGGAGTTGGTCGTCGCTCTCTATTTAGCACTGGGGCTACAGGCTTTCTTGGTCGGTTTAGCTGATGGATAAAATAGCAAAGCAATATACCCAAAAGTACGCAAAGGCTAAAGCCTTCCGTGAGAATTGGGTGCCGCTGTTCGAGGAGTGTTACGAGTACGCCCTCCCGCAGCGCGAGAGTTTCTATGCAGAGACCGCAGGCCAGCGTCGAGATGATAAAATCTTTGACGAGACCGCCGTTGTCGGTGTGCAAGAGTTCGCATCCCGCCTTCAGTCTGGCTTGGTTCCTAACTTTGCTCGATGGGCTGACCTCATGTCGGGGAGCGAAGTTCCAAAAGAGCAGCGTGAAGCTATCGACAATGAGCTAGATGAAGTGACCGAGTATGTGTTCGAGGTTCTTCAAAACTCTAACTTCAGCCAAGAAGTGCATGAGTCATTCATGGACCTTGCTGTAGGTACGGGCATTTTGTGCGTTGAAGAAGGTAATGCAATTAATCCCGTCAACTTTACAGCCGTCCCATTGCCACATGTTGTGCTCGATACGGGCCCTGATGACCGCATCGACCACGTTTACCGCGAGCGTAAGAACGTAAAGTTCGATCACCTTGAGTTGATGTACCCAAACTCTACGTTTGACAGTAAGGTCACTAGCATGAGTGGTACTGACAAGGAAACTACGGTTCTTGAAGTGGTATGTCGTGACTACACTAAGAAAAATGAAGAGGCTTATCTGCATTATGCAATCTGCATGACGACAGAAACGCTGCTTTATAAGAAAATGATGACAGGACTAGGCTCTAATCCCTTCATTTGCTTCCGCTGGTCTAAGTGTGCAGGCGAAGTCTATGGTCGTGGCCCTCTAATCAATGCTTTGTCTGCGATTAAGACTACAAATCTCACTATCGAAATGATTCTTGAGAACGCTCAGATGAGTATCTCTGGAATTTACCAGATGGAAGATGATGGCGTGATGAATCCTGATACAATTAACCTTGTGCCAGGGACAATTATTCCAAAAGCTATGGGTTCTGCTGGCTTGCAGCCTATCAATGCCGCTGGTCGCTTCGATGTGGCTCAGCTTGTGCTAGGCGATATGCGTCAGAACATTAAACGTGCGCTGTATAACGACATGTTGGGCAATCCAGACAAGACACCAGCCAGTGCAACTGAAGTTGCGGAGCGTATGGCCGATCTGTCTCGTCGTATGGGTGCAGCATTTGGCCGACTACAAGCTGAATTGGTGCAACCAGTGCTTCAGAGGGTAATATATATCCTCAAAAAACAGGGTCGCATTGATGTACCTACCGTAAACGGACGTGAAGTTAAGATTCGTTCCGTGTCTCCACTGGCCCAAGCGCAAGGCAACCAAGACATTTCTAGCGTTGCTAGGTTCCTTGAATTGGTTGGAGGTGCGTTTGGTCCTGAGATGTTGCAGCTGCTAGTCGACGGAGAACAAACAGCAATTCACCTAGCCAAAAAGTTTGGTGTGCCTGAGAGCTTGATTCGCGATGAGGAACAGCGTAAACAAATAGCTGCAATGGCGCAGCAAATGGCGCAGCAACAACAACAGCAAGGTCAAATGCTTGAGCAACAAGGTTAATATAGGCGTCGATGGGATGCAGAGGTCTACCGATCAAGACAATCGGATAAGCCAAAACATTGCAGCGGTGCTGGGAACCCCATCGGGCGCAGAGGTTTTGAAATACCTGCGCTCGATTACAGTCGAAATGGTTAATGGACCTCACGTAACAACTGAGGAGCTTAGGCATATAGAGGGGCAGCGTTATATCGTGGCCCTTCTTGAGCGTCGTATTGCACACGCACATAGGAGCAAAAACAAATGAACGAGACCGTAGAAGCTGAAGTAACTGAGGCACCAGCAGAGGCGGAGCGTGACTTCGTAGTTGCTGAGGATGCAGAACCCACACGACCTGACTGGCTACCAGAAAAGTACAAGAGCGGTGAAGACCTAGCCAAAGCGTACAAAGAGCTTTCATCTAAGCTAGGCAACAAAGACGAAGAGGTTCGTCAGTCTGTTGCCGACGAGCTAAAGGCTGAGTCCCTAAAGGGTCGCCCTGAATCTATTGGTGACTATGAGTTGCCAGAGTCAATTGACACGGATAACGCAGCAGACAGTGAGTTATTGCAGTGGTGGGCTGGCCATGCTTTCGATCAGGGCTTTGGTCAAGAGGAATTTGAGAAGGGTATTGAAATGTATGCCCAGTCTTCAATGTCTAGCGGCCCAGACTTAGAGGCTGAGGCTGCAAAGCTAGGTGAAAATGCAAGTGATCGTATTGAAAGCGCATCTATGTTTGCTAACAAGTTCTTTCCAGAAGCTGCGCTACCTGCAATCGAGCGTATGTGTGAAAGCCATGAGGGTATTATTGCCCTAGAGGCCATACAGGAAGCAATGAAAGACGGCTCATTTTCTGGTGACTTAGCCCCACCCACCTCTGTTACTGAAGATGGCCTCAAGGAAATGATGCAAGACCCACGCTACTGGAGCAAGAACGACCCATCATTCGTTCGCGAAGTAGAAGCAGGATACAAGAAACTCTATGGTCGCTGAGGTTTTCCGTCGGGGTAGCTACGCAGTTACGCCTGTAACGATGGATGACTTCGACGAAATTGTTGAGCATCTGTCTGAAAAGAATGTCGAGGAGTTGATGCTCCTCGGCTACGACAGCGTTGAAGAAGCCATAGATGATATGATTGCAAGCGCAGAGTGCTACATTGCTCGCAAGGATGGCCATACATTTACCTTCGTTGGCGGCTTATGGCTTAACGCTGATGGCGATCCACCTCAGATGTTTGCTATGTTCTCCTCAGACCTGCGTCAAAACTTTGTGTCGATTGCTAAAGGATCAAAGGCTCTGATTAAAATGTTTGACCAGTACCACGACACCATGACCATGACAATCTTGGCCAAAAATGAGGCCATGCTCAACTGGGCTACTTGGCTTGGGTTCTCTCCAGTGTCCATTACTGAGCGGCACGGTGAGGAATATGTTTCTTTTGTGCGTTGCATTATGCCAAAAACAAATGTTTATACTGACGAATCACGGCCCGTGATGCACTGAAAGGCCCGTATGGATACCCTTGTCGATGTGAAATAACGGATACCCGTCTCTGTAATTATCATCAAGGAACAACCCAATGGCTAATACCATCGACCAAGCATTCGTTAAGCAGTTTGAAACTGAAGTTCACATGGCGTATCAACGCATGGGTTCTAAGTTGCGCAATACTGTTCGCTCCTCAAACGTATCAGGCAGCCAAGCTCGCTTCCAGAAAATCGGCAAGGGCACTGCTGTAACTAAAGTACGTCAAGCTGACGTAGCACCAATGGATTTGGCGCACACAAACGTCGAAGTCACAATGGTTGACTACTTCGCGGCTGAGTACATCGACAAGCTCGACGAGCTGAAAACAAACATCAATGAGCGTCAAGCTGTAGCCACATCTGCTGCGTCTGCGCTAGGTCGTCAGACTGATGCACTTATCATTGCAGCTATGGACGCTGGTGCAAACTCAACTCAGATCGGTGCTGCTGGTAGTGCGGTAAGTAAAGCTGATTTGCTTACATTGTTTGAAACAATGGGTACTGCTGACGTTCCAGAAGACGGACAGCGCTATCTTGGAATGTCCCCTGCTGGTTACTCTGACTTGTTCTTGATTGATGAGTTTGCATCAAGCGACTACGTTGGCCCGCAAAACCTTCCGTTTGCTGGTGGCATGACAATGAAAGAGTTCTTGGGCTTCAAGATTTTCTCAACGTCTGCTGTAGCTGGTGGCAAAAACTTTGCTTACCACACAACTGCGGTAGGTATCGGAATCAACGCCGATGTCCAAACTGAAGTCAACTACGTGGCGCAGAAAGTCTCTCACTTGACCACATCCATGATGTCCATGGGCGCGATTGCTATCGACTCAGATGGTATCTACGAAGTTCTCGACAACAACTAATAGTCAGGGGGCTTCGGCCCCCTTTCTTTTCCTCTAGTTAGGTTGACGAGATGCCAGCAAATACACCAATTAAGATATGTTCACGGGCCTCCATCCTTATGGGTGGCTCTCCTATTTCCTCGTTTTCAGAGGGGACGGCCGAGTCTGATGTTGTGGATGCGATCTACGAAGACATGGCGCGTGAGTCCCTTACCAGTACACGATGGCGTTTTGCCACAAACCAGCAAATTTTAAACCGATTGCAGGCTAAACCTGTTGGTCGGTTTTCATCTTCCTATCAGATGCCTAGCGACCTGTTGATGCTAAGTGCCGTCACGGTAGGTGGAAGCCCAATAGAGTTTGACACATATGGCCGTCAGGTTTTCTGTGACGCCTCTGACCCAGATGTCCTAGTTGCTGACTACATCTTCAGAGCAGACGAGGCCAACTGGCCCCCTTTCTTTACTCTTACCGTTGAGCTACAGGTTGCTTCAATGCTTGCTATTTCCGTTGCCCGTGACCCTAGCTTGGCACAGATGTTAGAGCAAAAAGCAGAGCGTCACATGATGAAGGCTCGACGCCTTGATTCGCAACAGCAGACGACACGCAAACTAAACACCTCAAGGTTCATCGCACAAAGGCGCAGCTAATGCAGAAAATTCGCGTCGCTCAAAACAGCTTTCAGTTTGGTGAGATTAGTGACTCCGCCATCATGCGGACAGACAGCCCCGTGTACAGTGCTTCCGCTCAGTCCCTAAAAAATATGACCGTGCTTCCACAAGGCGCGGTCAAAAAGCGTTCTGGGCTAAGGTTGCAACACGCAGGCTTATCCGGCGAAGGTTCAATGCGCTTATTTTCACTCGTGTTCGACGACAATGAGCAGTACATTATTGGCATTGGTAATGGCTTTGTGGTCCCTAGCTTCTTAGAGTCCGATGGCACTGTCACGCGGCTATCTAAGATTTCTACAGACGTTGATTCAACAGCGTTACCTTTTGAGCCCACATACTTACACCAATACACTACGGCGCAATATGGTGATACGATGTTTGTTTGCCACCCCACGTTTGCGCCAAGAATTATAACTAGAACGGGATTAACCAGCTTTGAAGTCAGCACATTCTCGTTCGATCAACGCGCTGATGCTAATGTAACTTACCAACCTTATTCAGTTTTTCACAGTAGCTCTATAACGCTTGATCCTAGTAGCTTTGGGCCTGCCACTCTTCTTACCGTAAGCTCTCCTTACTTTGACACAACCGGCAGTCAGACTGGTGGAAGCTATCTTAGCTCAAAGCATGTTGGCGTAATGCTGCGCTATCACAAGAGCGAAATACAAATCACAAGCGTGCAGTCTGCAACTCAAGCATCTGGCACTGTTATTGATACCTTGGAACTCCGCCTGTCGGTGCTAAATCCTTTCCGCTCAATTGACGGCACAGCAACCGTTGAGGTCACGCAGCTTTTGCATGGCTTCCAAGGCGGCGAAACTATCATTGTTTCTGACGCCTCTTCCGTTGGTGGAATCAGTTCTTCTAATCTTAATGGTACTCGCACAGTCGTTGGGATTATTGACGAAAACACCTACACATTTACTGCGGGTGCCACCTCAAACTTGGCGGAAGATGGTGGCGGCTACGTAACTATTGAATGCCACGCGCCCGTTAATCAGTGGGATGAACAATCTTTCTCTGCTGTTCGCGGATACCCAGCAGCAGTTACATTCCATGAAAACCGACTTTGTTTCGGCGGGACTATAGCCGAGCCAGACACAATCTGGATGAGTAAGATTGGCCGCTTCTTTAACTTTGATGTTGGTGACGCTGATGACGATGACTCAATCAACATTGTTGCGGCGACTGGTGACGTAAACGAAATACGATACCTAAAGTCTAATCGTGACTTGCAGATATTTACGCTTTCCGATGAGCTATACATTCCGACATATCTCAACCAAGCAATTACTCCGACCAATGCTCAGATCAGAAAGCAGACTCCATTCGGATGCGAGTTTATTACACCTGATTCTATTGACGGCGGGACTATTTTTATTGAGCGTGGCGGCAAGGCTGTACGCGAGTACCTCTACACCGACAGTGAGGACGCATACACTTCCACCTCAATCTCTACGCTTGGAGAGCACTTAATCAACACGCCCGTTGATATGGCTGTTGTCCATTCTGGATTTAACTCTGGCGAGTCTTACGCTTCAATCGTAATGGCGGATGGGAAAATGGCCCTGTTCAGCTCCAACAGATCAGAAAAACGTGCTGCTTGGTCTGGTGTTGAGTTACCTTCTGGATATGAGTTTACACAAGTGGTTGCGATCGGGGAAAGACTTTTCGTGTATGCAAAAGGCCCGTCTACCTACTACTACCTGTATGAGTTTTCTGAAGACATTGGGCTAGATCATTGGGAATCCGCAACGAACAGCAGCAATAGTGTTAATGTTAGCTCTCATAGCGTAGGCACTGTGCTGAATGTCATTGGTGTATCTAGCGGCGAGCAAAGCTACCTCGGTAACTTTACCGTTCTTAGTGGCTCTCCAAACTACATCGACACCACAGGATACAGTGCGTACACAAAGATTTACTACGGGTTTAAGTTTAGCATCGAGGTGACTACCAACCCTGTCGATCAGGCCGTTCGCAACGGGCCTATGACTGGCGCGGTGCGTGGCATCACTAACGTGGTTGTGAGCGTAAAAGGCACACGGTCCATGTCAGTAAACAGCAGACCTCTTAGTGTTCAGACTCCCTTTACTGGAAACAAAGAGTTTAGACTTCTGGGTTACAGTAGAAACCCTCAAGTTAATATTACGCAAAACGAGCCGTTACCACTTCAGATCAACGGTCTTATTTCGGAGTTAATAGTTTAATGTCACAGACGTTAATGGCCATCGGCGCAACTGTTCAGGTTCTAGGAGAAATTCTTGGCGGAATTGGCGCTAAGAAAGAAGCAGACCTTGAGGCTTTTAACATTGAAACGGAACGTAAGTTTAATAGCGCGGCCGCCTCTCAACAAGCTGAGGCACGTATGGAAGAGTATGACATTGCAACGTCTACAAACATTGCATCCTTTGCTGCTTCTGGTCGTGACATTGGTTCTGATCGCAGCATTAAGGCATTTTTAGATAAGCAAAAAGAAATTGCATCTGAAGATGTGGGCCGCTTGCAGGATCAAGAAGAGCGTCAGTCTAATCAGTATAAGGCTGAAGCTGCGCGAACTAAGCGGTCAGGCAAAACGGCCTTGGCATCTTCTTTGTTTAAAGCGGCTGGTAAGGCTTCTAGCGGATACACTGACTACAAATCAGTAAAGACATAATAGGGTAGAATCATGGCAGCAGTAATTAAACAGCGCGCTCAAGTCTTTAATAAGCCTGTAGGCGTGATTCGCACTCAGGGTGGAGCGCAGCAACTAGGTCAGACTATTAGTAATGTCGCAGGTACCTTAACTCAGCAAGCATATAAAATAGCTGCTGAAGATGCACAAAAACGCGGGATAGATGTAGCTCAGTCTGTTGAGGAAAAGAATCTACTTACCTTCGACCCAGAGACAGGCAAGCCAGAAGTCTTTTCGCCTCCGCCTGCGTTTGGTCGCATTGCCGCCTCAGCTTACCAAGATGTTATTGATAAGCGCTTTACCGACTCAATGAACTCTGAGCTTCAGCTAAAAGCAAAAGAGATTTCTTTAAAGTATCAGTACAACCCTGATGCTTATGACAGTGTGTTTAGTGACTACATTGGTGCAATGAGTGAGAACGCTACTGGTAAGTACAAACAATTTATTGAGAGCACTGGTGCTGATTACCTAGCTAGAACAAAGTTAAATATCCAATCTCGCGTTCAGTCTAGGGCACGCGCAAATCTAGCTCGGTCTGCCGCTAGTAGCGCCGCTCAAGGTGCAGAAAATGCTTACGAACTAGCTTTGAATGGGGGCTTTGTTCTTCGTGAGGGTGAGGAGGTAAGCGAAACTCAGCAAATATTGAGCACAGAAGTTGGCAATGTATCTAAAGCCGTTTCAACAAATCTCTTAAAAGTTGGTGCGGATCAGAAAACCAAAGACTTAATTTCTTTAAGCACTGCCCGCGGTGGCGTTGAGTATCTTATTTCTCAAACAGAAACGTCTGCGGAAAGAAACGCACTTGAGTTAGCTATTCGCACTAGGGGTCGTGAGGTTAGTGGAGTTCCTCAAGGGCTGCGATCTCAGCTTAATGATCTGCTTCCTTACATTGATGGCGGGAATGCTGGCAAGGTACTGACGCACGCAAGCGGCGTAAGTGCTGACTACAATGCAGTTGAGCGCGATATGATTGCAGCCAGCCAAGTTAAGGCGGAAGCAAGGGCGCGTCTCTATGAAGTCCAGTTTGGTAGCAGCACTGAAGGAGCTGGTTTGTTCTCTTCTAGCGTTGCTGTCGAGACCTTTAGTGCAGAAGGCGCGTATGACGTTGCGGCTGGTGTTGGTATTGCAAGCGAAAAGTTTAGAAGCCTAGCTGACGATGTAAACTCTAGGTTCTTGAGCGATTCATCGTACACAGAAACTCAAAGAGATGCTGACCTCAAAGAGGCTAGGCAGTCAATTTTGCGTCCATTTCTAATTCAAGCCGCTGCTGACGGCAATGCTTCTGAGCTTGCTGTTGCCATTCAGACGCGCAATCCAAGGGATATGGAAAGCCTAACCCCAAAACAGAAAGCATTTGTTAGCTCTTTAGGTAACGCTAAAATCCTTAATCCTATTGAAGACATGGGCTTTGTGCGTTCGGAACTGTCCGCTTCCCAAAACTCTATTCGTGAGGCTAGAGATAAAGAACGTGCTCAGTTTAAGTTGACCCAAGAGGTAACTAACCTTGGCGAGGTCGCTGAGTTTGGCGGTATAACCGAAGATGCCTACACAGCCATGCAGAGGCGCATTACAAACTCTGTAGGCGTTTCCATGACCTCAGTGCAGGCTAAGTCGGAACTGGCACGTCTGAACCGCCAGAGAGCCTTTGGCGAGCTAAACCTATTCTCTGCTGGCGCGACGTCTTCTGCTTTGAACAACCTTTCAACCTACATCGACTCGCAAGGTCAGCGCACTGCTGGCATGTCAGAGTCAGTTATTGAAGCTGGCAATAAGATACTATCCATGACTGGTGCGGATGATATTGACGCTTTGACTGGCAAGATTGGTGGACTTAGAGTTACTATTGCTAATCAAGAAGCTGCCGATCAAAAGGTTTTGGAGCAACAACAGGACGTCACCCGTATCCTTGGTGGCGGTGGTCGCTCGAACAGCACTAAGGATCAGAAAATGGTTCAAGAAATGCTTGATGACATAGGTGTTGATCTAACTCAGTTCGACTCATTTCCTGATGACCAGAAGTCACAAGTCTACGCACTAATTAGGACTGTGCCACCTACCAGCTTGCTTAATAACCTTAATGACATTGCATCTGGCGTTGAGGTTCCAAGCTCTGAGGCTTGGTTAAATATTTTTGCTCGAATGGAAAGCGATATTACTTCTACAGGCGGCACAATAAATCGTTTCGGCAAGTCTTTGAATGCAGATACTGTAGAATTTCTTTTGGATGTAAACCAGATTCGCATCACCACTGGTGGAAATGTTGGCCAAATTGCTCAGATGCTAAGAGAAAGGCGCAACGACCCCAAGTCTAAGATCAACATGAACATTCAGTTGGACGAGAAAACTCCTACTGAATATGCTATGGGTCGCGTCAAGTCAGACCCAATAGTTGCTTATGAGTTGGCACCCGTTGTGGAATACCTTGCTTTAACAGGTAAGAGCCAGTCTCAAATCAATGACAGAATAGATACTCTTATAGACCAAAAGTATCCTAAGTCTGAGTTTATTGCCGATCCACGGTTCCCAGTGGGTTCTATTAAGCGGTCACGCTATAGCTTTGTTGCTGTATTCCCTGATGAGGGTGAGCGGACTGCATTTACTCAAGCTGTTGAGGGCCAACTCCCTGCTGGTTATTCTTTGTTTGGCGACCAGATAAATAATCAAGCAGGAACGGCAAAGGCTTACGCCAACTTTGCCCCGAGTCAAGAAGCGCTTGATAATATTAATAACGCGCGTACTGATATTAAACAGGTTTACCTTGTGCCTGACGAATCTACGGCTGGCGTAACTTACTTTACTTATTTTGTGAATGAGAACCGTGAGCTACAGCCTCTTATCTATGACAAGGATGGTGTTCGTACCTTCCCTGCTTTTGATAAGTCTGAGACTGAAGAGTATCGCGCTCAAGCTGCTACGGATCGTGCTGCTAAACTTAGAGAAGATATGGACGCTGAGGAATTAAGGCTTGAAGGGGAAAGAGCAAGTTTCCAAAGAGTATTAAAGCGGCGAAGTGATAATGAAATGACATTAGAGACTCCAAGCCAAGCCATGAAACGGACTTCAGGACGCTAATATGAAAAATGCCTTCGATCTTGTGCGCGATATTGAGACAGCCCCACTACTAGCCCCAACGCAAGAGCCGCCAACATTTGGTGAAACTGTTGGTGCCTCACTGTCTTTCAAATACAGCCCTCTTATTAATTATATTCAAGAGAGTTCTGAATTTGGCTATTCGCAAATGCCAGAGGATGGCTTTGTTGCTCGCCAACATATTCCAGAAGACCTAAAGGAATACGGGACGTCACTATTGCAGGCAACAAGTCAGAGGCACATGGATGTCCTGTCTACTCAATTGCGCAATAGCTTACAAACTCGCGAAACATTGGCTGAGTCTGGTGGGTTGGCTCAGTTTGGTGCCGAGTTTTTTGATCTAGTCAACTGGGTTGCCTTACCTTTCTCTAGCAGTAGGACGCTCGTTGGTGCTCTTACCCGTGGCGGTGCCTCTACTACTGCTGTGGTTGCTGTGCAAGAAGCTATTCGATACCCTCTTGATCCCTTGGCTACGCCAGAGGAGGTTGGATTCACGCTTGGCTCTTCCTTTGTTCTTGGTGGCTTGTTAAATGGCTTAGTAACTATCCCTGCACGTGGCCGCATTGCAGCGCAAGAAAAGGGCGCAATAGAAATTAATAGGCTCAGAGAAGCAATTGAGAAACCTGACGGTGTGGGCGAAGACCTTAGCTCGTTAGCAGATGCTGACGCAAGTATTGCATCAAGTCTGTTTACTGACTCTTGGCTTTTTAAAGCTGTTACCACGCCAATGAAGCGCACACTTCAAGATACAAGCATTCCAAATTCAGTAAAGATTACAATGCTGGATATTGCAAATGATTCTGGTATTTTGCTTGCTGCAAACAAAAAAGGTATAGCCTTTAATAACTCTGTATTTCAAAACGCTAAGCTAAGAGAAGGTGAGTGGGTGCAAACCTTTGATTCCCTTGTAAACATCTGGGGCGAATCTACTGGTGCTGGTTCGTTTCGCCCTATGGATTACATGTACAAAGCAAGTGACTTCGAAGATTGGCTGACCGAAGTTGACGCAAAATCTATGCGAGGTGAAAAGCCTGCTAATGATTTCGAAGCTCGCGCAATGGAAAAAATAGACAAGTTTTATGGTGACTGGGAAGCTAGGCTGAGTGAGAGCGGTCTGATTGGCTCTAAAACTTTTTACATTAAAGATATTAAAAAACGTCAGGCTAGGATTGATGACATTTCTCTTACGTTAGAACGATACCGCGGGACTAAAGAGTACGATGTTCTGAGAAATATTATCGATCAAAACCAAAAAACTATTGATCTTCACAACCAGACGATCAAGGATATTGATGCTTCTGGCCCTGTTACCCCTGCAAATGAAGAGATTTTTAGACCTCGTTATTGGGACAAAGACTACATTAAAACAAACCGTGCTAAGCTAGAAGGTATTTTGGCTGACTGGTTTCGCGATAATCCAGAAGGTTACGGCCTTGATAAAAACAAGGTTTGGACAAAAGTTAAATACGCTACATCTGACGCAGCAATTGCAAAGCGAGCCTCGGATGCAGTAGACAACATTCTTGGCATGAAGGATGTTACTGATTTTGATGCGGCTAGTTTTGGTTTTGGTAAATCAAAGCACATGAAACATCGCGGCATTGATATTCCAAACAAACTTGTCATGGACTACATGCATCGCAATCCAGTTTCTATTATGAAAGCATACACTGCTAGGACTGCAGCTCGATATGAATTTGCTGTTAAGTTTGACGGGCAAGATGTTGAAGATTTAATGAACGATAAAATGATTGAGATGTTGCAGTCTGGAGCAAGCATTGAGAAATCAAATGCAGCACTTAAAGACCTACGCCACATGTATGATCGCGTAGCGGGTACTGTTCTTAGAGAGCCTGACACAGCAAATCAAAAGTTTGCCGAAATAATGAGAACTCTTGCTCAGCTAAACTATCTTGGCTCTGCTGGCCTATCTACCATTACAGAACCTGCTCGAATAGTTATGGAGCATGGGATTGGAAAAACTATGAAGGGATTGTTTACAGTCCTTAATGAGAACCAATTAAAAATGGGTGCAAGAGAGGCACGTATTGCTGGTGAGGCTTTGGAAATTCTAATGGGTTCATCCCACATGCGTTTGGTTGAAGACATGGGAAACAATCCTTTGCGCTCCAACTACATGGATAAGACTAAAAATGCTTTCTTCTTGTTAAACGGACTAGCGCCAGCAACAAGAATACTAAAAGATTTTGAAGGCATGATGCGTAGCCATACACTTATTGATTACTCTGTACGGTTGGCCGAGGGCAAGGCTACGAAGATGGAAATTGAGTACCTTGCTCGGTACAACATAGACGCAGCAAAAGCAAAGAAGATTGCAGATTCTCCATGGGAGCAGGGTGAATCTGGCCTTTACATGGCAAACACTGAGGCTTGGACTGACTTAAATTTGGATTCGGTTCGCGCTGATGTATCCAAGACATACAAAATATCAAGTAAACCGATCATAAAATCAAAGCCTTTTGTGGATCAGCCTGTTGAGCCTGAGCTAAGTTTTGAATCAAAGATAGAAGAAATCAACACAAGGATTTCTGAATTAGAAGAAGCCGAAATTAATGCAATTAAAAAAGGTCAAACTTCAGAAGGTGACAAACTTGCTAAACAAATAAATGATGCTGAAAAATTACGAACCAACGCTAATGTTTCCCTTGCAGAAGAGGTGAAAAAAGCAAAACAAGCTGAAAAAGAATCTCAAGATTACTACGAATCAATGCAGCCTGGATTTGAGCCTGATCGGAAAATTCTTAGAGGGTTCCTTGATCGAGAACAAAAGGCAATTCAATCAGCAAAGGCTTTAGAAGAAGAAATCAAAGACTTGGATTCAGCTATAGAAAACTTGGAAGCAGGGACAAAGGCTGAATTTGAACTTCAAAATATTGTAGATAAAGATTCTGACATTGCAAAACAGCGCGATGATATTAGCAAAGAGTTGAGCGATCTTTATAACGAGATAACTGCAAGAGAGTTCTTGAATGGAAACGGAATTGATTACGACAACTTAACGCCCAATCAGCAAAAGCGAGCATATGAACTAGACCAAGAAGAGCAGTTTGCAAACATGTCAGACGATGATAGCGAGTTCGGCCTTGCTATCGCTAAATCTGCTGAAGAGGCTCGTAGCAAAGAAGTTGCTGAGTTGAAAGAAAGCGCTGAAGCTGCGTCAAAGGCAAAGCCTAAAAGGGTTACTCAGCCTCCATCAGAGCTCATGCCAGAACAAGAGCTCCTAAAGCGATTCGGTCAAGAGTTTTACGTTGATCGAATTATTACAGACCAAGAGATTGTAGACGGTGTATTTACTGGCAAAGGCACACCTAACATTCTTGGCAGCGCAGTAGATACTGGCCTTGAATCACCAGCGACTGTGTATCTCAACATAGAAAACATTCGATCTTCTTATAATAAGTTTAAAAACAGAGAAGATTTAGAAGCCTTTACTCAAGAGTTGGATGAAGCTCTTAGTAATGGTGTTATTAGTGAATCAGCACATGCCCATCAAATGACTTACGTAAACAATGCAAACTTGCTGAAAACAGAAGATGACTTTGTTCGCTTTGTAATGATGCATGAACTGCACCACACCACGCACTTTCAAAAAGCTGGGGAAACTCTAGGTGAGTACGAGGCTAGGATTGATGACTTAGCCCTAGGTTACATTAAGAATGAGCGCAAGCAGGGATTAAATCTTGCCGTAGAAAAAGAACAAGCGGCAAGAATTGCTGACGCTCAGGAAACACAGAAGTCATTCAGGAATGCTTTGGGTTCTGGTATTGCTAACACCATTCTTATGGGTACGCCTGCTGACAAGCCAATCATTACAGATGGTGTTGCTTATATCCCAATGCGCGTAGCTAGTCAGTTTGGCATGAAGGAAGACAAACTTTACAAAGGTTACTCTCGCATTGAAAATCCATTGTTAGGTATGCCATTCCAATTTATGAGTTATTCTTTGGCAGCGGTAAACAAGACAACGGCAGCTTTTGCGCACGGACAGATCAAGAGCCAGTTTATTGGAACTGCAATGTCTATGGGCTTGGGCTACATGCTATTGCAAGCTAAGACGCCTGATTACATTGAGATGGAATTTTCAGATCAATTTGCTAGAGCGTTTGATTACTCAGGTGTAGCGGCGTTGTATTCAGATTTGTTTTACACGGCTATGGGTACAAGCCTAGCTCTTGGCGGTCCGAATCTTACAGGCGGTCTTTTAAAGGAGCGATTCCCACAAGAGCCAGACTTGGCTGATGCGGCCACAGGTATTCTCGGTGCTGGCCCCAGCATTACAAGCGACATTGTTCGCGGTATGTGGGAGTTGACCACGGGCAATGTTGGTGAGGGCAGCAAGGAAATTGTCCGTAACCTTCCCTTTGCCCGACTGTGGTTTCTCAAGGGCAAGATGAATGAAATGACACGTATGCTTGAAACAGAGCTAGATGCGCCAACTGGTTTTGGCCGTTATTAAATCAATTTTGTGCGTTGGAAAATACTAGCTTCTGTGGAAGCAGTGAATAAAGAGGTAAAACATGACTATTAACCTAGCAGACAACAATCCGCGCATCAATTACTCGGTTGCTTCTGGGGTAACTCAAACCGTTTTTAGTGTGCCGTTTGATTTTTTTGAGAGTAGCGATGTTAGTATTTATGTAGATAGTATCCTAAAGACTGAAGGTACAGACTACACTCTAACAGGTGGTGATGGAACCACAGGAAATCTTACGTTTGTCACCGCAACGCCGCCTAACGTGCAGCAAGTTACTGGTATTTCTGGCGGTACAACAGTTTCTATTGTTAGGCATGTCGCGTTAAAGCGTGTAACCGACTTTGCCGCTGGTCAAAACATAAACCGCGCCTCTCTTAATGAGCAGTTAGATACTATTGTTGCTCAAGTTGCTGATCTTGATAGCAAAGTAGACCGCACTATTCACCTAACAGACAGTGAACTTGCTCCTTCTATGCTCCTTACCTCAGATCGCAAGGGCCGCGTGCTTGCGTTTGATTCTACAACTGGTGACGTTGAAGCTGGCCCCTTATCTAACGACATCAACACTATCGCAAACAATATTACTGCTATTTTAGACGCAAGCAATCAGGCTTCTGCCGCTGCATCAAGTGCAACAGCTGCATCAAGTAGTGCAACAGATGCACAAACAGCTGAGACCAATGCTGAACTAGCAGAAACAGGGGCAGCAGCATCAGCTGCCACAGCTACAACAAAAGCTAACACAGCTACCACAAAAGCATCTGAGGCATCAGCTTCAGCTACTAACGCAGCCACAAGTGAAAGCAATGCAGCTACCTCAGCAACTAGCTCAGCCTCATCAGCTACAGCATCAGAGGCAGCTAAGACAGCATCAGAGGCAGCTAAGGATGCAGCCCTTGCAGCTTTAGATTCTTTTGATGATCGTTACCTAGGACAGAAAGCAGCAGACCCAACCTTAGACAATGATGGTAATGCTTTGGTTGCAGGTGCCCTGTACTTCAATACCACAACTGACATCATGAAGGTTTATGATGGTTCAGCTTGGTTAGCAGCCTACGCATCTTTGTCAGGTGCATTGATTGCCACCAGCAACCTATCTGACGTAACTGACGTTGCAGCATCACGGACTAACCTAGGTTTAGGTACAGCAGCCACCACAGCCTCCTCAGCCTATGCTACGGCAGCGCAGGGTACACTTGCTAACACAGCTACCCAACCAGCTGACCTAGGCACAGCAGCAGCTACCGCAGCAACCGATTATGCAACAGCAGCACAGGGTGTCAAGGCGGATGCCGCCGTGCAGGCCACAGCTACGACAGGCCAAGCTAATCTTCCCTCGGGGACAACTGCACAGCGAACCGCAACGCCTGCTACTGGTGCCTTACGGTTTAACTCAACTGATGTTTCCTTTGAGGGATACAACGGTACTGAGTGGGGTTCCATCGGTGGCGGAGCAGCTGACGGTATCTTCTATGAGAATGAACAGAACGTGACCTCCAACTACACAATTGTAGCTACTAAGAATGCTATGACTGCAGGGCCGATCACAATCGCAAGTGGGGTCTCAGTTACAATTGAAACAGGCGGAAGGTGGATCGTGCTATGAGCATTGTATTAAACGGATCAACGGGTATTACCACACCTGACATTGATAGCACAGCAGCACCTGATCTTGTAGGTACTAACTTCACAAGCCTGCCGTCTGCGCAGCTTACAGGTGCCTTACCTGCTCTTGACGGTTCAGCTTTGACTGGCCTTCTAGATAGTGCAACCCTCTCAAGTATCTTGAATGGGGAAGCAGGGCAGCAAAGGATATTTAATGCCTTGGCGGGTTATGCGGATATTCCCACTATACCATTAACTGCTGGAACAGGTTACACTATTACCACAGGACTTACTGTCGTGGTTTCCCAAACATCGAATGCCACATCAACGTATTTAGACTCTAGAAGAATTACAATTTCAGCCCCTTTTGCTGGGACAATCAGGCTCCGAAATGCTGTCCTTGGAGGGAACTACGGTTCAGCTTCAATAAGGTTGCTTAAAAACGGAACCGAAGTCGTTGCTTATACTCAGACGGGAAGTGTCCCTATCCAGAGGACAGTCGATATTGCTTGCGCACAAAATGATATCTTTCAGTGGCAGACAAAATCTGGCGACGGAGTATCTGCATACTCACCGTATGGGGCTGCCGTGGCTGACGAGCAAGGAAGTGAAGCACTAACGACAGGTAGCATGTACATGCTCGCCTCATCAGGGAGACCGTAAATGTCACATTATTGGGCCAACGAAGGCCAAACAGCTATAAACGTAGTTGGTAGTGACGGAACTATCACCCACTTAGAACAGGGGTCTACTGAGTTTGCCGAGGCACTCTTAAAGAACCCCTTAGCTAACGTAGACCATACAGCGGGTGCCATCCCTTCTACGGAAGAAGTTGCCGCAGCCCTTTTGAAACTGGAGGAAGAAGCTAGGACACAGCGAACCGTCCTTCTAACTTCTTCGGATTGGACGCAGGTAGCGGATTCCCCAGTAAGTCAAGCAGCTTGGGCAACTTACCGTCAAGCCCTACGTGATGTACCCCTTCAAGCTGGTTTCCCTAGCACCATTA
>TARA_B110000879_G_scaffold113153_1_pt1 | contig 22375 bp, 19 predicted proteins | sample TARA_B110000879 | Tara Oceans TARA_B110000879 (sample SAMEA4398094) | marine metagenome | biome: Polar Biome; feature: [SRF] surface water layer (ENVO:00010504); material: water (ENVO:00002006), including particulate matter (ENVO:01000060) such as... | depth 5 m
CTCCTCTTTTTTTCCTTGAATTGCCTTTGCCATTAATTTTGCGAAATGTGCTGGTGCAATTCCGTTTTGAGTGGCTTTGTCCATTGTTTGTTGTGGAGAACCATCTCCCGTTAAAGCATTTCTTGAAACATTAGTGGTTACAAAACCAGGGCACACTAAAGAAACAGAAATATTATCTTCATAAACCTCTGCGCGCAAACTATCAAAAAAACCATGTAACGCATGTTTAGAAGCAGCATAAGAGGAACGTAAAGGGGTGCCAATTTTACCAACAATACTAGTAGTTGTTACAAAATGTCCGCTTTTTTTTTCGATAAAATGAGGTAGCAGCGCTTTTGTTAAGGCAATAGTACCTAAATAATTAATGTCCATAATTCGTTTGTCAACAGAAAGGTTGGTGTCTTTAACAAATGAGCGTTGACTAATTCCTCCGTTATTAACCAAAATATCGACCCTTCCAAACAGCATAATCGCAGCAGTTGCTTTCTGGTCTAATGTTTTATAATCTTCAAGGTCCAATACTAAAGTTTGTACTTTTGAAGGATCGGAACATACTTGTTTTACCTGTTCTAAAGCTTCTTTTTTTCTAGAGGACAAAATCAAAGTTGCATTTTGCTTTGATAGTTCAATTGCCAATGCCTTACCAATCCCTGAAGAAGCCCCTGTAATCCAAACGACTTTATTAGAAAAACTCATGTTCTTATTTTTAAGCTAAATATAGCCTTTTAAATGGATAATTAGTATTTTTGACTCGCTTATTGAGCGGTATTTAATGTATTAAAACCTCTTTGAAAATGAAAAAAACTTACTTATTCCTCCTCTTATTCAACACATTTAGTTATGCCCAATTCTCAATAAATGGAACCTTAACAGAAGCCTTAGAAAGCGACTGGGTCATTTTATACAAAATTGAAAGCACCCAACAAGTATTTGTTGCAAACACAACGATTAAAAAAGGTTCGCTAGTTGTTGATGGAAAAAAAGTAGCAATTGGCACGTTTTCTTTCCTACTTCCAAAAGGAGCAAAAAGCGGAGTCTATAGGGCAACATATAAACTAAAAGGTGCGGGATCTGTCGACTTTATTTTTAATAAAGAAAATGTAAATTTTACATTCAATCCAAAATCCCCAGAAACAACCGTGATGTTTTCAAGTGCAAAAGAAAATATTATTTATAGACAATACCTAGCGGCAATCTCCCAAAAACAGGAAAAATTGGATTCCATTCAAATTGCTGTTTTAAGAAATAAAACACTGGTTTTAGATGTTGAATATAAAAAAGCGTATCGTGAAGTGGTTGCAGTTCAAAAGAGCTTCTTGACACGTACAATGGGAAAGTATGTGCACCCTTTTGTAAAAGCTTCGTTGAGAAAAATCCCTTTAGAAATCATAAAAACACCTCAAGAGTACATGTCAAATGTGACGACTACTTTTTTTGACACTATCGATTTTTCTGACAAAACATTAATCAATTCCACTTTTATAACCAATAAAATTATAGAGTACGTTTTTTACGTTAATTACTCGGATGATCAAACACAGCAAAACAATTTATTTAAAAAATCTATTGATGTTGTTTTGTCTAAAATAAAAGATCCTGAATACAAAAAAGATATTATTGTTTTTTTAATAACGAAGTTTGAATCCATCAATAATTTAGAAAGTATTGATTATTTACTAGAAAATCAATATAAAAAACTCCCTAAAAGCATCCAAGATCAAGAGTTTGTGGCTCAGAAAAAAAAACTGTTTGCTGCTGAAATTGGTAGGATAGCTCCTGATTTTTCTTGGACAGAAAATGGAAAGACCCTTCAACTCTCTACCTTAAATAATGCTGAAAATTACCTGCTCGTTTTTTGGAGTACAGATTGCTCGCATTGTTTAACTGAAATCCCGCAGCTATACGACCATCTTCAAGGAAACAAACGCCTAAAAGTAATTGCCTTTGCGATGGAAAAAAATGATTTTCGATGGGAAAAAATGAAAACCGACTTGCCATACTGGTATCATGTATTGGGTTTAAAAAAGTGGCAAAACGAAACGGCAGTAACCTATAATATCAATGCGACTCCGAACTATTTCGTGCTAGACAAAAACAAGAAAATTATTGGAAAACCGGTTTTATTGGAGGATTTAAAAATATTTTTAAAACAACTTTAAAAGTGTAGAAAAGCATCTTTTAAATGTTCAATCTTAGTCGTGTTTTTTTGAAGGATAATTCCAATAATATCAAAACGCACCTCAACATCGAGGTCTCTTTCTATCACATAGTGATCAATCGCTGAAAGGAGTAATTTTATTTTCTTAGGATTTACAAAATCTTGCGGGTTTCCAAAATAATCGGTAGATCGTGTTTTTACTTCTACAACAGCTAAAATATTTTTTTTCTGAGCAATAATATCAACTTCCGCTTTTAAAAAACGATAATTTACTTCCAAAATTTGATACTCGTTTTTAATTAAATAATCAATTGCAAGTAGTTCTCCTTTTTCTCCAAGTTCGTTATGTGCTGCCATACATTATTGGGGTTCTTTTAATTTTTGTGTGTACCGTTTAATTTCTTTGACCACTTTAGGGGCTAAAATAAATGTAGAAATCATGGTTGGAATTGCCATTAATGCAAAGGCGCCATCAATAAAATTGAGCATCATGCTAAAGGGGGTTGTCGCTGCTAAAATAATACTGAGAATGTATACATAATTATAGTAGTGTTTTTTGTCTGATCCGATTAAAAAAGACAAACACTTAGTACCATAATAGGAATAGGAAAACAAGGATGAAAGGCTGAATATAAAAACACAAATCATTAACAAGTAGGGTCCAATTCCGGGCATTGCTGCTCCAAAAGCGGCGGCGGTTAGACTCACTCCATTGTCTGAAGTTGTCTCCCAAACACCTGTTACGAGGATTGCAAGTGCAGTAAGGGTACAGACAACAATGGTATCTATTGCTGGACCTAGCATTGCCACCAAACCTTCGCGGACGGGTTCTTCTGTTTTTGCAGCGCCATGTGCCAAGGCAGCGGTACCGATACCTGCTTCATTAGAAAATGCGCCTCTTCGTATACCGTGTAAAATTAAAGCGCCTAAAATACCTCCAAACATTGGATCTCCTTTAAAGTTGTCTGCGGCAAAAGCATCCGTGACCATCATTAACAAATATTTTGGAACTACTTCATAATTTGCAATTAAAATAATCATCACAAAAACAAAGTAAAGAAGTACCATTGAAGGTACCATTTTAGCTGCCGTACTCCCAATTCGTTTTAAGCCTCCATACATGATAATGGAGGTAAAAATTACTAAAATTAGCGCGATGGTCAGGTTGGTTACAAGACTTACAGTGACTCCGTTTGGAACTAAAATAATATCATTAATTGCTTGGGTTAGTTGGTTGACATTTACCACTGGAAGGGCACCAAACATTCCGAAAACACAGAACATCATTGCCAAGGGTTTCCAAGATTTTCCTAAACCTTCGGTGATAAAATACATGGGACCTCCTTGAAGATCGCCATTACTATCTTTTCCTCGATACATGATGGCCAAAGTTGATGTGAAAAATTTTGTGCTCATTCCAACAATGGCACTCATCCACATCCAGAACATCGCTCCGGGGCCTCCAACCGAAATTGCAACGGCAACTCCTGCAATATTCCCCATACCAATTGTTGATGAAAGCGCAGTAGACAATGCTTGAAAATGAGTAATTTCACCTGCATCGTTTGGATTGTCATATTTACCTCGCAACACTTGTATTGCGTGTCCTAAATATCTAAAAGGTAAAAATCTTGAATAAATTAAAAGGAATATCCCTCCGCCAATCAATAAAAAAACCAAAGGTGGTCCCCAAACGAAAGTGGAGAAATCTGCAATAAAATTTTCTATCTGTTTAATCAAAACTTACGGTTATTTTCTTATTTGTATCAACTCCAAGGAGCACGTTTCTCCCCATAATTAGGGCGTTGTTTGTGGTTTCATGGCCTGCGGGAAAACCAAATAAAATAGGAATTTTTTCAGGAATAATGTCTAAAATAAGATCCTCAATGGTACTCCCCCATTTTGTGGTATTCTGTTTAATATTAGAAATATCTCCAACAATTACTGCTTTTACATTGTTAAAATACCCTGCTCTTTTTAGGCTTTGTAACATCCTGTCTATGCTGTATTTATATTCACCAATTTCTTCAATAAATAGGATTTTTTGATTTGTATTTATTTGACTTTTAGACCCCAGCATGGAGGCCAAAATGGCAAGATTTCCGCCAACCAATTGTCCTTTTAACTCCTTTATTGGACTTGATGAAACACCTACTCTATTGTAGGTTGAGGAGGGTATTTTGTAGGAAAGTTCTTCTCCAAAAAGTGCTTTTTTAAAGGTTGCAATGGTTTCAATAATTTCTGCATCCTCATTTTGCAAGCTGGTTGCCATCATGGCGTGAATAGTTTCTACACCTAAATTATGAATGTGGTTGTGAAAGGCGGTAATGTCTGAATATCCAATGATCCATTTTGGATGTGTTTGAAATCGTGAAAAATCGAGAGTATCTAAAATCCTTACTGAACCATATCCTCCTCTTGCAGCCCATATTGCTTTGATATTTGGATTGTCTAACGCTTTTTGAAAATCGAAAGCTCTTTCTTTGTCGGTTCCTGAGAAATGCTTTCCGTCGTTAAACATATTTTCACCCAATACGACCTGTAAACCCCAACTTTCTAATAGCTTTGTTGCTTTTTCGATCACTTCAACTTTGTTTTTTAAAATTCCTGCTGGTGCTACAATCGCAACGGTATCGCCCTTTTTTAATATTGGAGGCTGAACCAATTTAAGTGGTGCTTCTTGGGCATTTACCAAGAACGAAATCAGTAATAAAGCGAGTGTAAAAAATAGATTTTTCTTCAAAATAGACTCTTTTATGGATGCTACGATCCTAAAATTAGGACTGCGTAAATGTATTGATTTTCAATGGGTATTAAAACGGCGTTTTTTGTACTTTTGTGTTTCAGAAATAAATCTACAAAATAAATCAAGGAAAATTCGATGAATACTCCAAAAAGATATACAATTACTGCCGCTTTACCTTATACAAATGGTCCAATTCATATTGGGCATTTGGCAGGGGTCTATGTTCCTGCAGATATTTATGCCCGTTTTTTACGTTTAACAGGAAAAGATGTAGCCTACATATGTGGTTCGGACGAACATGGTGTTGCTATTCCAATGCGTGCAAAAAAAGAAGGAGTATCACCGCAAGATATTATTGATAAGTACCATGGTATCATCAAACAATCTTTTGTTGATTTTGGAATTTCTTTTGATAATTATTCTCGTACCTCTTCTAAGGTTCACCATGAAACTGCTTCTGAGTTTTTTACAAAGATGCACAACGATGGCGAATTTATTGAAGAAGTTTCTGCACAATTGTACGATGCAGAAGCCAATCAATTTTTAGCAGATCGCTTTGTTGTAGGAACCTGCCCAAAGTGTAATTTCGAGGAAAGTTATGGCGATCAATGTGAAAGTTGTGGAACGTCTCATAACGCTACTGATTTGATCAATCCAAAATCTTCAATTACGGGCAATGTACCCACCTTAAAAGAAACCAAACATTGGTTTTTACCTTTAGACAAACATGAAGCGTTTTTACGTGAATGGATTTTAGAGGGACATAAAAAAGATTGGAAACCCAATGTATATGGCCAAGTAAAATCTTGGGTCGAAGATGGTTTAAGACCGAGAGCAGTTACTAGAGATTTAGACTGGGGAATTCCTGTGCCTGTACAAGGTGGGGAAGGAAAAGTCTTGTATGTTTGGTTTGATGCGCCTATTGGATACATTTCATCAACCAAAGAATGGGCGGCTAGAGAAGGAAAAAACTGGGAAGATTATTGGAAAAAAGACGACACCAAATTGGTGCATTTTATCGGAAAAGACAATATTGTTTTTCACTGTATTATTTTTCCAAGCATGTTAAAAGCGCATGGTGATTATATTTTACCAGAAAATGTGCCTGCAAATGAGTTCTTAAATTTGGAAGGCAATAAATTATCTACTTCTAAAAACTGGGCCGTTTGGTTGCATGAATATTTAGAGGAGTTTCCAAACCAACAAGATGTATTGCGTTATACCCTTACCGCGAATGCACCTGAGAGTAAAGATAACGATTTTACTTGGAAAGATTTTCAGGCGAAAAACAACAACGAATTGGTGGCTATTTTTGGTAATTTCATTAACAGAGTAGTCGTATTAACGAATAAATATTACACTGGAGAAGTACCGCTTGCTGGAACATTTACAGAAGTAGATGAGGATGTTTTAGCGGCCGTAAAAGAGTTTCCGAATACCATTGGAAAATCTATAGAACGATACCGTTTTAGAGAAGCTTCTCAAGAATTAATGAATTTGGCAAGACTTGGAAACAAGTATTTGGCCGATGAGGAACCTTGGAAAGTGATTAAGGTAGATGCAGCGCGCGTTCAAACGATTATGTATGTTGCTTTGCAAATTTCTGCTGCTTTGGCAGTCCTTTCTGAGCCTTTTTTACCATTTACTTCCACGAAATTGAAATCTATTTTAAACATTGACAAATCGCTCTCTTGGGGTGACATTCATGAAAAAGAGGTGTTGCTTTCTGCAAAACATCAAATAAACAAAGCGGAATTATTGTTCTCTAAAATTGAAGACAAAAGCATTGAAGCACAAGTTGAAAAACTAGCTGCAACAAAAGTTGCAAATGAACAAGAGAAAAAAGTAGTTGCCCCGCAAAAAGAAGTAATTGACTTTGAAGACTTCTCAAAATTAGACATCCGAGTGGGTACTATTTTAGAAGCTGAAAAAGTAGCAAAAACCAAAAAATTATTACAATTAAAAGTGGATGTTGGTATCGATGTTAGAACCATTGTTTCTGGAATTGCTGAAAGTTTTTCTCCGGAAGACATTATCGGACAGCAAGTCTCGGTATTGGTCAACTTAGCGCCTCGTAAAATTAGAGGTGTTGAAAGCCAAGGAATGATTTTAATGACGGATACTCCAGACGGGAAACTCGCCTTTGTTGCGCCAGAGAGAAGTATTAAAAATGGACAAGAGGTTAGTTAATGCTAAAGATAGCATACCACCCTATTTATAGTCACGAATTGCCAGCGGGTCATCGTTTTCCAATGGAAAAATATGACCTGCTTCCAGAACAATTATTGTACGAAGGGACCTGTATCGCTGAAAACTTCTTTGCACCAGAAATTCCAAATAGCAAACACTTTTTTTCGGTGCATGATCCTGAATATTTCTTTGATTTATTAAACATTTCACTTTCTCAAAAAGCAGCGAGAAAAATTGGATTCCCCTTATCGGAGGTACTTATAGATAGAGAAATGATCATTGCTGACGGTACCATAAAAGCGAGTGAATTTTCCTTACAGTTTGGTGTTGCCATGAACATTGCGGGCGGAACGCATCATGCTTTTTCTAACAGAGGTGAAGCTTTTTGCATGCTGAATGACCAAGCAATTGGGGCAAGATACCTCCAACAGAAAGGACTTGCTAAAAAAATTCTCATTGTAGATTTAGACGTGCATCAAGGAAATGGTACTGCGGAGATTTTTCAAAATGATGCTTCGGTTTTTACGTTCTCGATGCATGGTAAAAAAAATTATCCCTTTACAAAAGAAAAAAGCGATCTGGATATTGCGCTCGAAAACGAGACAAAAGACGTTGAATATCTATCGATCTTAAAGGACATTCTTCCAAAACTCATTCAGCAAGAAAAACCCGATTTTATCTATTATTTATGTGGTGTTGATGTGGTCGCAACGGATAAACTAGGGAAATTAGGGCTCACCATTGATGGCTGTAAGGAACGGGGCCGGTTTGTTTTACAGATGTGTTTTGATCTAAAAATACCGGTTATGTGTTCTATGGGAGGTGGATATTCTCCAGAGATCAATACCATTGTAAATGCACATGCCAATACTTTTAGAGTGGCTCAGGAAATTTATTTTTAAAGATAAAACCTGAACGAATCGTCCAGGTTTTTTCTTTTTCATAACAATTTACAATGGGTTACTTACTCCCCAATAGCAAAAGATCATTCACTAAAATTTCTGTAACATATCTTTTTTCTCCTTCCTTTGTTTCATAAGAACGGTTGGTGAGCTTTCCTTCTACTGCGATTTCTTGGCCTTTTTTTACGTAGTTATCTACGACACTTACAAGGCCTCCTCTCACAACAACGTTGTGCCAGTATGCACGCTACACTTTTACGCCTTCTTTGTCTTTGTAACTGTCGTCTGTGGCCATCGAAAATTTTGCCATTTTGTTTCCGTCTTGGAAAGTTACGATTTCTGGTTCTCCGCCCAATCTACCAATTAATTGTACTTTGTTTCTTAACGTATTCATAAGATAAGTTTTTTAAAACACCCGCTTTCGCTTAGTGCCTATTAATATTTGTTTTTGTTGATTTGTTTCAACACTGCAAAGTTGCGACACCAAAGAAGTTTTATTCGGTTGCGAAGTAATTACTTTCGTTTGTAAATATTTGTAGTCGTTTGTAATCGAATAAATGTACTATATGGAAAATAGAGAATGTCTAGAATGCAAAGACCCTGTGAAAGGTAGGGTGGATAAGAAATTCTGTTCAGATTATTGTAGAAACGCCTATAATAACAACGTGAATAAAGACAGTAAAAACCTGATTCGGAATATCAACAATCGCCTTCGAAAAAATTATAAAATTTTAGCCGATTTAAACGTTTCAGGAAAAAAAAAGTGACTAGAACAAAATTATACGACAAAGGGTTCGACTTTCAGTTTTTTACTTCGCTCTACAAAACAAAAACAGGGAACACCTATTTTTATATTTATGACGAAGGGTATTTGGCTTTAGAAAATGAACTCTTCTTACTCATTCGAAAAGAACGTTAAAGTATTTAAGCTTATTTTTTAAGGAGCGAAATCACTTAGTTTAGATTTCGTTTTTCTGCAAAAAAACGCTTTAAAATTTGTGAGCATTCGTTTTCTAAAACACCACTGATCACTTTTGTTTTTGGATGCAATTTGGTTTTCAGATTCACAAACCCTCGATCGGGTTCAGAGGCACCATATACAATTTTACCAAGTTGTGCCCAGTAACTTGCGCCAGCACACATTTGACAGGGTTCTAGTGTTACATACATCGTACATTCTTTCAAATACTTTCCTCCAAGAAAATCGGCAGCGGCCGTAAATGCTTGCATTTCGGCATGCGCGGTAACGTCGTTTAAAGTTTCTGTTAGATTGTGTGCTCTTGCTATAATTTGATCTTTTAAAACAATTACAACACCCACGGGAACTTCTCCTTTGTCAAAAGCAGTTACTGCTTCTTGCATCGCTTTTTTCATAAAATAGGCATCATCGAAAGGTTGTATCATCTAAGAAGTTTTAGAGGTGCAAATTTAAGTAATTTATTTACGATAGATTTGCAATTATTTCGGTTCGTTTTACGGACACAAAAAGTTAAATTGTACTTTTGTATTTGAATGAATGATTTGTTAAAGCACATATCCGCCCCAACTGATTTAAGAAAATTAAGTCCAGAACAACTTCCGCAGTTAGCGAAAGAATTGCGTGCGTTTATTATTGATATTGTTGCTACAAAAGAAGGGCATTTAGGAGCAAGCTTAGGGGTGGTAGAACTCACCATTGCGTTGCATTATTTATTTGACACTCCAACTGATTTATTGGTCTGGGATGTAGGGCACCAAGCTTACGGACATAAGATTTTGACAGGAAGAAAAGATCTTTTTCATACCAACAGACAATATGAAGGCATTGCTGGGTTTCCAACAAGAAAAGAAAGCGAGTTTGATCCGTTTGGTGTTGGGCATTCTTCGACTTCTATTTCCGCAGCTTTAGGAATGGCAATTGCGTCAAACTTAAAAGGGGAAACTGAGAAACAGCATATTGCCGTTATTGGCGATGCTTCTATTGCAAGCGGTATGGCATTCGAAGCATTGAATCATGCCGGTGTTTCGGAAGCCAATTTGTTAATTATTTTAAACGACAATGCGATTGGAATAGATCCTGCCGTTGGTGCATTAAAAGAATATTTAACAAAAGTAAAAACAGATCGAAAATTAGCCACACAAAATAACATTATAAAAGCGCTGAATTTTGATTATTCTGGACCAATAGACGGACATAATATACCAAAATTACTCACTGAATTAGAACGCCTAAAGTCTGTAAAGGGACCCAAGTTTTTACATATTATTACTACCAAAGGAAAAGGGTTGCAGCAAGCTGAAGAAGATCAAGTAACCTATCATGCTCCAGGAAAATTTGATAAAATTTCTGGAGAGCGTCTAAAAAAAGATCCTAGTTTACAGAGCAAATACCAAGATGTTTTTGGAAAAACATTGGTAGAATTGGCTTCAAAAAATGAAAATATAGTTGGAATTACCCCGGCAATGCTCACAGGAAGTTCCTTGAAATTTATGTTACGAAAATTCCCTAAAAGAACCTTTGATGTTGGCATTGCAGAGCAGCATGCTGTAACTTTAGCGGCAGGAATGGCTACCCAAGGATTGATGCCGTTTTGTGCTATTTATTCTACTTTTTTACAACGCGCTTATGATCAAATAATTCATGACGTTGCCTTGCAAAACCTCCCTGTCATCTTCTGTTTAGACAGAGCCGGATTGGTGGGTGAAGATGGAGCAACACATCATGGGGTTTTTGATTTGGCATACTTGCGATTGATTCCAAATTTAATAATATGTGCCCCAAGAAATGAAATTGAATTGCGAAATCTTTTATACACAGCACAATTAGGGTTGAAGAACCCGATTGCAATTCGATATCCAAGAGGAACGGGGACAATTATTGAATGGAAACAGTCTTTTAAAGCCATTAAAATAGGTTCGGGAGTACTGTTAAAGAAAGGAAAGAGAACTGCTCTCTTGTCTATCGGAACAATAGCAGACAACGTGATAAAGGCGCTATATTTGACAAATGACGATGCTGCATTTTCACATTATGACCTGCGTTTTGTAAAACCATTAGATGCCCAATTATTGCATACAATCTTTAAAGAATACACCGCTATTGTTACCATTGAAGATGGGACGATAAAAGGTGGCTTTGGAAGTGCTATTTTGGAGTTTGCTTCAGAAAACAACTATCAGCAGCCTATAAAAATACTGGGCGTTCCAGACGCTTTTGTTGAACATGGAGCGGTTCTAAAACTGCAAGAAAAAATTGGATTAGATCCACTTTCTTTGTCTAAGGAGTTTTTAAATTTTATATAAAAAAAGACGCTAATGATAGCGTCTTTTTTTTATATAAAAATTTTAATTATTCAATCACAATTTTCTTCGAAGCTTTTCTACCTGCCTCATCGATTAAGTTTACAATGTAAACTCCTGAACTGGTATTTAAAGAAATTTCTTGTCTTTCGTTGTCCTTAAAGTCTAAGGTTGCTGCATAGACCTTTCTTCCTCTAAGATCAAATATTGCAACTTTAGAAATTTTTAGTTCATTTTTTCCAAAGATGGTAAAGTTTCCATTAGAAACGGTTGGGTATACCGTAAAGGTTTCATTCCCTTTTAACACTTCTTCTACAGACGCAGATGCATCGGTAAATTGTCCAGAGAAAACACCTCTACCATAGGTGGCAGCAAAAACAGCATTGTCATCTCTTAAATCAAGATCCATTACTTTTACGTTTTTCATCCCATTGTTCGACTGCACCCAATTTGGGTTTTCGTCGTTAAAGTTTGCCGTTTTCCAAACTCCTAACTCTGTTCCAATAATTACTTCTTCAGGTCTCAACGGGTTTTGTAAAATTGCTTTTACAGGAATGTCTGGAAAATCTCCTTCTTTTGAGGACCAGTTGGCACCGGCATCACTAGAATACCAAATGTTTTTTACACCATAATTATGCATGGTTACAAAAATTTCATTCTCACTTGCCCCAAACTCAATATCAGAAACAGTTCCTACAAATTCGGGTCCTGTAATTTCAGACCACGCTGGAAATTCTCCGTCTGCATTGTCAATTTGAATGATTTTTCCATTTTTTAAACCTGCGAGTAATTTCGTAGATGTTGTCGTATATGGAGAAACTTTCATAGCTGAAGGTGCTTGATCCATTAAGTTGTCACTTAAGTTTGTCTTCCCTATAAACCCTGAATTAACGTCTTTATACCTTCTAATATAATACAGAGTCCCTGTTGAATAATTAGAATACAAAATATCTAAATTTGAATCTAATTCTTCTTGGTTGATAAAATCTCCATTAGGTCCAGTTTCTGAATTAATGATTCTTGTAATTCCAACCGTTAAGTCGCGCAAGCGAATGCTATTGTTATACACGTAATTTGAAATGTAATAGTTATCCGTTCCATCTTGATCGAAAAAACTATACGCTCCGTCACCACCTTGTGCTGTTGAAGAACTATTTACACCAGCACTTGCATTTGTAAACAACTGTGTTCCGTTATCTTGTGCTCCTGCAATAAAATTATCTCCAATAGCTGCTGTTGTTGGTGCAACACCTACGGTATAAAACTGTAATGTGTTGTATCCGTTATTTCTTTCATTAATATTGACCCCTCCATCATTGGAAAAATAAACACCTCCGTCATTCGAGAAAAGCATTCTGGTTGATGAGGTTCCTGAAAAAGCCAAACCATGTTGATCGGCATGTACTACAGGAATATTTAAACCTGATAAAAAGTTGTTATTCGACCATTTAGAAATTTGAGAATATGAAGTACCTCCGTTGGTACTTTTAAATAAATCAATTCCGCCTAAAAATATTTTTTCGTCGTTATTCGGGTCTACTCGTAACAATAAATCATAAAAAGCTTGACCTCTTGTAAAATCAGTTGTAGGAATCCCAGTATCAGCGTCATCTGGAAGCGCTAACGTAGAAACGTTTCCAAATCCATTCGTTGTTTTATAAAGCCCTACTGGAGCTCCAGAAGTACTTAACTGAGCTAACACATATATTTTAGAAGCATTTGTTTTTGAGCAAGCAATTTCAACTCTTTGTCCATCTGGAACGGTATGCTTTAGTACAAAAGTAGTTGCGTCTGTATCTGTAGATTGAAAAATAACGCCACCTCCATCGCCAAAAACATCGGATGTTGTGGATACGTAAACAGAATTATCTGCAGCTATTTTTATGTTATTTGGTTCGTGTGTTCCTCCTTCTGAATTTGTTGGAAGGGTTAATTTGGTAAACGTTGTACCGTCTGTGGATTTATAAACACCTCGATCGTGGATTCCAAATAATGTAGAAGGGGATGCAATTCCGTAAACAGCATCTCCTGCCGCTACAAATACTTCTGAAACGCCTCCATTGTCTCTCACAACAATATCATTTACATGCTGTACTCCGTTCGATACAATAAAATTCGAACCATTTCCTCTGGTACTAGAGAGTGTTACATTCACAGATCCTCCAGTCAATGCGTCAATCACATTGGCACCGTCAACTTTAGAAATCATAACGGTTGGTATGGTAATACCAGTATCGTCTCCCCCTTGATTAATAGGAATTCCTGATACATTGTTTACAATTATCACTGCAATTGCTCCTGCATTTTGAGCGTTATTTACTTTGTCTACAAAAGGGCAATCTCCTCTTCGAATAACCGCAATTTTTCCACTAATAGCTCCTGAATTATTTAGGGTTGTACAACCATCTTCAGTTGGGTTAACACCATCATCTGCTAAAACTAAATCTGCAGTAACTGCTGGGTTTAATCCGCCTCCAAAACTAGTAGAAAGCACCGCAAAATATTCTCCAGCAATACTTGTCGGACTATTTACGACCATTTTGGCGTTAGCTTCAAAAAGCGTTTCTCCGTCAACGCCTCCAAAAACATTTGCCCAAGTAGCACCACCATCTGTGGTTCTCCAAACACCATTTCCATTTACATCTCCTCCAACATAAGATTCTCCAGTACCTACATACCAAGTCATTGAATCATTTGGATCGATTGCAATACACGAAATAGCAAGGTTTTCTGGAATATCAACTTGTGCCCATACAGAACCTGCGTTTGAAATGTTGGTGTTTTTCCATAGACCTCCACTTACTCCTCCTGCATAAACTGTTTCTTGACTTCCATCATTTGGATCAAAAATCATGGCACGGGTTCTTCCTCCTACATTGTCTGGGCCTCTATCTTGCCATGCATTGTCATTTCCGTCTCCTGGAGTTCTTCCCGATTGTCTTAAAACTTCTAAATCGTTTTGAAGTTGGAAAACGTTTTCTTTGTGCGTTCTCCCGGTAGCGGGATTTATTTCACTTAAATATTCCTGTTCAAAAAAAGCATTTGGGGGCAACCCTTGTAACTTTCGATCTTGTTTAGACAAGATTTTCGTTTTGTTATAAGGGTGGTTTCTTAAGAATTCTGAATGAGAATTTATTAAAGATTTAGTTTTGTTTTCTGTATCTAAGTTAAAATAAAAAAAACTTGCGGTCAATAACACAAGGAGTGATAAGAGTAATTTTTTCTTCATAATTTATGGCATTAATTTTTTTAAGTTTTCAAATTTAAGGATTCGAAGTTTTATTATATAATATTTCCTGTTAATTTTTTGTGGGTACGAATTGCATAACTATCTGACATTCTGGATACGTAACTACAGATTTGCATGATGCGATTGTACAGGCTAGCATCTTCTGATTGATATTCTTTGGGTAATAAATTTAAAATTAGCTGATCGTAATTCGAGTAGTTTTCATCAAATTTATTGTTTACGGCGCTCACAAAAACGTCTAATAAGTCGGCAATAATTCGATAGCCTGCGACCTCTTTTTCTACCACTTCTTGACTCTTATAAATTTTATCAACACTAATTTTTAGGATGTCGTTAATTTGTGCTTCATAAGAACATTTCTCTAATAATGATTTATCAAAAGTTCCGTTTAAAATCACTGCTTCGTTGTCTAAAAATATTTGTACCGCTTGATTAATTAAGGTATTGATTGCCAAAGCGCGCAAATAACTCACTCTGTCTTTGGTGTGTTGTAAGCTGTGATATTTTTTAGAATCTATACTGTCTCTCACTAAGTTAATTAAGTACTCTAAAGCATACTCCTCTTCTATTAAGCCTAAGTTGATTCCGTCTTCAAAATCGATAATGGTGTAACAAATATCATCGGCTGCTTCTACTAAATAGGCTAACGGATGTCGGTAAAAAGAGAGGTCTGCTGTTGTCGATTTTTGCAACATTCCCAAGTCGTGTACCACATCTAAAAACTCAGATTTTTCAGATTGGAAGACACCGTACTTTTTATCTACAATATGTTTGGTTGGTTTTTTTGGCAAACTTTCTTTCGGGTATTTTAAAAACGCTCCTAACGTAGCATACGACAAACGAAGACCACCAGAAACTCCATCTTTTGTTTCTGTTAAAATTTTAAATCCGTTTGCATTTCCTTCAAAATCGATGAGGTCTTGGTATTCTTTTGCAGACAGTTGTGCTTTGTATTTTTCGCCTTTTCCGGATTTAAAATACTCTCCAATTGCTTTTTCGCCAGAATGCCCAAACGGAGGGTTCCCAATATCATGCATTACGGAAGCCGCAGCTACGATAGCGCCAAAATCATTAAAAGTATACCCTAATTCGGCTAGATTTGGATGGCGTTCTAACAAGACTTTTCCAACTTTTCTTCCAAGGGTTCTCCCGACAACAGAAACTTCTAAACTGTGCGTTAAACGCGTGTGTACAAAGTCGGTTTCTGAAAGTGGAATCACCTGTGTTTTGTCTTGCAGACTTCTAAATGCCGATGAAAAGATAATTCGATCAAAATCAACATCAAACCCCAAACGGGTTTCATCTTGTGCTGCTCTTGGACGTTTTTGTGTGTCGCCTGCGCGTTTTAAAGAAAGGAGTTGTTCCCAGTTCATAGTATTGGTTTAAGTGTTCTATGGCTAGTTTTATAGCTCAGTGTTTTGCCTGCTTGGATTGCTGTTTAAACAGCAAGAACCTATGGTACGAAAATACAAAAAAGAGATGCATTGCTACATCTCTTTATTATCAATCTTTAATTTACTTCTTTTTAAGAACCGCACATTAAACAATCATCGGGCCCTTCATTGTCTTTCGCAGCATCTACCATGGCTTTAAATTCTTCTGGACTCAAAGGTGCATCTGGTGCTTCTGCTTTCTTTTCTTTTGAAAGTGTAAACTGAATCGCATTTACTGCCGATTTTGTTCTTAAATAATACATTCCTGTTTTTAATCCTGATTTCCAAGCATAAAAATGCATGGAGGTTAATTTTGCATAATCTGGATCTTTCATGAACAAGTTTAACGATTGAGATTGATCGATAAAATATCCTCTATGGCGGGCCATATCAATAATATCTTTCATACTCATTTCCCAAACTGTTTTGTACAATTCTCTTAATTCAGCTGGAATTGCTTCAATGTGTTGTATAGAACCATTTGCACGCATGATATCTTCTTTCATATCATTGTCCCACAAATCTAATTCTACTAAATCTTCTAATAAATGTTTGTTCACAACAATAAATTCACCAGATAAAACTCTTCTTGTATAAATATTAGACGTGTACGGTTCAAAGGCTTCGTTGTTTCCTAAGATTTGAGAGGTAGACGCTGTTGGCATTGGTGCAACTAATAGCGAGTTTCTAACTCCGTGCTTCATTACTTGTTTCCGTAATTTTGCCCAATCCCAATTCCCGCTCAATTCATCATCTTTAATTCCCCACATATTGTATTGGAATTCTCCTTCTGACATTGGAGATCCTTTAAATGTAGAATACGGTTCTTTTGCTTTTGCCATTTCCATAGAAGAAGTAACGGCTGCAAAATACATGGTTTCAAAAATTTCTTGATTCAATTTTTTAGCCTCATCTGAAGTAAAAGGTAAACGCAATAATATAAAAGCATCTGCCAAACCTTGAATTCCTAATCCTACTGGTCGGTGTCTAAAGTTAGAGTTTTCTGCTTCGATGATAGGGTAAAAATTGGCATCGATTACCGTATCTAAATTCCGAATTACTTTTTTTGTAATGTCGTATAGTTTTTTATGGTTGAACGATTTCTTACCGTTTTCGTTTTCTGTTACGAACATTGGCAATGCAATAGACGCTAAATTACATACGGCTACTTCGTCTTTTGCCGTATATTCCATAATCTCAGTACATAAATTTGAAGAACGAATGGTTCCTAAATTTTTCTGATTTGATTTGCGATTTGCTGCATCTTTATACAGCATATATGGTGTACCAGTTTCAATTTGAGATTCTAAAATCTTCTCCCAAAGGTCACGTGCTTTAATGGTTTTTCTTCCTTTTCCTGCGGCTTCATAACTGGTATACAAACGCTCAAACTCTTCACCATAGGTGTCGTATAAATGTGGGCATTCGTGTGGACACATTAAGGTCCACTCTGCATCTTCTTGCACACGAGCCATAAATAAATCTGAAATCCACATGGCATAGAATAAATCTCTTGCGCGCATTTCTTCTTTTCCATGATTTTTCTTTAAATCTAAAAAATCGAAAATATCTGCATGCCAAGGCTCTAAATACATCGCGAAAGATCCTTTACGTTTTCCTCCTCCTTGATCTACGTAACGTGCCGTATCGTTAAATACTTTTAGCATCGGTACAATCCCATTTGAAGTTCCGTTGGTTCCTGCAATATAAGAACCGGTGGCTCTAATATTGTGCAAAGACAAACCGATACCTCCTGCAGATTGTGATATTTTTGCGGTTTGTTTTAAAGTGTCGTAAATCCCCTCTATACTATCGTCTTGCATTTGTAATAAGAAGCAAGAAGACATTTGTGGTTTTGGAGTTCCTGCGTTAAACAACGTTGGGGTTGCATGGGTAAAATATTTTTTACTCATTAACTCGTAGGTTGCAATTGCTTCGTCAATATCATTTTTATGAATACCGATAGAAACACGCATAAGCATGTGTTGTGGACGTTCTGCAATTACCCCATTTAATTTTAATAAATAAGAGCGTTCTAAAGTTTTAAAACCAAAATAATCATAATTAAAATCTCTATTATAAATAATTGTAGAGTCTAATTTTTCTGCATTTGCTTTGATAATATCATACACCTCATCAGCTAATAATGGTGATTTTTTTTCTGTTCGTGGATTTACATAATAATACAAATCGTCCATTGTTTCTGAGAACGATTTTTTGGTGTTTTTATGTAAGTTAGAAACGGCGATTCTTGCAGCTAATTTTGCATAATCTGGATGTGCAGTTGTCATTGTAGCCGCTGTTTCTGCTGCTAAATTATCTAATTCGGATGTGGTAACACCGTCATATAAACCTTCAATTACACGCATGGCAACTTTTACGGGGTCCACAATTTTGTTTAATCCGTAACACATTTTCTTTACTCTGGCCGTGATTTTGTCAAACATCACTGGCTCGTTTTTGCCGTCTCTTTTTAGTACAAACATGAATTTATAGGTTTTATTTTGGTTATTTCTTGAGCCAACAAAAACGTCCAATTTTCATCACTCTAGGGGTATTATATAGTTAGAGGTGCGTGTTACTCTAAAAATCTGAATCGAAACTAATACTACCAGTTCCTCCAGATTTTACACCTGCTTTTTGGTATTCTGAGACTCTTTTTTCGAAGAAGTTTGTTTTTCCTTCTAAAGAAATCATTTCCATAAACTCGAATGGGTTTGTTGCATTGTACTCTTTTTCACAATTGAATTCACCCAACAAACGATCGGTAACAAACTCTAAATATTGTGTCATTAGTTTTGAGTTCATTCCAATTAAACTCACTGGCAAAGACTCTGTTACAAACTCACGTTCTATATTTAATGCGTCTACAATGATCTCTCTAATTCGATCCTTTGGCACTTTATTTACAATATGGTGATTGTGTAAGTGTACTGCAAAATCACAATGCATTCCTTCGTCACGAGAAATTAACTCGTTAGAAAATGCTAATCCAGGCAATAAGCCTCTTTTCTTTAACCAGAAAATAGAACAAAATGCTCCTGAAAAGAAAATCCCTTCTACAGCAGCAAATGCAATTAATCGTTCTGCAAAAGAATCGGAGTCAATCCATTTTAATGCCCAATCTGCTTTTTTCTTAATTGCTGGAAAAACTTCAATGGCTCTAAATAATTGATCTTTTTCTTTTTCGTTTTTTACATACGTATCAATTAATAAGGAATACGTTTCTGAATGCACGTTTTCCATCATAATTTGAAAACCATAGAAAAATTTTGCTTCCGAATACTGTACTTCATTTACAAAGTTTTCAGCAAGGTTTTCGTTTACAATACCGTCTGAAGCTGCAAAAAAGGCTAAAATATGTTTAATAAAATAACGCTCATCTTCCGATAATTTGTTATTCCAGTCTAAAACATCTTCTGACAAATCAATTTCTTCCGCAGTCCAAATACACGCTTGTTGCTTTTTATACCACTCCCATAGATCATCATGTTGAATTGGAAAAATAACAAAACGGTTATCATTTGGTTGTAAAATTGGTTCTGTAGCAAGTGCTGTTTCTTTGACGGACATTGAGTATGTTTTTTTATTTGAGATTCGGTGTTTGTTTAACGTTTGGATTTGTTAAAAACCACTCTAACAAAGATTGAAATTTTTGTTCCAAAATGAAAGTCATACTTATTCACAAATCCTATGAAGTTCTTAACAAAATGACCATTTTTACCATTTTGTTGATTTCACTTAAATTTCCTAAACACCTAAAATACAACTATTTAAAAAATTAAAAAATCGAAAACCGTTGATTCTATTGGGTTTAATTGAAAACTCCTTTTTAGGTTTTTTTAATTCGTTTTTTTAAAAAAATAAATGATGAATTTTTATTGATGGTTAGACAAACTTAAAACAGGGCTGTTTGTTTCGAAAAAAAGGGATCTAATTTGTGGGAAATGATAAAATACAGATAATCACAGGTGTGCAAGAAACTCTACGCTCATGAATATTTATTTTTTTAAATGCTTAGCTGCTACCTTTTCTAATTCATCATACCAATCTTGCCCAAATTTTCTAATCAAGGCTTCTTTCACAAATTTGTATATGGGCACTTGAAGTTCTTTTCCTAGAGAACAAGCGTCATCACAAATGTCCCATTTATGATAATTTACAGCAGCAAATTCACTAAAGTCTTTCACTCTAATTGGATATAAATGACAAGAAAGTGGTTTTTTCCAATCGATCACACCGGCATTGTGTACTTCTTCAATACCACAAAGGGCCTTGTTTTTTTTATCGAAAATTACATAAGCACAATCAGCACCTTTAATTAATGGGGTTTCTAACTCGCCCCACTCATTCGTTATCCAAGTGCCTTCTTTTTCAATAACAGCGATGCCTTCTTTTCTTAAAAAGGGTTTGATTTTAGGGTAGATTTCTTCTAGAATTTTTGTTTCACCCTTGTCTAAAGGTGCTCCGGCCTCACCCGCAACACAACACGCTCCTTTGCATGCAGACAAATTACACACAAAATCCTTTTCGATAATCTCTTCTGATACAATGGTTTTTCCTAGTTGAAACATCTCACAAAAATAGTGTAAAAATTTTCTATAACTTTACATTGTAATAAAGTTAGTTTTATAATTTTGCAAAAAAAACGCTATGGATTTTAATTTTAATTTGAAAGAAGTTTTTACAGCCTTTATGATTTTATTTGCTGTAATCGATATTATTGGAAACATTCCTATTATTATAGATTTAAGAAAAAAGTTTGGACACATCCAATCGGAGAAAGCCTCGTTAATTGCTGGTGTCATTATGATTATTTTTCTTTTTCTAGGACAGGGTTTATTGGAACTTATTGGTATTGACGTCAATTCTTTTGCTGTTGCAGGTGCTTTTATCCTGTTTTTTATTGCCTTAGAAATGATTTTAGGAATTACCTTATATAAAGACAATGAAAATGCTGCCCCGATTACGGCTACTGTATTTCCGTTAGCCTTCCCTTTAATTGCAGGGCCTGGAAGTTTAACCACCTTACTCTCGCTAAGATCCGAGTTTTATATTGAAAATATTATCATCGCCGTTTTACTAAATGTTCTTTTAATTTATATTGTTTTAAAAACATCTTCTAAAATTGAAAAATTTATTGGACCAAATGGAATTCAGATTATCCGTAAAATATTTGGAGTCATTCTATTGGCAATTTCTGTAAAACTTTTTGCACAGAACATCAAAATGTTATTCGTCTAAATATGAATTTTAATGCATTAATTATTGGAGGTGGTGTTGCAGGAATGCAATGTGCTTTGGTTTTAGGATCTGCAAAAAACAAGGCTTTTGCCGCAGATAAAAACATTGGCATCATCCTACATCAAAAAACATCACATCTCCAAAACGCGTTCTTTAATAACGTTTTAGGATTGCCTGCTGGAAAGCTTGGTGCCGATGTTCTGGTTGAAGGAAAAAAACAACTTGCAACCTTGTATCCCGCAATTTCTCTGCTCGAAAAAGAAAAAGTAATTGCGGTTGAGACTGCTGGTGAAGGCTATCGAGTGACTACAAATAAAAACAGGTACTTCTCAGAAATTGTAATTATAGCTTTAAACTACGCACAACCTTTTGCAATAAAAGGTTTAGAATCTTTTATAATTCCGCACAAAAAAGCCAATCCTGCAAAAGAAAGGATTCAGTTGAGAAACGAAAATCATCTCATAAAAAAAGGCCTCTACTGTTGTGGTACTATTGCCGGTTGGCGCAGTCAATTTGCCATTGCTGCTGGAAGTGGTGCAAGTGTTGCTACGGATGTACTGACGCTTTGGAATGATGGAATTCCCACGAAAGTACATGACAAAAAATAAAAAAATCCAGCTTTTTGAGCTGGATTTTTAATAGGATGAAGTTGTTCTAAACGACTACTCTACGGTAATCAGTAATGACAAATCTATGGGTTGAAAGTTTAAAATAATTTGATGAGAGTCTATACTAGGGGGTCTTAGTTTCTAATTTTCCAATAAAATTTAAAACCACTGTAACAAACCCAATAATAAATTGAATTGAAAAAATCCACCAAAACTCTCCTTTTTCAATCAGGTTTACCCCTCCACTCAACATGAAAATAATTCCATAGAAATACCAAAAGAACTTTCTGTAATGTATTTTTTTTGTTTCGGATAACTTCATAGTTCTTAAAATTTTAAAATATATAATTCCTACAATAATAAAAAGTTACAATTAAAATTAAAAATCCTTTTTACATTTTATAATGTTACATATAAACATCAAATCTTCAGACCTCACTTATCAAACCAATTGATACAACCTTAGGATTCTCAATTTTATATAATCTTTTTAATCTTTTTTCCATCTTGAATTCTAATCCCCATACTTGTTGTGGGGTGAATATGTCGGTTCTTTGAGGTTTGA
>TARA_B110000879_G_scaffold103336_1_pt1 | contig 22287 bp, 18 predicted proteins | sample TARA_B110000879 | Tara Oceans TARA_B110000879 (sample SAMEA4398094) | marine metagenome | biome: Polar Biome; feature: [SRF] surface water layer (ENVO:00010504); material: water (ENVO:00002006), including particulate matter (ENVO:01000060) such as... | depth 5 m
GCTACATGAACCAAGGCTATGCAGCAATATGGAAGCAATGGCCTCACTATCTGGAGGATGATAATCGAATAATGTTGCGTATTGATGGCAAGCTCTATGAACAGAAACTAGTCCGCATAATGGATGATCCAGTTGTGGTTCCAGTTTTGAACGAATTAAGCCGAAAATATCTGGGGGGAGAAGCGGTGACCTCAAACGAGCAAGTCAGCCGAGGAGACACCTGGATGTTTGAAGTGGCAGATAGGTAAAGTAGGAAGCTGAAAAGTAATAAGCACACAAGCAGATAAATAACCAAAAACACTACAGTCAACTAAATATACCCACCACCAAGACATCGCTCCGCCCTAAAGGATACAAAATTCTGCAACCAACTATGAAAAGGACTTTGAAAAAATGATTAAAGTAAAGATATTCACCGTCGGCGGCACAATTGATAAAGTTTACTTTGATGCAAAAAGCACTTATGAGGTAGGCCCACCAAACATATCAGAGGTGCTCGCTGATCTTAGTTTGAACATAGAATTCGATGTCACTTCACTTATGCAAAAAGACAGTTTGGAAATGACAGACAACGACCGAGAGATTTTGAGAAAGACTATATCTGAAACGGATGCAACAATGATTGTCATCACCCACGGTACCGATACCATGGTGAAGACTGCTGAAAGTTTAAAAGAAATTTATGGTAAAACAATCGTTTTGACAGGGGCACTCGCCCCTGCACTGTTCAAATCTTCTGATGCTATGTTCAACATCGGCTGCGCCTTAACTGCAGTTCAAACAAAGCCTCCGGGTGCTTATATTGCCATGAACGGGCAAATTTTCGACTATGATAAAGTTCGCAAAGATGTTCCAAATAGTAAATTCGTATCCCTTTAAACCAAACGAATACTGAGAGAAAATCTATGAGTAATTTTCACGCAGCCAAACGCGAATCGAAATATTCAACGACTAACCCCAATGTATCGTTAGTAGATAGATTACTTTTAGGAGTATCACTGCGAGTTAAATTAACACTAGGCATATTGTTACTGGCATTTTTAGCGTCTTGTAGCACAGACGACCCTAAAACTCAGACTGCAGAAATCCTTAGCTTTGAAGAAATTTTACAAACGCAACTTATTGAGGCCCAACCTGGAGATGTTATAGAAATTCCCGCCGGGATACATGAATTCACTCGCAGCCTGTCACTTAACGTATCCGGGGTTACCCTTCGGGGCGCAGGCATTGATGAGACAATACTTTCGTTCAAAAACCAAGTCCAAGGTGCTGAAGGCCTACTGGTCTCAGCCGATGACTTTATCATGGAAGACATGGCTATTGAGGACACCATTGGTGACGCACTTAAAATCAACCAAAGTACCAATGTAACTTTGCGCCGAATTCGAACTGAATGGACCAATGGCCCAAATTCAAAGAATGGCGCCTATGGTATCTATCCAGTTCAATCAAAAAATATACTCATCGAAGACTCAGTTGCCATAGGTGCATCCGATGCGGGTATCTACGTTGGTCAATCCAGCCAAATAATTGTCCGCAATTCTCGTGCCGAATACAACGTCGCCGGTATTGAGATAGAAAACTCAACTTATGCTGATGTATATAACAACATTGCTACCAATAATACTGGTGGCATTCTGGTCTTCGATCTTCCAAATTTACCCGTTCAGGGCGGTCAATCAACTCGAGTTTATAACAATCTAATTTTTGAAAACAATACAGAAAACTTCGCGCCAATTGGCAACATCGTAGCCAACGTTCCTGCTGGTACTGGCCTTATAATCCTTGCCAACGACAACATCGAAGTATTCGAGAATCAATTCACCGACAATGAGAACGTCAATATCATGATCTACAGCTATGTCTTAAGCGGGCGTAAAGTTGCCGATCCTACCTACGACCCGTATCCGGAAAAAATTTATATTCATAACAATGAATTTATTGGCGGCGGCACCATCCCACGACACCCTATGCTAGTACCTCTTGCCAAAGCCACAGGTGAAGTAATTCCAAACATTGCCTGGGGTGGGCTTGTTAAAGAGGGTGTTAGTCGGGAAAAAATTGTCTGTTTAGGCACAGATGCTGATGTTAGCTTTGTGAATTTGAATGGGGGATTAAACCCAGAAGACGCGAGCTTTGATACTGCAGAACACCAGTGCATTTTGCCACGCCTTGCCAAAATCGAATTTAAAATCCCCGGAGACTAATTCTATTGCGGCCCGAGAATGGTCCTAAAAAATCTCACCTATATTTGTTAGCTTAGCTCTTTTAGTTGAGCCTTTAGCTTAAAATCAACCATCGTGCATAAGAGTTATTCGACCTTGCGCTTGCTTATTATAGCCACCCTCTGGGGAGGCTTACTCAACCTGAGGCTATGCCAAACGGCCGAGCATGCTTCTGTCGCTCAGTTCCTTAGTAGAAATTGGCGATTACTTTTTTATGTCCTCGGTCGAGACCATCGTCCCACCTATAAGAATAAACGATCCTCAAAGCAGCTTCGATCGCACTCCCAGCGCTGGTGAAGGCCACCTATTTAAGTTCACTCAGGATGGCAGCCTACTTGATGTTTTAATTTTAGGCGAAGACACTATGTACCACACCGGAGGTATTGATTTCGATGGTCAATTTATTTGGGCGTCGGTTGCTGAATATCGCCCCAACAGTCAACCCATTGTTTACAAAATTGACCCGGAGACGATGAAGCCGAAAGTGGTATTCAGATCTCCTAATCATTTGAGTAGCATACTTGAAGACTTTACGTCCGACCCCCTTTACGCCGTTAACCGAGAATCACGGAAATTCTATCAGTGGGGTATTGACGCGGGGCAACAAAAAAACACCCCTGACTCTACCGATATACACCCTAATCGCCATCATTATATTGATTATCAAGACTGCCAATGAATCCCTCCACCACATGTTGTGCCGCGGCCTAAGCACTTACAGCCATGACAGATTAGAACAATTCAAACATGGGTAAATAGAGCTTATTGAACTACCAAGCTTTCAAGTCACTAGACAATTACCTGCCACCAAAACAACGGACTCCGGGGTCGTACTAACTCAAAATCCCTTCTACATTGAGACCAATAACTCCCATGATGGTTTTATGCACATTGTTCCAAAATATGACACATCAATTTTTTTAACTATCGAGTCACTTCCTAGAAAAAAAACTATCTGTTTGTTACTGTGCGAACACCTCCTTATTTGATCGAGCAATAGTCATGATCGTCTCTTTGAATTCTGACAATAGATAGCGCTCGCTTATGAGGCCGTCGGTAGCTTCCTCATATTGATTTAAGTAGTCCTCATAGGAGTCATATAAACCAGCAATTGTGCTGCGCAAGTCATCCATCTGATTCGCGGCGTGCGAATTCGCGGCAAACGGAATATAACCTCCTGACAATCTGGCTAAAGATTTTTCTGAGCCACTGGCGAAGGATCTTAAGTTCCAAGAAACAAATGTGGCAATAGGCACCTGCGTCATCGGAGGCAATATTGTGCTGGTGGAGAAATCGTTATTGTCATCATTAACCGCCGGCACTAATGCCCCATAAAGACTCTCGCTCACTTGAGGATGCTCACTTATGATTCGCTGAGTCTGCCACAGCGCGCCGTAGTTTACGTAAGCCGGTTTGTACATCGCCTCGGGATGATTTACCCCGATCAAAGGCCTCCAGGCGGCTTTATTAATTGCCTCATTTTCATGAGAAACAACCAGACTTTTATCAGCAATTTTAGGGTATCGAGAGGCTGGCGGCTCGACACCCTGAGATACCCATTTATGCATCGCAACAATCATCGAGTAAGAAAATGGTGCCCACATATTGGGGTTAGGAGGTAACTGGCCATTTGTAGCGGCACGAGGAATGCCATTGCCTGAACCGTGCTGAGAACCACCAATGGTATAGAAACGCACATCATCGGGAATTACAGCGTCCTCGTTTCCCTGCGGATTGGTATGAGGCAATGAGCCTCCACGAACCCAATACTCATTGGAGGTCTGAATGTGCATGATTTTTGGTGCTGTGCCGAGACTAAGTGACTTGCCCAATATGCTGTCAGTTCGGCCGGTAAAAGGGTCACTGCTTGGCCCATAAGTAAACGGAAACAGGTCATTAGGATAGAGATGGTTTGAATGCTGGCCATTTGTTCGCGTTGGCATTGCAAAGCGATTGTTGAACATCCCGTGGCCACTGCCTGCAATCACCGGAATAACACCGTCAAATACTTTTTCTCCGTTAAGGTCGGTATTAAAGCCGTCATAAACAAACTGCCGCAGAAGCCTGCCACTTTGAGAATTACCCCAAGCAACCGTGTATTCAATTGCCGGAAGGCTTAATGCCTTTAGCTCGCCAGCCGAAGTTGGTTGCTGTCGAATGAGAGAAACCAAATCTCGAATACCTGCCATCCCCGAACCTGCAAGCACTGAATCTTGAGCTTCATAGACGAGCTCATAAATAGTGCCTAGCCGAAAACCACCCTTCAAAACAAGGTTAACCGTAGGCTGCGTATTGCTATCGTCTTCCATAACTTTCAGTTCAAATTGCGATCTATCGATTGGAACACGAGGTTCATTTTGATATTGACGGCTGGTTAGTCGTGCAGCGTTCAAACCAGCCTCGGTCGGCCTATAGGCTAAGTGCCTCGCTCCCGCAATGTTCACCTCATCTGTTGCAGCCCCAACAATGACCTCATAGCGAACCTGCCCAACAATCGGTGCCGATAATTCACTTACTATTGGCGCATGAAGTCGCAGCCGCCCTTCGCGAGGTGAAATCTCATTTATCCAACCTGTGGCAAGATAGGTGAACCCCATCTTACTCAGTGGGTGATCTGGAGAAATTTCAGGGGGAAAACGACTACCACCGCGATTGTTAACATTGTAGAGCAAGGTGCCATTGGCGATAGCGCCCTGGGGCACGAGAATCCTAAAATCGGTAGAGAATTCAACCAACCCGTCACTGTTGATTGGTGCGTAGGCAATATCAATGATTGCCTGATTGCCCGCATCGTTTGGGTCTAGAGCAAAATGAACCACCCCGGTGATCGAATCGTAGCTCGTCTGCAGTTCACTGCCTGCCAGTGTTTCTCGCTTAGTGATTTCTAAACGAGAGACTTCGGCCACTAAGGAGGTGGCGTAAATTGACGCTATAAAACTGGCAATTAGAAAAACTGAGGGTTTGTTGGCCATAGGTAAATCCGCTTTATGATATTTTTGACTAAGCTGAAGTTTTTAGCATTTTTCAAACTCTGTCAATGCGCGCGCATTCGGCTAGCTTAGAAAGGCTTTAACTAGCCAAATCTCTGACGCAGTTTATACTTGATTACAGGCATTAAGGCTGCAAGCACAGAACCAACCACCAAAAACAAAGCACCCAGCAGGGAGATAATCGTTAAACGGTCAGAAAACGCATAGTTTGGGTCAAAGAGTACAATAAATTTTAGAGTCCCAATAGTGACAAGCGGAGCCAATGCAAGAACAGCACTAACTTTGGATGCATCCCAAAGGTTAAGAGCTTCAGCAAAGCAGCCATAGGCTATTAGTGTATTGAGACAGCAAAAACTTAGTAGAGCCAACTCGAAACCGCTAAGTTGAAACAGCTTTGCGGGGGAGATAAATGGCAGCATAACCACTACAGAGAAGGCATAGATAAGGAATAGGATTTGAACGGATGAAAAGCTTTTTAACAGCTTCTTTTGCAATAGGGCATAGACTGTCCAAGTGACCGCGGCCACAAAGACGATCAGCACACCGATGGTTCCTTGGTTCTCCAAACTACCAAAAGAGGCAAGCCGATCGTGGAAAAAAAGAAGCAATCCGGCAACTATAAAGGCCGTGCCTAACTTCTGAATACCCTCGAAAGGTTCTTTGTAAAATACAACGCCACCCAAAATCAAAAACAAAGTGGTTAGCTGAATTACCGCCTCACTTGTCTCGCCATTCACATAATTTAGGCTTTGTGAGAATAACGAATAATTAGCACATAATCCTAGTGCCGCGACAATCAATATCCAACGAACCGCGGGCGTTGCTTTCACAATATTGGGTAGGTTGCCTTTGAAGGTCAACCAAGCTGTCAGTACCAATCCGGCAGCAAGAAACCGATACCAAACAATGGTGGTAGCATCCATCCCCGCCAGCAATTCCTTCAGCGCGATCGGCAATATTCCCCACAGTCCAGCGGCGACGACAGATAACAGAAATCCTGCTACGGGCTTATGATGCCGAGCTTGATCCCGAGCTTGGTTAGAGGGCTTGTCCATGAAAAAGAAATCTTAACTACGCGAATCCTGATGCTAGCACGGATAACCAGTATAACCCCTGCTAGAAATAGCTATCGACGACGATGGTAGAAAGCAGATCACTAACTAGGAAACCTGTGTGTGACTGGAAAATCTAGCGCTCAAAAACTCCATTTGATCCACCAATACATTGTGATTAGAAAAATAGAGAAACTCATACTGATTAGGTACAAAGGGAATCGCGAGCAATTCCATACGCGCTTCCTCTGGGTTTCTGTCTGCTTTACGGTTATTACAGCGACGACAAGAGGTAACCACATTGGTCCAGACATCTAACCCTCCTTTGGAGATTGGCAGCACATGATCGCGAGACAAGTCGTCCAAAGGAAAAGAAATACCACAATAGAGGCAAATATTTTTATCTCGGCGAAACAGAAACTTATTTTCTAAAGGGGGGTCGTATTGATCTTTGTGGACTTTGCCATCACATGCAATAATGCTGGGTAGCTTGAGAACAGACTGAACACCGCCTCGATTGATGCCACCGCGGATTTCCATCACGGTGTCGCCTAAAGACCAAATCACTTGGTCTTTAACTAAAAGTGTTGCCGTTTCTTGACGAGTCAGCCAACTAATCGGAACACCCGCTTTATTCAACCTCAAAATCTTCGCACTCACGCAAAATCTCCGGATGACTAAATGGAATTACACAACTTATCTATTAAATTTATCGGCCCCGAGCCTTTGGACTAAAACCTTTGAGCTAAAAAGATGAAATGTTATTCGAGAGTATAAATCAACGCTAAAAAAAATAGCCATAACCTAGGCTGTGACTTTGCCCTGCTTTCGAAGCTTACGTCTTTCCCAGCCACCATTACTAAACCAGTAACCCAGCTGGAACAAAAGCAATAGCCCAGCAAACAAGGGGAGTGTTCCCCAATCCATGCCACCCACTTGAAAATAGAAGACAGCGTTGTAGTCTCTATCTTCGATTGGATGCGCGGCATTCACAATCCCTATGTAGGTGCCTTTGTCTTCAAACGTATAGCTGGCAGTATAAAAACCACCCTGCTCAACTCTTGGTTCTTCGTAGTAAACCGTGGCCGCGTCAAGGTCAACAATGTCGAGCACATCATCCCACGTAGCGTATTTACCAACATCGTTTATGTCTCGTATAATTCGAAAATCAATTTCCATCTCTTCTAACAGGTCATGAAGATATTCCATCACGAATACCGATCGGCCAACATCTGGGATGTCTTCACAAAACTCGTCGGTCTCTCTGGTTTCTGGTTGGAATACCGTAAAGTGAGCTGTCAGAAAATTGATATTAACAACACACATATCTCCCTGCAGAGCGACACCACCGTGGCCAAAGGAAAGACTAGGAAATAGTGACAAACCAAGGCTAAGTAAAATACACAGCGTTTTGTTTTGAATTGAATGCGTCATTAAATAAGCAACCATTAGCCTACGAGGAAGATCGAAATTGGCGCTAAGAGTAGCATAATTGCGATACTGGTTCGATGTAGGCTAATTTACACAGGCGCTAAAGTGACAGTTTACTGCCCGTTTATTGACGCCTCCTACCAAGGAATAAGACTGCCATCGTAGCTAAAGAAGCTACCACTGCTTTGCAGATCAAGAGCCTCTATGACACCCATTAGGCCGGTGACACTGGTCTTGGTATCAATTAAACCATTGGGTCCACCCATGTCGGTCCTTACCCAGCCTGGATGCACCAAGGCTACTGAGAAGCTTTTATCTTTTAAATCAATCGACAAGCTCTTCACTGCTGCATTTAAGGCAGCCTTGGAACTGCGGTAAACATAGGATCCACCCCCTTGATTGTCACCTACCGAACCCATTTTCGAGGTTAGATAAATCAGCTTCTTCAAACTTCCTTTATTAAAATTCTCCATCAAAAGTTGCGTAAGAATCACTGGAGCTACCGAGTTCACTTGAAACACTTCCGCCCAAGGCTCCGCTTCTAGCTCACCAAATCCTTCACGCCGACCGTAAATGCCTGCATTGTTAACGAAGATGTCAATAGGGGCCCCTGCTAGCTGGCCAGGCAGGCTCTCCATGGAGGCTTGGCTACTCACGTCCAGCTGAACCAACTGCAACTGAGTGTTGTTTTCTGCCAGTGCTTGAAGCGCCCCTTCGCCTGCCGGGTTCCTGCAGCTGGCGATAACATTATCACCTTGCGCCAGATACTGTTCGACAAATTCAAGTCCGATGCCTCTGTTAGTTCCGGTAATCAATACGGTAGCCATTTCATCTCCAAAAACTCAAAAAATAAAGACGTCAATTTACAGTCCTACGAGTTGGGCGTCAAACAGCTGGGACTTTACAGCTTAGGCTAAACAAATAGCGGCCGTCAGCAAGCAATCTACGACAGTCAGGCCAAAAACATAGCGGCCTTGAAGGACATATTTTTTTAGTGTGAATTTTGAGCTCTGCTATACTGCTCGCCATTTGCCATTTTTGCGACGGAGAATAATCAATGACGAGACCCGCGGTAAAAGCAGCTGTTTTGCTTGCCTCATGTTATGGGCTCGCAACAGCGATAGCTCAGACCACCGAAGAAATCATTGTTATCGGAGTGGTTCCGTTCGGCACAGGTGTAGCTATAGACAAAGTACCCTTTCCTATTCAAACGGGTTCCGCAGACGACCTTAAAAACAGTAACTCACAAAGCATTGCTGACTTTCTTAAACAAAGCTTTACCAGCATATCGCTCAATGATGCCCAGAACAATCCACTCCAAGCAGATCTACAATATCGAGGATTTACCGCATCGCCTCTGTTGGGGCTGGCTCAGGGCCTTGCTGTTTACCAAAATGGCAATCGCATCAATGAGCCACTTGGCGACGCGGTCAATTGGGATCTGCTGCCGCAATCTGCTATTCACAGCGTCACTCTGTCCGGTGGCGCCAACCCGCTCTTTGGCCAGAACAGTCTCGGTGGCTCGTTAGCTATCAACATGAAAAATGGCTTTAACTTCCAAGGCAATAACCTAGAATTCTCAGGCGGCTCGTTTGGCCGCACCAGAGCTAATGTAGAATTCGGTGGAAATTTTAATCGCTCTAGCGGAAACCCCGATGAAGGTTTTGCTTATTACGCTAACGTCGAATATTTTGATGAAGACGGCTGGCGAGATGAGTCCGACTCTAATGCAATTAATTTTTATGGCAGCTTAGCCTGGAGATCACAAACCACCCAAGCTGAATTCAACTACCAACAGGGCGAATCCGACCTAACCGGTAATGGCTCATCACCAGAGGAGTTACTTGCGCTGGATCGTAAGGCAATCTTCACTGGTCCAGACATTACCGCCAACAACATGTCCATGGCCCATTTTGATATTAGTCATGACATTACATCAAACATAAATATTGCCGCAAACGGGTTTCATCGAAACAACAATACTGATGCTTTTAACGGCGATGGCTCTGATTTCAGCATCTGTAACCTGGGTAATTCGGCCACTTTAATCGAAGGTTTGGAAGAAGACGATCTAGAAGACATTGATTTTGACGATGATGATGTCTGCGATAATCAGTTCTCCAATACTGATGAGTTGGAAAACTTTTTAAACCTCGCCGCAGCTCAGGCAGGAGATGACGAAGGCTTCAACCTTCAAGGATTTGATTCAAACGATCTTACCGGAACAGGCATACTTTCAGACCAGGCGATCAATAATATCAGTAATCGAAGCCAGATAAGCAATGGCTTAGTTTTTCAAACCACGGTGTTGGGAGATTTCTTTGGCTATAGCGGACAATTAGTGGTTGGCGCCTCCTACTTCAATGGTGAATCCAACTTTAATTCTGTACTGGAACTATCACACATTGATCCCTTTTCCCGACTAACTCGAGGTCTTGGCACCGGCACATTTGTCGACGAAGGCGCAACATCGATCAACACAGAAACAGAGACAACAAGCCTGTACTTTACCAACACAGTTGATGTTTCCAACACTATAGCAATAACTCTCTCCGCAAGAGGCAACCGCACCGATGTCGATTTGAGGGACCGCTCAGGCCTTCGCCCAGAGCTCAATGGCAGCCATCGGTTTACTCGCCTAAATCCGTCCTTGGGCATTACTTGGCAAGCCAATGAGGGATTAAACCTTTATGGATCTTATAGCGAGTCGTCCAGAGCACCAACACCAATCGAACTGGCCTGTAACGAAGGAGTTTTTGATCTCGCCGTAGAATTTGCAATTAAGCGCGGAGACGATCCCGATGATGTAAATTTTGAGTGCCGCCTACCCAATGCGTTTTTGGCAGACCCTCCGTTAAGTGACGTAGTTGCTGAGAGTTTCGAATTTGGCGCTAGAGGCACAGTTCAAGATTTAATTTATTCGGCTGGCATTTATTATACAACAAGCCTAGACGATATCCTTTTCCAAACCACAGGTAGATCAACAGGACTCTTTGCCAATGTCGACAAAACACGGCGTAAAGGCTTTGAATCTAGCTTACGTGGTGAGTGGAAAAATCTCAGCTGGATGGCATCTTACAGTTTTGTTGACGCCACCTTTGAAGATGACTTTAGGGCATTGAGTCCAAATCACGAGTTTGCCAACGAAGAAGGAGAAATACTGGTATCAAGGGGTGATTCTATTCCGGGCATTCCTCAGAACCAATTCAAAGTCGTTGCAGACTATACTTTTACTAACGGCTTAAACCTTGGCTTGGATTTAGTTAGCAACAGCGGTCAAAATTTACGCGGGGATGAATCTAATCAACTAGCCGAAATTGAAGGCTATGCTGTGATCAACTTTCGCGCCAGATACAAGATTGCGGAGAATTTTGAGCTTTTCGCTAAGGTCAACAATCTGTTTAATGAAGAATTTGAGACATTTGGTTTACTTGGAGAAGAACCCAACGAGCTAGAAGTTCCAATCATCGAAAACCTAACCATACCTCGATTTTTAGGCGCGGCTGCACCGAGAGCGGGATTTATTGGTGTCAGATACAGCTTTAAATAAAAACAGTAAACAGGCTGGCCTTTATCGCTAGGGTTGGCCTGCTAAGCAAAGCCTTTTTGAATCAGTCAGTTGATTAAAGCAGATCCGCAGGCTGTTGATGGATCGAGATTAAAAAATTAGGCAGTTGTTTTTACGGCATTCTTTACCGGCCTCTTTACCGCACTTCTTACGAGACTATTTACCCTGTTTTAGAGCGCCAATAAGTAATGACATGCTTTCGCCTCGAGAGCTTTTACTTGCAAATCCCTCTTTATCAGCCTAGCTTTGCTGCTCACCTCATCGAAAATAAAAACACTCGATACTGATGGAGGTTTCAATGGCTACACCAGTAACTCGACTTTTTCTTATCCCTGCCGTTTGTTCAATGCTGAGCTCGTTCTCGAGCGCGCAGAATGTCCCACGTACAGAATATGGTCACCCAGATCTTCAGGGCACATACACCTATCGAACCCTCACGCCACTCAACCGGCCCCCAGAGCTTGCTAACAAAGAGACCCTTACCGTTGCAGAGGCAAAGGAATGGGAAGCGTTTGAAAATCGTCGCCAAAACAGAGACTTAATTGTAGATTCTGTTGGCGGAGCTGGCTATCCTCCCGGGGTAATTTCCTATAATGAATTCTGGTATGAACGAGGCATTGAAACAATTGATGATCGCCGAACCTCACTGATCTATGACCCACCCGATGGCAAAATGCCAGCTCGAAACGAGGTCGGACAGGCTCGAGCGAAACAGGTTGCCCAGCGCAGAAGATTAAGCGAAGGTCCCGAAGCAAGAACTTTAGCCGATCGCTGCTTGATGAGTGGCGGCGCTGGGCCGCCAATGATACCCGGCGCTTACAACAACAATATTCAGCTGATTCAGACCAAACATCATATAATGATTGTTAATGAGATGATCCACCGTGCGCGAATCATAAGACTGGACAGTATGCACCATACCAAGCAGTTAAAATGGGACGGTGATTCAATAGCCAGCTGGGATGGTGATGATCTACTAATTCATACCCAGCATTTTTACTTTGACCAAAATTCTAGAGGCTCGTCACCTAACATGACTCTTACTGAGCGCTTCAGCTGGATAAATGAGAACACACTAGAATACGACTTTACAATTGAAGACCCTTTAACTTGGGATCAGCCATGGTCTGCAAGGATGCCTATACGAAGAACCGATATGCCTCTTTATGAGTACGCCTGCCATGAGGGCAACCACGGCTTGGCCGGCATCTTGGCTGGCTGGCGGCGCTATGAAGCCATGGGAATGAATGGGGACGGCACAGAAAAGAATTAATCAGAAGTAATTCCGGCTTGCGCAGCAGCTGTGTTGCCTGTTCTTCGCCCTGAGTCGATATAACGATGGGCATCCGGTGTTTCTTCGAGAGCAAATGTAAGGTCAATGACGGGAAAATTTTCCCAGCCTTTAAAAGCTCTGCAATTTCGATTAACTCTGATTTTCCTCACTTACCATGGTGAAAATCACAGTTTTATCGGTTGTTTTAGAAGTCCATGCTCCGCGAAGCATTGGCGTAAAATGACATTAGCCAAAACAAAACGTCCTTCTGCACGCAGACATTACAGACTTTTCCTATTTGGGTTTTTTCAAACCCCATCAAAGATCACGTCGTATTTTAATTCGGCCTTGGCAAAGCCTTGCTCCTGACAATTAATCACAACGTCGGCTCCTGCTCGCTTTAACATCGGCAGTTTTTCAGCCTGTCGATAACGGTAACTGGTGCCCGGCTAGTTTCACGGGCTGTATTGCAAATGTCCCAATAAGCCCGCAAGCACCAAAATATCAGGATTTTTTCTCCAGATTTGAGCTTTGCTAACCTGATGAAATGCATTCCAAGCACCTAGTGGCGTAGCGGCTGCCTCACAGTGAATCAGACTCTTCGATTTTTTTATAAAGCTGCCGGAAGCCTTAACACAGACATATTCAGCATTAATACCCATAGTGAAGCCCGCTGTCCCGAACACTTTATCGCTAACCGCATTAATTTTAGAATCGCACCATACTTCTTCTACTGCACCCGAAAAGTACATACCCGATATCGGCTTGCGAGGTTTAGTTGTTCCAATAAGAAGCTTGAAAAAAGGATATATAGCCAGGTACATCGTTCAGGTTTGCATTTCGCAATCACCTGCCGTACCCGACGTTGCCGCAGTTTAAATTAGAAGCTCTGACTGAGTTGGTTTTGGTTTTTGCACTCTACTTAGCTTCAGCTCTTCAGGAGATCCGCTAATAGTTCAGCACCTTGCCTTGCCTTGCCTTGCCTTGCCTTCAAGATAAGAGTGGTTAAGCTGATTGCGGGTGAATTATCAGCCGTTTAATAAAGGCGAGGTAACCACTTTCGATTTCTGCATTGTCGAGAAGCCCTTTCTCTTTCAACGCCAGATGGAATGACGCGAGTCTGTACTTTGGAACAGAAGATAGCAAATGATGTTCTAAATGATAATTTACACAGTTTGGCGCAAACGTCAGTCGCTCCCACCAGTTCGCAACCATAGTGCGTGTATGCCTCATCGGGTCAGGGTCAAAAAGATCGGGCACACAGGCATGTTCAGCAAGATTTCGAATACGTGAGAAAACCATGTAGATACTGAAGTAGGCAGCAAGCCATAGCAGGTAAAGTTCTGCAAAACCAAGCCCTGCAAGTAAAAGAAAAAGCAAGGAATTCATAATAATGGGGGCATAAAAACGACTTATAAGTTGGCGATAGTCGACTATCTTTTTACCTTTTTCACCCCTACTAATCACTTGATTGCGCGTTAGAGAAACCTCTAAGAAGTGAAGGGTTGTTTGCCCGCTAACATCTCTTAACAGTTTTCGTTGCAGCGACTTTTTCTCTACGGGATAATCTTGGTAGCGATACAGGTCTGGGTCTGCGTCAGTTCCGGCCTTGCTATGATGGCTAAGATGATTGCTCATATAGTCATCCAGCCGGTACATAACCGGTGCAGCACAGAGCCAAGTGCCGACAAGTCTATTTAACTTCTTCGACCTAAATAGGGTGCCATGGCCGCACTCGTGCATGAGAACACCTAGGCCCAAATGACGACCACCTAACAGCACCATCGAAAATATTATTGTTAGGGGATTTGGCCAGCGCGCCACCAGCAAAAAAGCCAAGGCGATTATTGCCCAATTAGTAGCCACGGCTATCCAGCCCAACAGATCGCTGCGACGGCTGAACTGCTTAATTTCTGCAGGGCTAAAGTGATCTTTTATCTTCATGGTTTTAGCTGAGCTCTGATAAATCTGAAGGCGGACTCACTGATTAAACTAATTTAAACGAAATAGCGTAATTGAATGGTGTATCGCTATTATTTGGTCAATTTTGACTCTATTAAGCTAAAAGTAACCCTAATTTACTGCAAAGCCTCCAATCTTTCGAGGAATTACTGTCTTTATCACTTGATTTTTCGAAGCGTCGCCATCAAATTAGCGTGTGGTCGCACTAGCTACTATATAATTGGCATTAAACAACACAATACTCAACGGTGAGAAAACGGAGCTGTGGTATCACGAAGGACAGCGACTATAAATATTAGTGCTGGATAACTCGCGTTGACATGCGTAAGTAAAGTTAAAAGGAGCAATATGAGCACTTTAGTGTTTGTAAAAGAAGTAGTTAACAACGAACGCCGCTGCGCACTGCTGCCAGCGAACGCAAAAGCCTATGTGAAAGAAGGTGCCCAAGTCGTTATTGAATCCGGCATAGGCAGCTCAGTGAATATACCAGACTCGGATTACCAAGACGCCGGAGCCGAGGTTGTAGTGGATCGCCGAGAGCTGTTAGCCCGAGCCGACTTCATCATGAGCGTGCAACCTCTAGGTAAAGCAGAGCTTGAAGGAACCAAGCAATCGGTTTGCTGTATAAGTTTTCTGGATCCTTTCAACAACACAGAGCATATCAAGTGGCTTAAAGACTCAGGCAGATCAGCTTTGAGCATTGAGATGATCCCCCGCAGCAGTCGCTGCCAGAAAATGGACGCGTTAAGCTCCCAAGCGAGCCTTGCCGGCTACGTGATGGTCGCAAAAGCAATGGCTGAGTTGCCGCGGGTACTCCCTATGATGATGACCCCCGCCGGCACTTTAAAGCCTGCGAAAGTTTTCGTAATTGGAGCAGGTGTAGCGGGTCTGCAAGCTATTGCTACGGCAAAACGACTTGGCGCGAGTGTTATTGCCTATGACACAAGAGAAGTGGTCGCCGAGCAGGTCAAATCTCTTGGGGCAAAGTTTTTGGCCATCGACGTTGGCGAAACGGGGCAGAATGAGCAAGGCTATGCTAACGCTCTTACCGAAGAACAAATTCAGATTCAACAACAAGCACAAGCGTCTTGCATCGCCGACTCGGATATAGTGATTACTACCGCTCAACTTTTTGGCCGCAAACCTCCAGTGCTAATCTCACTCGACACCGTGTCGAAGATGAAGCCAGGCAGCGTTATTGTAGATATGGCTGCCGAAAATGGCGGCAATGTCGAAGGTAGTGTTGCCGAGCAGACGATTATTGTTGAGGGCGTAACAATAATAGGCACTGGCAATTGGCCAAGTGCGGTTGCGCTGGATGCCAGCCAAATGTACGCAAATAATTTGCAAGCTCTGCTGCTGGAGTTCTGGGATACGGAACAACAGAGCGCGGTGCTCGATCTTAGCGATGACATATTGCAGACCGCCTTAATTACTCATCAAGGTGAACTGATTAACACAACGATTAAAGCCTTACTGAACGAGGACAAAAACTAATGACTTTTATTTATCTCTCGATGATTCTGATGTTAGCAATTTTCCTCGGCTTCGAACTGATCCACAAAGTTCCTGCCACCCTCCACACTCCTCTGATGTCAGGTGCTAATGCGGTCTCAGGAATTACTCTGATTGGAGCCTTGGCCTATGCCGGCGGTGACTATCAGACATTGCCGCAAATTTTGGGTGCTGTATCGGTATTTTTAGCCACTATTAATGTGGTGGGCGGCTATGTTGTCACGGACCGTATGCTCGCAATGTTCAAAGGCAAATAAGCAATGGAAAACTTAAATCTCGTTATTAACGCAACCTACGTTTTATGTGCAGCCCTATTTATTTTAGGACTGAAACTACTAGGCCATCCTTCAACCGCACGCAAGGGCAACATGCTCTCAGCGCTGGGAATGCTCATTTCCATCGTGGTAACGCTCTTGGACCAAGGTATTATCGGGTTCGAATTGATTATAGTAGCAATGATTGCAGGCAGTGCGGTCGGTCTATTTATCGCCAAGAAAATTGAGCTAACCCAGATGCCTGAAATGGTATCCCTACTCAATGGTGTAGGAGGGTTAGCGAGCTTACTGATTGCTCTTGCCATCGTTAGATCAGGAGACCAGTTAGAAACTTATTTACTCATCATTACGCTAGTTGCTATCGCTATTGGCGGTATCACTTTTTCAGGCAGCGTCATTGCATGGGCAAAGCTTAGTGGCAAAGTAAGCAAACTAATTAGCAGTGGTTCAGCAACCTTCACCGGCCAAGCTTATGTCAACGCGCTCATAGTTGTCGGCATAGTTGTGCTTGGCGTTTTACTTGCCCTGACACCGGAAAATTCCAGCTATGTGTATGGCTTCGTTGCACTAGCAATCGTCCTAGGCATCATGCTTGTTATACCTATCGGTGGCGCTGACATGCCGGTGGTTATATCACTGCTCAACAGCTACTCAGGTCTAGCGGCCTGCGCTACGGGCCTTGCCATCGGCAATAATTTGCTAATCGTTGCCGGTGCTTTAGTAGGTGCTAGCGGTATTATTTTAACTAGTGTCATGTGTAAAGCAATGAACCGCTCTCTCACTAACGTGCTCTTTTCTGGCTTCCAAGCAGTAAAAACCTCAACCATGGAAATAGAAGGCGAAGTAAAGCCCATGTCAGCGGAGGATGCCTACTACGTGTTGGAAGCCTCACAGTCTGTTGTCGTCATCCCAGGCTACGGAATGGCAGTGGCTCAGGCTCAGCATGCAATGAAAGAGCTACAAGGTTTGCTCGAAGGAAATGGCACGGAAGTCGTATACGGCATCCACCCAGTGGCAGGCAGAATGCCTGGTCACATGAACGTCTTGCTAGCAGAGGCCGACGTTCCTTATGAGTTATTACTGGAGATGGACGAGGTTAATCCAAGAATGGAAAGCTTTGATGTTGCCATCGTTATCGGTGCCAACGACGTTGTTAATCCGTCCGCACGTGAAATCAAAGACAGCCCCATCTACGGCATGCCGGTCATCAATGCAGATCTAGCTAAGAACGTGTTTATCTTAAAGCGCGGCATGGCATCAGGCTTTGCAGGCATCGATAACCCTTTGTTCTTTAAAGACAACGCCCGCATGATTTTTGGTGATGCCAAAGAAACAATCAATACCATCATCAGACAATTTTAAATTAATGATTCTAGCAGCCCTTTTGTGGCTGCTAGAATCATTCGACAACTTACTAGTATCAACTGAAGTCAATCAAACACTCCAGACTAAATTAACTCAGCATTTTCTCTCTTGGATAGACTGGTCAATTGATCACTTCAGCGCTCATTTGCCCCTTGAAATTCTGTGCGCTAATTACCCTAACTACCTGTGCGTCATGTAAGAAAAAAATAAACCTGAATACAAGATGAATGCTAATCAGTCGCATTATTCCTTTGAGTTTATCCACCGCTTATTAGACCAGTTTTCTATTAAAGCCGTTCCTCCCTATCAATCTAAGGAACCCCACTTCTTAAAGCTTTCTTAAGAATATCGATTCATCATGCCGCTCTATTGTGAAATGCTGTGCAGTATCACTTATACTATTCGATAAAAAAGTAAATCGAATTCTGGAAAAGCTTATGAAAAAAAGCCCTATACTACTTTTCCCGACACACTATTTAGGGAATTTTGTCCTCTGCCTACCTTGGATTCGAGATATTGTTGATCAGTATCCAGATACTGTATTAGTAATAGACCCAACGTTTAAAGCGCTGCTTAATATGGCTTCGATAAAGCCAAAAACAGTAATCTTTTACCCCAGGAGTATGTTGTCCAAGAACCAGACGCCAAGAGTTAAATTAACTTACTTTCTCAAATTTATTAGGCAATTACGCAGATATAAAAACCTTGACCTTATAGATTTGGAAGGCGAAAGATTCACCGGAGTATTGTCGCTGTTAAGCGGGAGCAACAATAAAATCGGTCCAAAACAGAAGCACGCAAACTGGTTCTACACCCGATCTCACGGTTTAAACTACACTCAGCATAGGTTTGACTCCTACGGTGAAATCATTAATAAGTGGAAAGCCATCAAAACCCCACTCAGTGAAGTAGAATATACAATGCCAGAGTGGACCACCAACCACGCTCAAGGGTTGGGCCAGGGGCTGGACCAATCTTCCAAACTACAACTCCCATTGGTTACAGTCCATGTCGGAGCAAGTACCTATACAAAAAGATGGCCAGTATCTTACTTTGTCGAACTAGCGACCTCTCTGTATAACAATGGATACAGAGTTGCCTGGATAGGGGCTGATCAAGAAGATCTAAACATAGCTAGACTAATTGAAGCTGAATCACTAAAGATCAGCTCAGTAAACTTATGCGGCAAGCTTTCTTACGTAGAGCTGGTTTCCCTGCTAAAAACTACAAGCCTGTTTGTTGGTGCCGACAGCGGGCCGATGCATATTGCCGCCTCCACGGGCATTCCTGTTATAGGTTTGTTTGGAGTAACCAACGACACTATCTGGGCTCCATTAGGAAATAAAAGCGAAGTACTAAGAGGCACGTTAGGCTGCAAGCTTTCTTGTAGGAACAAGCTTTGTGTTGCTGACAATCGCTGCATGGTATCGCTGAATCCCAAGCGAGTGGTTGAATCTGCCCTAAGCAAGTTAGTAGGAATAACTTCCCAACAAAAGGTCACAGTTTAGAGAATTCAATTCTGCCAACAGTATTAAAATCTGCACCGAAAATATTTCTTACAAAGAAATTTGTGTTTCATTCCAATACGTACCAATACGCATATGGTTTGAAAGTTCCATCAAGAAGTAGGAAAGACATTTCCCTGACAACACTACCAATCATTGATGAGTTTCCCCGCACCTTACGGGGCTGGCTTAGTTTCGGGTTCAATTATATATGGATCGGTTATGACTCTTTCTATTAGAGAAATTTTCAGCAGGAATTTTTGTCTATCTAAGGTAAGTCTCGGCAGCTAAGCTCGGAGCCGGTATTGGAGTATAGACAAGCTATTTACCCCGACACCGGCATTTCTTATTAAGTGGTTAGCTATTAGTTATTAACCACATTACGAATGATCGAGATCATGTCCGTCACACCGCGCCTGAATGCCGCAACGGGAATTCTTTCGTCGTTGCCATGCACACCTGTAGGTTCACCGGGTTTAGTAATGATCGGATCGAAACCGTAACTCACAATACCAAGGTCGCGAGTAAAGTGGCTGTCGGTAAATCCGGTGCTTACCGACGGCATTACGCGAGAATTGGGATAAAGCTCACGGGTGACATTCTCTATAGCGCTAAACAAACGCGAGTTAGTTGATGAAATCGCCGGGGTAAATGCCATGATCACACCCACCTCAACACCTGTGCCTTCTACTAAGGCGGTAAGGTCGGCAATGAATTCTTCTGCTGGCCGATCTGGCAACATCCTACAATCCAGTTCGGCCCAAGCTTCTGGGGGTACAACATTGATTTTATTTGAGCCACTTAGCCGAGTAATTGAACAAGTATCTCTAGTCAGCGCATGATGGCCCGGTCGGTATTCCTGAAAAGCCGGCAGGAACTCTGGGTCGGTAATCGCTTGTTCAATATTCGCATACGCGGGTGCCCATTCGTTATCCAGCGACTGCGCGATACCTGCAAAATAAGTCGCTACCGGAGGAATAATACGGGCGGGAAAAGGATTCTCTCGCAGAATTGCCAGTGCATCAACGATTCGAGTCAGTGAACTGGTCGGGCGAGGCGATGAACCATGACCAGGCTCGTCTATCGCAGTGAGCCGAAGCCAAACCGGTACCTTTTGAGTAACTTCAACACCGAAGACGATTTCATCGGAATCTTGACTACCCGAACCACCTTCGTTCATAAGTAGCCCAACGCCTTCAAATATTTCTGGACGATTATCAATTAACCAGCCGACACCGAATAAACCACCCGCTTCTTCATCAGCCGACGCAACAAAAACAACATCTCTATTAAGAGCGCGCCCACTTCGATGCAATGTTAAAAATGCCGCAAGGTGAGAAATGCCAGTGCCTTTCATGTCCCTTGCACCACGTCCCAAAATGTAACCATCACGCATCTCACCAGACAGAGTTTCCGTAGTCCAGTAAGCAGGATCAGCAGGAACGACATCGGTATGCTGAAGCAACATTAGTCCGGGTTCATCGCCCCCTTCTAGGCGCGCCCAAATATTTCCTCGGCCAGGTGCACTTTCTGCCGTTTCAAATTCTATTCCTTCAGCTTCAAAAATCTTCGAATAAAAATCAACTGCGCGAAATTCGTTTCCTGGCGGGTTAATGGTATCAACCTGAATAAATTCTTGCAGCCAAGTGACGGCTTCGTCTTCTATAGATTGTCCATTGACTTGGCCAACCAATAAAAATGTCAGTCCTATTAATAAGATTTTTCTGATTTTCAAACTACTTCTCCTGATGTTCTGGGGCATGGTGAAAATAATTAAATTTGTATTGAACAAATATTCTCATACATCGGGGCTACAATCATCAAAATTGAAGTTTCAAGCATTTATAAACAAGTCTAGAGCCTCGGAGAAGGATTTCTTCTTCCTAAAAAAAGTGATTTTCACAGAAACGGTGCGGCTAGGGCGATTTTGGTGCAAAATTAATGATATTGGCTTCTCACGAGACAAAGAAGCCAATTATCGTTGGGCTATTTTGACTTAAGGAATTCAACCGCCAAATCGGGATAGTCTGTAAATACGCCATCAATATTCGCGTTAAAAAAATGGATATCTAAAAGATCGTTGTAATCCTTTGCATAGAGTGGCACTTGCCCCCTGTCTTTTCGATAAGTATATGGATGAACTTGCATACCTGCCGCGTGAGCAGAAGCTACTAAATCTGTCACAATAATATCATTCTTACTGGACTCTTCAGCAACAACCAAAGTGTGAGAAGGACCAACTCCGTCAGCTATTACTGAGAGCTTTTCCATACCATCGTCTTCAAATATCCACGGATATTCGTCGTCATCTCCAAGTAGCATAACTAATTTCAACTCAATTGCTGCCGCCGGCAGTATCTCTTCATAGAGTATTTTAAGCTCATCAAAACTGAAAGTCTGAAGAAATACCTTATCTTGCTTTGAGGTATAGCCATACTCTTTTAAGACATTCACAACCGCGGTACTTAAATCTTTACCGGCTTCTCGATGAAACCCCGGAGATTTAATTTCAGGATAGATGCCAACATTTCTACCGGTGGATTGGTTCAAGCCTTGAATAAGTTCAATTTCTTCTTGCAAGGTTGGCACTCGAAATGACGATGCAACCATTGGGAATCGCGCCGAATAACTTTGAATTTTTTGTCCTTCGACGATCCGAAAACCCTCACTGGCCCGTAACCGTTTGATTTCAGCTAAGGTAAAATCAATGGCATAGAAATGGCCATCGTCACGGACTCGGTCTGGATACAACTCACCGACATTAGTCGTACGATCCAAGGTGATGTCATGCAAAACGATGAGTTGGTCGTCTTTAGTCATAACGACGTCCTGCTCGATATAGTCGGCGCCCATAGCATAAGCCATAGCTTTGGCCTCTAGGGTGTGTTCCGGCAAATACCCACTCGCGCCCCTATGGGCTATCACTAATTTTTGCGCCATTGCCTGACCTCCCAGTGTTGACATAATCAGGATAATACTTAGTATTTTTCTATTTTTCATTGGTATTACCCGCTATGTAAGTTGAGCCAAATATAAACAAGCCATTGTTTTTAATGTCGTTTTATCGGCTTTTATAGTATTGATTGGCTTGCTAGCATTGAAGCCTAGCAAACCATGATTTCAACA